>ODAK010000002.1_pt1 | contig 346444 bp, 335 predicted proteins | sample 1539591 | NCBI WGS metagenome assembly ODAK01 (sample SAMEA3539303, study PRJEB22396) | soil metagenome | biome: tundra; feature: field; material: soil | place: USA | collected 2010-05 | depth 0.15 m | reverse complement strand
CGGGAGTCATGGCGCTCGTCGGAGACGCACGAGTCGATAATCCTTAGTTATCACTGCGATATCGCGCCAGCGTGTCTGCGGCCATGACGACGCGTTTGAGCGCGCCGTCTGAGACGTGCGTGTAGAGTTCTGTCGTAGTCAGACTTGCGTGTCCGAGCAGGCGCTGGATGTATCTGATGTCGACGCCGGCTTCCATGAGCTGGGTGGCCGCTGTGTGGCGGAGCATGTGCGGCGTGATCTGCAGGTCGAGCCCCGCTGCGTCGGCGGCCGTCCTCAGACGGGATCTCATTGCCTGAGTGGTCAGTGGGTTGTGGCACGAGTTGAAGAGGAGCTGTGCGTGCGCGATGCCTAGCTCATCGCGCACCTGGAGATAGGTCGCGGTGAGCGCGGTCAGCCACGAGTTGGATAGAAATACGTGGCGCTCTCGGCGACCCTTGCCGAGGATGCGAATGCTCTGGGCTTGAAGATCGATGTCATCACGGGCAATGCCGACGACCTCGTGTACTCGGACTCCGGTTGCCAGCATGAGCGCGACGCCTAGTAGCGTCGTGCACTGATGCGGCCGAGCTCTGACCGCCTGCGGCTGCGGGTCGCCACTTAGCAGGGCGGTGCGCTGGAGATAACCGAACAGGCGGTCGAGTTCGTGTGTCGGTATGACGCGAGGCAGTGTTCTGCGCCGGCCAGCCGGTAGCGTCAAACCGACCAGCGGATCGTCGTCTAGCAGTTGGCGGGCGAGCAGCCACCTGCAGAAGCCGCGAACCGCGGCAACCCGCCTCCGTATCGAAGTCGGCGACAACCCCGCGTCCCGGAGTGCCTCTACGAACGCCACAAGGCAATCGCGGTCGATGCGACGGACTTGTGCGCGGCTGCCCAGGTGCTGCTCAAACGCTACGACATCCCCCTCATAGGCACGAAGGGTGTGCGGCGAAAAATCCTTAGTGGCGTGTAGCCATCGCATGTACTGCCGTTGTGCCTCGTAAATGCGCACCGCATACTTCCTTCCTTGAGGGGCGGCACAACGGCATCGCGATATGAAGCGAGGTCGCGAGCAGCCCGCATGACGTGGCGGTGCAGGAATCGGCACAGTCGTGTTGGCGCTTTAGGCGCTGAGCGTTCCTGTCAATCAGACCGGAGGCGCCGCCCTCTCGCGAAGCCCCAGTTCGGGTACGAAGCCCCAGTTCGGGTACGAAGCCCCAGTTCGGGTACGAAGCCCCAGTTCGGGTACGAAGCCCCAGTTCGGGTACGAAGCCCCAGTTCGGGTACGAAGCCCCAGTTCGGGTACTTATGGGCTTAAGTGCATGAATCTGAGGTACTGGGAGTGGCCCTTACGCCCGGGATTGTGACGACAGGGCCCGCGAGTCTCGCGGCACTGCGGCCTGTGTGCCGGGACGGCCGGGGACGCGGTCTGGTTACCCCCGCGCGCGGAGGTGAGCGGCCACCCGCAGAGCGTTCGCAGCGATCGTCAGAGCCGGGTTCATCACGGGCAACGAGGGGAAGAAGGAGGAATCGACGACGTACAAGTTCTCGATGTCGTGCGCCCGGCAGTTGGCGTCAAGCGCACTGGTCTCTGGGTCACCGCCGGCCCGCACTGTCCCTGCGTGGTGCGAGCAGTCCTCGACACCGGTACGCCGCATCAGCGTGATCGGGAATCCGGCCGATCGGGCCATTCGCCGGGCTTCCCGCCTCAGCAGCTCATGGGAGCGGAGGTTGTTCGGGGTCCAGGTGATGCGGAGCCGGTCGTCGTCGGTCAGCTCGACGCGGTTCTTGGGGTCCGGTAGATCCTCGGAGTAGAGCCACCAGTCGATGCTGCGCGCCGTCACGTAGCGGTGCATCCAGCGGGGAGCCATGGGCGCACGGGAGCGCGTCATCGGTTCCTGCAGCTTGCCGACGAGCTGGATGTGCCCGAGCGGATAGGGATGCTCGGCCACACCCCGCTCGTAGAAGTCGTTGACGTACAGGGTCTTGGGGAAGACGGCCCTGTTGCGCCTGAACGGCCGCGCGCTAAGCATGATCGTGTTGTTGTGGATCATGTAGTGTCGCCCCACGACACCGGAGCTGTTCGCTAGACCCTGCGAGTGCTGGGCGTTGCGCGAGCGCAGCAGCAGTGCCGCTGAGTTCGCGGCGCCGCAGGAGATAATCACCACGCCGGCCGCGATCGTGCGCGTGCCGGAAGCGGACGATATCTCCACGCCCGTCGCTCTGCTGCCCGTGCGGTCGGTGAGGATGCGTGTCGCATGAGAGCCGGTCAACAGCGAGACGCCGTCGTGGCTGAGCGCCGGTCGGACGCATCGGATATCGGCGTCCGCCTTTGCGTGTAGGCGGCAGGCGAACCCGTCGCAAGTCGAGCAGCGGATACATCCGCCGTGCGGACGCAGGTCGATACCGAGGGGCAGATGCGAGGCGGTATAGCCCTCGGCAACGAGGCGCCGTGCCAGCTCGCCGATCGGTTCCTCGTGCTCAACCGGAGGGAACGGGAAGGTCTCGGTGCGGGCCTGCTCCTGTCCTGCCTCGACGGTCCCGTGCACGCCGAAGATGTGCTCGGCCTCCGTATAGAACGGTGCGAGATTCTCGTAACGGAACGGCCACGCCGGAGAGATCCCCTCGGCATGCTCGACTGGCTCGAAGTCGCTCGGGCGGTAACGCGGGAGCGCTGCGCCGTAGAACTTCGTGTTCCCCCCGACGGCGTAGTTGATACCCGGCTGGAACCAGCTGCCATCTGCGGCCTGCCAGCGCTCTCGGACTTTGTAACGCTCGCCGATCAACACGGCGCCGACGCTCCAGTTCTCCGGCTCCTGGGGGACGAACTCGCCGCGCTCGATCAGCATGATGCGGGCACCCGAGTTGGCGAGGCCGTAAGCGATGGCCCCTCCACCCATGCCAGAGCCGACGATCACAATGTCGGGAGACGGGTCGCGATCTTCGACCATGGTGCGCTGCTGTGGCGAGCCCCCGAGCGGAGGTGGGTGAGGCTGCGTTCGGCTGTTCATCAAGGTGTTCGGTGAGCCCAGGTTTTTGATGGAGATTGATCTGCAGGCTAGGTGGGTGCCAGCCGTCGCCCTGAAGTCGGCTTTCGTCGGGCGCTCGGACCTCGTCCCTCCGCTAACGGGCTTCTCGTAAGGGGCGCGACTTCCTGCCGCGGGCGGAAGTCGTTGGCACTTTAGGGCTGTAGGCTGGATTAGAGGCTGATGGGGTACGTCGAATCTTCATCACCACAGGAGTCATCGCCGGTGCTCCGGCGGAATGTGCGTGCGCCCTGGCGCATAGGCGCGTGGTCTCGGCAGGAGGTCCGCCATGGAGCTTCAGGCTCGGCGCCCCGAGCTATTGAGCACCCTTCGTGCACGGGGCGGAGCAGGAGCCATGTCAGAGACGGTGCTGGCAGAAGTGGTCGACGATTCGATCGGGATCGTCGTGATGATGAGACGGCCGATCCGCTCTGAGGCTCACTTGATGGGCGCGTTCTGGACGACCACGCGAATCCTGCTGCGCCAGCATCGAGAAGGGCGTCATCAGCTGCGAGTCGGTAGTCGCTCAAGGGTTGGATTGGAGACCGTCGCCGGCTGGATAGCTCGCGACAATCTGGGGCCCGAGGAGGTGCTTGCGGCGAAAGACCAGCTGGCACGCGCAGCCGACTTCGTCGCCGAGCTGAGCGATGTCGAGCGAGATGCGGTCGTGATGATGGCTGTAGAGGATCTTACCGCCCCATGAGGCGGTAAGATCAACGACGCGAAGAGTGCATATCATCGGCACGCGTGAGGGAAGGGAGCTTAGGACCTATCCAACCGGGATAGATCCTAAGCGGCCTGGGCATGATCGACCGCGGTTGGCGTAGGCCCAGCCGCCGATCTGCCCGCATGCGCCTCACCGTCCGCGCGAGTGCCGGATCCGCTACGCGACTCATCTACGCCTCGCTCGTGCTGGATCGGATTTGACGAGCGGCGAGTAGCGACGTGGCGACTTGCTGGTCTCGCGCACCTGCGCGCTCGCTGCAAGCCGTGCGAGGCAGTTCGCGACCGCGCCGGACGATCGGCTCAGCCCTTTCGCGACCGCGCTCGGGCCGAGCGATCCGTCGCCAGCGTGCTTCCGCAGGTAGTTGAGCACGAGGCTATCAAGCTGGCCCGGCCTAGAAGCTGTCTCATAACCTCCGTAGGCTGTTTGGGCGGTGGCGCGGACGTGGCTTCGGATACGGGTGGATTTGCTCGGCGGTTGTGGGGTCGTGTGCGATCCGTCGCCTGGGCGGGTCTTTCTTGTTGGGCCGTCGCATTCGTTTGAGCAGTTCGCGGTGGCGATTGACGCGGCGTTCGCGCGGTGGGATCTGAGCCATCTGCACGAGTTCGAGCTCCCCGACGAACGGCGGATCGGCTATCCAGACGACTCGTTTGGGCCTGAGCTGGTGTGGCTGGACCATGCCAAGCTGAAGGTCGCGAAAGAGGTCAAGCCGGGTGAGGAGTTCGAGTACGTCTTCGATCTCGGCGATAACTGGCAGCACCGCTGTGTCGTTGAGCCAGAGAAGGGCGACCCGCTCGAGGAGTACGGCATCGTGCCCGAGGGCCCGGTGGCGATCTGGGGCTGGGGGTCAATCCCTGACCAGTACGGACGGCGCAGCTTCGACGACGGAGAAGACGAGGATTGACTCAGGCGTCTGTGAGCTTGCGCTGGCAGACCACGGCACAGCCGAGCAGCATGAACGCCATGCGCAGGCCGGGGTCACGCTCGTAGCGGATCCTGAGCCGGCGCAGGTTGTGCAACCAGGCGAAGGTGCGCTCCACGACCCAGCGTTCCTTGCCGAGCCCGGAGCCGTGCTCGGTGTTGTGTCTGGCGATCACGGGCTTCACACCACGCTTCCAGAGCTCTCGGCGGTACTTGTCGCGGTCATAGCCCCGGTCTGCGAGCACCCGCTCGGCACGCTTGCGGGGACGCCCGGGCTTGCCGGTGACAGGGCCAACCCCGTCGATCAACGGCAGTAGCTGGGTGACATCGTTGCGGTGCCCGCCGGTCAGGGTGATCGCGAGCGGGATCCCGCCAGAGTCGGTGATCAGATGATGCTTGGAGCCAGCGCGGGCACGGTCAACCGGCGACGGCCCGGTGTGGAGCCCCCCAAAAGCGCACGAATATGGCTGCCGTCAACAACCGATGTGGACCAGTCGATCCGCCCGGCGGCATTCAACCGCCGTAGAAGCTCACGATGCAAACGCTCCCACACACCGGCGGCCTGCCAGGCCGCCAGTCTGCGGTGCGCGGTCGCTGGAGAGCAGCCCATCTCCGCGGGAAGATGCCGCCACGCGATCCCCGTGAACAACACGAACACGATCGCGTTGAAGCACACACGATCATCCACACGCGGACGCCCGCCACGCGGATCCAGCGGACACTCCGGGAGCAACGGCCGAACCGTCTCCCACAGCTCGTCCCGCACCCGCCAAACCGAGCCCGCCACAGAGCACCTCCCTCACCGGGTTATGTCACCCAGAAAGATTCGATCCCCAACGCCCAAGCCCTCCCCCAAGAGGTATTGAGACAGCTTCTAAGACGCTCCGTCCCCGGGCCGGCGGACGGACGTGCTTTGCCCTTCCTGGCACCCCAGCGATCCGGGTCGCGGCGCGCGCCGTCTCGTCTCCCGGTGTGACGCTCGACCTTGCTCGACTTCTCGAGCTTCGCGAGCGCCTTGGCAACGGCCGACCTGCCGCGCCCGGTAGCGGCTGCGATCTCCGCCGTTGTCAGCTTTGAGCGGGATGACATGACGCTCAAAACGGCTTGCTCCGTTGATTGCTTGGTGGGGTTCATCGCTGGTCCTCCTTCGTGGTTTCTTCCTGTTCGATCGCGGCGGCCAGCTCTTTGGTTGCGGTGGCGAACTCGTGGAGCGCGGCCACGCGTTTGGCGGTGGCGTCACGCTTGGACGGGGCACCTTTCTCGGCGTCCTCGAGCTCGTCGACGGATGAGCGCACCGCGAAGTCGAGCGCGGAGATGACGGCTTGCTGGTGTCGGCGCAGATCCAGGGCGACCGCAGCTTGCTGCTTGGGGATGGCCCAGCCGACGACGTCGAGCAGGACGCAGAGCTCGTCGAGGTAGTCGAGGTGCTCGTGGTACTGCTCGGGCCGGATTTCCCGGTCGGCTCGGCTGATGACCTCGATGACACCTTCGGCTGGCGCGGTCAGCTCATTGTGCAGGCCGATCCGAAGATCACCCACCAGTTCGGCGGGCACGTTGACGAGTACCGGGGTCGGCTCGCTGGCGAGTAGGTCCTCCTTGTCGTCGCGCCAACCCCGAGTGTCGGGCTTGCGCCTGCCGTTGCGAAGCCAATGCAGCCTCCGTGGCGCGTCGGGGCTGAGCTGCTCGTCACCGGGGTCCTCGCGATCGTCGATGTCGGCCGTTGTGTCGTCGGGCTCGTCCCACTCGTACAGGCAGTGCGTGACCGAGCCAAGCCGCCAAAGCCTGCGCGAGAGGTGCTCCTTCAACTCAAACCAAGCGTCTGAGCGGGCGCGCCTGCCGCGTGCGAGCAGAGCGGCGCCCCGGTCCAGGTCCACGCTCACCTCCGAGCGAAGCCTGTCGATGTTCTCCGCAGCGTATGTGCGCGCCATACGCCAGGTGCGGTGCTGCGGTGACTCTGGGAGATCCGGCACCTTGCCCGCACGCTGCCAGGCCGCCAGTCGCTTACGGGCGGCGTTGCTCAGCATCTAGTAGGTGCGACTGTGACGGCGAGCGGTCTCAAGCATTCCGCCAGCCGCGAGCCCGTCCAGCTGAGGACGAAGCTGTCGGGTCGTCCACCCCGTGTCCACGAATCCGAGGTGGTCGACAATCTCCCACCACGGCACACCCGGGTCGCCTCGGTGGTCAGGTGAGCGGTGCCGTTCGGCGCGGTCGACCGTCGCGATCACCTCTTCATCCGAGACGGGCTCGAACCGCCGCAGCCCGGCTTCCGCCTCCCATCGCTTTCTCCTGTCTGTCTTTGGCATCGCCTGCTCCTTCGCTCGGGATTTGGCCCGAGGAGCAGTCGCGATCAGCCGCGCGCCAGCGCATGCCACGCCAACGTGGCGAGGCTGCGAGACAATCGACGGTGCATCGAGGCCTGTTCCTCGGCGCCGAGCCCCGGGGCGCGCCAACGCCGCCGGGGCCACTTATGTCAAGGCGTCGGCGACCATAGCTCCGCCTGGGTCAGGATCGAGCGCAATCCGCGCCCATCGACGCGCATTTCAGGCACTAGTGCCTCAGATCACCGCCGGTCGCTAGCGATGCCCGGCCATTCCCGGTCGAAAAACCCGCCTCTGTGCAGGGACTGCACGAATGGAGCCAACCGGGATCGAACCGGTGACCTCCTGCTTGCAAAGCAGGCGCTCTCCCAGCTGAGCTATGGCCCCAGGAGCCTCAATATACGCCCTATGGCGATGCCGCCAACGGCCTGGCACCGCTCCCATGGCAACCGCCCTCAGCCCGAGCTGCGCCGTCGACTCGGTTTCGGCTGGCGCTTGACTCCCGTGGCGGCCTTGGCGAGCTTCGACGGCTGGCGCAACGTGGCGACTGATCGCTCGAACAGCTCGGCTTGGCGCCTCATCAGGCCGGCGGTCTCCTCGAGCGCCGCGCCCGCGGCCTCGAGCGCTTCGGCCTGCCGGGCCAGCGTCGAGCCGGTCTCCTCCAGCAGGTCGAAGAGGGCATCGATCGGGGCGAATAGGCGGCCCGCCAGGTCGCTCTGCAGCGTGCGCTCGCGCTCGAGCACCTCCTGTACGAGCTCGAGCTGGCGCTGGGTGGCCCGAAGCAGGTCGCCCGGTAGCTCTGAGTGTCCCGAGGCCGACGCCGCCGAGGAGATCACGGACTCCATCATGCGCCGCCACTCGTTGAGAAGATCGCGTCCGCTGGGCTCAGTCATCGCGCATCCAGCGAAGATGATCGCAGGGCGGGCTTCTGGAGTCCGGTCAGGAGGTGCCGCCGGTGCGGCCACGCGCTCAGAGCACCGGCGCACGGATCGGCCGGCTGGCCGCTACTCGAAGCTGAGACGCTCTTGTCCGGGGACTTCCTCGGGTGCCCCTCGGCTCTCGCCGCTTCCCGGGACCTCCCACTCCATCGAGTCCTGCTCAGGTATCTGGCCTGCGGGGCTGGCTCGTACAGGACGCGTCCCGGCCGGCGACTGCCCCGGCTGATCGGACGGGTGGTCCCGATCCGCGTCGAGCACCGCCTGCATGTCCAACTCGGCCGTCTCCTGTCCCACGCTCGCAAAGCCCGCGCCCTCATCCGGCGGTGCGGCCTCATCGTCCACAGGCGTCTCCTCGACGAGAGGCTCCTCGAGCTCCATCTCGGGCGTGTCCTGCATCGACAGATCCACCGCCCCGTCGCTCGCATCGAGGTGCTCGTCCGGGAAGATCGGCTCAAGGGCCTCGTGCTGTGCGCGCGCGATCTCACCAGGGTCGGCGCCTGCTCGGCGCTTCAGCTCCAGATGTTCGCGTATGGCGTCGTCTAGCAATCCCATAACGCCTCCTAACCTTACTGCCCTCGCTGAGCAGCGTTCTGCGACTACACTTCCTCGCGCTGGCCGCTACCCATCGGTCCGCGCCTGCGGGGCTATAGCTCAGTTGGGAGAGCGCCTGGATCGCACCCAGGAGGTCGGGGGTTCGAGTCCCCCTAGCTCCATTTCGCCGGAGATTCTGGTCTTTGTGTGAACTCTGCCTATGGATGAATCGAACTCAGCCTCGCGGAGGAGTTTGGTGTTACACCATGGTGCTACCATAGTCTTATGCCGACAAGATTTGCCCGCATACCCGTCACGAAGGACCAAGCGCTGGCAGATGCATTGGACCGGGTTGCGCCCCTCGTCGAGCCTGACCGACCGGCTGCGTCTCTCGTGCACGACCTCGCGATCCGCGGCGCCGAGGCGATGCTCGCTGAGCGCCAACAGGACGCCGAGGGGATCGAGCGCCTGATCGAGCGCTCGACCTCGACCGATCCCGGGTTCGATGTCGAGGTCGCACAGCGCATTGACGAGCTTGCCTGGGGCAAGTAGCTATGGGAGAGGATGCCCCATTTGGGGGCAAGGTGCTGATCGCCGACACCTCGGCCTGGGCTCGCGCATCGCACCCGCGTATCCGGGATTTGTGGGCCACCGCGCTACGGGGCAGGCAGATCGCGACCTGCTCGATCGTCACACTCAAGCTGCTGTACTCGGCGCGCAATGCAGATGAGCTCTCGATCGTCGAGGCGGAGCAAGCCCTTCTACGTGACCTTCCAGTCGCAGCCTCTGCACAGCGAGCCGCAGTCGGAGCGCTACGAGACCTTGCCCCTGATGGACCTGGGCAGCACCGAGTTCCCCTGGCAGACGCATTGATCGCAGCCGCAGCACAAGACGCCGGCGTTGATGTGCTGCACTACGACCACCATTACGACCGCCTTGCGCAGGCACTTCACTTCGCAAGCGTCTGGATCGCACCCCCTGGTGCCCTCGAGAAACAGACACCACCTGACTAACGTCATCTACGCTCGCTCTCCGTGCCCACCTACGCAGAATCGAAGCTTGCGCCTGAGCATTACGGAGGACCACGGTCTGGCGGCGGGAGGGCGCCAGCGGCCGCGAATCGAAGCGGTGGCCCCCTACTGATCTCCGACGCCATCCGACGCCGCCAAGACGTCGTCGACGACCAGCCGCAGCTCAGCGACGAGTGCCTCGAGAGAGGCCACGATCCGGCCCCCGCTGTCGGCCACGAATGCCTCGACCTGAAGGTTGACCGTCGCGCCCTCCTCTCCGGTCTGACGCAGGTCTGACCGCAACCCAAAGCAGGGCATGCCAAGCGCCGCCGCGTACCCAAGCTCTGCGACGGTGCCCGAGTCCGGCTCTTGGCCGTCCAGCCACGCCACGAGGAGAGAGCTGGACCGGATCGCCGCGGTATTCCGCCTCCCCATATCGAGCACCAGCTCGCCCAGCTTGCCTGCCTCTCGGGCTTCGTCGATCTCCGTGGTGGGCGTCAGCGACCACGGATCGACGGGGGTGACGACGTGGGCCAGCGCGGGAAGAAAGACCGCCTGGTAGTAGTGCCGACCGGCCTCGTTGAACCCGAGCGGGCTGGCTATGTAGCAGCGCGGCCGATGCCTGGGAGAAGTTGCCACCGGGTCAGAGCTGGGTGTTATCCGAGTGGGCATCGCATGAGCAGACAGACGTGTATCGCGCCATCGACGACTAGACGCTAGCCGGATTCGGGACGGAGCGCCAAGCCATCCGTCTGGCCGCCGAGATCACGACGCTCGCCGCTGAGGAGTCTGGCGACGCAGCCTTCGCGGGGGGCGCTCAACCATGCGACTAGGCGCTGCCCCAAAACCCCGAGACAGCCCAGCCAAACGCGGCCACGGACAGCAAGCCCATGACGATTATCACCATTCGCAGCCATCTGCTGTGGCGAAACCACTTTGCACCCAAGCGTAAATGAAGCCATTTCGCCACAGGGTTCTGCAGGACCTCGCCGAGCTGGCCTCGCACATGATCTTCGTACCTGATCGAGAGCCCCAGCTGTAGCTCGAGAGCGTCGAGCGCGACGCGACCGCAGCTGACGAGCTCCTCGTTGCGAACGTCCATGGCCCAGAACGCCTGAGCGACGAACGCCCCGAGAAATCCCAGCGCCGCGCCGACGACCGGCGCGTGACTGGTGACAGCCTGGGCGTATCCCACGACGACCGCGCCCATCAAGATCAGAAAGAAGTTGAACGCCGTCAGCCGCTGCCGAGCGTGATATGAGAACCAGTCCCACGCGTATCTCACCTTGAGGTCGAGTTGATCGTCTGTCATGGCTGTTTGTGCGTGGGAGAAGATCTACGGGCTCGACTGTTCCGATAAACAGAAATATACCGGGACGGCAGCGTTAGGCGGCCGACGCTACGTGGTTGCGATCAAGACGACGCGCGCGCGCCCGAGGATATGAGCGCTTCAGCCTTTGCATGTGTGATCAGGTGTGCGATGAGCGCCGCCTGAGACAGCCGCACCGGCGCTCGGGACACGAAGCGATACGCGGTCAGGCCGTCCACCGTCACGAGCCCGGCCAAGCGGAACCCCGGTGCGGGCGGAGGGGTCGGTGCGCGCGGCGCTTCATTGGCGGTCTCGTCGATCTCGCTCACCATGACCGAGTCGCCTTCACGCAGGGGGTGGAGTCCCGGCAGGTAGTACTCGAGCGGGGCGGAGCCGAATTCGACCGTGGTGATCACGCGCCCGCCCGCCCCGTGATCGATGTCCGCGGCGAGGTCCCGCCAGTTTTCACGTTGCAGGTTCGCCTTCAGATCGACGTCGATCGAGACCGCGAGGAAGGCGATCGCGATAACCGCGGCGATCGCGATCCCGGCGCGTCCCGTCCCCGGCCAGACGACCATCACCGCGATCAGGGCGGTGAGCGGAATCATCGCTCCGACGAGGTTGCGTGGCGCGAGATAGTCGGCGCCGAACCCCACCAGCAGGATCGGGATCAGGACTCCACACGCCGCGATCGACAGCGGCACCAGCACCGCGCGCAGCGACTGCGGGCGCTCGCGCATTCGCCACAGGCCGAGGCCGAGGCCAGCGAGGATCGGCAGTGCGACGAGCAGCTCGACCTTGTGTCCAAGCGGCCCGCCCGAGTAGCCGGTCAGGTAGTACTGGGGGATCGCCTGCAGCCGTTCCGAGAGTGCCCATTCGCCGATCCACTGCGTGCTCTGGCCCCCCTGGGCCAGCACCAGCGGCACCAGCGCCGCCCCGACCAGCGTGAACGTCGCGACAGCCGGCAGCGCGGGCATTCGGGTGCGTCGTTCCCACAGCAGCCAAAGCACCATCGGGATGAGCAGGAAGACGGCGAAGTAGTGGCTGAGCATCGCCAGCGAGCCCGTCAACGCGAGGGCCGCCATGCGCCCGCGCGTGGGCTCCTGCTGGGCGCGCAGGAAGCAGAGCATCGCCAGCGCGGCCGTGAGCACGAACAGCCCGTATGCGCGCGCCTCCTGCGAGTACCAGACGAACAGCGGGTTGACCGCCACGAGCGCGGCGCACGCCAGTGCCGCCCGACGCCCCGCCAGTTCTCGTCCGATCGCCCAGGCGACGGGGACGGCCGCGATGCCCGCCAGCGCAGCGGGCAGGCGCAGCGCCACCTCGCCCGTGCCCAGCACGCGCGAGTCGGCCCACGCCAGCAGGTACCACAGCGGTGGCGTGTTCTCGGTGCGCACGATCCCGCGCAGCGTCGCCCACAGGCTGGGGTGCAGGACGTGCACCGGCGTGAAGGCCTCGTCGAACCAGAAGCTCTGCAGGTCCAGCGTCGAGAGTCGAAGGACGGCGGCGACGAGCGTCAGCGCGGCCAGTGGCCACCAGCGCGGGAGCCGCAGGGCGGTGCTCGCTGTCGATGTGCGTGCCGCCGCGGGGTGGGCCGCCACGTTCACCGCTGTGTCGTGGCTTTGGGCATACCGGCACCGGTGTTGCCCCAGGCCGAGGACGCGAGCATCCGCGGAGGTTACGGCACGTGCGCCCGGCGGCATCCGGTGGTTTGCCTCCGGTGCTCCAGTAGTCACCACCGATGGGGACGCTGCCGGCGATCGTGATCATCGGTGACCACCCTCGCCAACCTGGAGGTAGAGATGCCGTCCGCGACCAAGGTCGACTTCAAGCGCGAGTTGCGTGAGCTGTATGCGCCCGGCGGTGAGCCCACGATCGTTGACGTGCCCGAGCTCGCCTATGTGATGCTCGATGGCCACGGCGATCCCAACACCGCCACCGACTTCAGTGACGCCGTGGGGGCGCTCTACTCGATCGCCTACGCCGCCAAGTTCGCGATCAAGCGAGCCCCCGACGGGGTCGACTATGGCGTGCTGCCGCTCGAGGGACTGTTCTGGGCGCTCGACATGTCCGCGTTCACCACCGAAGACAAGGCGGCCTGGGACTGGACGTTGATGATCATGCAGCCCGATCTGGTGACCGATGAGATCTTCCAGGAGGCCCGCGCGAAGGCCGCCGAGAAGATCTCGAGCGACCTTGCCGCGCGAGTGCGCTTCGAGCGCTTCGCCGAGGGACTCGCAGCTCAGCTCATGCACATCGGCCCCTACGCCCAAGAGGGCCCGACGATCGCGCGACTACACGCCTTCATCGCCCAGCAGGGCTATGAGCGCGTCGGCAAGCATCACGAGATCTACCTCAGCGACCCGAGGCGCTGCGCGCCTGAGAAGATGCGGACGATCGTCCGTCAACCGATCGCAGTCGCGAGCGTGGGCCGCTAGACCTCGGCCGTCACGAGCCCGAGGGCAAAGCCGTCGTAGCCCTTCTCGCCCACCGTCTGGATCGCCGTCGCGCTGAGGCGCGGCTCTGCGCTGAGCATCTCATACAGCCGGCGCACGCCCTGCACGCCTCCGACCTCCCCCCACGGGTCTGGCCCGTGGGACTCCACGATCGCGCCTGCGCCGACCACGTTGTCGGCGATGATCAGCGTTCCGGGACGGGAGAGCTTCAGCGACCACTCCATGTAGCTGGTGTAGTTCACCTTGTCCGCGTCGAGGAAGATCAGGTCGAACGGCGCCTCGCCCGCGAGCTCGGGGAGCGTCTGGAGAGCCGGCCCCACGCGCAGCTCCACCACCTCGGCCAGGCCCGCCGCCGCGATGTTCCCGCGCGCGACCTCCGCAAACTCGGGAGAGGCCTCGAGCGTCACGAGCTTCCCGCCCGCTGGCAGGCCGCGGGCGAGCCAGATCGTGCTGTAGCCGCCCAAGGTGCCGAGCTCGAGGATCCGGTGGGCCCCCTGGATGCGGACGAGCAGTTCGAGCAGCTTGCCCTGGTTGGCGCTGACCGCGATCGGCGGCAGGCCGGCGGCGTCGCTGGCACCGAGTGCCAGATCAGCCGCCGGATCGCGCGAGAGCAGCTGCTCGCAGATGTAGCGATCAGTTGCGCTCCAACCCGCTTGGGCAGGGTTCGCAGAGGACCTTCCCAACAGGCGCGCCAGCAGCGCGCGTGCTCGTGCGATCACGGGCGGAGTATAAGATACGCCCGGTGAAGACGCAGGTCGGCATCGTCGGTGCCGGGCCGGCAGGGCTGACGCTTGCGTTGATGCTCGAACGCGCGGGGATCGAGTCGGTTGTGCTCGAGTGCCGTTCCCGTGAGTATGTCGAGCAACGGGTCCGCGCCGGCTTGCTCGAGCAGAACAGCGTCGAGCTGCTGCACGCGCTTGGGGTCGGCGAGCGGCTAGCCCGCGAGGGGCTCGAGCATCACGGCATCTACCTGCGTCACTCCGGCCGCACCCAGCACCTGCGCATCTCCGAGCTAACCGGCCGCCAGATCACGATCTACGGTCAGCAGGAGGTCGTCAAGGACCTGATCGCAGCCCGGCTGCGAAATGGCGGGCCGCTTCACTTCGAGGTGTCCGGGACCGCCGTGCACGACACCGACAGCGAGCACCCCAGCATCACCTATCTCCATCGCGGCGAGCAGCACGAGCTTCACTGCGATGTGATCGCAGGCTGTGACGGATTCCACGGCGTGTGCCGAGACTCGATTCCGGACGGCGCCCTCACCCGGTACGAGTTCGTCTATCCGTTCAGCTGGCTCGGCATCCTCGCGGAGGCCGCCCCTGCCACAGACGAGCTCATCTACGCCTGGCACGAGCGTGGCTTCGCGCTCTACTCGATGCGCTCCCCCCGCATCAGCCGCCTCTATCTGCAGGTTGCCGCCGACGAGCGGATCGAGGATTGGTCGGAGGAGCGCATCTGGGCCGAGCTGCAGACACGGCTCGCCACCGAGGGGTGGCGCGTCAACGAAGGCCCCATCATCGAGAAGGGCATCACGGCCATGCGCAGCTTCGTCTGCGAGCCCCTGCGCCACGGCCGCCTGTTCCTTCTCGGCGATGCCGCCCACATCGTGCCGCCGACCGGCGCCAAGGGGCTCAACCTCGCCCTCAACGACGTACGCCTGCTGGCCGCGGCGCTCACCTCGTGGTACCTCGACGGCTCGGGCGAGGCCCTCGACGCCTACTCCGAGACGGCGCTGCGGCGGGTGTGGCAGGCGCAGGACTTCTCCAACTACATGACCCAGCTCCTGCACGACCTCGGCGGAGGCCCGTTTCAGCGGCGGCTGCAGCTTGCGCGGCTCGACCAGCTCACGCGCTCGGAGGCCGCCGCCCGCAGCCTCGCCGAGAACTACGTCGGGCTTCCGGCGACTCCCGACTTCTGACGCGAGCCGTCGGAGTGCTCGCGGCGGCGCCTCGACGGCAGCGCCGAGGTCCCCATCCACGCCTGCGGGGTGGCGCCATCCTGCCAGCCGGTGTTGCGTGGATCCTCCATCGCGGCGGGGTTCTCGAGGATCCACGCCTCATGCACGGCGCTCAGCGCTTCATGTAGCTCGTCGACGCCCGCGAAGCGACGAGGGTCCAGCGGTGTGCCCACGTCCACCCATGCCTGGTGACCCACACGGCGGGCTCGTAGCGGCAGCACGAGCGCGTCCGCGCGCACGCTCAGCTGTGCGGTGCCTTCGGCGAGCATCGCCGGCTTGCCCAGAAAGCGGGTCTGGCGTGGCCCGGGTAGGTCGAAGAACAGGAACACCGGATCGCCCCGTTCGAGCAGCGCCTGAATCACTCGGAAGGAGCCAGTGGAGCGCACGAGGCGGCTCACGGTTCCGTTGCGCCAGCGGGCCAGGCGCCTGCCCCAGTAGTTCGGTGTGACCGGCTCGAAGAACCACGGGCCGGGCACGAGATAGGTGGGGTGGCCGCGAAAGACCCTTGCGCGGTCGAAGCGATAGTAGGGGCCCAGGTGGCAGGCGCTGAGCAGGACCCCGCGCTCGTTCGCCAGAGCCTCCCGCACGCGCCGAGCCGACGCGTCGTCCATATGCGCCCTCCACGGCCGCTCCCAGAAGAGCGCCCTGTCGGCAATGCGCTCGATCAGGTGCAGGCGCGCGAGCTCTTCGAGCTCGCCGGCGCGGGGCGTGCCGCTGACGATCGTCTCCACCGCCGCGAGCGCATCCTCGCGCTCGCTCGAGCTGTGCTCCCAGATCGCCTGGCCCTGGCGCTCGGCTCGCCCGACCGCGACTCGCGCGGGGAGCACGGCCCGCAGCACGGCCGACGTCTTCAGGCGCACGGCAACGGGGACCGGCGGCATCCTGGCTCTCGGAGCGCGCCGCGTCACTTCCTCGAGCGTCGCCGCGAGCGCGAGCGCGGCTGCTCCGTCCGGTGGCGGCGGCTCGAGGCCGTCCATCTCGGCCAGCACGGCCTGCGCCACCGCGTCCGGCGTGGGGTAGTCGAAGATCAGGGTCGAGGGGAGCCGCAACCCCGAGGCGTTGGCCAGCCGATTGCTGAGCTCGACAGCCATCAGCGAGTCGAACCCGAGCTGCTCGAAGGTCCGTCCGGAGTCGATCGCGGTGGCCGACTCCCCGCCGAGCAGAGTCGAGATCTCACTCAGCACGAGCTCGAGCACCGCCTGCTCACGGTCGGCATCCGACAGGGGCGCGAGCTCCTGGGCTTCGCCGCCCGTGAAGACCGCGTGCCGGGGCCGCTCCTCGCTGGGTGGGACGGGCGCCGCCGATAGCTCCCGCTCGATCCGCTCTCTGAGCTTGAAGCGCTGCGGCTTTCCGTTCAACGTCCTGGGAATCTCCTCCACGAAGCGGATCAGGTGCGGATATTCGTGGTCTCGCAGCCGCTGCTTGCAGAGCGCCCGCAGGCTCTCGCTGAGCTGATCGCCAGGACTCGCCTGCGCCGCGCACTCGACGAAGGCGACGAGCCGCGTGTAGTCGTCGATCTTCGCGCCCACCACTCCCACTCCCGCCACTGCCGGGTGCTCGAGCAGCACCTGCTCCATGTCTATCGGCGAGACCCACAGACCGCCCACCTTCAGCATGTCGTCGGTGCGCCCCACATACACGTACCTTCCGTCCTCGCGCCGCTCGAACCGGTCGCCGGTGGCGAGCCACTCGCCGCGCATGACGCGTCTCGACCGGGCCTGCTGGTGCCAGTAGCAGGCGGCCCGCGATTCGCCCTTCACCTCGAGCGCGCCCACGCCTGCGCCCTTCACCTCTCCGGCCGTCTCGTCCAGCAGTCGCAGCTCATAGCCGGGTATCGGCCGGCCGGTCGTTCCAGGGGCCACGTCCCCTGCCTTGTTGGAGCAGAACGAGACGATCATCTCGGTCGCACCGATCCCGTCGAGGATCTCCAGATCGAAGCGCTCACGCCATCGCTCGAAGGTCCTGGTCGGCAGCGGCTCCGCAGCCGAGATGCACCGGCGCACCGAGTCGAAGGCGTCACCTGCATCGACATCCGCGGCGAGCTGTTTGTAGAGGGCCGGCACGGAGCAGAACAGGCTCGGTCGATGCGCGCGGAGGGTGCTCAGCAGGCGCTCGGGAGTGGGCGGGCCCTCGAGCAGGACGGCGCTCGCGCCGAAATACAGAGGGTAGAAGAAGCTGTTTCCCAGCCCGTAGGCGTGGTAGAGCTTCGTCGTCGAGAAGATGCAGTCGTCCTCTGACATCTCCAGCACCTCGCGGCCAAACGCCTCACACGTCACGCCGATGGTTTTGTGAAGGTGGACCACGCCCTTCGGCTTGCCCGTCGAGCCGGAGGTGTAGAGCCAGAAGGCCATGTCGTCGGCATGGGTGGCCACGGGAGCAAGCTCGTGATCGTGGGAGCTGAGCGCGCCGTCGAGCTCGACCGCGCCGTCGCCTCCGCCGCGGGCGATGTAGCGCAGCTCCAGGCCGGCCGTCGCTGCCTGCAGGCTCGCCAGGATCCCGGCGTCACACACCGCCACGCGGGCGTAGGAGTCCTCGATGAAATAGCGGAAGTTCTCCGCGCGCTCGCGCACGCTCACCGGCACCGGGACCGCGCCGATGCGGAGCGCCGCCAGGAAGGCCACCGGAAACACCGTGGTGTCGTCGAGCACGAGCAGCACCCGCTCTTCACGGCGCACCCCGAGCTCGCGCAGCAGGTGACCCATGCGATTTACCCGTACGAGCAGCTGCTCGTAGGTCAGCGTCTCCTCTCGAGTGATGTAGGCTGCCCTCTCGCCGCGTCCAGCTTCGACGTTTCTGTCGATCACCAGGCTGGCGTTTGCATTGGCGCTCCCGGCCATCTCAGCCACCACCGACGCTCTCGTCCGCCCAGGGCCCGCCCGGGGCGTTGCGCTCCTCAGAGCCCGACAGTCGGTAGACACCCCCGCGCATCTCCGTCGCGAAGGCCTCTGAGATCAGCAATGCGGGAAGACCGCCGGTGATGACCCGGTAAAAGCGCCAGAGCACAGGCCCGCCCGGCGCGCCTCCGGGTGACCACGCCGGCTGCTCACCGAGCCCGAACCACAGGAGCTCGCGCCAGCTCTCGAGCCCGATCTGCTGAAGCGAGCCCCCGATGCCCTGCGGGCTGTCGCCCAGCACCGGCAGAAACTCCGGTGGCAGTCGCTTCGGGATCAGATAGGACTCAGCCCAGACCGACGGCTCCCGCCCCGCGATTGTGATCACCACCCGCCGTCTCACGCACTCCTCCCCCTCCGCCCCGGCCAGGTAGCGGGCGTTGAGTCCCGATGTCGTGGTGGCGACCTGCTCCACCGTCTCGACCGCCACTGGCAGGAGGGTGTGGGCCTCGAGGGCCCTCGACACGGTCCCGTCGGTGAAGAGGAGCCCGCGGAGAAACGCGTCCAGCTGCGCGATCTCAACACTCTCGAGCCCCGCCGCGGACTCGCTCTGCGCGGTGAAATGGCGTTCGGCTAGGCGTTCGGCGAGTATCGTCGTTACCTCTCATGCGACGGCTCGCCGCCCAAGGCGCGAGTCGATCGGTTTCCGGATACTGCTTGGTCGGGCTCAGGATACGTTTGGCCTCGCCCCCGTCTCGCCCCGCAAACGAGATCCAGCGCCCTGCGCTGAGCTTTATGTCGACCTTAGGTTAGCGGGCGCGGGCCGGGACCGCCGAGGCCGGCAGATCGCTGTCCAGAGCGCATTCGAAGGGGGGCGCTCGTGCTCAGATCTCGCGCAGGAAGTCCAGCAGCGCCTCGTTGACCGCCTCCGGTGCCTGCTGCTGAACCCAGTGTCCGGCGTCCGGGACCACGATCTCCTCACGCAGGTCCGTGACCCAGCCGCTCATCGCCTCGGCGGGCATGAAGCGGCGCACCGGGTCCAGCTCGCCCGTGAGGAACAGCGCGGGCTGCTCCACTCGCCTCTCGGCCACCGCGGCCGTCAGCTCCCAGTTGCGGTCGATGTTGCGATACCAGTTCAGCCCGCACGTGAACCCTGTGCGCTCGAAGCTCTCCACATAGACGGCGAGCTCCTCCTCGGACAGCCATGAGGCCCTGCGGGTGGGACGGCCCTCCTCCTCGGCCCACTCGGCCGTCCACTGGCGCGAGGTGGTCAGGGTGCGGCGCACATCGCGCGCCAACGCCTCGTCGGCCACCCCCGGCTCCTGGAACCACACGATGTAGAAGTCCTCGCCGAGGTGCCTGCGCATGATCGGGATCGGGGGCGCCGGCGCGCGCGGAACGAAGGGCACGCTCAGACCGGCCACCGCGCGGACGCGCTCGGGCTCCAGCACGGCGAGCTGCCACACCACGCTCGCGCCCCAGTCGTGGCCCACGAACACCGCCGACTCTGCGTCCAGGGCGTCGAGCAGGCCGCACAGGTCCCCGCACAGCGAGACCACGTCGTAGGCCTCGATCTGTGAAGGCGCGGAGCTGCCTCCGTAGCCGCGCATGTCAGGCGCCACCACGCGGAAGCCCGCCCCGGCCAACACCGGCAGCTGATGGCGCCAGGAGAAGGCCAGCTCGGGAAAGCCGTGGCAGAGGATCACCAGCGGTCCCTCGCCCTCCTCGAGGACGTGGAGCTCGACGCCGTTGGCGCTCAGGCGGCGCTCGGTCACGTTCCGGTCGGCGCCGAGAGCTTGACGCGTGCAGCGCTGCGTGAAGACCGCCTGGCCATCGCTGAAGCCTCCCGGACACGATTTGGCGATTGGCCGCACCGTGAGGTCGTGGCCAACGAGCAGGATAGCCCTCGCCGGCGACCTAGATGCGTCTCTTCTCTGATTTGATGGGAGTCCGATGCGGGTAGCTATCGAGAACGAGGCTGCCTGAAGCGGGCGCCTGAACCCATCCCTCATGCCCTACGACCCTCAGCGAGCCGATCCGGTCTATGTCCCCGATGCGGGGCGTTACGAGCGCCTGCCATATCGGCGTGTTGGCGCCAGTGGCCTGCAGCTGCCCGCGATCTCGCTCGGGCTGTGGCAGAACTTCGGCGACGATCGGCCGCTGGCCGGAAACCGCGCCATCCTGAGGCGCGCGTTCGACCTCGGCATCACCCACTTCGACCTCGCCAACAACTACGGACCGCCCTACGGCGCGGCCGAGAAGAGCTTCGGCCGCATCTTCGCCGAGGACCTCCGCCCCTACCGCGACGAGCTGGTGATCTCGACCAAGGCCGGCTATGACCAATGGCCAGGACCCTACGGCGAACTCGGCTCGCGCAAGTACCTGCTCGCCAGCCTCGACCAGAGCCTGCGGCGAATGGGACTCGACTACGTCGACATCTTCTACTCCCACCGCTTCGATCCCGGGACCCCGCTCGAGGAGACCATGGGAGCGCTCGACACCGCGGTGCGACAGGGCAAGGCCCTCTACGTCGGGATCAGCTCCTACTCAGCTCGGCGCACCGAGGAGGCGATCGCGATCCTGGCCCGGCTCGGCACGCCGCTGCTGATCCATCAGCCCTCCTACTCACTGCTCAACCGCTGGATCGAGCAGGGCCTGCTCGATGTCCTCGATCGCCATGGGGTGGGGACGATCGTCTTCTCGCCGCTTGGCCAGGGACTGCTCACCGACCGCTACCTCAACGGCATTCCCGAGGACTCGCGCGTGCGTCGCGGCGAGGCCTTCGACGAGAAGCTCCTCAGCGAGGAGGCATTGGCGCGGGTACGCGCGCTGAACGAGGTGGCGCAGGCTCGCGGCCAGTCGCTGGCCCAGCTGGCCATCGCATGGGTGCTGCGTGACCGACGCGTCACCTCGGCGCTCATCGGCGCGAGCAGCGTGGCGCAGCTCGAGCAGAACGTCGCTGCACTCGAGAACCTCGACTTCACCCCCGAGGAGCTGGCCGAGATCGAGCGCCACGCCCTCGACAGCGCCATCAACATCTGGGCGCCCTCCAGCGACGCCTGAGCGCTCGCGGCGTCCGAGCGCCCGCGCCATCTGAACGCTCCCCGACGCCGAGCGCCGTCAGCCGTTGGCGAGGAAGCGCTCGAGGCCCGCCAGCAGCGCCCGGGCGACACCCTCGCGAAACGAAGCGCGCTCCATCGGCGCCTCGTCGGCCCGGTTCTGCATGTTGGCCACCTCGACGAACACCTTGGGCACGCGGGAAAGGTTGAGGCCGCCGAGATCCGTGCGCGGCGCCAAGCCGTCCACGCCGTCGTAGGTGGAGGGGTGCAGGCCGGCCCGCTCGAGCGCAGGGCGCAGGGCAAGGGCAAGTCGCCGCGAGGGAGCAACGATCGCCTGATCGCCCCCGCCGGGGATCGGGGCCGGAATCAGGATCGCGAAGCCCGACCCGCTCGTCGGCCCCCCGTCGGCGTGGATCGAGATCGCGGCCGCGCTGTGCGCGCGGTTGCCGATGGCGGCGCGTTCTGTGATGCACGGGCCGATCCCCGTGTTGCTCTGGCGTGTCATCACCACGCGCGCCCCCTGTGCCACCAGCAACGCGTGCAGGCGCACTGCGACGCTCCAGTTGAAGTCCGTCTCGCGGTAGCCATCGGGCGCGGCCGTGCCCGTGGTGTCGCATTCCTTCTCGCCGTTGCCGTCGTTGACCAGCCGCCCTATCTCCTGCGGGTGGGTGAAGTTCCCGCCGTTGTGTCCCGGATCGATCGTGATCACGCGCCCCGCGAGCGCGAGCGCGGACTTCGTCGTGGCGGGCGTCGCCGGCACAGTCGCGCCTGTGCCCTGCTCGGCGAGGATCGGCCTGACGATTGCGGATGGGGAAGCGATCGAGCGCCGCTGCTGCGTGCCGGTGCCGCATCCGCACAGGCACTCCAGCGCGCAGGCCAGGGACACGAGCGAGACCGCGCTGAGCCGTGGTGCCATCGCGGGCGAGCCTAGAGGACCAGTGGCGAGGGCGCGCTGCTCCGCTTGGGCGGCGTGAGGCGGGCCCGGCGGGTGCCTTCGGCGTAGTGTGTCCGGCGTGCGGTCGCACCGCACCGGTCGCCGCCGTCTAGGTCGTAGGAGGGGAGGACGTATGGAGTGGATGAGCCCGATCGACTCGTCGTTCCTGCACGTCGAGAACGACGCCACGCCGATGCACATCGGCGGAGTCAGCATCTTCGCGGGGCCACCGCCTCCGTTCGATGAGTTCAAGGCGATGGTGGAGGGCAAGCTCACGCTCGTCCCCCGCTACCGCCAGAAGGTTCGCTTCGTCCCGCTCGCCGTCGGACCGCCCGCCTGGGTCGACGATCCCCACTTCAGCCTCTCCTACCACGTGCGCCACGCCGCCGTCCCGGTGCCGGGGAGCGACCTCCAGCTGCGCCAGATGGCGAGCCGCATCTTCTCCCAGCACCTCGACCGCAACAAGCCGCTGTGGGAGCTGTGGGTGGTCGAGGGCCTCGACCGTGGCCGCTGGGCGCTGCTGTCAAAGGTCCACCACTGCATGGTCGACGGCGTGGCCGCGACAGACCTGATGTCGGTGATGTTCTCCGACAGCTCACCGGTCGCGTTGCCGAGGCCCTGGTCCGCTCCGCCCGAGCCCTCCGGCGTGGAGGTCCTGGCAGGCTCGCTGCGCCAGCGCCTCAGCCCCGCCGGCCAGCTGCAGGCCGTCCGTCAGGCGCTGCGCGCACCCGGGGAGACCCTGCGCTCGGTCGCCGAGATCGCGCGGGCGACCGTCTCGGCCGGAGGCGCCATGCGGCCGGTCGGGTCCTCATCGCTCACCGGTCCGATCGGCCCGCACAGGCGCTGGAGCTGGGCGCAGGCGTCGCTGGGCGACGTCAAGGCCGTCCGCGAGGAGCTCGGGGGGACGGTCAACGACGTCGTGCTCACGATCATCACCCATGGCTTCCGCGAGCTTCTGCTCTCGCGCGGCGAGCGCGTCGCCGAGGGGCAGACCGTGCGCACGATGGTGCCCGTGTCGGTCCGCCGCCGCGGCGAGAAGGGGGTCTACAACAACCGCGTCTCGGCCGTGTTCGCAGGTCTGCCGGTCGGCCTGCTCGACCCGGCGGCGAGACTGGCGAGCATCCGCGCCGAGATGGATGGGATCAAGCAGTCCAAGCACGCGGTTGCCGGCGACGTGCTGAGCTCGCTCTCGGGCTTCGCCCCGCCGCTCTTGCTGGCGCTCGGGAGCCGCCTCGTGACGCTCTCGCCGCGCCTGAACATGCACACGGCCACCACCAACGTGCCCGGACCCCAGCAGCCGGTTCAGACCCTTGGGCGGCGGATGCTCGAGTCATATCCGTTCGTGCCGGTCGTCGGCTCCATCCAGATCGTGGTGGCGATCTTCTCCTACGACGGCGGCCTGTACTTCGGGGTCACCGGCGACTATGAGGGCGCCCCCGACATCGACGTGCTCACCGGTGGGATCGAACAGGGCCTGCAGGACCTGCTCGCCCTCGCCGAGCCGGCCGGGCCCACGCCTTCGAGCTCAGGCAGGAGCCGCCCCGCTCGCCCGCGGGCAAAGGCCAAGGCGAGCCGCTCTCGCGAGACCGCCTGAGCTGATGCTCGCGAGCATCCCCGAGTTCACGCGCCAGGCCGAGCACCTGCTGCGCGCCCCCGATCGCCTCGACTGGTCCACGGTCACGCTCCTCGGGCTCGTCGTCTACGTGTACGCGGTCGAGGTCGAGCGCGCCAACTGGAGCGTGGTGCTCGCCGGGATCGCCTTCTGGCTGATGGACTGGGCCAACGAGATCGTCAACGCCCTGGTCCTGCACTTCGACGGTCACGCGGCGCTGTGGACGGTTACGGGCAACAGCAGCTTCGTGATCCTGATCGGCCTCACGATCGAGATCTCGCTGTTCTTCGCCGTCAACGGGATCGTCTTCGCCAAGCTCCTGCCCGCGCAGCGCGACGCTCGCATCCTCGGCCTCCCCAACCGCTGGGCGCTCGCGATCGCGCTGTCGCTCGTGTCCGTGGGCGTCGAGCTGCTGCTGCACGCCGACGGCGTCTTTCACTGGTACTACTGGTGGTGGAACGTGGCGAGCTGGCCCGTGATCGTGGTGTTCGGCTACCTCACCTTCTACGTGGTCGCCTTCTGGGTGCACGACATGCCGAGGCGCTCGCGCCAGCTGCGGGTGGTCGGCTCGCTGGCCGCGCTCGATCTGGTGGCAGGCCTCCTCTTCGGACCGCTGCTGGGCTGGATCTGAGGCCCGTCAGCCGGGCGTGTCCGTCAGCCCGACTCCCCAGCTGGTCGTGATCGACTCCCCCGGCTCGAGTCGCAGCAGCCCGTCACCGCTCTGGAAGGCGTTGGGGGCGCACGTCATCGGCTCGACCGCAAGCCCCCGCCGCCGGCGCGACGGCTCGAGGCTGTCGCCGGTGAAGAGCTCGAGGAAGCCGTGGTGCTCGTCCACCCACAGCTCAACGCGGCGCCCATCGGGACCGGTCAGTCGCACCGTGGCGCGGCCGCCCTCCGCGCGGGCGAGATCCGTGAGAGCCACGTCGAGCGCCGTCGTGCCGATCGGGCGGGCACGGCGGAAATCGAAGGCCGTGCCGGCGACCGGCTCATCGCCGCTGGGGATCATGCGCTCGTCTGTCGCCAGCCGTCTCGCGGCGGGCACCTCCAGGGTGCAGTCGTCGACCATGCCGTGCCCCGGCGAGAGATAGGGATGCTGCCCGGCGCCGTAGGGACACGGACGCTCGCCGATGTTGACGGCGGTCGTGGCGACGGTCAGTCCTGCGCGGCCGAGCTGGTAGGCGATCTGGAGATCGAGCGCAAACGGATAGCCAGGCGTCGGGAGCAGCCGGGTCTGCAAGATCGCGTGGAAAGGTCCATGCTCGCGCATGCTCCACGTTCGCCAGCGCAGGAGTCCGTGGATGGCGTTGCCGCGCGCGGGCTCCGTGAGCGCGAGCTGATGGTCGCTGCCGTCGAAGCGGTAGCGACCGCCGGCCACGCGGTTGGGCCATGGGATCAGCGGCGCGCCGTGAGCGCCGTCGCAGATGGACTGAAGCGGATAGGGCTCGAGCACGGCTCGCTCGCCCACGGCGTACTCGCGGATGCCCCCACCGACCTCCACGACGGTGGCACGCTGCTTCCCCAGTCCGATCTCGAACTGTCGGCCCGAGGGCGGGACGCTCACGCCGACTCGGGTTGCGCTTGCTCCTTCTCGCCCGGCCAGATGCCCGTAACCCGCGCGAAGCCCTCACGTGAGGCGTGGTCGACGAGGCCCCTCACCGCCCGGAACAGCGCGCCCTCGAGCGCAAGGGCAAGCGCGAGCTTGCCGGGGTTGATGCGTCGCTGCTCGGCCCGAGGAGGATCGTCCTCGTCGATCAACCGCCACACGCGATCGAACAGCTTCTTGCCGATCAGCCCTGAGAGGAGGCCGGCGGCGGCGCTCACCGGCAGAAAGATCAGTTTGCTCATGCCCCTACCCTCGCATACCCCGAGGGTTCGTCCTCGGAGCAGAGTGCGTCATCCTAGCCTCGATGACCGAGCGCGAGATCCGCTCATGGCTGATGGACATGGACGGCGTGCTCGTGCGCGAGGAGCTGGCTATTCCCGGGGCCGATCGCTTTCTCACCCGGCTGCGCGAGCTCGGCATGCCGTTCCTGGTGCTCACCAACAACTCGGTCTACACCCGCCGCGACCTGGTGGCGCGGCTCGGCGCGAGCGGCCTGGAGGTGCCCGAGGAGGCGATCTGGACCTCGGCGCTCGCCACGGCCCGCTTCCTGGAGGACCAGCGCCCGCGCGGGTCGGCCTTCGTGATCGGGGAGGCCGGCCTGACCACGGCGCTGCACGACGCCGGCTACACGCTCACCGATCGGGCGCCCGACTACGTCGTGCTCGGCGAGACGCGCACCTACTCCTTCGAGCGCATAACCCGCGCCATTCGCCTGATCGCTGGCGGCGCGCGCTTCATCGCCACCAACCCCGACGCCACGGGACCGAGCACGCAGGGTCCGCTCCCGGCCACCGGATCGGTGGCCGCGCTGATCAGCCGGGCCACCGGCGTGGAGCCCTACTTCGTGGGCAAGCCGAACCCGCTGATGATGCGCTCGGCGCTGAACGCCATCGATGCCCACTCCGAGACCGCGGCGATGGTCGGGGATCGCATGGACACCGACATCGTCTCCGGCCTGGAGGCCGGGATGGAGACGATCCTCGTGCTGAGCGGCGTCACGACTCGTGAGGAGGCCGAGCGCCACCCCTTTCGCGCCTCGCGGATCGTCGACTCGGTGGCGGATCTGATCGACACGCTGGGGTGAGCCTCGAGCGAGTGGTCCGCTCGTATTACGCTGTGCCCATGTGCAGAAACATCAGATCGCTCCACAACTACGAGCCGCCCCTCGGAGGCTGAGATCCGGGAGGCCGCCCTGCAGTACGTCCGCAAGATCAGCGGCTCGACCAAGCCCTCGCAGGCCAATGTCCAGGCGTTCGAGCGGGCTGTCGAGGACGTGGCGCTGGCGACCGCGCGGCTGCTCGACGGCCTGGTCACCTCGGCTCCGCCCAAGAACCGTGAGCTCGAGGCGGCCAAGCGCCGCGAGCGGGCGGCCCAGCGCTTCGCCGCCTAGCCTCCACTCGGGAGATGGCCTACGACGAGGACCTCGCCCACCGCGTCCTTGAGCTGCCGCCGAAGGGGTGAGCCCAGGGGCCGCCGCGCCATTCACTGAACCGGCGGAGGCCTTCCCTCTGCGCTGGCGGCGAGCGCCGGATCCCAGTCGCACACCTGGCAGGCGTGACGGAAGGCCGAGCGCGCGAACTCCACGCCGGCGGCGTGGGGGTCGGGAGCCGCCAGGACGTCCTCCCAGTCCAGGATGTACTCGCCGAGCGCGCTCTCCCAGCGGGCCTGTGGCGGAGAGAGAGTCGCCGAGGAGAAGCTCTCGGGTGCCGGGTGCGCATACGCGTAGAAGGCGGCCTTGCCGTAGCGGGGATCCCCCGGCCACCAGCCGACCGCAACCTCCTGCGCGTCCATCGCGTTGCGCATGATGAAGTCTTCGGACGGCGGGTCTGCGGGCAGGCCGGAGAAGAGGCTGACGGCGAGGTCGAAGGACCCCCACCATGCGTTCACCGGTGTCGAGCGTCCGCGGAACGGAGCCCTGAGCTCGGCGAGGACCAGCGCTGCCCGCGTGGCCGCGGCGAAGTACGAGGCCACCTGCGTGGGCTCGTAGGTCGCGTGCCGCTCGTCCTCGTCGAGGGGATCGCTCCACTGCACCTCCTGTGGCGTCGGGTCGATGCTCACATCCCCGGCGAGGCTCCTCACGCTCGCCAGCAGCTCGCGCGTGACCGCGCCAACGGCTCGATCCGGTGTCAGCGCCACGCGCAGCGAGCGTCCGTCGCTGTGCTCGACCGCGGCCTCGTGCCGGTGCAGGTCGAGCACGGCCACGAGCGCGCCCGAGCCGTCGGGGGCGGGCAGGGGCGCGGTCTCCCAGCCTCGGGCGCTCAAGCGCAGGGCGGCATGCTGGAGCTCGGGCTCGGGCGGCGCCAGCGCGACCGCCAGCTTGCCGAGTACCTGCGTGTGCGCGTGCAGGGTGTCACAGGTCGCGGCCCACTTCTCATAGGAGAGCGCCGGCTCGGCTGAGCCCATCGCTCAACAGTAGCGCCCACCGCGCTCAGGCCTGGGAGGCGCGCGCTCCGTCCTCGAGGTCGGCCGGCGAGAGCGGATGCGCGGGTGGCCGATCGAGGATCCGCCGGCGATGAACCTCGAGCGACCCGGTGACCTGAATCAGCTCGCCCGCGGGGAGCGCACGCCAACTCGGGTCAGCGTCCATCCGCTCGCTCGCGATCACCACGAGCGGACGACCGGCGCCGTCGGGGGAGCGCACACGAGATCCGAGCGTGCTGGCGTGCTCGAGCGGCTCGCCCGGTTCTCGCTCCAGCAGGAAGAGCGGATGGGTCTCCGGGTAGCGCAGCGCCCACACGGAGTCGTGTGTGGCGAGCACGAAGTTGATCGCCAGCACTGGAAGATTTGCCGCGACCCATGTGCATGCCGCCTCGATCCCCCCGCCCACGTCTCCGCCGCGGGATGCGATCTCCCGCGTGATGAGCGCAAAGAAGCGCTCGGAGTCCGTGTCCCCATCGACCAGGTCCAGCGCCTCACCCAGGTGACGCTCGAGCAGGGGAAGGTCCTGGATGACCCCGTTGTGGGCGAACAGTCGCCCCTCGAGCTCGAAGGGGTGGGTGTTGCGCAGTTCGAGCGCTCCCGTGGAGGCGAAGCGGATGTGTGCCACGAAGGTTCTCGATGCGAGCTCTCGCGCCTCTCTCGCGAAATCAGCGTCCCCGAAGGCTGCGATCGGCTGCTTTGCGACGTGGGGCGTACCGTCGGGGGCGAACCAGCCCAGCCCCGTTCCGTCCGGCTCGCGATGGCTCTGCGCGGACAGGCTGTCAGGCGCATCCAGCAGCCAGAACGTCGCTCGCACGGGCTTCGATCCGGCGCTCATCCCGAACAGACGGCACACGGCGTGAGCCTACCCGGCGGAGGCACCGGCGGCGAATCGGCGTAGCCTGGAGAGGACCCGTGACTCCCGATCAGGCACCCCCAGCCGCTCCGCCTCGCTCCTCCTCGCCCGTATCCCGGCCGCGCGCCCCGCGGGCGACGACGCCCGAGCCCCCCGCGATCGACCGCATCGCCAACGTGGTCGTGATGCTCGTGCCGCTGGGGCTCGTAGGGCTCGCGGCCTGGCAGGCCTGGGGAGGGGCGCTTCACTGGCAGGACCTGGTCGTCCTCGCGCTCACCTATCTCCTGACCGGCCTGGGCATCACGGTCGGCTTTCATCGCCTGTTCACCCATCGCAGCTTCAAGACGAGCGCGCCGTTTCGGGCGCTGTTTGCGGTGCTGGGCTCCGCGGCGGTAGAGGGGCCGGTGATCGAGTGGGTCGCAAATCACCGCAAGCATCATCAGTTCTCCGATCAGCCAGGAGACCCGCACAGCCCTCACGTCGACCACGGCAACGGCTGGCGCGGTGCGCTCGCGGGCCTGTACCACGCTCACGTCGGCTGGATCTTCAGCGGTGACGCCCTGGCCGACCGCGAGCGCTACGCAAAGGACCTGCTCGCCGACCCGGTCGTGCGGTTCGTCGACGACACGTTCCTGCTGTGGGTGCTCGCCGGACTCGCGTTTCCGTTCGCTCTCGGCCTTGCCTTGACGGGCACGCTCGTCGGTGGCCTGACCGCATTGCTGTGGGGTGGAGCCGTTCGGATGTTCTGCCTTCACCACGCCACCTTCTCCATCAACTCGCTGTGCCACTACTTCGGGCGCCGCCGCTTCCCCACCGACGACGAGTCGCGCAATCTCTCCTGGCTGGCGCTGCCCACGCTCGGCGAGGCGTGGCACAACAACCACCATGCCTTTCCGACCTCGGCGCGCCACGGCCTGCGCTGGTGGCAGCTCGACCCCTCCGCCTGGTTGATCTCGGCATTGGGGCGGGTGGGGCTCGTGTGGGACGTGGTGCGCATCAGCCCCGAGCGCGAGCTGCTCAAGACCCGTCCGCGGCCGCTGAGCCCGCCGAGCTCGCCATGATCAGCCGCCGGCGGCTCGAGGAGCTCGAGGCCGAAGCGCGCTACCACCGCGAGCGCTACGAGCTCTACAAGGCGAAGACCTACGGACCCAAGCCGACGAGCGATGCTCGCCTCAGGGACCTCCTGCGCCGGCACGAGGGCGCCGAGTCGCGGCTGCGCCGGGCACGCGAGGAGAACGCGGCACCGGAGCGCCCGGAGGAGGAGCCCTCGTGAGGCTCCTCAGTTGGCGACGACGGCCAGGAAGTCTCGGCTGTCGGGGTGGAGCAGTTCGCCGGCGATGCCGTGCTGCCCCGAAACGACGGGGACGGGCGAGGGTCCGCTCGGGTGGTGCACGTAGAGGTATCCCGCGACCCAATCGGGGTTGATGTCGAGCTCGATCGCCCGTACGGCGCCAGCGGCGATGAGGGCGTGCGCCAGGCCGGCGGGGCTCAGCTGCTCGCCCGCCGCCCATACCAGCTGACCGTTTGCCGTGACGCCCAACCCGGAGCGTGCCACGACCGATACGGAGCCCACCGTTCCACCCCAGCAGGTGAGCACGCAGCTTTCGAGGCTCGCCGCCGGTACGCCGCGGTCCACGAGCAGGTGCTGGTTCTGCAGCACCGAGAAGACAGGCTTGCCTGAGCTCGGCACGCCCGCGTGCCAGGCGCCGATGTCGCTCGTCCCGTCCGTATAGGTCACGATCGAGGCCAGCCCCGACTTGAGGGCGACCGCGAGGTGGTGACCCGACAGAAAGCCCACGTTGGGATAGGAGAGCTTGAAGCCGCCGTTGAACGCAGCCACCAGCTTGTGCACCTCGCTTGGGGTGATGCGGTCCCCATAGGTCCACCCGGATTCCCCACCGTCGTTGTATCCGGCGTGGAGGGTGAGGTGCACGAGGCTCTGGTCGAAGCGCATCAGCGTCACACCCGAGCGCTCGGCCAGCCATGCCGCCGGCTGGCCGTGGACGCGCGCCGTCGTGCTCCAGCCGCCGCCTGGGCCGAGCGGCGCCGTCACCTGCAGCGCGGGGGCCGGCGGGGGCGCGGGCACGGTGGCGACGCGGGTCCTCGCCTGCGAGGACAGGCGCCGGTGCGTTGCCGCATCGACGGCGCGGCTCGGTTTGGGGTTGGTACGACCGGCGCCCACGCTCGCGTAGACGCCGGCTGCGGCGATCAGGAGGACCAGCGCGGCAAGGGCGCCTCGACGCCGGTTGTGCGTATCGCGGATCTGTTGCACCACCATGAATTCACCATCATCCGCCTACGGCCCAGCTAAACGCCGGGTGAGAACGCTCTCACCGACCGTCGAGCATTCGACTCTCGCGCGCCGCTCAGATACATTCGGTGCCTGGCATGAGATTTTCGCTGCTCGCGTTCGCGACCCTTCTCGCCGTGGCTCTCCTCGTGAGCGCCACGCGGAGCGGTGGATCCGCCCCCAAGCCACGACTCGCGGTCGTGCACCCGCTGCGCGCCTCCACGCCATCCGGGCGTGAGGAGTCGACGGCGCACCGGGCCGCTCGGGATGGCGTGAGCGCTCGAGGGTCGCGCACACAGCCCTCGCCCGGCTCGCTCCCCCAGACCCACGTCCTGCCCTCCGGGACGACGGCGCAATTCAGATCGCTGATGGGCTCGCTCTGGTCGGGCATCGTGAGTGGCAGGCTCGCCCCGGCGCTGCCCGCCTTCTTTCCGAGGGGCGCCTATGTGCAGTTGAAGGCGATCGCCTCGGCGGGATCGGACTGGAGCGACCGTCTCGTGCACGATTACGGCCTGGATATCGCAGCCGCTCATGCGCTGCTCGGCCGCGGCGCGGCCGCAGCACGGCTGCTGGCGGTCGATGTCCCCTCCGGATATGGGCATTGGGTCCCGCCGGGGGTCTGTTACAACGACATCGGCTACTACGAGGTGCCCAACTCTCGCGTCGTCTACCGCGAGCAGGGCCGAACGCGATCATTCGGGATCGCTTCGATGATCTCCTGGCGTGGAGTGTGGTACGTCGTCCATCTCGGGGCGATCCTGCGCTCGAGCGATACGGGCGTGGTCGACGAACCCGCTCTGGGCCGTGGCTCTCCGGCCTACTCGGGGACCTGCTAGCGCCGTGACGGCGCGCCGCGACGCCGTGGAGCGGCCGGTCGATCGTGCACGCAACCGGAGTGCCGTACGCCGCCGGCGCCTGATCGCGGGCGGCCTCCTCGGAGCGGCCGCGATCGCAGTGGCGCTCACAGTCGTGCTGGCGAGTGGGGGAACACCGGCGCACCTCTCCAACCACGTCACCACGAAGGCGGGCGCCGCGGCCGCGCGCCCCGTGCCGAACAGGCGGCGAGCGAGCTCCTTCGCAGTCGGTCTGCGCACGCTGCGACTCATCGACACGAGCCGGACGATCACCCTTCCCGACGGAGCCACCGAGCCACGAACCCTGATCACGTACGTTCGCTACCCGGCGCTCGGATCCACGGGCCGCACGGATGTCCTCGGTGCGCCGGCCGCGCGTGCCGACGGGCCCTTTCCGCTGATCGTGTTCGGGCACGGCTTCGATGTGACACCCGATCTGTATCGGCGCCTGCTGCAGAGCTGGGCGAGGGCGGGCTATGTCGTCGCCGCGCCGGTCTTTCCACTCGAGAGCCCCGACGCTCCGGGAGGGCCGGACGAGTCGGATCTGAGCAACCAGCCGTTGGACATGCGGTTCGTGATCACCCAGCTGCTGCACGACGCGGCCGGAGCCGGTCCGCTTTCCGGGTTGATCGACTCCGCACACATCGCGGTCGCCGGGCAGTCAGACGGCGGGGACACGGCCCTGGCCGTCGCCTATGACCCACGCTTTCGGGACGCCCGGGTCGGTGCCGCCGCGATCCTCTCGGGCGCCGAGATACCTGGACTCGGGCCCTTCACCTTCCCGCCCGGCGGGCCGCCGCTGCTGGCAACGCAGGGAACAGCAGACACCATCAATCCCCCCGGTGCGACCACTGAATTCTTCGATGCCGCGCGACGACCCAAGTATCTGCTCCGCCTGCTCGGGGCTGAACACCTGCCGCCCTATTCGACCCAACAGCCTCAGCTCGAAATCGTCGAGCGTGTGTCGATCGCGTTCTTCGACGCTTACCTCAAGCACGGCTCCGGAGATCTACGGCGCCTCGCCCTGGCCGGGAGCGTCCCCGACGTGGCCACGGTGCTCGCCGAGCCCTGAGGTCTCATTCACTCGACTGGCCGCTTCTTGGTGAGCTGATTCTCCCCCGATCTTTGGCGCTCCGTTAGACGTCGGGGTGAAGCTGGGGGAAAGCCATGGACAGTGAGCAGAAGAGCGAGCGGGACCTCTCACACTCCGGACGTGCGAGGCACGGGCCGGGCGGCATGCCGCGAGCGCTGCGCGCAGGGCTCACCACGGCCGCGCTCGCCGGCGGGCTCGGTTTGATCGTGTGGCTGTTGTCCTTCTCCAGTCCCGCATCCACACGGGCCGTGGCGCGCGCGGCCGCTCCGAGCTGCCCCACCCGGGCCGCGGCCGCGCGGGCGACCCGTGCCCTGAGGGCCGCGCAGGCGCGCTACCGGATGGAGGCCCGAGGCACCGTCATACACGCCGACCTGCGCCGGATCGCAGGTGACAGGCGTCTGATCTCGGCGCTTGAAGCCGGCAACCTTCCTGCGGCCCAGCTCGCCGCAGGCGAACAGCTGGTCAACCACGTCGTACAGATCAGGGTCCTGCGTGGCGCACGGGTACTGCTCGATGCCAATCCGACGTCGTTCGACGTGGCGGGCTCGACGATCGGCCTGCGCGGCGCGAACGGCAGAGCCCTCGGCACGCTCCAGATCACGGTTCAAGACGTGATCGGCTTCAACAAGCTCGTGCACAAGCTCGCCGGGGCCGATGTGCTCGTACGCGGCGCCGCCGGACAGATGCGCACCTCGCTCCCGCCGGCGGCCGCAGCTTCGCTGCCGAGCTCGGGATGCTCGCAACTGGGCGCCCGTCGGTATGTGGTCAGCTCGTTCCAGGAGACCAGCTACACCGGGGAAGCATTGACTATCTGGGTGCTGACGGCGCCGTAGGCTCATCCGCCCCGGGCGCCGCCGGCGCGCGCGCCGAGGCGATGCCTCCCTCGTGCTCGAGGATCTCGATCTCGACCCGCTCGAAGCCGACCTCTGAGAGTGCCCGCTGCCACCATGCGGCATTGGCCGGGTGCTCCCAGCGCCCGCCGGCCAGCCGCGCGACGTTCTTGACCACACGCCACAGTCCGGGCAGGCCGCGTCCGGCGAGCCGGCGGAGCTTGTCGAGGATCACGCCGCGGTCGCGCGCCTGCATCGCCCGCAGGGAGAACATCATGTCGCCTATCACCAGGCGTCCGCCGGGCTTGAGAACCCTCTTGGCCTCAGCCAGGGCGCGCAGCTTGTCGGTGTCGAGCAGCTCATGCATGCAGTAGTTCGATACGACGATGTCCGCGCTCGCATCCACCAACGGAAGGCTGACCGCGGACGCGAGCACCGTCTCGATGTTCTCCAGCGTCGCGCTGGCCGCCTTCGTGCCCAGATATTCGCCCATCGCGCGCGAGCTGTCGATCGCCCATACGCGCTCGACGCGCTCGGCGAATGCGAGCGACAGCAGCCCTGTGCCCGAGCCGACATCGACGATGGTGTCGGTCTCGAGTGGCTCTGCGAGGACCAGTATGCGTTCGCGAAGCTCGCGAAATCCGTCGCTGCGCGCCACGAGCTCGGCGGATGCCACGCGCCCGTCCCAGTTCTTGGATGCCCTCATGAGGATTTGCTGATCCTCTTCCGCGCACCTAAGGCACGCGTATGCGCTTCAGTAGAGTGCTCTCATCCTTGTGGTCACGCGCAAGCGTGAGATTCACACACGAGGCCTCCTCGCGCTCGCGGATGGGAAGTGGCATCCTGCTCGGTGGCGACATCGCCTGGCATTCGGCCGGCGGGCGGCCTGCCCGGCGGTTAAGCGGCAGGGAGGAGCGAGGGGTATGTACGACTACGTGATCGTGGGTGCGGGGTCGGCGGGGTGCGTCCTCGCCAATCGTCTCAGCGAGGATCCTGACCTCAGCGTCCTGCTGCTCGAGGCTGGCCCTCCGGACGTCAACGAGAACATCCATGTGCCGCTCGGGTACCTCAAGCTGGGCGGCACTGAGGTCGACTGGGACTATCACTCCGCCCCCGAGGCGCACTGCCTCGGTCGCCGGATCACGCTTCCCCGCGGGCGGGTGCTCGGCGGTTCCTCCTCGATCAACGCGATGGTCTACATCCGCGGCAACAGCCTCGACTACGACTCCTGGGGGGTTCCCGGTTGGTCCTGGGCGGATCTGCTGCCGTACTTCATCAAGGCTGAGGACAACGAGCGCGGCCCCTCCCAGTGGCACGGCGCGGGTGGCCCGCTGCCGGTGAGCGAGGAGCGCTCGCACAACGTCATCTCCCACGCGTTCGTGGAGGCGGGCGTGGAGGCTGGCCTGCCGCGCAACGAGGACTTCAACGGCGCGCAGCAGGACGGGGTGGGCATGTACCAGGTGACTCAGCGCGGCGGCATGCGCGCGAGCGCGGCGGTTGCCTACCTGCACCCGGCGATGGAGCGCGCCAACCTCACGGTGATGCCCTACATGCACGTCCAGCGAGTCCTGTTCGAGGGCATGCGCGCCGTGGGCGTTCATGCCGCTCAGCTGGGTCAGGTACAGGAGCTCCGGGCCGAGCGGGAGGTGATCCTCTGCGGCGGCTCCTACAACTCGCCCCAGCTGCTGATGCTCTCCGGTGTCGGTCCCGCCGAGCACCTCGCGATGCGCGAAGTCGAGGTTCTGCTCGATCGCCCCGCCGTGGGCGAGAACCTCTCCGACCATCCGGCCGCCCAGCTCGTGTGGACCACGCCCGAGCCGGAGAGCCTGCTGCTGGCGCTCGAGCCGGCGGCCCTCGAGCAATTCGAAGCGACCCAGACCGGCCCGTTCGCCTCCAATCTCGCCGAGGCCGGCGGCTTCACCCGGGTCGGCGACTCGGCTCCCGCGCCGGACATCCAGTTCCACGTGGCGCCCGTGCACATCGTCGATGAGGGCCTGCGCGATCCGGAGGCCCATGGCGTGTGGGTCTCGCCGTGCCTGCTCACGGAGCGCAGCCGCGGCTCCGTGCGGCTCGCATCCAGCGATCCCTCGGCCAAGCCGATCGTGCACAACGCCTTCTACGCCGACGGCGAGGATCTCGAGCGCATGGTCGCCGGCGTGCGAGCGGCGATGGACATCTGTGGGCAGCCGGCGATGAAGCCCTACTGCGCCGAGCCCTTCAACGTTCCCGACGGCGACAGCGACGATGCGCTGCGCCGGCACGTTGCCCGTACGACCTTTGCCGTCTACCACCCCGTCGGCACGTGTCGAATGGGTGAGGACGCGGACGCGGTCGTCGACAGCGAGCTGCGCGTCAACGGGCTCGAGGGGCTGCGGGTCGTGGACGCGTCGGTCATGCCCGTGGTCCCGCGCGGCAACACCAACGCCCCCACGATCGCCGTGGCCGAGCGGGCCGCCGATCTGATCCGCCACGGCCGGGCGCCGGCCGGGTTCGCGCCGGGCGGCGCGGCCGACCCCGCACGCCAGCCGGCCACCGCGTGAGCGGCGGACGCTCCGTGAACACCTCCCCCCGCGCCATTCACCACCTCAACTGCGGCACGATGTGCCCGCGGGGCGCGCGCATGCTCGCCGGCGAGGGCGGCCTGCTCGCGCCCACCCGGCTCGTCTGCCATTGCCTGCTGATCGAGGGTGCCGAGGGGCTCGTCCTCATCGACACCGGCTTCGGGCTGGACGACGTCGGCACGCCGCGCCAGCTCGGACGGCTGTTCACGACGATCTGTCGCCCCCGGCTCGACGCGGGCGAGACGGCCATCTCACAGATTCGTGGCCTCGGCTTCGACCCCGCCGACGTGCGCCACGTCATCACCACGCACCTCGACCTCGACCACGCCGGCGGGCTGCCCGACTTCCCGGACGCCGAGGTCCACCTGCTCGGGCTCGAGCTCGAGGCGGCCCTGCATCCCGGGTGGCGCGAGCGCCTGCGCTACGTCGCCGCGCACTGGGCCCACGGTCCGCGCTGGGTGGAGCACGAGACCGGCGGCGAGCAGTGGTTCGGGTTCGACAGCGTGCGCCCGCTGCCGGACAGCGACGAGGAGATCCTGCTGATCCCGTTGCCGGGCCACACGGTCGGGCACACCGGCGTCGCGATCAGGCGCGGCGAGGGCTGGCTGCTGCACTGCGGCGACTCCTACTTCCACCACGGCGAGGTGCAGACTCCGCCCCACTGCCCCCCGGGCCTGCGCGCGTTCGCGGCATTCGACGAGGTCGACGCCAAGGCTCGGCGGAGCAACGTCGAGCGCCTGCGCGAGCTCGCGCTGCGCCACGGCGAGGAGGTCGAGCTGGTGTGCTCGCACAGCGCGCCCACGCTGGCCCGCTACGTCTGATCAGGAGCTCTGCGCGCCCGCTGCGCCGCTCGCCCGCGCCTCGCGCACGAGGCGGCGCATGCCCTTCAGCCAGCGCTCGGGATCGGATCCCTTCAGCGCCATGAACCGCGATACGTTCTCGTGGGGAAGGATCAGGAAGCGCTCTTCGGCGATGCCGGCCACGACCGCGTCGGCGACGTCCTCGGGTTCGATCAGGCCACCCGAGGTGAGCGCGGCGGCGCCCGCGGGCTCCTCCATGGCGAGGTCGAGCATCGGCGTGCGCACCCCCTGAGGGCAGATGCACGACACGCGCACGCCGGCGTCGCCGTATTCGATCGCCAGCCACTCGGCCAGCGAGACCGCCGCGTGCTTGGTGACGCTGTAGACGAGCGATGAGACCTGGGTGAGCAGCCCGGCGGCCGAGGCCGTGTTGATCAGGTAGCCCTCGCCCCGGCCGAGCATCTCGGGCAGCAGCGCGCGGGATGCCCACACGTGGGCCATCACGTTGACGCGCCAGGCCTCGTCCCATACGTCGTCGTCGGCCTCCGGGCCGCCCATGGCGCCTGGGACGCCCGCGTTGGAGATGAAGATGTCGATCGGGCCGTTGGCTGCGCTCGCCTCGGCGATCAGCGAGCGCACGCTCTGCTCGCGTCCTGCGTCCAGCTCGATCGCCAGTCCGTCGACCTCGCGGGCGATCGCCCGGGCCGGCTCGAGGGCGCGATCGGCGACCACGAGCGCACCCGCCCCCTCGGCGGCGAAGCGCCGGATCAGGGCCCGGCCGATGCCCCCCGCCCCGCCGGTGACCACGACGTGCTTGTCGGCGAGCTCCATCGGCCTTACTCTATGTCAACTATGCATGCGCAAGCCAGCGGCGCCGGTGCGGTGGCGCCGATGTGGGGGGAGCTGCGCTACAGCGGAGAGCTCGTCCGCCTGCTGGCCGCGGGCGCCTTGCATCCGCCGCGCCGGCGCCATGACGCTCCCCCGGTGCTCCTGGTTCCCGGGTTCATGGCCGGCGATGCGTCGCTGACGATGATGCGCCACTGGCTGCGTCGTCGCGGCCATCACGTGTCGAGCAGCGGGATGCTCGTGAACGTCGATTGCGCCGAGCGGATCGTCGAGCGCCTGGAGTCGCAGCTGGAGAGGCTCGCGGCCCGCCGTGGCGGGCCTGCGTTCCTGATCGGCCAGAGCCGCGGCGGGGCGCTCGCACGCGCTCTCGCCGTGCGCCGGCCCGAGCTGGTCTGCGGACTGGTCACGCTCGGCTCGCCCGTGCGCGACTCGCTCGCGGTGTCTGCTCCGGTGCTGCGCACCGTGCACTGGCTCGCGCGTCTCGGCGACCTCGGTCTGCCTGGGCTGTTCTCGAGCGCATGCCGTGACGGCGAGTGCTGCGAGAGCTTCAACGAGCAGCTCTCCGCGCCGCTCGCCCCCGGCATCGAGGCGCTCGCCATCTACTCGCGCAGCGACGCGATCGTCGACTGGCGGGCGTGCCTGGACCCGCACGCCGAGCAGGCCGAGGTGGACTCGAGCCACTGCGGGATGTCGGTGCACCCCGCCGTCTACCGCGAGCTGGACCGCGTGCTCGACGCTGCGCAGCAGGACGCCTTCGAAGCCGCCGCATAGCGCATACCATCTCGCTCGCCGTGCCCTATGCCGACGAGATGCTCAAGGCTGCCGCTGCCCGTGGGGAGGAGCTGGCAGCCCCCGGGCTCAGCCCGCGACCGCGCCGCAAGGTGGCGGTGCTCGCCTGCATGGACACGCGCATCGACCTCTTCCCGATGCTCGGCCTGCAACGGGGCGACGCGCACATCATCCGCAACGCTGGGGGCCTGGTCACCGACGACGCGCTGCGCTCGCTGAGCGCCTCCCAGCGCCTGCTCGGCACCGAGGAGATCGTCGTCGTGATGCACGACGGCTGCGGTCTGCACGGGGCCTCCGAGGACGAGTTCGCACAGGCGCTCGCCGCCGACGGGGTGCTGCCCAACTGGCGGCTGGGGGCCTTCGAGGAGGTCGAGAGCACCCTGCGTCACAGCCTCGCGCGGCTGGCCGCCGCGCGCGAGCTGCCGGCCCGCGATCACATCCGGGGGTTCGTCTTCAACCCCGAGACGGGCAGCCTGCGCGAGGTGCGTGGCGCGGCTGACGCGTAGGCCCGCCGCTACAGCGCCAGCGCGAGCGGCGCCTGCATCAGGTCCCTGATCTCTCCCAAGAGCCGCGCCGCGTCGGCGCCGTAGAGGATGCGGTGATCGCAGCTGAGCGTGAGGGTCATGCGAGTGCGCTCCACGATCTCGCCGTCGACGCGCGCCAGCGTCTCGCGCAGCGAGCCCACGCCGAGGATGGCCGCCTGCGGCGGATTGATCACGGGCGTGATCGCGGTCATCCCGAACATGCCCAGGTTCGACACCGTGAATGTCGCGCCCGAGAGCTCGGGCGGTGCGATCGCCCCGGAGCGGACGCGCTCGGCCAGACGCCGGGTCTCCCGTGCGATCGCGCCCAGGGACTTCGCGTCGGCGTCCTTGACGACGGCCACCACCAGCGCGTCCTCGGCCGCCACCGCCACGCCGACGTTGACGCGCGGGTGTAGCTCGAAGGCGCCGTCCCTGTAGGAGCCGTTCGCGCGGGGATGGTGGCGCAACGCCGTCGCGCAGGCCTTGACGACGAGGTCGTTCAGAGACGGCACGTCGTCGCCGCTCACGCTGGCCTTCAGCCCTGCGCGCAGCGCGAGCGCCGTGTCCATCTCCACCTCGGTCTGGACCTGGAAGTGGGGGATGGTGGCCTTGGCCTCGGACATCCTGCGCGCCACCAGCTGCTGTGAGCGGGTGGGCTCGATCCGCTGCGCCTCGCCCTTGGCCCCCGTCGCCTCGGCCGGCGCGAGCGTCTCCGCGCCGGCCGCCCTCAGCACGTCGGCCCGCGTGACCCTGCCGCGCGGGCCTGTGCCCGCGATGGCCTCCAGTCGGACGTCGTGCGAGGCGGCCGCGCGGCGCGCCAGCGGAGTTGCCCCCAGCAGCGGCTGCGGCGCGGCGTTCGGCTCCGGCCTCGCGATCGTCTGTGCCCCGTTGGCCGGCGCCCCGACCGGTCCACCGACGCACGCAATCGGTGCTCCCACCGGCAGCGATGCTCCCTCGGGGGCGAGGATCTCTAGCGCGCCCTCGGCCTCGCTGACGTGCACGATCGTGGCCTTGTCGGTCTCGATCTCCACGAGCTCCTGGCCGCGGCGCACATGGGCGCCGTCGGCGACCAGCCACTTGAGGATCGTCCCCTCCTCCATCGAGTCGGACAGGCGGGGCATGGGGATCTCGCTCACCTGCGCTTCACCCGATCAGGTCGAGGGCGGCGCCGAGGATCGTCTCGGCGTCGATCCCGAAGTGGCGGTAGAGGTCCTGGACGTCGCCCGACTGCCCGAAGTCCTGCACGCCCAGGCAGGCGATCGGCGCGCCCTCGATCGCGGCCAGGAAGGAGAGCGTGTGGGGATGCCCGTCGAGCACGCTCACGATCGGCGCGCTGCGAGCGGGCGGGAACAGCTCGGCGAGGATCGCCTCCTCGCCGTCATAGAGGCCCTGGCGCGCCTGCAGTGCCCTGAAGATCAGGTCGGGCGAGGTCAGGCAGACGGCGTCCACGGCCATCCCCGCCGCCTCGAGCTCCGCGGCGGCCTCGAGCAGCTCGGGCATGATCGCGCCCATGCCCACGAGCGTGACCGCTGGCGGACGCTCGGCTTCGCGCAGGCGGTAGCCACCGGCGAGCACCTGCCGGCGGCGGCGCTCGCGACCGGCGGGATCAGCGGGCGTCTGCGCGAGCGCCTGCTCGATGGGGCGGGTGCTGAGGCGCAGGTAGGCCGAGGTCCCGTCCGGGCGCCCGAGCCGTCCGAGGGCGTGCAGCAGGATCCACTCGAGGTCCTGGCCCCAGGCCGGCTCCCAGGCCATGCAGCGCGGCTGCTCGATCCCCACCGAGGGCGTGATGATCGACTGGTGCGCGCCGCCCTCGGGCGCGAGCGTCACCCCGGCCGGGGTTCCCACGAGGATCGACTGGCCGCCGGCGTAGATGCCGAAGGACCACTGCTCGAGCGCGCGGTTGACGAAGGGGTCATAGAGCGTGCCGATCGGCAGCAGCGGTTGCCCGTCGCGCGAGAAGGTGGCGCCAAGCTCGCCCAGCAGGCCGACGAGGTTGCCCTCGGCGATGCCCAGCTCGATGTGCTGGCCGTGCTCGGACTCGCGCCAGCGCACGAGCGTGTCGCTGTCGTCGGCGAACCAGTCGATCCGCGGGCCGACATTCCACACGCCCACGCGGTTGATCCAGCCGCCGAGGTTCGTCGAGGAGGCCACGTCGGGGCTCACAGACACGACCGCCGCGGCCGCCTCGGGCGCCTCGTGGGCGAGGTCCATGAAGAAACGCCCAAAGGCCTGCTGGGTGGACGCCGAGCCGCTGTGCGAGCGTCCCAGATCACGTGGCATCGCGGGCGCTTCACGCCGGGGTGTCTCGGTGCGGGCCAGGCGCTCGGCCGCCGCCGCGCACAGCCGCGCCTCGGGGGAGCCCTCGTCGAAGCCCGCCCATGGGTCGCTCGCGTCGGCGTCCAGCTCCACGGCGAGCTCTTCCCATTGCTCGCCCGAGAGCAGAGCCGAGTGGTTGCCCGGGTGTCCCGCCGTCGGTAGGCCCCACGCCTTGATCGTGTAGGCGAAGATCACGGTGGGGCGGTCACCGAGCTCATCCGCGCGTCGGTAGGCGGCGAGCAGGTCGCCCAGGTCGTGCCCGCCCAGGTCGCGCAGCGCGGCGGCCAGCTCGAGCTCGTCGAGATCGCCGATCAGGCGCTGCACGTCGCGGCGGCCTCGCCCGTCCCCGGGCAGGCGCTCGCGCAGCTCCTGCACGGGCACGCGCAGCAGGCGCTGGTACTCCTCGTTGGGCATCGCGTCTATCCGCCGTCGCAGAGACGGGCCCCCCGGGCGCTCGAACAGCTCGCGCAGGCGCCGGCCATACTTGATCGTTATCGCCTGCCATCCGGCGGCCTCGAACATCGCCGCCCTGCGCGCCACTGCGATGTCGGGGACGACGCGGTCGAGCGACTGGCGGTTGACGTCCACGATCCACAGCACCTCGCCGAGATGTGCCACGAGTGGGTCCACGAGCGCTTCCCAGATGGCGCCCTCGTCGAGCTCCGCGTCGCCCACCAGCGCCACGTGGCGCCCTCCCCGCGGAACCTCGAAGTGGCCGGCCACGTAGCGGTGAGCCAGCGCGCTCCACAGGGTCGCGGTCGCACCGATGCCGACCGAGCCCGTGGAGAAGTCCACCGGGTCGGGGTCCTTGGCCCTGCTCGGATAGCTCTGCAGGCCCTCGAACGCTCGCAGCTCGGTCATGTAGCGCTGATCGAGGCGGCCCAGCAGGTAGTTGACGGCGTGCAGCACCGGCGCCGCGTGCGGCTTCACCGACACCCGGTCGGGGCCGCGCAGGTGCTCGAAGTGGAGCGCCGACATGATGCCCACCATCGACGCCGATGACGCCTGGTGACCACCCACCTTGACCCCGGAGGTGCTCTCGCGGACCTTGTTGGCGTGATGGACCATGCTCGTCGCGAGCCACAGCACACGCCGCTGGACCGCTTCGAGGGTCTCGATCGAGGAGGCCGTCTCGCCCGCCGCGTTCTCGCCGGCCGCGCTCGTGCCGGGCGGGGAGTGCAGCGCCGGAACCCCTGAGGACATCGAGCTACATGGAAGTCGATTTGACGTCGCGACGCAACCGATACCGGGTCACGGATCACATCTACGCAAGATTCGACCATGAAATGGCGATCAGGTGTACGATTCTTGCGTGCTGGAGCCCTCCGAGATCGATGACACCGACCTGGAGATCATCGAGCTCCTGCGCAGCGACGCGCGGCGCACGCTCGCCGACATCGCCGAGCGCGTGTCGCTGTCGGCGCCGGCGGTCAAGCGCCGGGTCGATCGCCTGGAACGCGAGGGGGTGATCACGGGCTACACGGTGCTCGTCGACCACGCCATGCTCGGGCAGCCGTTGCAGGCGTTCACCGAGCTGCGCTTCGCGGGGAACTCGACCGTCGATGAGATCGCGGCGATCGCTCAGGACATCCCCGAGGTACAGACGATCTTCACCACCGCCGGCGACCCCGATGCGCTGGCGTGGATCCGCGTGCGCGACGTCGAGGATCTCAAGCGGGTGATCGACCTGCTGCGCCGTAGCGGCCGCGTGACGGGGACCAAGACCCTGATGGTGCTCGGGACCTCGGCCCGCACCGCCCGGGCATGACGCTCGCGGGCGAGCACGTGGCGATCGTGGGCGCCGGGCTGATGGGCTCGCAGATCGGCTGCGAGTACGCGCTGGGCGGCTGCAAGGTGAGCTGGATCGTGCGGGATCGCGCCGGCGCCGAGCGCCGCATCGAGCAGGCGCTCGCCCTGGCGCTGCGCCGTGGGCTCACCGACGCCGGCGAGCTCGACCGTGCTCGCGAGCGCATGCGCTTCACCGATGGCGACGCGGGCCCGGAGGAGGTGGGCCTGATCGTGGAGTCGCTGCCCGAGGACATCGAGCTGAAGGCTTCGGTGCTCGGCGAGGTGTGCGCGAGCCATCCCGAGGCGGTCGCGGCGAGCAACACCTCCTCGATCTCCATCACGGCGCTCGGCGAGGCAGCCGGAGTGGGGGAGCGCATCCTCGGCACGCACTACTGGAACCCGCCGCTGCTGATGCCGCTGGTGGAGGTCGTTGCGGGGGAGCGCACCCCGGTCGAGCTGCGAGAGCGCGTGGTGGCGCTGCTGCGGGCGATCGGCAAGCGCCCCGTGCTGCTCGAGCGCGAGGTCCCGGGCCTGCTCTGGAACCGGCTGCAGCTGGCGCTCCTGCGCGAGTGCCTGTGGCTGGTGGACAACGGGGTGGCCTCGCCCGAGACGATCGACGAGGTCATGCGCGACGGGCTCGCCCGGCGCTGGCGCCTGACGGGCCCGTTCGAGACGGTCGGCCTCGGCGGCGCGCGCACCTTCGACGCGATCGCTGCAAACCTGTTCCCGCTGCTCTCGGACGCCGAGGACGCGGGTGGTGGGTTCGCCGCGCACGTGCCCACGGACCCGGGCCTGCTCGAGCGGCTGCGCGAACGCCGCGACGGCGCCCTGGCCGCGGAGCTGCGCGCCGAAGGCGCCAAAGTTTGACCGTGAGCGGGAGCACCGGTAGCCTATATCGACTGATCGATATGGCAAGGGCACGACGGACATAGGAGGGATCGATGGCTCGGGATCCTCGTCACGACATCCTCTTCGAGCCTGTGCCGATCGGTCCGAAGACCCTTCGCAACCGCTTCTACCAGAGCCCCCACTGCACGAGCTTCGGTGCCGAGCTCCCGGGGGCCCAGGCGCACATCCGCGCGATGAAGGCCGAGGGCGGCTGGGCGGCCGTCAACACGGAGTTCTGCTCGGTCCACCCCTCGAGCGACTCCCGCCCGCTCGTCTCGGCGCGGCTGTGGGACGACGATGATGCCCGCAACCTCGCCAGGATGGCCGAGCTCGCGCACGAGCACGGGGCGCTCGCGGGGGTGGAGCTGTGGCACGGCGGCTGCGTCGCCGGCAACCTCGAGAGCAGGATGCCCGCCCGCAGCGTCAGCCAGCTGACGGACGACGGGCTCTACGCGACCAGCTGCTACGAGCTCGACAAGGCCGGCATTCGCGAGATCCAGGGCTACTACGTGGCGGCGGCCAGGCGGGCGCGGGACGTGGGCTTCGACATGATCAACATCGAGGGCGCGGAGTGCGGCGCGCTGCCCCAGCACTTCCTGATGTCGAAGTTCAACCACCGCACGGACGAGTACGGGGGCTCGGTGGAGAACCGCGCCCGCTTCTGGCTGGAGACGGTCGAGCAGGTGCGCGAGGCCGTGGGAGACGACTGCGCGGTCACGATTCGCCTGTGCGTGGACACGCTCAACGACGATCCGCGCGGCATCCGCGCGGCGGAGGAGGCCTACCGCTTCATCGAGCTGGGCGATCACCTCGTGGACTTCTGGGATCTGCAGGGCGGCGGCTGGGCGGCCGCCGAATGGGCCGGCGACGACGCCGTCGCCTCGCGCTTCGCCGGCGAGTTCAGCCACCGCCCCTACATCGAGGCGGTGAGGCCCGCGACGAAGAAGCCGATCGCGACGGTCGGGCGCTTCACCAACCCGGACACGATGGCCGCGGCGGTCAGCTCGGGGCTGATCGACATCGTCGCCGCGGCGCGGCCCTCGATCGCGGACCCCTTCCTTCCCCGGAAGATCGAACAGGGCCGCTACGAGGAGATCCGCGAGTGCATCGGCTGCAACATCTGCGCCTCGCGCTTCGGCCTGGGCGCGCCGATCGTGTGCACGCAGAACGCGACCCTCGGCGAGGAGTTCCGCCGCGGCTGGCACCCCGAGCGCTTCACCAGGGCTGCCAACCATGAGAAGACCGTGCTCGTCGTCGGGGCCGGCCCCGCGGGGATGGAGTGCGCGATGGTGCTCGGCAAGCGCTCCATGAGCGCCGTGCACCTCGTGGACGAGCAGGACGCGCTCGGCGGGTGCATGCGGGCGATCAGCGCCTATCCCCACCTCGGCGAGTGGGGCCGAGTGACCACCTACCGCCAGGTCCAGCTCGGCAAGCTCGCCTCCGTGGAGGTCATCCTGGGCACGCGCCTGGACGCCGAGGCGGTGCTCTCCTACGGCGCCGAGATCGTCGTGATCGCGACCGGCGCCCGCTGGCGCGCAGACGGGATGAACGGGCCGACGCAGCTGCCGATCCCGGGAGCGCAGCTCGACTTCGTCCACACCCCCGAGCAGGTCTCGGCGGTCAAGGGAGCGATCGACGGCGAGCACGTGCTCGTGTATGACACCGACGGCTACTTCACGGGAGTCGGCATGGCCGAGATGCTGCTCGCGGCGGGCAAGCGGGTGAGCGTGGTGACGCCCTCGCCGAACCTCGCCCCGTTCATGTTCTACACCGGCGAGGCCTTCAGGGTGAACCGCGAGCTGCGCGCCCAGGGCGTTGAGATCGTCACCTCGCACGTGCTCGGCGAGATCACTCCGGACGGGCTGCACGGGCAGAACGTTTGGGCGCCAGATCCGGTCCACTGGGAGGCGGACGCGGTCGTGCTCGTGACCCAGCGCCAGCCCCGCGACGAGCTCTACCACGAGCTGCGCGCCGACCCCGATCGCCTCGTGCGCGAGGGCATCGATTCGGTGTATCGCATCGGCGACTGCCTGGCCCCGCGCACGATCGCTGAAAACGTCTTCGACGGCCATCGGCTCGCGCGCGAGATCGACACGGCCGACCCTGCCACTCCCCTGCCCTACATCCGCGAGCTGCCCGACGTGAATCGTCAGCCCGCGGCCGTTCCCGGCGCAGGCTAGCCCACCAACCACACGACGAGCCGGAGGAGAGACATGGCGCAGACCACCACTCCCATCCCCAAGTACTCGGTGCGCGACGCACCGGTAGAGCCCGCGCCGATCCCGCCCGAGGACATCATCTCGGGGAGCCCCGAGTCGACGATGGCGATCCTCTGGCGCTCTGAGGACGGCACCCACTACAACGGCGTATGGCATTGCACGCCGGGGGTGTTCATGCTCACCTCGCCCGCCGAGACGATCACCCTGATCGAGGGCAGCGTCACGATCACGCCGGAGGGCGGGGAGCCGATCACGGTCAGCGCCGGGGAGGTCGCGTTCATCCCCGAGGCCACCCGCGCCCGCTGGGACGTGCACGAGACGGTCCGCAAGGGCTTTCACTCCCACGACTCGACCGGCACGCTGCTCGGGCCGGCCTAGTGGCCGCTTCCACGCTGCCGGCCCGATGAAGATCCTCGTACCGGTCAAGCAGGTTGCGAGCATCGGTGGGGACGTCAAGCTCGACGGCGCCGGCGAGCTGGATCCGCGGGCGCTCCACTGGCAGGCGAACGAGTGGGACGCCTTCTCGCTGGAGGCCGCCCTGCAGCTCGCCGAGTCCTCCTCTGCCGGCGAGGGTTTCGAGGTCGTGGTGGTGACGGTCGCCGACGAGCAGGCCGAGGTGGGTCTGCGCGCCTGCCTTGCCATGGGCGCCGACCGCGGGATCAGGGTCTGGGACCCCTCGCTCGAGCGCCTCGAGGACCCGCTGGCGATTGCGGCCGTGCTCGCGGCGGTGGCGCGCAGGGAGGCTCCTGAGCTGATCCTGTGTGGCGTGCAGTCCTCGGACTCGGCCAACGCGGCCACGGGCGTTGCGCTCGCGGGACTGCTCGAGTTGCCGCGAGTGGCGGTCGTGACCGCGATCGAGCAGGACGGCGGGGAGCTGACGGTGCAGCGCGAGCTCGACGGCGGCGCTGTGGAGGTGCTGCGTCTGTCGCTGCCCGCTCTGCTCACGATCCAGACGGGAATCAACGAGCCGCGCCGCGCGAACCTGCGCGCGATCAAGCTCGCGCGGAGCAAGCCGTCGGCAACCCTCGCCCTGTCCGATCTCGACCTCGATGTGAGCGACGTGCGTGAGGTCGCCGGCGCGCGCACGGTGCGCCTGCTCGAGCGCGAGCGCGGCGAGGGCGCGAGCATGATCGAGGGGCCGGCAGAGGCGATCGCGGGGCGCATCGTCGAGATCGTGACGCGGGAGCTGCGCGCGTGAGCGGCGGCGTCCTGGTCCTGGGGGAGATCGGCGATGACGGACTGCGACCCTCGACGCTCGAGCTGATCGCGGCGGGTCTTGAGCTCGCCGATGGGGGTGCGGGCCGGGTCGCGGTTGCGCTGATCGGTGCGGATGCTCCCGCGCATGTGCAGGCCGTGAGCGTGGCGGGCGTCGAGGAGGTGATCCTCGCCGCACCTGAGCGGGAGCGCTTCGAGGCGCACGTCTGGGAGGCCGCGCTGGGCGCGCTGATCGAGGCTCGCCGGCCGGCGGTCGTGCTCGCGGGACACACCGCGGACTCCCTCGGCTTCGCCCCTGCGGTGGCGGCCCGCCTGCGGCTGGGCTTCGCGAGCGACGTGACGTGGGTGGCCTGGGAGCAGGGTGGGCCGCTGGCGCGCCGCGGCGCCTACGGCGAGCGGCTGATCGCCGAGCTGGACTTCCCGGCCAAGGAGACCGTGCTGCTGCTGCTGCGCCCGGGAGCGTGCGGGGCCGACGCCGGCGCCGGCGCCGGCGGCACGGGCGCGAGCGCGAGGATCTCGCGGGTGGAGCTCGACCTGGATGGCGTGGCGCGCACCGAGCGGATCGAGCTGCGCGAGGCCCAGGCCGGCGAGGTGGACATAGCCAAGGCCGACTTCCTGCTGTCGATCGGTCGCGGCGTCGGCGGCGGCGAGCGGATCGGAGAGCTCGAACGGCTCGCGGAGCGGATGGGCGCCACGCTGTCGGGTTCGGGCCCGCTGGTCGAGGCCGGCCTGCTCCCCCGCTCGCGCAAGGTGGGGCAGTCGGGTCGCACGGTCACGCCGCGGGTGTACCTGGCGCTCGGGATCTCGGGCGCGGCGCCGCACGTGGCCGGGATGTCGAAGGCGAGGACGATCATCGCCGTCAACTCGGACCCGGGCGCCCGCATCTTCGACGTGGCCCACTATGGTGCGGTCGCCGACCTGTTCGAGGTCGCAGCCGAGCTCGAACGACAGCTCTCCTAGTAGTACTTTGTCAACTCGCCTCAATCGGCCGGATTTGGCTCGACACGACATCGACGGCGAGAATCCTGCATTGGCTTGGTTGAGCGGATCTTCAGGTCCGATATGCCCGGGAATCGGCCCAAAGCACCAACCCGACAAAGCACTACTAGAGGAGACCCGATGGACTTCACCGAGCCGCAGGACTCGCGCGCCATCCGTGATGCGGTGCGGGTGCTGTGCGAGCGGTTTCCGGGCGAGTACTGGCGGGGTCTCGAGCCGGATCGCTATCCGAGCGAGTTCGTGGCGGCGCTCACCGATCAGGGTTGGCTGGCGGCGCTGATCCCCGAGGAGCATGGCGGGTCGGGCCTGCCGCTGGCCACGGCCAGCGTGATCCTCGAGGAGATATGCGCCTCGGGGGCCAATGCGGGAGCGTGTCACGCGCAGATGTACACGATGGGCACGCTGCTGCGCCACGGCAGCGAGTCGCAGCAGCGCTCCTACCTGCCGCGGATCGCCGCCGGCGAGCTGCGCCTGCAGGCCTTCGCCGTGACCGAGCCGGGCGCTGGCTCGGACACCACGCAGATCACCACCCGCGCCGAGCGCACGGCCGACGGGTACGTGGTCAACGGGCAGAAGATCTGGACCTCGCGCGCCGAGCACTCCGACCTGATGGTGCTGCTCGCCCGCACCACGCCGATCGAGCAGACGCAGAAGCGCGCCGACGGCCTGTCGGTGTTCCTCCTGGACATGCGCGATCGCGGCGCGGAGCTGACGATCAGCCCGATCAAGACGATGATGAACCACGCCACCACCGAGGTCTTCTTCAACGACCTCGAGCTGCCCGCCGAGGCCCTGATCGGCGAGGAGGGCGAGGGCTTTCGCTACATCCTCGACGGCATGAACGCCGAGCGCATCCTGATCGCGGCCGAGTGCATCGGGGACTGCCGTTTCTTCCTCGACCGCGCCGTCGCCTACGCCAACGAGCGGGTCGTCTTCGGCCGCCCGATAGGCGCCAACCAGGGTGTCCAGTTCCCGCTCGCCCGCGCCCACATGGCGATGAGCGCGGCCGACCTCATGCGCTGGAAGGCCGCCTGGCTCTACGACCAGGGGCTGCCGGCTGGAGCCGAGGCGAACATGGCCAAGTACCTCGCCTCGGAGGCCTCCTGGGAGGCGGCCAACGTGGCGCTCGACACCCACGGGGGCTTCGGCTTCGCCCAGGAGTACGACATCGAGCGCAAGTTCCGCGAGACCCGCCTGTACAAGACCGCCCCCGTCAACAACAACCTGATCCAGGCGTACGTGGGGCAGCACGTGCTGGGGTTGCCTCGGTCCTACTAACTGCCGCGCGGAGCTAGCGGCCCGAATTGCCCCCGCGTGTCTCGCCGACCATCGGGCTGGGACGCACAGGCGTAGGGCGGGGGTGCGGAGGGGATGGCTGCGGGGCGGGCTTGTCGGACATCGCCACCACTTTATCTCTGGACGACGAGGGCAATCACCCACGCGAGCACCTCGACGACCAACAACAGTGCGCCGACACGAAATACCCCCATCAGTGCCCTGAGTTGGCGACGGTTCAGTTCTGCACTGCGTCCCATGTGCAAAGCAAGGTCGCGTTCGATCAAGTGGAGTGCGAGCGGTCCACCTTCCGCTGGCTCCAGGTACGTGGCGATGAACTGATCTGGTGCAAGTGAAAACTCCCAATCCCGACGCGGCCACAACACCAGCAGGACAGCAAAGCCGAGCAGCACGAAGCAGCCGATCGCGATCCACCCCGCGGCGCTGATGTCTTTTCTTGCGAGTGTCTGGCCGCCGAAAAAGGATGTCGTGATCGCCGCGGCAGCGATCAATGCGCCAGCACGCGTCCGGAGCTCTACCACCGACCTCTCCTGATCCTCCAATCCCATCCTGGCCTCGCGGTGCGTCGATCCTACGAACGGACTGCGACGGTACTCCTGGCGGCCCCGCTATCCGTACGAGACTGATGCTTTCCGGTCGGCGCATGCGCCGACCGGCGGGGCCGCACATGTGCGGCCCCGGACAACGCCGCATGCGGCGTTGTCTCCTCTAAAAGTTTCGAGCTAGTCGAGCCAAGCGATCTCGGTGAGCGCCTGGCCGGCTTGCGGGACTCAGCTGGAGCTGTCCTTCGGGTATTCGTGCACGGAGACGAAGCGCACGGGCCCCTCGATCACCCGGTAGGTGTGGGGGCGGTCGGCGCGGAAGCTGATGAGGTCGCCCTCGCTGACGACCTCGGTGAAGGCATCGGTGGAGATCTCCACGGTCCCGGCCACGATCGTGAGGTGCTCGAACAGGCCGGCCACGTGGGCTCCGGCGTGGCGGACGGCGCCCTCGTCGAGGGTCAGCGTGTAGATCTCGATCAGCGCACCGCCGGTGCGGGTGAGCAGGTGGCGGATGATGAGGCCGTCCGTCTCGAGCCCGGCCTGGTCGATGGCGACGAGCGAGGCATCGTCGGCGCGCACCACGGTCACGTCGCGGGCGGGCGGTTCGTCGTGGAACAGGCTCGCGAAGGGGACGCCCAGCGCGGCCGCGAGCGCCCACACGGTGTCGATCGACGGGTTGCCCTGCCCGCGCTCGATCAGGGAGACCGTGGACTTGGCCACGCCCGCCTGTTCGGCCAGGGCGGACAGCGTCATCTCGCGGGTCATCCTCCAGCGACGCAGGTTGCGGGCGATCGGTTGAACGGCCCCCGGCACGGCGCTATTTGTACCGCACGAATGGGTCCGCAAGCAGCTCACTCCTGGTGGTAGGCTAAATCGGTCGCGTGGCCAAGATATCGAACGCCGTTCTAAGGGGCCGAAAACGATGACCAGCGTCATCCCGCGCAAGAATGCCCGCGCCGGCCTGGAGGAGATCTACCGCCGTCGCACTCCGCGCTCAGAGCAGGCGATGGAGCGGGCGCGGCGCTACATGGTGCGAGGCATCACGCGGGGGTGGGGATACCACCGCCCCTACCCGATCGTGGGGGCGCGCGGCGAGGGGCCCTACCTCTTCGACCTCGACGGCAACCGCTACGTGGACCTGGCCAACAACGGCCTCAGCCTGATCCACGGCCACGCCTTCCCACCCGTGGTGGCGGCTGTGAAGGCGGCCGTGGAGCGTGGCTCCGGCTGGTTGGTGGCCTCCGAGGAGCAGATCGACTTCGCCCAGCTGCTGTGCGAGCGGATCGAGGTGTTCGAGCGCGTGCGCTTCACCAACTCGGGCACGGAGTCCGGGATGCTGGCCATGAAAGTCGCCCGCGCCTTCACCGGACGCCAGGCCGTCCTGAAGGCGATCGACGGCTTCCACGGCTCCTTCGACGATCTCGAGGTCGGCCTCTACGATCGCCCCGAGATCCCCGGGCGCGTGTACCTCGCGCCGTTCGGCGACGCCGAGGCGTTCGAGCGCAAGCTCGCCGAGCACGGCGATGAGATCGCCGCGGTGGTGCTCGAGCCGCTGATGTTCAGCGGCCTCGTGACGACCGCGCCGCCCGGCTTCCTTCAGCGCGTGCAGGAGGCCGCCAGGCGCGCCGGCGCTCTGTTCGTGCTCGACGACTGCCTGATGCTGCGCCTCGCCTACGGGGGCTCGGCCGAGCGCTACTCACTCGATCCGGACCTGACCTTCCTCGGCAAGTTCATCGGCGGCGGGCTGCCGATGGGCGTGCTCGGCGGGCGCTCGGAGATCATGGAGGTGCTCGACCCGCACCGGCCCGAGCCGCTCTATCACGGAGGCTCCTTCAACGGGAACCTGCTCTCGAGCGTGGCCGGACGCGTCAGCCTCGAGCACTTCACCGCCGAGACGATCACCGCGATGGACGCCCGCGCGGGGAGCCTGCGAGCCGCCCTGGTCGCTGAGGCCGATGCGCTCGGACTGCCCCTGAGCGTCGTCGGCGACGGATCGGTGCTCGGGGCGTACGTGACCGACACGCTCGAGCGCCATGACGGCAACAACTTCAACGCCGGCGAGCCCACGCAGCTGCTGCACCTCGCTGCCCTCACCCACGGGGTCTTGATGGGCCCCGGCGGCGAGATCGCGCTGTCGAGCGTCACCGCGGGCAAGGCGCTGGACAGCGCCCACGAGGGTCTGATCCGGGCGCTGCAGGACGTGTCCCGGCTGTGCACAATCGAATGAGAGGAAGGGAGCGGCAATGGACAGGCAGCGCGTACCAAGTCCGTGGGGAACCACGTTCTGCGACTCCATCAGCTTCAGCGGCCCGGGTCGCTGGATCTACGTGTCGGGCCAGATCGGCGCCGACGAGGATGGCCAGATGGTCAACGAGACGTTCGCCGCCGAGGCCGAGCAGTGCTTCGCGCGCATCGCCCTCTCGCTGGAGAAGGCCGGCGCGCAGATGAGCGACGTGGTCAAGATCACCGGCTACGTGACCAGCACCGATCACTACCCCGACTACGACATCGCGCGCGGCAACGCCTTCCCCGGCAACCCTCCCAGCAGCGCCACCGTGCAGGTGGCCGGCCTGGTGGCCGACGCCCGCGTCGAGGTGGAGGCCGTCGCGTTCGTGGTGGCGCAGGGGTGAGTTGAGCCTCACCTGGTCGGCTCACATCTCCTGGCTGTTCGGCGAGCTCCCCTATCTCGAGCGGGTGGGCGCGGCTCGCCGCGCGGGCTTTCACCGCATCGAAACGGCCTGGCCTCCCGACGACGACGAGCGCGACGGCCTGGCACGGGCGCTGGCCACCGAGGGCATGGAGGTCGTCCTGCTCAACTGCGACGCGGGCGACGCCGACGCAGGGGAGCGCGGCTTCCTCAACGACCCGGCCCGCCGCGAGGAGGCCGAGCGCGCGTTCCTCGCAGCCGCCGAGCTGGCGCAGCGCATCGGCGCTCCCAACCTCAACCTGCTCGTGGGCAGGGAGCTGGCGGGCACGAGCCCCGCGGCCCAGAGGCGCGCGGTGGCGGAGGCCCTGAGCTCATTCGCACCCGAGGCCGCAGCCCGCGGGCTGCGCATCCTCGTGGAGCCGATCAACTCGATCGAGAACCCCGGCTATCTGGCTCCGACCCCGCGGCACGCGATCGAGCTGATCGAGCAGTGCGGCTCAGATGCGCTCGGGGTGCTGCTCGACGTCTATCACGTGGCGCGCAGCGGCGAAGATCCGATGTCCGCGATCGAGCGCTGTGCCGCGCTCATCGGCCACGTGCAGCTCTCCGACTGCCCCGGACGCGGCCGGCCGGGCAGCGGGGAGCTCGACGTGCCGCGCATACTCGAGTCCCTCGGCGCAAGCGGCTATAGGGGATCAGTCGGGTTGGAGTACGCGCCCCGCGGCACAACTGAGAGCTCACTGGAGCTCCTTCGAGAGGAGCGATACCCGGTGCTCCTGTAGATGAAGCTCACACACGGTCGACCACCGCCTCGGCCACGTCCGCCAGCGCGCAGCGCAGCGCAGCGCCGGCCTGGGCGATCTCGAGGTCGGTGAGGGCCGTGGACAGGCCGAACTCGCCGCCCACTCCGTAGTAGAGGCCGCGGTTGACCGCGGCCAGGTGCAGCAGCCTGCTCGCCGGCCAATCGATCTCGCCGTCGGCTCCGTCGAGCACGTACAGGCCGAAGGCCGAGCCCACGCCGCTCGTGCGCAGCGGCACGTCGGTCGTCTCCGAGGCGCCGGCCAGCTCGCCGCGCAGCTTCTCGCCCTGCCCTTCGATCCTCGCGATGTCCGCCGTCGTGAGATCGCGAACGGCGATCGTCCCCGCGATCATCCCCAGCAGGTTGCCGTTGAAGGATCCGCCGTGGTAGAGCGGGCGCTCAGGGTCGAGGTCGAAGATGCTCATCAGCTCGGCCGAGCCGGCCACCACGCCGACAGGCAGCCCGCCGCCGATCCACTTGCCCAGACACGTGATGTCGGCGTCCAGGCCAAAGCGCTCGGCCGAGCCGCCCTCGGCCAGGCGGAACATGAGGCAGTCGTCCAGCACGAACAGCACACCGGCCTCGCGCGCGAGCTCGCGCAGCGCGGGCAGGAAGCCCTCCGGCGGCGGGGTCACCACGCCCGTGTACTGCACCGGCTCGACGATGATCGCGGCCACCTCGCCGGCGTGGCGCTCCAGCGCGGCGGCATAGCTGTCGAGGTCGCCGAAGGTGGCCAGCGCGACGCGGCCGGCCACCTCTCCCTGGCCCTGCAGGCCGACCTCGAGGTCGTCGTAGGAGCCGTGGTAGCCGTGCCAGGCCTTGATGATCAGCTGGCGCTGGGTGACGTGGCGGGCGAGTTTGACAGCCAGCATCGTGGCCTCGGTGCCCGTGTTGGCGAAGCGGACCTGCTCCGCGGCTGGCACCCGCCGGCACAAGAGCTCGGCGAACTCGACCTGCGCGTCGGAGGTTCCCGGCCAGGCGGTGCCGCGGGGCAGGGCCGCGCGCAGCGCGTCTTCGATCGGTCCGTAGGCGTGACCGTGCATCAGGCTCATCCCGTTGCTGAAGAGGTCGATGTAGCGGTTGCCGTCGACGTCCACGAGCGTCGCCCCGCGGCCGCGCTCGAACACCACCGGGTAGGGCGCAAACCAGCTGAGCGTGCGCGTGAGCCCGCGCGGCATCGACTTGGCCGCGCGCTCCATCAGCTTCGCCGAGCCCGGGGTGAGCCTCAGATACTCCTCATGGATGGCCGTCTTATCGTGCTCGGACACGGCGCCTAGAGCTCCCCCCGCCGGGCCGACACTGCCGCCGGCGACCCGCTTGACGTTTGCATATCGACTGGTTGATATGCAGCATACCGGAGGGGTGCCTCGCGATGCAAGCGATTCACCATCGGCTTCAGGATCCCCCGCCGCCCGCAGCCGCGCGCGCCCCCGCCAGCGTCTCGCGACGCTCGCGCGTGCCCGCGAGGTCCACGGCCAGCCCGCCGCCGGGGCCGTGCTCGGAGAGGACCACGCCGTACACGTCGAGGGCCGCCCGGGCGCTCACCCAGCGCTCGAGCACGTCCCGCAGGACGGCCTCGGGGTCGCGCTCCAGCGGGTCGCCGTAGCCGCCGCCGCCGGCCTCGACCCCGCGAATCCACTGCCCGGGGGCGAGCAGCGAGTCGCCGACCGGCTCGACCTCGCGCTCGCCGCCGTCGGCGTCGATCACGCTCGCAGAGGCCGAGGCACCCGGGAGCCCGCCGCGAACCCCTTGGGCGGGATAGCGGGCATAGTCGGCGAGGTAGAAGACGCGCAGCGGCGTGGCACGCGGCCCGTAGATGACCTCGGAGGCCGGGCCGCCGCGCAGGCGCCCCGCGCCGCCCGAGTCCGCGAGCAGGCGAAACGAGCGGAAGCGCAGCGGGTAGGTGCGCTCGAGCATCTCCACGCTGTCGATGTAGATGGTCTTCGAGCAGTCGGGCATCGCATACGTGATCCAGCCATCGCAGTGGGGCGAGGCGGGACCGCCGTTGTTGCCGATCACCATCTCGCTCACGTAGGGCTCGTGGTTGGCATAGGTGCCGGAGAACACCGCATAGCCGACGCCCATCGCCCCCGCGCCCTCGGCCAGGCCCTCGCCGTCGCCGAGCTGGCAGAAGGCGCTCTGGGCGGCGTTGATCATGCGGTTGAGCACGTTCGTCGTGGCCACCGAGGCCGAGTACGGCTCGATCAGGCCGCCCATGATCGAGCCCTCGCGCAGCAGCACCTCGACCCTGCGGAAGGAGCCGGCGTTGCGCGGGATGTCCTCCTCGAGGCAGTTGAGCAGGGCGATGATGCAGCCGCCGCGGGCGCAGCTCTCAGAGACGTTCAGGCCGAACGGGATGCAGTCGGGGTTCTCGCGCAGATCGAAGCTGACGCGCCCGGCCTCGGGATCCACGTCGATCGTGACGTTCACCTCCACGCCCTCGGGCAGGCCCGGGATCGGGTCGTGGCGCGAGCGCGCCCGCAGCTGTCTGGCGGGCAGCTTGCGGATCGCCTGCTCCATGCAGCGCTCGGAGTAGTCGAGCCAGGCCGTGACGAATGCTCGGATCGTCTCCACGCCGTAACGCGCGATGACCCCCTGCAGCCGGCGCTCGCCGATGCGCGCGGCTCCGAGCGCGGCGAGGTAGTCGCCATACCAGACCTCCGGCACGCGAATCCGCCGCCGGCACATGCGGATCACGTCCTCGACGTCCTCGTGGTCCTCCTGGACCTTCACGCACGGGAACACCAGGCCGCCCTCCGCGTAGACGTCCTCGACATAGGTGACGTAGGTGGAGGGCTCGGCGTTGCCGCAGTCGGCCTGGTGGGCCTTGGCCGAGGCCGTGAAGACGTGCTCGCCGCCGAAGAACACCGGCACGAGGATCGTGTGGTCGGCCGTGTGCGTGTTGCCGAGCATCGGATCGTTGTGCAGGTAGGCGTCGCCCTCGCGCAGGTCCGGGTGCAGCCTGCTCATCGAGCTCGTCTGCAGGCCCGCGCCGAGCACGTGCACCTGCAGCCCCTCGGCGGCCGCGAACAGCTGATCGTCGGCGGTGATGATCGAGCAGGAGAAGTCGCGCGCCATGTTCAGGATCGAGCTGCGACCCGTCCGGAACAGGGTGTTGGTCATCTCGCGCACGATCGCTTCGAAGCGGTGCGCGAGCACCGCCATCAGCGTCGGATCCAGCTCCCGTGGCGAGGCGCCTCCCGCGGGGTTCGAATTCATGACCGCAGCTCCAGCTTGTAGTTGCCGAGCGTGCTCACGTGAGCGCTCCAGCCGGGGTAGACCACGATCGTGGTCTCGGGCTCGATCACGAGCGCGGGACCGTCCACCTCCGCACCGGGCGCGAGCTGCTCGCCGAGGTGAACCGGGATCTCGACCTCGCCCAGCTCGGGGAAGTAGGCGAGCCGTCGATGCGGCGTGGTGGCGGTCGCGGCGCCCTCGCGCGCCACGCCGAGAGGCGGCTTGGCGGTCGATGCGATGACCCGGCCCTTCCACTGGCTCATCTCGATCCTCTGGCCCGGCTCACGCACCGCGAAGATGCGCTCGTGAGCGTCGTGGAAGCTTTCGATCAGGCGCTCCAACGCCGCGGCGTCCTCGATGCCCTCGCCCTCGAGCGGGATCGAGAGGTCCCACACCTGATGGGCGTAGCGGGCCTCCACGAAGTAGCGTCGCCGCGACTCGCCGGCGAGACCCTCGGGCAGCTCGGCCTCGAAGGCCGCCAAGCGCTCGCTCAGCCGTCCGAGCGCGCCGCGCACCCCGTCGAAGTCGAAGTCCAGCGAGTCGGTCACCTGGGGGGTGGTCAGCTCGCGCACGATGTCCGAGTGCTGTCCGCCGAACGCCGAGAGCACACCGGCGGCACGCGGGACCAGCACCTCGCGACAGCCGAGCTCGCGGGCGATCGGCAGGATCGTCAGGCCCGCTGCGCCGCCCCCGGCCACCAGGGTGCTGTCCCGCGGGTCCACGCCCTCGTTGACCGTCAGCTCGTGGATCGCGGCGATCATGCGCTCGTTGGCGACCGAGAGCACCGCGTGGGCGGTCTGCTGCGGGCCGATGCCCAGCGTCTCGGCGAGCTCGCCGAGCGCTCGCTCGGCCGCCGCGGTGTCCAGTTTCATCGCCCCGCCGAGGAAGCGGTCGGGGTCCACGTATCCGAGCACCAGCGCCGCATCCGTCACCGTCGGGCGGGTGCCTCCGCGTCCGTAGCAGGCCGGTCCCGGATCGGCGCGAGCGCTCTCAGGGCCAACGCGCAGGAGGCCGCCCGGATCGACCCACGCGATCGAGCCGCCGCCGGCGCCGATGCTGCGCACGTCCACCGAGGAGAGCCCCGTGAGGTGGCCCGCGAACGGCTCGCCCAGCCACGTCTCGCTCGTGAACACGAGGTCGCCGTCACGCACGAGGCTCACGTCGAAGCTCGTGCCACCGGTGTCGCAGACGATCACGTCGCCGTTGCCCGTCTCCGTCCCCGCCACCGTGCGCGCGGCCACTGGCGCCAGCGAGGGACCCGAGCGCACCGACCACAGTGGGCTGTCGATCAACTCGGACATCGGCACCACGCCACCGGCCGAGCTCGCGGCCAGCAGCTCGCCGGCGAACCCCTCGGCCTGCAGGCCGAGGGCGATCTCGGGCAGGTGGCTCTGCATCAGCGGCTTCAGCGAGGCGTCGATCGAGGTCCCGGAGGCGCGGCGGTACTCGCGCACGATCGGGTTGATCTGATGGGAGAGCGAGTAGGGCACCTCCGGGAGCTCCTGCTCGATCAGGTCGGCCAGCGCCAGCTCGTGCACCGGGTTGGCGGTGGACCACAGCAGGCACACGGCCACCGCCTGCGCTCCCAGCTCGCGGGCCTGCACGAGCTGCCCGCGCGCGCCCCGCTCATCGAGCGGGCGCAGTACTCCGCCATCGGCCTCGATGCGCTCCGGTATCTCAAACGTCAGCCGGCGCGGCACGTACGGGTCCGGGAAGGGCCGCGTGTAGTCGTAGGGGCGCAGCGAGCCGCCCTCGCGGCGCACGAGGATGTCGGGGAAGCCCTCTGTGCACATGAACGCCGTGCGGGCCGTGGTGCCCTCGAGGATCGCATTGGTCGCCTGGGTGGTGCTGAAGATGAACAGCGAGGCCCGGCCGAGCAGGGCCGCCAGCGGTTCGCCCAGCTGCTCGGCTGCGCGCTGCAGCGCGGCGTGCAGCCCGTCGAACAGGTGCGCGGGCTCGGTCAGCGCCTTGGCCACCGTGAGGCGCCCGCTCGCGTCGCTGACCACCACGTCGGTGAACGTCCCCCCGATGTCGCAGGTGATTCGTGCGTTCGTGTCCTCAGCCCCGGTCATGCGGCCCGCGAACTATATCGATTGATCGGTTTAGAATGATCGTGCCTCGCCCACGCCTGGCTCAGGCGTCAGGGACGAAGGCTACGGCGTCGATCTCGATGTGGGCGCCCACCAGCAGGCCCGCGACCTGGACCGTGGCGCTCGCCGGCAGCTTGTCTCCGAAGCGCTCGGAGCGAGCGGTCGCATAGTCGCCGTATTCCTCCAGCGAGGTCACGAAGGCATTGATCTTGACCACGTGGGACATGTCGGCGCCGGCTTCCCCGAGCGTGCGTTCGATGTTGTCGAAGGTGGCCCTCGCCTCGGCGCCCATGCCGCCCGCTACGACCTTGCCGTCGGGGCCGAAGCCGACATTGCCGGCCACATGGATCAGGCGGCCGGGACCGACGGCGGTGACCGCGTCGCTGAAGCCCGATGCGGGGTTGGTGGTGAGACGCTCGATGCTCATTGTGCCTGGTTCCTTTCGGCCGGGGCCAGCTATTGCAAACCGATCACGCGATATGCGACTATAGGCAGGTATGGGGACCTGCGCAAGCAGTGCGTAGGGCTTCCGCCGCAGGCCATCGAAATTCGAGAGCGGTACGTCATCCCACCCATTAGCATCAGCGGCGTGGTGCAGTGCGACCTCTCCGGGCTGCCACGGCTCGGCGGAGAGGCGCCCGGCAAGGAATAAAACTGGAGGAACGCGGTGCCAAAGCTCGGGATGGGCCCGATCAGGCGAGAGCAGATCTGTCGTGCCGCCGCAGCCGTGATCGCGCGGGAGGGATTCGCGGGCTCGACGATGCGCATGGTCGCCGAGGAGGCGGGCGTCAGCACGGGAATGATCAACCACTACTTCGCCAACCGCCAGGATCTGCTCACGCAGGCGCTCGTGTTCGTCTCCGAGCGCACGCAGGATCGCTATCGCGAATCGATCGAGGACATGCCCCCGGGACGCGAGCGGCTCAACGCCCTGCTCGACTGCGCGCTGGCGTTCGACGAGCACATGACGGAGACGTGGCGCGTGTGGATCAACGCCTACGGCGAGGCCGTCCGCCTGCCCGAGCTTCGCCACACGATCGACGGCCGGCTGACGAGCTGGTATGAGCTGATCGATCGAGCGCTCGAGGGCATCGCTCCGCCCGACCCGCCTGACGGCATCCCCTGGAGCTGGCGCTTCGACGCCGTGCTCAACGGGCTCGCGATCCAGGCGCTCACCTCCGAGGCCACCCTGGACACGCACCAGATCCGCGAGGAGGTCATCCGCACGCTGTTCCCGCAGGAGCCGCTCGAGAACGCCGGCAAGGGCAGTCGGCGGACGGGCGCCGCCGGCGCGCGTGTCCCGGTCGGCGGCTGAGCAGCGGCGAATGTGATGGCGCTCGTCCACCTGGAGGAGATCGAGGTGGGAACGGGCTTCCAGACGGCCAGGCGCACGGTCACCGAGGCGGACATCGCGGCCTTCGCGGGCGTCTCGGGCGACTTCAACCCGCTGCACACGGACGAGATCTTCGCGCGCGAGGAGACGCCCTTCGAGGGTCGCATCGCCCATGGCCCGCTGGTGCTGTCGATGAGCTACGGGCTGCGCAGCGTTCGCGACGATTGGAAGATCCTCGCGCTCGTCGAATGCCAGCGCCGCTTCCGCGCGCCGGTCTATCCCGGCGACACGGTGTGGGCGAGCTACGAGGTCCTCGACCGCCGCGCCAGCCGCTCGCGGCCGGGCCGGGGCTTCGTGACGCTCGGGGTGCAGGTCCACAGCGATCGCGGCGAGATCGTCCAGGAGGGTCGCGACGTGCTGATGGTGGTCGCGCTCGCCGTTCGCGCGGCGGCGGCGAAGGACGGTGGGTCCGATGATTGAGAGCTTGCGGGCCACGCTAGCCGTTGGTACGTTTTATCGGTCCATGGGCCGAAATATCGAACAGGCGCCAACGGGCGGGCACGCCGATGCCGACGCCGACGCCCGGAAACGGCCCGAGTAGCCCGGTGCGGCTGGCGGCAGACACGGGAGGGACGTTCACCGACCTCGTGGTCGAGCAGGCGGACGCCGTGCGTCTCTACAAGGCCTCCACGACCCCGCACGATCCGGCCGAGGGGATCCTCGACGCCATCGCGCTCGCGGCAGCCGACGCCGGGCGCTCCACCGAGAGCTTCCTGGCCGACGTGGAGGTCTTCATCCACGGGACCACGCGGGCGATCAACGCGATCCTCACGAACACGACCGCGCGCACGGCGCTGCTGGCCACGCGCGGGCATCCGGACATGCTGCTGCTGCGCGAGGGCGGCAGGACGGACGCGTTCAACTGGAGCTACGGCTATCCCGATCCCTACATCCCGCGCGCCCTCACATTCGAGATCGACGAGCGGATCGGCAGCCAGGGTGAGATCGTGCATCCCCTTCACGAGGGCTCGACCGTGGAGGTGCTGGGTCGCCTGGCGGAGCTCGAGGTGGAGTCCGTGGCGGTGTGCCTGCTGTGGTCGATCGCCAACCCCGCCCACGAGCTGGCGCTCGGCGAGCTGATCGAGCGACACCTGCCTGGAGTCCCCGTCACGCTCTCGCACGCGCTCAACCCGACGCTGCGGGAGTATCGCCGCGCGTCCTGCGCCGCGATCGACGCGTCGCTGAAGCCGCTGATGGCCGCCTACCTGCGCGGTCTGGAGGATCGCCTGCGCGCCTCGGGGTTCGCGGGGAGGCTGTTGATGGTGACCTCCAGCGGAGGCGTGGTCGACGCCGCCGACATGGCCGCCGCGCCGATCCACTCTGTCAACTCGGGGCCCGCGATGGCGCCGATCGCCGGTCGCTATTACGCGGCGCTTGACGGGCTCAGCGAGGACGCCGTCGTGGCGGACACCGGTGGCACCAGCTATGACGTGGCGCTGGTGCGCCGCGGGCGCATCCCGGTCACGCGCGAGACCTGGCTCGGCCTCGAGTACGAGGGCCACATCACCGGCTTCCCCGCCGTGGACGTGCGCAGCGTGGGCGCGGGCGGCGGCTCGATCGCCTGGATCGACGCGGGCGGCCTGCTGCACGTGGGCCCGCAGAGCGCCGCGGCCGATCCGGGGCCCGTCTGCTACTCGCGGGGCGGCACCGAGCCGACGGTCACCGACGCGGCCGTGGTGCTCGGCTACATCGACCCCGACTACTTCCTCGGCGGCAAGATGGCACTCGACGCCGGTGCCTCCGAGCGCGCGGTGGCCGAGCGCATCGGGGCGCCGCTGGGGCTCGATGCCAACGAGGCGGCCGCCGCGATCATGGCGGTGGCGACCGAGCGGATGATCCAGTCGATCGAGGAGATCACGGTCAACCAGGGCGTTGACCCGCGCACGGCCGTGCTGATCGGCGGCGGCGGCGCGGCCGGTCTCAACGCGGTGGCGATCGCCCGGCGACTCGGCTCTCCCCGGGTCGTGATCCCGCAGGCCGGCGCCGTGCTCAGCGCCCGCGGCGCCTTGATGTCGGACCTGATGAGCGAATACGCCACGGCCTTCTTCGCGGGATCCGATGCCTTCGACCACGCCCGCGCGGGGGAGATCCTCGAGGAGCTGCGGGGTCGCTGCCTGCGGTTCGCCGAGCGTTCGAGGGTGAAGGCCGAGCCGCAGATCGAGTACGTCGCCGAGGCGCGCTACCGCCACCAGGTGTGGCAGATCGATGTGCCGCTGCACGCCGGGCTCGACGCTCCGGAGGGGCTCGGGCGGCTGATCGAGGACTTCCACTCGGTTCACGAGGAGATCTACGCGGTGCGCGACGAGCGCGCGGTGATCGAGGTGGTCAACCTGCGCGCACGGGTCACCTGCCCGCTCGGCGGAGGCGTGGCAGACACGATCGCGCTGGAGCCGGCGGGGTCCGAGCCCGCGGCCCGCACGGCCTACTTCAGCGGGGCCGGTGCGGTCGAAGCGGCGATCTGGCGCCTGGAGGCGATGCGGCCGGGGACGCTGGTGGAGGGGCCGGCGATCGTCGAGTCCTCGTTCACCACGATCGTGCTCAACCCCGGCGCGAGCGCCGAGCGCTCGGCGAGCGGCAGCCTCGTCATCACTCCTCAAATCGAGGCACTCGCGCGCGGGCGCGCGCACGCGCGAGTCGGCTCTTCCGGGACTGATGTCCCCCCATCCGGAGCCGTCGACTCCCCCGAGGCGGTCGCCTGAGAGTCATGGCCGGCGAACCCCCCCAGCGTCGCCGCGACGTGGTCGCCCTGGCGGTGATGACCAACCGCATGGAAGGCGTCGTGCGCAAGATGACCAACACGCTGTTCCGCACCGCTCGCTCGACGCTGCTGAACACCGCGCGGGACTTCTCCTGTTGCATCGTCACGGCCAACCACGAGTTGCTCGTGATGGCCGAGTCGCTGCCGATCCACGTGATGAGCGGCCCCGACCTGATGAGCTGCTGGCTGGCGCAGTACCACCCCAACCCGCGCCGGGGCGACGCCTTCCTGCACAACTCCCCCTACCACGGAAACTCCCATGCCGGGGACCACTGCATCATGGTCCCCGTCCTCGACGACGAGGGCCGCCACCGTGCCACCGCGCTGGTCAAGGCGCACATGGCCGACATCGGCAACGCCGAGCCGACGACGATGACGGCCACCGCCCGCGACGTCTACGAGGAGGGCGCGCTGATCTTCAACTGCGTGAAGGTCCAGGAGGACTACCGCGACGTGGAGGACGTGATCCGCATGTGCCAGACGCGGATCCGCGTTCCCGAGGACTGGTACGGGGACTTCATGGGCATGATCGGCGCCGCGCGGGTGGGCGAGCGCGAGCTGCAGAAGGTCGGGGAAGAGGTCGGCTGGGATGTCTTCGACGGCTATGTGGAGGACTGGCTCGACTACAGCGAGGAGCGCATCCGGGCGACGATCAAAGCGCTTCCCGCGGGCAGGCGCACGGGGTATGACCTGCATGACTCTGTCCCGCTCCCGGGAGTGGAAGAGGGCGTGCAGATGGAGGTGACGGTGGAGGTCGACCCCGAGAGGGGGGAGATCGAGATCGACCTGCGGAGCAATCCCGACTGTCTGCCCTGCGGGCTCAACCTCACAGAGTCCACGTCCACGACCTCGGCGCTGATCGGCGTGTTCAACAGCATCGACCACACCGTGCCGCGCAACTCGGGCAGCGCCCGCGCGATCAGGGTGCTGCTGCGCGATAACTGCTGCGTGGGCGTGCCCGTGCACCCGGCGAGCTGCTCGCTGGCCACCACCGGCCTGGCCGAGCGCCTCGGCGGCATCGTGCAGCGCACGCTCGCCGAGTTCAAGGACGGCATGGGCATGGCCTCGCCCGGACCAGAGTGCCCGCCGGCCACAGCCAGCCTGTCCGGGCGCGACCCGCGGCACGGCGGCGCGCCCTTCGTGGACATGATGATCCTCGGCAACTCCGGCGGCGCTGCGCACGCGCACGGCGACGGCTGGCTGACCAACGGCGAGACCAGCGACGGCGGCTCGATGATGCGTGACTCGACCGAGGTGCTCGAGCTGCTGCGCCCGATCCGCGTGTGGGCCGATCGCATCGTGTGTGACACGGGTGGCGACGGGCGCTTCCGCGGCGCGCCCTCCCTGTATGTGGAGTACGGGCCGGTGGACACCCAGCTCGAGGTCTTCTACGCGGCCGACGGCACCGTCAACCCGGCGCTCGGCGCGCGCGGCGGCGAGCCCGGGGCGCTGCTGCGCCCGTTCATGCGCACCGCCGCCGGCGAGGTCGTGGAGCTCGACCCCTGGGGCCACGTGATCCTCGAGCCGGGCGAGACGATCATCTCGATCTCATCGGCCGGTGGCGGCTACGGCCCCACGGTCGAGCGCGACCCCGAGCACGTGCGCCACGACGTGGCCGAGGGCTGGATCACGGAGCAGCGGGCGCTCGAGACCTACGGCGTGGTGCTCGCCGCCGATGGCAGCGTCGATCTGGACGCCACCGCTGCGCGGCGGGCCGGGATGGGTGATGGCGCCGCCGGATCCTCGTCGGTGCGCTCTCCGGTGGGCGAGGACCCGGTGCTGCGGCTGATCGAGCCGGGGGTCAGGTTGTGGGCAAGCGGGGGCGGCGGGCCCGGGGCGTAGGCCGGCGGGCGCTCAGGACGTCTTTGCGATCGGGCCGTCTGCGCAGCGGACCGCATCGCCCCGCATGGCTTCGATCTCGGCGGCCGTGTAGGGGCCGCCGTCGGGCAGCTCCCCCTGGGCGCGGGCCGATTCGAACGCGCACGCGCACTCCCCGGATGTGAGACGGCCGCCGCTAACGCACCCCCTGACGAAGGAGAGCTTCTGAAAGCCCCGGGTATCCAGCTTGAGGCGCCCGTCTTCGAACACGGCCTGGAGGTTCATGTTCGGATACTGCGGTGCGTAGATGAAGACGTCGCCCAGGGGCGAGTATCGGGTTATCAGCGGCGACTTGGACAGAGGCACTAGAGCCGGGTTGAGCAGGTTCGATGCGCTGACGCTACGAAGGATGTACGAGGGGCACCGGTCGGGGGTCGCATGCACATAGCCGCCGCCTTCGATTGCCACGATCTCCCTCTGCTGGGCCGTGGTGAGCATCGAGCAGGCGAGACTGGCCTCGCCCCGCTCGCGGGCCTGGGCGTAGGACTTCACGAGTGCGATGGCCTGCTCGCGGGCGCCTTCGACCTCGCCGACCCCGGTCGCGAACACGATCAGCGCAACGGCGGCGAGCCATGTGGCAGGGAAGACGGCGACGCGCCACATCTGCCTCCGAGTCGGGGGCTCGACGAAGTCCTCGACGCGCACGACCACCGTGCCTCCTGCCCAATCGCCGATTCGGCGGCGGCGCGATCCGCTCAGCAGCGCGACAAGCGTCCCGAGCAGGTAGAAGGCGATGCCGTCGATGAGGCGAAACACGGTGCGCGCCGAGATGGCCTTCAGCCCCGCGGGCAGGCCTGTGGCGGTGCGCACGCACAGGCCCATCGCCCGCTTTCCCACCGTATGTCCGGTGAGCGCTTCGCACACAAAGAAATAGGACAGCGAGAGCGCGGTGACGAGCAGCACGCCTGGCAGGCCGAGCGTGTACTGCGTCGTCGCCGAGGCACCGGTGTCCTCGAAGAAGAAGCCGTGTGCGGGGAAGACCAGCGACATCGCGAAGGCGATCGCGAAGACCGGAACGACGAGGACGAGCCCGTCGATGATCTGTGCGGCCATGCGTGAGCCCAGAAGCGACTGGCTCCTGGGAGCGATCTTCTTGCGGCTACGTCCAAGTCCGGGCCGCTCGAAGGTGTCCGCTCCCCAGGAGAAAGATGAATCGTTGCTCGCCATGGCGCTGCCCAGCTGATCGGCGGGCCCTTGGCGGAACATGAGAACTTGCCGCGCTGTTGGACCTCTCCGAGCGCGGCTCCAGCAGCTACGCGGCCCGGGCTACTTCCCAGTGGTCCGGTGCATGGCAGCGCGCTTGTGCCCGGCGCTGCTGCCCCGCTCGCCTGCGACCCCGGCCTTGCCCGCGCCGCGAGCGGGTGGCGGTGTGCGACGCACGAGGAGATGCAGCGCGTGGTCGTCTGGGCCCTCCTCGGTGCGCTCGGTCAGCGTCTTCGGGTGAACCGTTCGGAACACAGGACCGCGGGCAGCGTCCATGACGGCCACCACGACCTTGGAGCGGCTGGGCGTGTCGAACACGATCCCGTCCAGCTCCGGGCCGCCGCCGGCGACCTTGACGAGCTCTCCGGCGCTTGTCTGCTCCATCGGGACAGCCTACTGCGCGGCGGTCTCAGTGTGGCCGGGGTGTGCCGTGCCGTCGCCGTCGCCCGCGTTGGTGCCTGCGCCATTGCGTCTGGCGCCGTGAACGGAGACTTCGCCGGGGAAGTGGCAGGCCACCTGGTGACCGGCGGCCGGTTCGGTGATGGGCGGGCGCTCGGCGCGGCAGATGTCGCGACCGCGGCCCACGGGGCAGCGCGGCTCGAAGGGGCAGCCGGGTGGGCGCTCGATGACCGAGCCGACTTCGCCGATCGGCTGCGGGCGCTCGGCCCTGCGCGCGCGCCCGCCCGCGAGTGGCACCGGGACGGCGCTGAGCAGCGACACGGAGTAGGGGTGCAGCGGGTCGCTGAAGAGGGCGCTGCGGTCGGCCACCTCCATGACCTGGCCGAGGTAGAGCACGGCCACGCGGTCGCAGAAGTACTCGGCCACGGCGAGGTCGTGGCTGATGAACACGTAGGTCAGCCCGAGCTGCTCCTGCAGCTTGGCGAGCAGGTTGAGGACCTGGGCCTGCACTGAGACGTCGAGCGCGGAGATCGGCTCGTCGAGGATGACCACCTCGGGCCGCAGCACGAAGGCGCGCGCGATGCCGATCCGCTGGCGCTGCCCGCCGGAGAAGGCGTGGGGGCGTCGCCGCGCCTGCTCGGCCGTGAGGCCCACGTCGGCGAGCATCTCGAGGGCGGCCTGGCGACGCTCGCGCTGGTCGCCGATCTCGTGGATCTCGAGTGGCTCTTCCACGATCGCGCCCGCGGTCATGCGGGGATCGAGGGAGGCGAAGGGGTCCTGGAAGACGAACTGCATCCGTCGCCGTAGGGCGCGCAGCTCGTCGCGGTCGAGCGTCGTCAGGTCGACGCCGTCGAACAGCACGCGCCCGGCGCTGAGCTCGAGCAGCCGCAGCAGGCAGCGCGCCAGAGTGGACTTTCCGCAGCCGGACTCGCCGACCAGCCCGAAGCTCTCTCCGCGACGGACCGTCAGGGAGATGTCGTCGAGCACGGTCACCGGATGCTTTCGCCCGAAGCGATCGCCACCGCGCACCTCGAACACCTTCGAGAGCCCCTCGGCCTGGAGGATCGGTTGAGAGGCCCGCTCGGGCTGCTGGGCGATCGGCTCAACCGGTGCGGAGGGCTCGCTCATACCGCCACCTCGCGGATGCGCTGCTCGGCGAAATGGCACTCGACGCTCGCCTCGCCGGCGGGTCCGCTCACGCGATGGGGCACCGGTGCCTGCTCGTGGCACTGGGGAAGGTCGCGGCCGACCGGGCAGCGGGGCGCGAACGAGCAGCCGCTCGGAAGCTGGGAGAGGTCGGGCGGGAAGCCGCTGATCGCCGGCAGCGGACCCTCGGCGAGGCGTTCGGGGTTGGGCACGCACTTCAGGAGCGCCTCGCTGTAGGGGTGGGTGGGCGCCACGAAGATGTGATCGACGCCTGAGGTCTCCACGAAGCGTCCTGCGTACATGACGGCGACCGAGTCGCAGAAGTCCGAGACGATCCCCAGGTTGTGGGTGATCAGGATGACCGCCGTGCGGTGCTCGTCGACCAGCCGGTCGAGCAGCGCGAGCACCTGTGCCTGTGTGGTCACGTCGAGGGCGGTCGTCGGCTCGTCTGCGATCAGCACGCGCGGGTTGTTGGCGATCGCGATCGCGATGGCAACGCGCTGGCGCATGCCGCCCGAGTACTGGTGGGGGTAGTCGTCGAGCCGCCGCTCGGCCTGGGAGATGTCGACCTCGCGCAGCAGCTCCGCCGCGCGCCTGCGTGCGGCCGCGCGACGCAGGTCGGGCTCATGCACGGTCAGCGCCTCGACGATCTGCGAGCCGATCGTCTTGACGGGGTCCAGGGCGCTGGAGGGGTCCTGCAGGACCAGTGCGATCTCCTTGCCCCTGACCGCCCCGAGCTGGCGGTCGCTCAGCTTGGAGATGTCCCTGCCGCCGAGCACGATCTCGCCCTCCACGACACGCCCGGGCGGCTCGATCAGGCCGAGGATGGAGAGCGCGAGCGCAGACTTGCCCGAGCCGGACTCGCCCACCACCCCGAGCCGTTCGGTCCGGCGAAGGTCGAAGCTGACGTCGCGCACGGCGTGGACCACCGACTCGCCAGTGTCGTAGACGGTGCTCAGGTTGCGCACCGACAGGGCGAGCTCGTCCATCAGGCCGTGGCCACCGTGGGGATGCGAACGCGCGGGTCGATCACGGCGTAGAGCAGGTCGACGGCGAGGTTGACGAGCACGAACATCACGGCGCTCAGCAGGATGAAGGTCTGCACGATCGCGAAGTCCTGCTTGGTGATCGCGTCGAACACGAGCGAGCCGACGCCGGGCCAGTTGAAGACCCGTTCGATCAGGACGCTGCCGGCGAGGAATTCGCCGAGCACGAGGCCCCCGGCGGTGAGGGTGGGCAGGAAGGCGTTGGGCAGGGCGTGGCGGCGGAAGGCGGTCCAGCGGCGCAGGCCCTTGCCGCGGGCCACGGTGATGAAGGGCTCGCGGGAGACCTCGAGCAGGTTGGCCCGGAGCAGCCTCACGAGAAAGGAGAAGGAGGAGATGCCGAGGGCGAGCCCGGGGAGGATCAGGTGCAGGAAGGCCTGCCAGAAGGTGCCGAGCTGCCCGGCCAGCAGGGCGTCGACGGTGTACATCCGCGTGACCGCCGGCGGCGGTATGGCCTGGACGCCGAGACGGCCCTCGGGCCCGGGCAGGATGTGCAGGGTCTTGAAGAACACGATCAGCAGGAGCAGGGCGAGGAAGAAGGGCGGGGTGCCGAAGCCGAGGTAGGAGGCGCCGCGGACGATCCTGTCGGTGATCGGCCGGTGGCGGTAGGTGGAGAGCAGCGCCAGGGCGACGGCGGCGAGCATGGTGATGACGAAGGAGAACAGCGCCAGCTCGATCGTGGCGGGGGCGCGTTCGCCGATCAGCTTCCTGACCGAAGCGCCGTCGCTGTAGGAGTAGCCCCAGTTGCCCTGGAAGAAGTCGGAGATGTAGCGCCAGTACTGCGTGTAGAGCGGCTGGTCGAGTCCGATGTGATGGTTGAGCGCGGTGACAGCCTGTGAAGTCGCCAGGGGGCCGAGGATCAGGCGGGCCGGGTTTCCCGGCAGCACGCGCATGATCATGAAGGCGAGGACCGTGGCGCCGAAGACCGCTCCGACGGAGCCGAGCACCCTCATTGCGATCACGCGGCCCATCGGCTACAGCCTCGCGTACTGGCCGCGGGGGTCGAGCAGGTCGCGCATCCTGTCCGAGAGCATGCTGGCGGCGGTCACGGTGATCAGCAGCGCCACGCCCGGGCAGATGCTGATCCACCACTGCCCGGTCAGCGAGTAGGAGAGCCCTTCGGTGATCATCGCGCCCCACTCGGGCGTGGGGACCTGGGCGCCGAGCCCGACGAAGCTGAGCCCGGCGAGCGCCAGCACGGCGTAGCCGAAGGCGGCGGCCATCTGGATGAACAGCACGGGCAGCATGTGTGGCACGACGTGACGGGCGATGATGCGTCCGCGGGTGGCGCCCATCGCGTGGGCGGCTTCGATGAAGGGGAGGGAGCGGATGCGCAGGGCCTCGCTGCGCAGCAGCCGCGCGTACCACGGAACGGACACGAGGGAGACGCCGATCGCGGCTGTGTCCAGGCCGATGCCGAGGCCGACGGTCACGGCCATCGCGAGGATCAGCGGGGGGAACGCGAGGATCGCGTCCATCACGCGCATCGCCACGCCGTCGCTCACTCCCCCGAGCGTCCCGGCGAGCAGTCCGATCAGCCCGCCGACGATCGCTCCGGCGAGCGTCACGAGGGTGGCGACGACGAGCGAGATGCGCGCGCCGGTGGCCACGCGAGCGAGCACGTCGCGCCCGAGCTGGTCGGTGCCGAGCGGGTGCGACGCCGAGGGCGAGCCCAGCGAGTTGATCAGGTCCTGCTTGTCGGGCCCGTGACTCCAGAAGATCGGCATGAAGATCGCGAACAGAACCATCAGCGCGAGCACGCCGAGGGGGACGGCGAGCTTGCGGTCGGCGAGCACCGCCCGCAGCGCCTGCCAGCCCCGCACCGACAGGCTCGTCCTGTCCGGCCCCGGCGGACCTCCAGGTCGGGCCGCGGCTACGTCCTCGCCGATGCTCAGCGTTCCCGGACCCATGTGCTTCCCCAGTCACGTGTTCGATTTGCGAGTACTTCGTTCGGTATGTTACGGGTGAGATGAGCGACCCCGCGATGCTCACGTGCGCAGTGGCCGGCGGCGTGATCACCGGCAACCCCAATCAGCCCGTCACCCGCGACGATGTGATCAGGGAGGCCGTCGGGGCGGCCAGGGCCGGGGCCAGCATCCTGCACATCCACGCGCGCACCGCGGACGGTGAGATGACCCAGGCGCCCGAGGACTACCTGGCGATCAAGCAGGCGATCCGCGAGCAGGTCGAGGACGTCGTCCTCAACTTCACCACCGGGGGCAAGCTCGGGGCGCCCGCAGAGGAGCGCCGGCGCTCTCTGCGCGCGCAGCCCGAAGTCGCCTCGCTGAACTGCGGCAGCATCAACTTCGGAGGAGACGACGTGGTCTTCCTCAACCCCAGATCGCTGATCGCCGAGCTCGCCGAGGAGATGGCACAGCGCGGGATCGTCCCCGAGTACGAGTGCTTCGACATCGGCATGGCGGTCACGGCCGCGAGCCTCACCGCCGCGGCGCGCGGGGCGCGGGGCATGATGCACATGGTGCTCGGCGTGATAGGCGGGGCGCCGCCGACCGTCGAGACGATCTCGCTGTTCGCGGGGCTCGTCCCGGCAGGCATCCCATGGATGGTCACTGCGATCGGCCGGCACAACTTCCCGATGATGGCGGTTACGCTTGCGCTCGGGGGTCACATACGCACCGGGCTCGAGGACGTCGTCTATGTGGCGCCGGGCGAATACGCGGAGTCCAACGCGCAACTGGTCACTCGCGCGAGGGCGGTCTGCGAGGCCATCGGGCGCCCTGTGGCCACGCCGGCGCAGGCTCGCGAGATCCTCGGCATCAGCGACTGAGCGCCACGCTTCGGTGTTCACTCGGCCCGGCTCGCAGATCGTCTAGCCTGGTCCATCTTCCGGAATGACTCCGATTCGTGGTCTAAGGCCTCGACGAGAAACGAGCCGCGCCCGGCCTACGGTTTGCATATCGATCAGTCGATCCGGAACCTAGCCCCATGCCCTCGAGTTGTCAAGCGACCCCTGGATAAGGGCTTTGGACAGGTGTCCAACGTGGGGCCGAGGGCTTGTGACACCGGCCCTTGACGGAGGGGTCGTGAGACGGATAGGTTTCGCATATCGACTGATCGTCATCAATAAGACGGACCGGTATCAGCGATCGTTCCGGTGGGGTAGCGCCGGTGGCGGGGCTGTTCAGGAGCGTGTCGGGCCGAGAGCTGAAAGACAATTCCCCCGTTCGCTCGATCGATACGTCAGAGTCGCGATGCACACGAGACCCGATGAACCGCACTAGCGATGGAGGCCAGATGAAGCCCATTAGAAGACAAGGCACAGGACCGCAGGGCGGGGTGGCCGCTCTCGCGGGAATCGCCGTCGTGCTCCTGCTGGCCGCCTGCGGGAGCAGCTCAAGCTCGAGCTCGAGCGCCGGCTCCTCGGGCCTGAGCAACGCCGCGGGCAATCCCAACGCGACGTTGATCGTCAACAACTCGGTGCCCGTGGCGACGCTCGACCCTGGCCTGACCACCAACGATCAGGACCCCGGTTTCGACGGCGCGATGTACTCGACCCTGACCCAGGTCACCCAGGTCCCCGGGAAGGTCGCCGGCACGACCGAGCAGAACCTGGCCATAACCGCGGTCAAGCCCTACGTGGCCCAGTCCTATGCCTACAGCAACGGCAGCCGCACGCTCACCTTCCAGATCCGCCCGGGGCTGAAGTTCCCGAGCGGCGACCCGCTCGACGCCAAGGCGGTCGTGTGGTCGATCGAACGCGACATCAAGCTCGAACAGGGCGGCTACTCGGTGCTCGAGGAAACCGACTACACCCCGCCGCTGATCAAGTCGGTCAAGGCGACGGGGCCGCTGACGGTGGTCTTCCAGTACAAGCGCCCGGCTCCCAACCAGCTGCAGGTGCTCTCGACCCCGACGGCGGGCGCGATCTATGACCCCAAGCTGGTCGAAGAACACGGCGGCGTCAAAAAGGGCTCGCCCAACGAATGGCTAGCGAGCCACGACGCCGGCTACGGCCCCTACCTGCTCAAGAGCTACAGCGCCAACCATCAGCTGGTGCTGGAAGCCAACCCCAGCTTCTTCGAACCGCCGAAGACGAAGAAGATCATCCTCAACTTCATCCCGGACAACGAAACGCTGCTACTCGACGCTCAGTCGGGCGCCGCGGACATCACGCTGGGGCTGACAAACCAGGCCGCCCACAGCCTCGTGGGCAACGCCTGCTGCACGGTCGCGTCGTTCAAGTCGCGCCAGGCCGAGACCCTGAACTTCCCGGAGAACGCCAAAAACCCGTTCTTCAAGAACCAGGACTTCCGCCAGGCCCTCAGCTACGCGTTCCCCTACGAAGGGGTCCTGCAGAAGGTCGCCTACGGCTACGGCAAGCTGTACTTCGGCGAGTGGATGCCCTCCTACTCCTGGTATGACCCGAAAGTCGGGGCGCCGAGGCCGACGGACATAACCAAGGCCAAAGAACTGCTGGCCAAGTCGGGGATCAAGACGCCTGTCAGCTTCACGATCTACGTCGGCCAGGGCGACAACATCGGCAAGGAAATCGCGACCGCGGCGGCGGGTGCCTGGCAGCAGCTGGGCGTCAACGCCAAGGTCCAGGTCGTCTCCGCGGCGGCCTTTCTGGAAGTCGTCTACACCAACCACGCGGGTGCGTCGGTGTTCCTCGACGGACCGCAGGTGGTGGCGCCCGACTACCACTGGGCCTATGACCTGCAGTGTCCGCCCAACAACCAGTTCAACGACACCGACGTCTGCATCCCGGCGGCGGACAAGCTGATGAAAGAAGTCGCCATCACCACCCAGGAACCGGGACGCCAGGAAAAAATCAACAAGGCGGACGAGTACTACATCGAAGCCACCCCCAGGGTGTGGGTGTATGACAGCGAACTGGTGGCCGTGCTCGGCAAGAACGTGACGAGCTACTACTCCAGCGACCTGCCCGACATGCGCTTCTGGGCGAAGGGTTAGAGGCGAGCAGAACCGCACGTGGGTGCGGCCCCTGGACTCTCAGCTGGTGGGAGCTCGGGGGCCGCGCCACGTGTAGGCTGCGCCAGCCATGAGAGCAGTCACCTTCCAGGCCCCCGGCGTCGTCAGCGTCGAGGACCGTCCCGAGCCGGAGATCGTCGACTCCGAAGACGCGATCGTCAAGGTTGAGGCGACGGGCGTATGCGGCTCGGACCTGCACATCTACCACGGGCGCGTCCAGATCGAGCCCGGCTTCACGATCGGCCACGAGTACGTCGGCACGGTCCTCGCGGTCGGCGACGGGGTCACGCGCGCGGCGGTCGGCGACCGCGTCCTGGGGTGCTTCCAGACGGCGTGCGGGAGCTGCTGGTTCTGCCGTCGCGGCCTCTTCCACCGCTGCCTGCAGTCGCGCACCTTCGGGCACGGCGCAACGCTCGGCTCGTTGCAGGGCACGCAGGCGGAGATGGCGCTCGTGCCCCGCGCCAACCTCGTGCTGCGCAAGGTGCCCGAGGGCATGAGCAGCGACACCGCCCTGTTCGCGGGCGACGTGATGGGCACGGGCTTTCATGCGGTCGAGGACAGCGGCCTGCGGCCGGGCGACGTGGCGGCGGTGCTGGGGCTCGGGCCGGTGGGACTGTGCGCGGTGCAGGCCGCGCGAGCGGCCGGCGCGGCGCACGTGTTCGCGATCGACACGGTGCCCGAGCGCCTGGCTGTGGCCGAGTCCTTCGGTGCCGAGGCGCTGCACCTGGGCGAGCAGGACGTGCGTGCGGCCGTGCGTGCGGCCACTGAAGAGCGCGGCGTGGACGTGGCGATCGACGCCGTGGGCGACCCGAAGGTTCTGGAGAGCGCGATCCGGCTCACGCGCGCGTGCGGGAGCATCCAATGCATCGGCGTGTACGCCGAGCGCGCCGAGGTGCACATGGGCCTTCTGTGGCTGAAGTCGCTCACGTTGCGGGGCGGGCAGGCCAACGTGATCGGCCACGTGGACCGCGTGCTCGCGATGCTCTCGGCAGGCGTGCTCGATCCCACCGCGCTCGTCACGCGCCACATGAAGCTCGAGGAAGCGCCCGAGGCCTACGCCGTGTACGACCGGCGCGAGGCCTTGAAGATCGTGCTCACGCCCTGAGCGCCGGCCGCCGGCTGTCACCGCTCACGCCCGCGCGGGGGCGCGTGGGGGGCGGGGGCCCTGTCAGGAGACGAGCGCGACGAAGCGCCAGTCCAGGACCGCCACCGGCTCCCGGCCGGCGGGCTCCCCCTCCGCGTGGGCGCAGACGCGCGAGCGCAGGTGGACCAGGGCTCCGCCGCCGGCGAGCTTCTCCAGGCGCTCGAGCTCGAGCTCGCTGCGCAGCGTGTCGCCCTCGTGCACGGGCGCGAGGTGCTCGCAGGAGTGCCAGCCGACGATCGTGACGATCTCCGGCAGCGCACGCGTTGCCTGGGCTGCGGCCAGGCCGATCGTGTGCCCGCCGTAGACCAGGCGGCGAGCATCGTCCTGGCGGAGGCGGTCGTGGTGCACCGCGGCCACGTTCAGCGTCAGGCGCGCGAGCTCCGGCGCCGAGCTGACCACGTCGCCGCCGTGCGGGCTCAGGCGCGCGCCGAGGGCCATCCGGTCCAGTCGCCCGCCGCCGGCGCCCGGGAAGGCGTCCAGGCGCCAGGAGGAGGTGGCCGCGCGCAGCGCCTGGCCGTCGAGCTCTGAGGGGATCTCCGCGAAGGAGTCCGCGTGGCCGGTATCGCCTGCGGGGTCGCGCAGTGGCAGCATCGCGCAGCGCCAGAAGTCCAGGACGGGGCGACCCTCCTGATCGGTGGTGCGCACGCGCAGCGCGGCCAGCCCACACGTCGGGCGTCCGGGGCGCGGCGCGGTCTGGCGCAGGGCCACGACCTCCGTGGTGGTCGAGAGCGTGTCGCCGATCAGGGGAGCCCGCATCAGGACCAGGCCCCGGTAGAAGAGGTTGGCGATCACGCGGCCCGTCAGCACGGTGGACTGCCCGATCGCCACGTCCCACACGAGCGCCGGATGCGCGAGCGCGGCGCGCAGGCCGAGCACGTCGCGCGCGAGCTTGCGGTCGAGCGCCAGGCGCAGGCGGTCGCCCACGATCGCCTGGTGCACCGCCGCCATGCCCTCGCTCAGCGTCACCGAGGGCGCCGAGCGCTCCACCTGGCCGATCGACAGCTGCTCGAAGAACGGCGCATCCAGATCCTCCGGCGATCCCGTCGCGTGCACCTCAGGGCCTCCCCAGAGGCAGCGGGGCTCCCGCCGGCTCGCGCCTGCGCGAGAGTGCCACGAAGCCCGCCAGCAGAGCGGCGGCGATGACCGCGTAGGCCCAGCGCTGCCCCGCCACCTGTGCGATCGCGGACCCCCCGGTCGACCCCAGGGCGTTGCCCGGGGGCCAGGTCAGGTCCATGATCGCCACGGCCATCACCTGCCCGACGCCGGCCGCGGTGCAGGCGTCCGAGAGCATCACCATCAGCGGCGCCCACAGCACGCCGGTCAGCACGAGCGCGCCGATCACGAACAGCGCAACCGCCCAGCGGCTTTCCAGCCAGGGAACGACCAGCACGACCGGGGCGCTCGCGAGCAGGCCGAGGCGGATCGGGCGCACCGGCCCCTGCCTGTCCGACCAGCGGCCGAAGAGGGGACGGACGAGGATCCCCGCGAGCGCGGCCACGCCGAAGGTGGCCGCGATCTCGCCGGCTCCCGCACCCAGTTCGTGCTGCTGCAACGGCGCGAGCACGCTGATGGCGGCGAGCAGCACCGCGGGCAGGATCGCGATCCACATGGCGGTCCGCACCTGTCCCGAGGAGAGCATCGAGCGCAGCCGCAGGCGTCCATCCACGACAGCGGGCGGAGCGGTGAAGCGCGTGGCCAGGAGCGCCAGCGCCAGGCACAGCACGGCGATCACCACGAACGTCACTCCTCGGCCCGCGGCCGCGGCCAGGCCGCCGACGACCGGCCCGGCGATCGCGCCGGCCTCGCTCACGCCGAACGCGAAGCCGAGCATCTCACCGCGTCGCTCGCCCGGGGCGGCCTCGAGCAGCCACACCATCGCCGCCGTCCACAGTGCGGCGCCCGCGAGTCCCTGCGCGAAGCGCGCCGCCATCAGCGCCTGGTAGCTGTGCACGAGCCCGAACGCGACGCTCATCCCGGCAAACGTCACGAGGCTCACGATCGCCATCCTCTTCACGCCCGCCCGCACTGCCACGAGCGTCGCGGGAACGGCGGCCACGAGCGCGCCGATCGCATACATCGCCACCAGCAGGCCGGCCTGCGAGGTCGAGAGCTGCAGGTCGTGCTTGAGCCCGGGGAGCAGCGGCGCGAGCACCGCGAAGAAGAACAGCTCCAGGAACATGAACGAGGAGATCAGGAGCAGCAGCCGACGCACGTGGCGAGCCTAGCCCTGCGCCTGCCGTTGCCGGCGATTCCTGCTCACGAAAAGGAGCTCCCTCGTCTATTCTCGTCCCAGACTCTTATATCGATTGGTCGATATGCTAATCGAGGGAGGAGCATTGGCCTGCAGGGTCGGGCCGCCGGGGATGACGGGCCTACCGCCTATCCCTCGCTGGCCCAGCCGAAGGAGCGCGTTACGGCCTTCTTCCACTGAGCGTACTCGCGCGCGCGCGTGCTCTCGTCCATCTGCGGCTCCCAGCGCCGATCGAGCGACCAGCGCTCCCGCAGCTCGTCCTGGTCCGACCAGAAGCCGACGGCCAGGCCTGCGGCGAAGGCGGCGCCGAGCGCGGTCGTCTCGGTCACTGCCGGTCTGATCACGGGCACACCGAGCACGTCGGCCTGGAACTGCATGAGCAGCTCGTCGGCGGTCATGCCGCCGTCGACCTTCAGCTCGGTGAAGGGTGCTCCCATGACGGCGTTGGCGGCGTCCAGGACCTCACGCGTCTGCCAGGCGGTCGCCTCGAGCACGGCCCGGGCGATGTGACCGGCGCGCGCGTAGGCCGTCAGCCCGACGATCACCCCACGGGCATCATCGCGCCAGTAGGGGGCGAACAGGCCCGAGAAGGCGGGCACGAAGTACACCCCGCCGTTGTCCTCGACGGTCCGCGCCAGCTCCTCGACCTCGGCGGCCGTTCGGATCAGGCCGAGCTGGTCGCGCAGCCATTGCACGGCCGCGCCGGTGACCGCGATCGAGCCCTCCAGGACGTAGGTGGTCGGCCCGTCGCCCACCTTGGCCGCGACGCTTGTCAGCAGCTTCTCGCAGTGCACGATCTCCTCGCCGGTGTTGACCAGCAGGAAGGAGCCGGTGCCGTAGGTGTTCTTGGCCTCACCCGGCCCGAAGCAGGTCTGGCCGAACAGCGCCGCCTGCTGGTCGCCGAGGATTCCCGCCACCGGGCGCCCACCGAGCGCGGTGCCGGAGGCCTCGCCGTAGATCTCGCTCGAGGAGCGGATCTCGGGGAGCATCGCGCGGGGGATGCCCATCAGCTCGAGGCTCGGCTGATGCCACTCGAGCGTCTCCAGATCCATCAGCATCGTGCGGCTCGCGTTGGTCACGTCGGTCGCGTGGACGCCTCCCTGGGTGGCGCCAGTGAGGTTCCAGAGCACCCATGTGTCCATGTTTCCGAAGGCGAGCTCGCCGTTCTCCGCGCGCTCGCGGGCCCCTGGTACGTGGTCGAGGATCCAGGCGATCTTGGGGCCGCTGAAGTAGGTGGAGAGCGGCAGGCCGACGTGACTGCGCAGGCGATCGACCCCGGCCTCGCCCGCGAGCTCGCGGACCAGCCCGTCCGTGCGGGTGTCCTGCCACACGATCGCGTTGTGGATCGGCTCGCCGCTCTCGCGGTCCCACACGACCGTCGTCTCGCGCTGGTTGGCGATCCCGATCGCCGCGATCTCACCGGCCTCCGTGCCCGAGGCCGCGAGCGCCCCGCCGATAACCTCGCGCGTGCGACGCCACACTTCGCTCGCGTCGTGCTCGACCCAGCCGGCGCGGGGATGGATCTGCTCGTGCTCGCGCTGATCGGACGCCGCGATCCTGCCGTCCGCGTCGAACAGGATCAGGCGGGTGCTCGTGGTCCCCTGGTCGATGGCCGCCACATACCTCCCCATGGGCGCACCCTACGCCTGGGCGCGCGCGAGTGGCGGCATGTGCGGGCTCGGGCGATGTTAGGCTCGAGCCCCGATGGCTCCCTCGCCCCAGGACCCGTTGATGGGCAGGTGCGCATGCGGTGGCGTGCGCTTCGCCGTCAGCGCGCCGTTCGAGTCCGCCCGCTACTGCCACTGCCACAACTGCCAGCGGCGGACCGGCACCTCTTCTTCCGCCAACGCGCGCCTGCGCGCCGAGGCCTTCGAGGTGCTCGAGGGCGCCGAGCTGCTGCGCTCCTGGCAGCCCGAGGGTGGGCAGGCGAAGTGGTACTGCGCCGGCTGCGGCGGGCACCTCTTCAGCAGGTCGCATGGCGCGGAGCACCTGTTCGTGCGTCTCGGAGTGCTCGAGGGCGACCCGGGCATCAGGCCGAGCTACCGCCAGTGGATCAGCTCGGCGGCGAGCTGGGAGGACATCCCGAACGACGGCCTGCCGCGCTTCCCCGGGCCGGGCGACGCGTGAGCGCGAGTCTCATCAGCGCTCGTCTTCGCGCCGTTCTCGGTCGATCCCCGGCGATGGTGCTGACGCTCGCGGCCTTCGCGGCGGGCGCGGAAACCTTCCCCGGCGCCGGTGGCGGCGCCGCGAGCCCGTTGCTGTCGGGCGCGCTGCCGGTGGCACCGGCTCCCGCGAAGCCGGCCAAGCTCTTCAGGATCGTCGGCTGCCGCAGCCACGGCGGGGCCTACCGCGGCGGTCCGGGCCGACGAGTGGTGGCGATCGGCTTCGACGACGGCCCCGACGCGGACACGCCGGCCTTCGTGACCATGCTCGAACGCAGCCGTGCCCAGGCCACCTTCTTCATGATCGGCCGTCAGGTCAGCTCGACGTTCAGGACGACGCTCCTGCGCGAGCTGCGCAATGGAGACGTGCTCGGCGACCACACCTACAGTCATCCCGATCTCACGCGCAGCGGCGAAGTCCGCGCCCAGCTGCAGAAGACGATCGGGGTGATCCGCGCCGTCAGCGGCTACACCCCGTGCGTCTTTCGCCCGCCCTACGGCTCCTACGATGAGTCGGTCGTGCAGAGCGCCCGCTCGCTCGGCCTGGCCACGGTGCTCTGGAACGTCGATCCCAGCGATTACACCCAACCGGGCACCGCCGCGATCGAGCAGCGTGTGCTGGCCCAGGTCCGCCCGGGTTCGATCATCATCTCCCACGACGGCGGCGGCCCGCGCGGGCAGACGCTCGCGGCCTACCCGGGGATCATCGCCAAGCTGCGAGCCCGTGGCTACCGGATCGTGACGATCCCCGAACTGCTTGGCTTCCGCCCCGTCTACGTCCCCTGCATCCGCCTCTGCGACGGCATCGGCGTGCCGCGCTCGGCGGTGCCGCGTGGCGCGATCGTCGAACGCGCGCCCTAGCCGGGGCCGCGTGCGCTCTTCTGGGAGGCTTCGACGATGATCATCGATGCCTGGATGCAGCACCCCACGCGGCGCTTCCTGGACCACGACATGTTCGAGTCGCTGCGGCGCTGGAGGGGCGGGGAGGTTCCGGAGGGGGAGATGCCGATCGACGGGAGCATCCAGGCGATGGACGGCGCCGGCGTCGCCTTCGGCCTGCTGACCGCCTGGCACGCTCCCCGCGAGGGCGCTCTGATCTCCAACGACGAGGTCGCCGGCTGGGTGGCCGCGCACCCCGACCGCTTCGCGGGCCTGGCGGCGGTGGCACTGGACAGGCCGATGGAGGCCGTGCGCGAGCTGCGCCGCTGCGTGAGCGAGCTCGGGTTCATCGGCCTGCGCATGCTCCCGTGGCTGTGGGAGACACCGCCGACCGACCGGCGCTTCTATCCGCTGTATGCGGCCTGCGTGGATCTCGGCGTGCCCTTCTGCACCCAGGTCGGACACACCGGCCCGCTGCGCCCCTCCGAGCCTGGCCGCCCGATCCCGCACATCGACCAGATCGCCCTGGACTTCCCCGAGCTGACGATCGTGGGCGGCCACATCGGCTATCCGTGGACGGAGGAGATGATCGCTGTCTGCCGCAAGCACGAGAACGTCTACATCGACACCTCGGCCTACACCAGCAGACGCCTGCCGCCGGAGCTCGTGGCGTACATGAAGAGCCGCTCCGGGCGCCACAAGGTCCTCTTCGGGAGCAACTACCCGATGATCTTCCCCGAGAAGGCCCTCGAAGGGCTGGACGAGCTCGGGCTCGACCCAGAGACGCGCGAGCTCTACCTGCACGCGAACGCCGAGCGCGTCTTCGGGCTCGCCCAACGGGAGCGGCCTGCTTAGAATAGGCTGCTCAGCAGAAGGTCAAGCCGGTCCAGACGTCTACAGCGCGCGCCCGTAGCTCAGTGGTCAACGGTTCTCTTCGGGGAGCCAAAGAGCAGCGGTCTTTCAAGCCGCAGGCCGCGGGTTCGATTCCCGCCGGGCGCACTCCTCTCCTCCGGGCCGGAGCCGCGATCGCCAAGCGCTCCGCTTTCGCCGTCCGACATCCCCGACCTCCCCGGGGTACCTCTCATCACGCTCATCCGGCCCCGTCCCGCGGGGTCCAGGGGTTGCATGTCATCCAATCGGGTTAAGTTGACATTCTGCGTAAAACCTGATTTATATGTCCCTGACGGGGAAGCGGCCCGTCCCATCCGAGGGCTTTGCGGATGGCAAGACTCCAAAAAGGGACTGAAGGTCGGGACTATGGGCGTGAGGTCAAGCACGATGCGAGACCGGGAGCGGCTGGCGGGCCCGAGGGCATCCGCCAGAACAACGTCGAGTGTGGCCGCAGAGACGGGTCCGGTTCGGCACAACTTGATCGCGGGCGTTGGCCATCTCGGCGGCCCGGGATCGAATCGATCCATGTCCGCGGGGCCGCCCAACGCGGGCGCGCACATGGGGATGGAGGTCATATGGAGATGAGGGTGTTCGTCTGCCACGAGCAACGGATGCTGAGGGCGCTGCACGGTCGTTGGCCCTACCGTCGCTCGCACTGCCGCCACGACCTGCACTGGCTGGTGCGCGTCAGGCAGCAGTCGTGCCTGTGTCCCAGTGCGCGCACGCACTCCGTGACGGGACTGCGGGCCTACAGCCGCCGGCCCAAGGGAGCCTGAGGGGGCCTCGAGGGGGACCTATCCCCGCAGGCCCGGCACGGACGCGGCTCGGGCCTGCGGGGGCAGGTGGGTCCGGGCTGCGTCCGCAGCGCGGGCGTGCTCTGAGATCGCGTCGATCAGCCTCGGCCAGACGGCCCGCGGCAGGTCGTGTCCCATGTCCTTCACGCGCATCAGCTCCGCGTTCGGGATCGCCCGCGCGGTCGCGCGCCCGCCGGAGGGCGCAACGAGCGGATCGGCGGTTCCGTGGATCACGAGCGTCGGCGCCGAGATCCTACGCAGTTCGGCGGTGCGGTCGCCCGAGGCGATGATCGCGGCGAGCTGGCGTCCCGGGCCCTCGGCGTCATGGTCGCGGTCATAGCTCGCGCCGGCGAGCGCGCGGATGTCCTCGGTGTCCCGCTCCAGGCGGCGTGAGCCGATCGCGGCGAACACGCCCTCCATGTGCGCGACGAACGCCTCGCGCTCGCGGGGGGCGCGCCGCAGCAGCGCGGCGTAGACCCGCGGCGAGGGCTGCCCGCTCCAGCGGTTGCCGGTGTTGGACATGATCGACACCAGCGAGCGCACGGTCTCGGGGTGGCGCGCGGCGAGCGTCTGGGCGATCATGCCGCCCATCGAGGCGCCGACCACGTGCGCGGGCGCGAGATCCAGCTCGCGCAACAGACCGGCCGTGTCCTCGGCCATGTCGGCGAGCGTGTACACGCCGGCCCGCTTGGAGCGCATCAGCAGCTGGGGGACCGTGGGCGGACGGCCCTGAAGGTGGGTCGAGCGCCCGATGTCGCGGTTGTCGAAGCGCACCACGTGCAGGCCGCGCTCGGCCAGCTCCCGGCAGAAGTCCTCGTGCCACGCGATCATCTGGGTGCCCAACCCCATTACCAGCAGGGCCGCGGGGTCTGCTGGATCGCCAAATGTCTCGTAGCAGAGGGTGATGCCCCGGCCGACGTCGCAGAACTGCTCTGACACGATCGTGCGACTCTAGCGCCCCTCTCGATAGCATCGGGCCGGTGGACGCCGACACCGACATTCGCAAGCTCTCGATCGACACGATTCGCGGCCTGTCGATGGATGCCGTGCAGAAGGCCAACGCCGGCCACCCGGGGACCGCGATGGCGCTCGCGCCGCTGGCCTACACCCTGTTCAAGCGCTTCCTGCACGTCAATCCCGCCGACACCGAGTGGCCGGATCGCGATCGCTTCATCCTCAGCTCGGGTCACGCCTGCGTGCTGCAGTACTCGCTGCTGCACCTCTGCGGCTATGACCTCGAGCTGGAGGACCTCAAGCAGTTTCGTCAATGGGGCTCGCGCTGCCCCGGTCACCCCGAGCGCGGTCACACGCCCGGCATCGAGGTGACCACTGGGCCCCTCGGACAGGGCGTCGCCAACGCCGTCGGCATGGCGATCGCCGAGCGCTTCCTCTCCGACCGCTTCAACCGTCCGGGCCGCGAGCTGGTCGACCACCACACCTACGCGATCTGCTCGGACGGCGACATGATGGAGGGGATCAGCCAGGAGGCGGCGTCGATCGCCGGGCACTTCGGCCTCGGCAAGCTGGTCGTCTGCTACGACGACAACCACATCACGATCGACGGAACCACCTCGCTCTCCTTCGACGGCGAGAACCACACGCGTCGCTTCGAGGCGGACGGCTGGCACGTGCAGCGGGTCGAGGACTCCGAGGATCTCGATGCGCTCGAGGCCGCGATCGCGGCGGGGCGAGACGAAACCGAGCGGCCGTCGTTCATCTCGATCCGCTCCCACATCGCCTACCCGGCCCCCCATGCGATCGACACGGCCAAGTCCCACGGCGCGGCCCTGGGCGAGGACGAGGTCAGGGCCACCAAGGAGGTGATGGGCTTCGATCCCGAGCGCACCTTCTGGGTCGACGAGCGGGTCTACGAGCACATGTCCCTGCGCGAGCAGGGCGCCTCCGCGCAGGCGGCCTGGCAGGGGCGCTTCGATACCTGGGCCGAGACGTTCCCCGACATGGCCGAGGACTGGAAGCGAGCCTGGAGCGGAGGCCTGCGCGATGGCTGGCGCGAGTCGCTGCCCACGTTCGCGGCGGGCGAGAGCATCGCCACCCGCTCCGCCGGGCAGAAGGCGATGGGCGCCTTCGCCGAGTTCGCGCCCACGATGATCGGCGGCGCCGCGGACCTGGTCGAGTCGACCAAGACGATCTTCGAGGGCGGCGGCGAGTTCTCCAAGGTGCACGCCGGGCGCAACATCCCCTTCGGCATCCGCGAGCACGCGATGGGCGCGATCGTCAACGGCGCGGCCGCTCACGGAGGGATCGTCAAGCCCTATGGCTCGACCTTCCTGATCTTCTCCGACTACATGCGCGGCTCGGTACGGCTGTCCGCGCTGATGGGCCTGCCGGTGGTGTGGGTCTGGACGCACGACTCCGTGGCCCTCGGCGAGGACGGGCCGACCCATCAGCCGGTGGAGCACTATGCGGCGCTGCGCGCGATCCCGCGCCTGTGGGTCATCCGGCCTGCAGACGCCAACGAGACCTCCATCGCCTGGAAGGTCGCGCTCGAGCGCGAGGACGGTCCCGTGGCCCTGCTGCTCTCGCGCCAGAACGTCGAGACGCTCGACCGCTCCGAGACGGCCCCCGCCGACGGGCTGGAGCAGGGCGGATACGTGCTGTGGGACTCCAGCACCGGAGACGGCGCGCCCGAGCTGATCCTGATTGCGACCGGCGCCGAGGTCGGTTCCACGCTCGCGGCCGCGAAGGCGATCGCCGCAGAGGGCCCGCGGGTGCGGGTCGTCTCGATGCCCTGCATGGAGCTCTTCGAAGCGCAGAGCGAGCAGTACCGCGAGCAGGTGCTGCCGCGGGTGAGCACCGCCCGCCTGGCGGTCGAGCCCGGGGCGAGCATGAGCTGGTGGAAGTGGGTCGGCAGCGACGGCGACGTGCTTGGCCTCGATCGCTTTGGAGCCTCCGCTCCGGGTACTACCGTGCTGAAGGAGCTCGGCTTCAACACAGAGAACATCGCCACGCGAGCACGGGCCCTGCTCGACTCGAGAACCTAAGGAGACAACATGCCCTCCGATGCACCCTCGCCCCTGCAACGCCTCTCGGCCCTCGGGCAGAGCGTGTGGGTGGACTTCCTCTCGCGCGAGTCGATCCGGGGCGGCCATCTGCAGGAGCTGATCGACGAGCACTCCGTCGTCGGGGCGACCTCCAACCCGACGATCTTCCAGAAGGCGATGTCCTCGGGCGACGCCTACGACGAGCAGATCAACGAGCTGATAGCTCAGGGCAGCGACACCTCGCAGATCTTCTGGACACTCGCCCAGCAGGACATCCGCGAGGCATGCGATCGCTTCCGCCCGGTCTGGGACGAGGGCCAGGCACGCGACGGCTATGTATCGCTGGAGGTCGACCCCCGCCTCGCCTACGACACGCTCGAGACCTACCGCGCGGCGATCGCGATCCACGAGGCCGTCGATCGCCCCAACCTACTGGTCAAGATCCCCGCCACCAGGCCCGGGCTGGCGGCGATCGAGGACGTGATCGCGAAGGGCCGCTCGATCAACGTCACGCTGATCTTCTCGCTGCAGCGCTACGCGGAGGTGGCCGAGTCCTACATACGCGGGCTCGAGCGACTGGTGGCCGAGGGTGGCGACCCCGGCACGGTCGCCTCGGTGGCGAGCTTCTTCGTCTCGCGCATCGACACCGAGTGCGACCGGCGTCTCGATGAGATCGGCGGGCAGGATGAGCTCAAGGGCAAGCTCGCGATCGCCAACGCCAAGCTCGCCTACGCCCACTACCTGGAGGCGTTCTCGGGTCCCCGCTGGGAGTACCTGGTGGGCAAGGGCGCAACGCCCCAGCGCGTGCTGTGGGCATCGACGTCGACCAAGAACCCGGACTACCCCGACACCATGTACGTCGAGGGCCTGATCGGGCCAGACACGGTAGACACGATGCCCGAGGAGACGATCATGGCCTACCAGGACCACGGCGACCCCGAGCCGCGCCTGCAGAGCGGGCTCGAGGACGCGCGCCGGGTCCTGGCGGATCTGGAGCGGGTGGGCATCGACTACGACGACCTCACCGACACGCTCGAGCGCGAGGGCGTGGAGAAATTCGCGAACTCCTTCGACGAGCTGATGAAGTCGCTCGCGGACAAGCGCAAGGCGCTCGCCCCGGCGTGAGCCTGGACGAAGCCGGGACCCGAAGCGGCGGGGCTAGGCGTAGGGGACGGGAATCAGCACGCGGATCGTGAGCGGACCGGACGGGAACGCCCTCGCATCCAGCGTGAGCACGCGGAACTTCTTTCCGCGGTAGCTGTAGGAGCCGCTCGCGGGCACGTTGCCGGGAGCGGGCCCGAGGCTGTTCTTAACCAGCTGCTGGTGGCCGTTCACGTTCATGTACATCAGGACGTCGAGCCCCGCCAGGCGACCGGCGAGGCGCTTGTACCCCTCGTCGTCCTGGATCGAGAGGACGAAGCTGCCGATCGTGCGTCCCTGCAGGCGCAGCGGGGCGGTGACCGGGGCGAGCACGTATGGGCCGCCGTCATCGGCGAGCAGCTGTCCTTCGGTGCTCACGCGCAGGCGGACGATGTGCTGGTTCAGCAGGACTCTGACCGCAGCGAGGGTCGCCGCCGGGTCTCGGCGCGCCACTGCTTCGAGCAGCGCCACGTTGCGCTGGACGCGCCTGACCTGGGGCTGCGTGCGCGAGCCGCTCTCCCCGGCGTAGATCAGCCTGGCGACGCGCCTGAGCGTGTTGAAGACGGTGTCGTCGGTCGTGGCACCGCAGAAGGCCCGGGCCGCGCTCACGGGCTTGAGCAGGTAGACGCGCAGGGCACCCGACGGGAACGCTTCGCCGGCGAACGAGGTGTACTGGTATCTCACCCCCTTGAAGGTGAGGGTGCCTTCGTCGGGCAGCGATCCCGGCGGGAGCGCGAGCGAGCCGCCGACGCTGGCGCCGCTTGCGCGCAGGGCCACAAAGCCCTCGCCGACGCCCTCGGACTCGGCCACGAAGCCTTCGTCGGCCCACACGCTCGTGGTGTAGGTGGCGATCGCGGCGCCTTTGGCGTCCTTCAGCGTGCCCTGCAGCGGCGTGAGGGCCGCCCCGCCCACATCGGCGAGCGTCTGCCCGCCCCGCACGACGCGCAGGTTCGTGAGCTGGCCGGCTGCCACGAGCGTCTTGGCGACGGCCGTCGTGGCTGCGGGGTCGCCTGCTTCGACGGCGCGACGCAGGGGCAGCGAGCTCGCGATCTCGCGCTCGGCCACGGCGGTCCGTTCGCTCGAGATGCCCTCGTGATAGACACGGGCGACGACACGGCCGAGGGTGTCGAGCACGGTGGCAGGACAGCTGCTGGGCGCGGGATTCGGGTAGGGATCGAACGCCAGGCTCGTGCTCGCGTGGGCGGTGGAGCTCGTCTTGGTGCTCGATCCGCACCCGGCGAGCACGGCGAGCGCCACCACCACGACGGTGGCGCGTGTGAGACCCCGGGGCATGCGCACGCGCGGAACCATCTCGGCTCATCCTAAGCAAGTGCTAACGGTGAGATGAGACTGCTCATAGCCCACGCTCTCGGGTAACGTCGCCTGCATGCCACTCGCGTTGATCACGGGCGCCTCCACGGGCATCGGGCGCGCGACGGCGCTGCGCCTGGCGGCCGGTGGCTGGACGGTGCTCGCGGGCGTGCGCGCCGCGGCCGACGGCGGGCGCCTGGAAGCCGAGGCGCCGCAGGGCCGCGTGGTGGCGGTGACGCTCGACGTGACCGACCCGGCGCAGATCGCCGAGGCGGCCAGGCGGGTTTCAGAGCAGACGGCCGAAGGCGGATTGGATGCGCTGGTCAACAATGCCGGCATCGGCATCGGCGGTCCGCTCGAGCTCGTCTCCGCGGAGGATCTGCGCAGGCAGTTCGACGTCAATGTCTTCGCCCAGGTGGCGGTGACCCAGGCGATGCTGCCGGCGCTGCGCCGTGGCGGCGGGCGGATCGTGTTCGTGTCCTCGATCGGGGGACGCGTCGCGATGGCCTTCACCGCCCCCTATGCAGCGTCCAAGCACGCGATCGAGGCGTTCGGCGACGCCCTGCGCGTTGAGCTGCGCACCTCGGGCGTGAAGGTGGCGCTCGTGGAGCCGGGATCGGTGGCCACGCCGATCTGGGACAAGAGCCGTGTGGAGGCCGACCGCGTCGAGGTGCCGCCTGAGCTGCAGGCGCAGTACGGGCACGTGCCGGCCGCGATGGACAAGGTCCTGCGGGACACCGCGCACCGAGGCGTTCCCCCCGAGGCGGTGGCCGCGACGATCGAGCACGCGCTCACGGCGCCGCGGATGCGGGCCCGCTACGTGGTGGGCCGCGACGCCAAGGCGATGCTGCTCGCCAAGCGCCTGTTGCCCGACCTGCTCTTCGATCGCCTCGCGCGCCGGGCGCTCGGCGTCTGAGCGCTTCCCGGGCGTGCGCGGCGACGGCCCGGGCGGCTGACGCTCAGGCCGGCGGCGGGTAGACGGCCAGCCAGGCGAACACGCTCGTGGTGGCGGCCTGGGTCTGCAGCATGCCCGGCAGGGCGTAACCGGTGGGCAGCGTTTCCCCGTTCCAGGAGCGCAGGTACAGGCCTTTGCCGTTGACCGCGCGGGTCTGGGCGTCGCGGGCGTTGTCCGCGACGAGCGCATACAGGCTGCGATCGCCGTCGAGGGCATAGAGCGCGAGCATCCACTGCAGGTAGATGGCGTCGTACTGCGGCGAGAAGTCGAGCAGGTAGCCGAAGCGCGAGAGCGCGGTCGACTTCAGCGTCTCGGCGCGTTGACATTCGCTCGGCGTGGCTGTCAGGCGGCAGAGCGTCGCCTGGGCATAGATCAACGGGCCCTCGATGTAGTCGATCGGCGTGGGGCTCTCATCGCTGGCCGCATACAGGCGGTCTGCCGCGCTGAAGCCGCTCGAGTTGGCCCAGGTCAGGAGCTTGCGCGCCTGGCCGAGGGCGAAGCTCGAGTGCGTCTGCTGGAAGATGAGCGTCGCCAGCAGCGTGCCCGAGGCGAGCGCCTCGCCGGCCTTGTAGGGGTGATGGGTGTTCCACCAGATGCCGCCGCCGTTCGGATCCCACCCCGCCGCCGCGATGTAGCGCAGCGCCCGTTCGGCGTCGAGGAGGTAGCGCCGCATCCCGGTGGCGCGGTAGGCGTTGAGGAAGGCCAGCCCCCACCAGCCGTTGTCGTCGAACCACGTCTCGGTGCCGGCTTCGCGGTCGCCCGGATAGGGGGAGTAGCCGGGCACAGGGCGCAGGCCGCGATTGAGGTAGCGCTCTGCGCCGGCCGCGAAGCGGGCCACGGCGCGCCTGTTGGCGGCGTTGGGCTGGGCGATGGCGATCGCGTCGATCGACTCGAACAGCGGCACGATGTCCCAGATCGTGGCCAGTGGATAGCGTTCGCGATCGCCCAGGCGCGCGTCGTACCAGCCGCGGCGTCCGTCGTGCCAGCGGCGCTCGGCCTGTGCGACGCCGCTCTTGGCGAGTGCCAGGTAGCCCTGCTGGGCCGAGGTGAGCGCAACTCCGGGGCTCCCGGGCGAGGGAGCCGGGGCGGCGCTGACGGCTGCCGGGAGTGCCAGGGTCAGCAGAAGCGCAGAGAGCGCGACGAGGAGGTGGCGCATGCGGGCTGTAACCCGCTCGCGGGCACTGGGTCGCGGTGAGCACGCGAGTTGATGATTGAGCGGGACGGCGGCCACGGTACGGTTGTATCGGCCCGTGACCCACCCTGAGCAAGCACCCCCGGCGTTCCCGGACGAGCGACCCAGCGCGCCTGCGCCTGCCTCGCCGCCGTTCGCGCACCTCCCGGCGCCCGCCTCCGAACGACGGGCGTGGCTGCTGGCAGGCTCCACCGGCCTGATCGGCGTGGTCGTGCTCGTGGCCGTGCTCAGCGGGCTCGTGGGCAGCACCACGATGACGGCGCCGCCCCCGGTGGTGGTGTCGGTCGCGACGCCCACGCCCGCTGCCACGGCGAGCGCCGCCACGCAGCAGCAGCCGGCGCGGATCCTCGCCCGTCCCTCGGCCGCCCAGCAGAGCCTCGACGCCAGACGCTTCGCGGCGGCCACCCAGACGCACATTGCGAGACGCTGGATGGAAGGCTTCTACCCGATCTACGCCACCGCGCAGAGCACCTTTGGGGTCAACTGGCTGCTGCTGGCCTCCATCCACATGCAGGAGAGCGCGTTCTCGACCGCCCCCAGCACGTATCACGGCCTCAACTTCGCCCACTGCTGCGGTGGGCCGATGCAGTTCAACGTAACCAATGGGCCCGTCACGACCTGGAACCTCGTCAGCGACTCCTACCGCTACAGCCGCCGTCCCGCGGCCTACGACCACATGACCAGGGTGCATCCGTCGATCTACGACGACTTCGACGCGATCATGGCCGCCGCCCACCTGCTCTCGGCCGACGGCGCCGGGTACGCGCTCGACGGCTCGGCTTGGGGCGCGGCCTACGACTACTACGGCCACGATGCCACCGGCGTGACCTACGCCGATCAGGTGCTGGCGCGGGCGATCGGCTGGTCACAGCATGGCTTCTGCATCAACTGCGGCGTCGAGGCCGGACTCGAGGAAGCGGTCCACGCGGCCTACGGGGCACCGGTGCTGGCTGCGTTGATCGAAGCCGCACCGGCCGCCAGGCCGAAGGCGAGCGCGGCACGAGCCAGGCGCTAAGCCGCGTCCGCCTGCGCGATCAGCTCCCCGGCCACCCGGTCGGTGGCCCGCCCGGTCCCCCCGAGCAGCCGCCGCGAGAGCTGCGCCCGGCGGAAGTACAGCGGCGCGTCGTGCTCCCATGTCGCCCCGATCCCGCCGTGCACGGAGATCATGGTGCGGGCGGCCGTGTCGAGGGCGCGCCCGGCGACGGAGCGGGCGGCGCTGGCTGCGAGCGGGAACTCGTCCGGCCCTCCCGTTCGCGCCCAGCCGGCGTAGTAGAGCAGCGAGCGCCCGTTCTCGAGCTGGCGCAGGACCTCGGTGAGACTGTGCTTGACGGCCTGGTAGGAGCCGATGGCGCGCCCGAAGGTGAAGCGCTCCTTGGCGTAGGCCACTGAGACGTCGAGCGCGGTCTCGACACTGCCGAGGGACTCGGCCGCGATCAGCGACTGCGCGAGATGCCAGGCGCCGGCGAGGGCCTCGACGGGTGTGTCGAGGATCGTGGCGGGGGCCTCCTTCAGCGAGACGTGACCGAGCGAGCGTGTGGAGTCGTAGCGCGTGACGGCCTCGACGGAGACGCCTGCGGCGCTTCCCTCGATGGCGACGCCGACGGGGCGACCGTCCAGCAGGGCCACGCCCACGAGCAGGTCGGCGCCGGGGGCGTCGGGGACGAAGGCGAGCTCGCCGCTGACGCGCGCCTGGCCGTCGGCCTCACTCACCCGCGGTGCGGACGGGCGGGCGAGCCCGTGGGCGGGATCGACGCTCCAGCCGTCGGCGAGGTCGTCGGGCGGGCAGGCGGGCAGGTAGGCGGCCCGCTGCTCGCCGGTGGCGAGCTCCTCGAGCATCGGGGCGGAACCGCTCCCACCCACCCCGTCGTTGAGAATGGCCGTGGCGGGCAGGTGCCCGAGCAGCTGGATGGAGGCGATCACGCGCCCGCACTCGCTGAGCACGAGCATCGCGTCGAAGGCGTCTAGGCCCGCGCCGCCGTGCTCCTCGGAGATCAGCAGGCCGGGCCAGCCGGCCTCCCTGGCGGTGGGCCACAGGTCGGGCAGGGCGCCCTGCTCGCCGTCGAGCGCCTCGCGGGCGGCCTCGAGCGTCTTGAAGCGCGAGAGCGCCCCGCGGGCGGCCTCGCGCAGGAAGACCTGCTCGTCTGAGAGTGCGAGGTTCATGCTGGCGCCCCTTCCTTTGAACGCAGCTCGGAGAACGGGATGCCCTTGTCCAGGCGCGGCTCGGGGGGCAGCCCGAGGACGCGCTCGCCGATCGTGTTGCGGAGGATCTCCTCGGTCCCGCCGGCCGACTTCAGGCCGGGCAGGAAGGAGATCATGTAGGCCCACTCGCTGTCCTCGAGCAGGGCGTCGGGGCCTTCGACGTCGGCGATCAGATCGCCGGCCTTGATGGCGCCGCTGACGATCGTGACCTTGGCCAGGCCGGCCTCGGGGCCGGGGATCTGGCCTTTCTGCAGGGCTGTCAGGGTGCGGTAGCCGGTGAAGCGCACGGCGAGCAGCTCGCTTGCGATCTCACCGAGCTGGTGGCGCACCTCGGGGTCGCGCCGGGCGTCGGGGTCGGCGGCGATGGCGCCAGCGAAGCGGGTGGAGTTGTAGCCGAGGCCCTCGCCGCCGAGGCCGATGGTTACGCGCTCGAACATCAGCGTGGTCAGGGCGGTGCCCCAGCCGTTTCCGACTCCGCCCACGACAGCGTCGGCTCCGACTGAGACGTCATCGAAGAAGACCTCGTTGAACTCGGCCTCTCCGGAGATCTGGCGCAGCCCGCGGATGGTGACGCCCTCGGCGTCCATCGGCACGACGAACATGGTCAGGCCCTTGTGCTTGGGCACGTCGGCGTCGGTGCGAGCCAGGAGCAGCCCGTAGGAGGCGAACTGGGCGTTGGTCGTCCACACCTTCTGGCCGGTGAGGCGCCAGCTGCCGTCGTCCTGGAGGCGGGCGCGGGTCTGCACGGCGGCGAGATCGGAGCCGGCGGCGGGCTCGGAGAAGAGCTGGCACCAGACCTCATCGCCGTGGAGCATCGCGCCGAGATAGCGCGTCTTCTGCTCCTCGGAGCCGTGGGCGATGATCGTGGGGCCGAGCATGCCGACGCCGATCGCGTCGAGGATCCCCGGCACTTTGGCGCGGCCGATCTCCTGGTTGGAGAGCACCTGCTCGATCGGGCCGAGGCCCTGGCCGCCGTACTCCTTGGGCCAGGTCACTCCCGCGAGGCCCGCCTCGGCGAGCTTGCCCTGCCAGGCGCGGCGCGCGGCCAAGATCTCCGCCTCGTCCTGCAGCGCTCCCGGTCCTGTGAGGACGGGCGCTTCGGATGAGTGCTCCTCCAGCCAGCCTCGCGCCTGTGCGCGGAAGGCGGCCTGCTCCGGTGTGTCGTCGAGATCCACGGCTTCTCCTTTGGCTGACTGGCCAGTCAATCCTTGTAAGGGGGGAACGGTACCCCAAGCCGGGCGAGCGCGCGGAGCTGGCCGCTCAGGCGCCCGCGGGCATTGGCGTCTCGGGCACCTGGGGCAGGTGGTAGACGTCATGGAAGCCGCGGTCGAGCAGCTGCTTGGCCTCGGTGCCAGGGGCGGTGGAGTCGAGGATCACGACCCCCAGGCGCACGCCGTGGCGTTCGGCGGTGGCGACCAGGCAGCGCCCGGCGGCTTCGGTGTAGCCGGTCTTCAGCCCGGTGGTCCCCGGGTAGCGGTAGATGAGCAGCGGGTTGTTGTTGTAGAGGTAGAGCTTGCCGCCCTTGATCGGGAAGGGCAGCACGGCGGAGTAGGTGTGGGTCACGCGCGCGATGCGCGGCTGGGCGAGGTCGGCGCGGGCGAGCTCGGCGAGGTCGGCCGCGCAGGAGAAGTTGCCGGAGTCGTAGTAGCCGGAGGGCGAGGAGTAGCGGGTGCAGCCCATCCCCAGCCTGGCGGCTTCGGCGTTCATCTGCCTGACGAAGGCGTTGACGCTCCCGGACACGTGCTGGGCGAGGGCGACCGCGGCGTCGTTGCCGGAGGGCAGCAGCAGGCCGTAGAGCATGGTCTCGAGGAGCACGTGCCTACCGAGGGGCAGCACGCCGACCTTGGAGCCATTCGAGTCGACGGCCTGCCTGGTGACGAGCACGGGTGCGGCCGGCGGCGCGGATTTGACGGTGATCAGGGCGGTCATCATCTTGGTCAGGCTGGCGACAGGAACGCGCATGTGGGGATCGAGCTCCCACAGGACCTGCCCGGTGTCGAGGTTGAACAGCAGCCCGGCCCTGGGCGGGTGGTGGAAGCTGAGCTGGATCGGGTCGCGCGCCGGATCGGCGATGCCTGTGAGCGCCAGGGCGGGCTTGGCGAGCGGCAGGCCATAGAGGGAGAGGGCGGGCGCCGGCGGGGCCTTGACGGCGGTATGCGCAACGACCCGGCGTGAGGAGCCATGGGCGCTGCTCTTGGAGCGGCTGGTCAGCGCCAGCACGCCGCCGGCGATGAGCACCGCCAGGGCGAGCAGGGCGAGGGCGGTGAGCTGGCGGCTGCGGCGGCGCTTGGCGGCCAGAGCCCGCCGGGCGCGGCTCTGGGTTGGTGTCAGGAAGGGCGAGTTGCTCATCGTGGTGGGTTTCGAAGCGCGCCGATGATGCCCACGGCGAGCATCACGAGGATGAACACGGAGAGCGCTCCTGCGACTGTAACGCCCTGTTCGGCGATCGCGCGGAAGGTGAGGTAGCCGAAACCGGCGATGAACACGAGCGCGAGGCACAGCACGAACAGCCGCGTCACGCAGATCTCCTGGCTTTCCGGTCCATGGCGCCTAGTACACAGGCAGCCGCGGCCGATTGGCGCGTCGGAGGGCAAACAGCCTGATGGCGAGCAGCCCGAAGGCGAAGCCGCCGATGTGTGCGAAGTAGGCGACGCCTTCGCCGCTCGATCCGATCCCGCCCACCCTGTCCAGGCCGGCGAGGCCGAAGTAGAGCTGCTCGAGGAACCAGAAGCCGAGCAGGAAGACCGCGGGGACCTCGATGATCGTGACGAAGAAGACGATGAAGACGAGGCTCAGGACGCGGGCCCGGGGATACAGCAGCAGATAGCCGCCGAGCACCCCGGCGATCGCGCCGGAGGCGCCGAGCGTGGGGACGGTGGAGCTCGGGTCGGCGAGCACCTGGGCGGCGAGCGCCACGAGCCCACCGAGCAGGTAGAAGGCCAGGTAGCGGGGGCGGCTCATGGCGTCCTCGACGGTCGGCCCGAAGATGGCCAGGAAGAGCATGTTCCCGAAGATGTGCAGGAAGCTCCCGTGCAGGAACATGGAGGTGAAGACGGTCTCCCAGGTGGCGGGCTGGGCGCCGGGGCTGCCGAGGACGCCCGGCTGGCCTACCCTGAAGGGCACAGGCTGGCAGGCGACGCTGCGCCCCACGCCTTCGAGCGTCTGCACGGAGACGAGCTCGCAGTGCTTGCCCGGGTGGGTGAGCTCGTAGGGGATGGCGCCGTAGTGCACGGCCACGCTGTCGGCGGGACCTCCGAAGAAGCTGCCGCCGTGGCGGATCTCGAGCAGGTAGGCGATCACGTTGATCGCCACGAGGGCGACCGTGACGAGCGGGAACCGCGCGAGCGGGATGTTGTCTTTGAGCGGGAACATCGCTGCGGGCCCGCAGCGGGCGGGGGTGGTTCAGAGCCTATCCCCCGTGCTCTCACCGGGGACTGGGGTGCGGTTGGTGTGTTGATCGCAAGGGGACCACTCGCGCGCGGGCGCACGCGCGCGCGAGTCGCCTCCTCGGGGGTGCTCTCCTCGGGGGTGCGACCCGGCCTATGCCCGCGCCGCCAGGGGGCCGACGCCGGCCTGTTTTGGCATGCCCGCCCACCCAACGTGCTGGTCGGCGTGATAGGAGGAGCGCACGAGGGGACCGGCTGCGACGTGGTCGAAGCCGAGCCCATATGCGGCCGTCTCCAGCGCGGAGAACTCGTCGGGGTGCCAGTAGCGCACGACCGGGAGGTGGCGCTCGGAGGGGCGCAGGTACTGGCCGACCGTGAGCACCTGCACGCCGCTCTCACGCAGCGAGCCGAAGGCCTCGACCATCTCCTCGTGGGTCTCGCCGAGCCCGACCATCAGCCCGGACTTGGTCACGACCTCGCCTTCGCCCAGCTCGCCGGCGACGCGCAGGACGCGGCAGGAGCGCTCGAAGCGCGACCCGCGGCGGGCGATGGGATACAGGCGGGGGACGACCTCGACGTTGTGGTTGAAGACGTCGGGTCGCTCGGCGATGACCTTTGCAAGCGGCATCTCCTGTCCCTGGAAGTCAGGAGTGAGCACCTCGATCTGGCAGTCGGGCGCCTGGCGGCGGACCTGGCGGATGACCCCCACGAAGGCAGAGGCGCCCTTGTCGGGGAGGTCGTCGCGGTCGACGGAGGTGATGACGGCGTGGCGCAGGCCCATGCGGGCGATCGACCGTGCCACGCGGGCGGGCTCGAGCGGGTCGTTCCAGGTGGGCTTGCCGGTCTTGACGTTGCAGAAGCCGCAGCGGCGGGTGCAGGTGTCGCCGAGGATCATGAAGGTGGCGGTGCCCCGCTCCCAGCACTCCCCGACGTTGGGGCAGGCGGCCTCCTGGCAGACGGTGTGCAGGTTCTCCTCGCGGATCAGGGCGGTGAGCTCTCGGTAGCGCTGACCGCCGGGCGGCGGCACCTTGAACCAGGGCGGCTTGCGCTCCCGCAGCGGGCGCACGTCTGAGCCGAGCACCGTCAGAACGTCCATGCCTCCCGGGTTGGAGCGAGACCTGGTGGCGCTCACGCGGGCACTGCCTCTCGTGGCGAGGCACGATCTATGAGCGCTCGCTCCGCGAGCGGGGAGGGGTTCGCAGTGCCGATGCCCAGGCGCCAGGGGGATACGAGGCGCTGGCGGCGGCCGTGGGCGTTGGCGAAGTGGAAGGCCATGCGGCGACGGAAGCAGGGCAGGCCGGTCGAGCGCCCGGGCGCGAGCTCGGCGGCGAGAGAGGTCATGGCCACGTCGGGCAGGCCGCAGGCCACGACCCAGGAGAAGGGCTCGAGGTCGTTGGCGACGTTAACGGCGAAGCCGTGGGTGGTGACGGCGCGCGAGACGTGCACGCCGATCGAGGCGATCTTTCGATCCTCGACCCAGACCCCGGTGTAGTCGATCCCCTCGTCGTGGCGGGAGCGCGCCTGCACGCCTTCCTCGGCGAGCGCCGCCACGATCGCGTCTTCCATCGTGCGCAGGTATCGCCCAACGTCCTCGATCTGCATGATCGGATAGCCGACGAGCTGGCCGGGGCCGTGGTAGGTGAGCTTGCCCCCCCGGTCCGTTGTCGCCACGTCGATGCCTTTGGCGCGGTAGAAGTCCTCGCCAAGCGGCAGGTCCTCGGCGCCGGAGCGCCGCCCGCGGGTGTAGACGGGGGGGTGCTCGAGCAGCAGCAGGAGGTCCGGCAGCTCGCCGGCGATGCGCCGTTCGCGCAGCGTCTCCTGGATCGCGATCCCGTCGGAATAGGAGACATGGCCCAGGTGGGAAACCCAGAGCTCGTCGGAGTGCGGGACCGCATTGCGCATGTGCTCCCTCAAGCCTAGCGTCGAAGTGGTCTCGCATCATGACAGCACGAGCGCTGATGATATGATGCGTCAATGCGCACGACGGTCACGCTCGACCCGGATGTGGAGATGAAGCTCAAACAGGTCATGCTCGAGCGCGGCGTCTCGTTCAAGGTCGCGCTCAACGACGCCGTGCGGGCCGGTCTCAACGGCGCTGCTCTAGCCGCGCGGCGCTTCAAGATGCCGACGGCGCCGCTCGGCGTGCTCCCGGGGGTCAACCTCGACAAGGCGCTCAGGCTCGCCGGCGAACTGGAGGACGAGGAGATCCTGCGCAAGCGCGAACTGGGCAAGTGATCCTGCCCGACGTCAACCTGCTCGTGTATGCGGCAGATGAGACGGCGACCCATCACGAGCGGGCCCTCGACTGGGTCGAGACGACGCTCTCGGGCACCGAGACGGTCGCGTTCGCCTGGCTCGTGCTGATCGGCTTCCTGCGGATCACGACCAACGCGAGGACCGTAGCTCGTCCATGGAAGGCGGCGCAGGCACTCGACGTCATCGACCGCTGGCTCGCTCAGCCGGCCGTCACGGTCGTCCATCCCACCGACCGGCACGCTGCAGTGCTGCGCGACCTGCTCACACCGCTCGGCGCGGGCGGCAATCTGACGAGTGACGCTCACCTCGCGGCCCTCGCGATTGAGCATGGGGCCACCCTCTGCTCGGGCGACAACGACTTCGCGCGCTTCCCGGGGCTGCGCTGGGTGGACCCGCTGCGCCTCCGCCCGGCCTAGCGCCCGCGCGCTGTCCGGGCCCGCCAGGGGGTTCGACCCCAGCGTCGACGGGGAACTAGAGTGGCCTAGCAGGCAAGCCTCCGGGACATGGCCCGGGGGGAAGCGGACGGTGAACGGAGGCGGATCGGATGACCTGTGCAAGGAGGTTGGTTGCCGCGTGCGGCCTGGCGGTGCTGCTGGGGGCGCTGGCGGGCCCGGTGACGGGGGCGATGGCCAGCAAGGCGAGCATCAAGGAGGCGTTCAGGAGCTACTCCAGCAAGATCGCGGTGGCGGAAGGCCACACGCTGACGGCGGTGGGCGAATACAAGACGACCAAAAATGCGGCGCCGGTCGAGGAAGCGATCACCAACTCGATCGCCGTGATCGGCGGCCTGCGCAGCAAGGTCGCGCATCAGTCGGCCAAGACCCCCAAGGTCAAGGCGGCCAAGGCCAAGTTCGTCAAGGGCCTCAAGGCGATCATCGTCTCCTACGAAAAACTGAAGGCGGCGTTTGCGGACAAGGCGAGCAATCCCGAAGCCGCCCAAGCGGAAGCCACGAAGGCTCTGGCGGCGCTCAAGAGCGGGAGAAAACTGCTGGGCGAAGCCGTCAAGCTCCTGGGCTGAGCCGAGCGGCCGGGCCGCCGCGCCTCGCAGATGGGGCGCGGCGGCGGCTTCGAGCCCTACAGCGTGAGCGCGGAGGGGGCCTGCAGCAGCTCGCGGATCCGGGCGAGCAGCTGCGCGGCATCGGCGCCGTAGAGGATGCGGTGATCGCAGACCAGCGTGAGGGTCATCGTGTGACGCACGAGCACTGCCCCGTCGCGGACCACGGCGCGGGGCTCGAGCGAGCCGACCGACAGGATCGCCGCCTGCGGGGGGTTGACGATCGCGGTGAAGCTGCGCACCCCGTACATCCCGAGGTTCGAGACCGTGAAGGTGCCACCGCCGAGCTCCGGCGGCGTGATCGTCGCCGCGCGTACGCGCTCGGCGAGCCTGCGGGTCTCGCGTGCGATCTCGCCGAGCGACTTCTCGTCGGCGTCGAACACGGTGGGGACGACAAGCGCGTCCTGGGCGGCCACGGCGACGCCGACGTTGATGCGCGAGTGCAGCTGCAGGCGCCCGTCGCGGTAGCTGCCGTTGGCGCGCGGGTGCTCGCGCAGCGCCAGCGCGCAGGCCTTGACGACCATGTCGTTGTAGGTCGGCGTTTGGCTCTGCTCCTGGCCGGGTCCGGCGCTCCCGGCGAGCTCGGTGTGTGCGATGCGCTTGAGCTCTGAGCGCAGCTTCACGCACTCCTCCATGTCCACCTCGGCCTGGATCGAGAAGTCCGGGATCGTGGCCTTGGACTCGGCCATGCGACGGGCGATCGTCTGCTGCGTGCGCGAGAGCTCCACGTCGGTCGTCTCGCCCTTGGCCTTGGCCACGCCCTCGAGGCTCGGAGCGCCCGCAGGAGCCTCCGGGGCGGCGCTCGCGCCCGCCGCCCCGTCGCCCAGCACGTCGGCCTTGACGATCCGCCCACCCGGGCCGCTGCCCGTGAGCGCATGCAGGTCGATCCCGCTCTCGCGGGCGATGCGTCTGGCCAGCGGCGAGGCCTTCACGCGCTCGCCCACGCCGGGCGCGCCCGCGCTGGGCTCCCGTGCGGACACCTCCTCTGCGTCCTCATCAGTGGTCGGCTGTGCCGTTGTGTCGGCCTGCACCGGGGCGGCGCCGCTCGCCGCGCCGCTATCGCCGGCAGCCGCCGGTGCGCGCTCGCTCGCGCTCGCCTCGCCGACGGTCGCGATCAGCTCGCCCACGGGCAGCGTGGCGCCCTCGGCGGCGACGATCCGCAGAACGCCCTCGAGGTCTGACTCGTAGGTCATGGTCGCCTTGTCGGTCTCGATCTCCACGAGCTCCTCGCCGCGGGCCACCTGATCGCCGTCTCCCTTCAGCCAACGCAGGATCGTGCCCTCCTCCATCGTGTCCGACAGGCGCGGCATCACGATCTCGCTCATCGCGTGGCTCCCTGCGCGCCGGCGGCCTCCGCGCGCGTGCCCAGCGCGGCGAGGGCGGCGTGGACGATCTGCGGCTCGTGCGGGTAGGCGATGTCCTCGAGCGGCTTGGAGTAGGGCATCGGCACGTCGGCTCCGGCCACGCGCTGCACGGGCGCGTCGAGGTCGTCGAAGGCCTGTTCTGAGACGAGGGCGGCGAGGTTGGCGCCGACGCCGCCGTGGGGCCAGCCCTCCTCGACGATCACGCAGTGGTTGGTCTTGCGCACGGACTCGAGGATCGTGTCGAGGTCGAGTGGGCGCAGGGTGCGCGGGTCGATCACCTCGGCCTGCACCCCATGCTCGCTCGCGAGCGTCTCGGCGGCCCGCTCCGCCGTCAGGGCCATACGCGAGACGCCCACGATCGTCACGTCCGAGCCCTCGCGCGCGACCCGCGCCAGGCCGAAGGGCACCAGCTCGTCCTCGCCCTCGGGCACCTCGCCGCGGACGCCGTAGAGGGACTCGTGCTCGATGAAGATCACCGGGTTCTCCTCGCGGATGGCGCTCTTGAGCAGGCCCTTGGCGTCGGCGGCCGTGGCGGGCACGGCCACGAGCAGGCCGGGGACGTGCAGGAACATCGCCTCCAGGCAGTGGGAGTGCGTCGGCCCCAGCTGGTGCCCGGCGCCCTGGGGCATGCGCACGACCAGCGGCACGCGCACCTGCCCGCCGAACATGTAGTGGATGTGAGCGGCGTGGTTGACGATCTGGTCGAAGGCCAGCAGCGCGAAGTTGATCGTCATCAGCTCCACCACCGGGCGCAGCCCCGTCATGGCGGCGCCCACCCCCACGCCCACGATCGTGTTCTCCGAGATCGGCGTGTCGCGGATGCGCTTCTCGCCGAACTCCTCGAGCAGGCCGTCGGTGACCTTGAAGGCCCCGCCGAACACGCCGATGTCCTCGCCCATCAGGATCACGCGCTCGTCCCGCCCGAGCTCCTCGCGCAGGGCCGCGTTCAACGCCTCGCGGTAGCGCATCTGGGCCATCAGGAGGCCCCCGCCGCTGAGCTTCCCGCCGCTGAGCTTCCCGTCGCCGAGGTCTCGCCGCCGTCCTCGCCCGCGGCGAGCGCCTGGGTCAGCTGCTGGGGGATCTCGTCGTTGGCCGCCCAGGCCGAGTCCTCGGGGACCGCCGCGGCGGTCCGGGCACGGTTGGCCTGCTCCTCGGAGGTCTGTGCGGAGTAGCGCCCGCGGACGTTCGGGTCGAGCACGTACACGTCGTCATACAGGGACTCCGGCGCCGGGAACGGCGAGGCCTCGGCGAACTCCACGGCCGCGTCCACCCGCGCGATCGCCTCGGCGTCGATGCGCTCGCGCTCGGCCTCGTCGATGACGCCCTCTCCGATCAGCAGATCGGCGAACGCCGGGATCGGGTCGCGCTCCCGCCAAAGGGCAACCTCCTCCTTGGTGCGGTACTGCTCGGGGTCGGCCATCGAGTGCCCGCGGAAGCGGTAGGTGACGGCCTCCACGAGCACCGGGCAGCGCTCCTCGCGCACCCGCGCCACGGCCTCGGCCACGACTGCGTGGGTGTCGAGCACGTCCATCCCGTCGCAGCGCATGCCCGGCACCCCGAGGCTCTCGCCCTTGCGCTGCAGGTCGGTCACGGCCGAGTGGCGACGCAGCGCCGTGCCCATGCCGAACTGGTTGTTCGTGACCATGAACACCACAGGGAGCTTCCACAGGGCGGCGAGGTTGAGGGTCTCGCCGAAGGTCCCCTGGTTGGAGGCGCCGTCGCCGAACACGCAGAGGGTGACCTCGTCGGTGTCGCGGTAGTCGCTCGAGAGCGCGATCCCGGCGGCGATCGGGAGGTTGCCGCCGACGATGCCGTAGCCGCCCATGAAGCGGCGGCTGAGGTCGAACATGTGCATCGAGCCGCCGCGGCCGTCCGAGCAGCCGTCCACGCGCCCGAACAGCTCGGCCATCACGTTCTCGGGCGGCGTGCCACGCACGAGCGCGTGCCCGTGGGAGCGGTAGGTCGAGATCAGGTAGTCGCTGTCGCGCAGCGCTCTGGCGCTGCCCACGATCGTGGCCTCCTCGCCGATCGACAGGTGCAGGAAGCCCCCGACCTTGGCCCGTGCGTACATCTCGCCCGCCCGCTCCTCGAAGCGGCGGATGAGCGTCATCGTGCTCAGCCACTCGCGCGCGACGTCGGGCTCGGGGATGCTTGCCATCAGTGCTCCACGGTAGCCCAGCGCGCCATGAACTCCTCGGCCTGCAGCTGCGCCAGGTCGGCCCGGAGCGCTCGTGCGAGCTTGGATGCCCCCTGCGGGGGCCGGTCCCAGAACAGCACGGCTTCGCCGCTGTCGATCTCCACGACCTCGATGTGGTCCACGCGGCTTGTGTCCGCCAGCAGCGCCGGCGCCCGCCCGCCGCGGGTGACGATCAGCCGGTAGGCGTCCTTGGCTCTCACCGCCCGGCTCCCGCGACGGGCCGACCGCGCACGTGCGCGCGCATGTGCGCGGAGGCCTCCTCGAGCGCGCGCTCGCCGTGGAAGACCCGCCCGGCCACGGACACGGCGGGCACGTCGGTGACGCCCGCCTCGGCGGCGGCCCGTGTGGCCGCGCTGAGCTGCTCGGCGACGGAGCGCAGCTCCGCCCCTTTGAGCACGGCCGCCGGGTGCATCTCACAGGCGGCCGCCGCGATCAGCACGTTGTCGGGATCGGTGAGCGAGCGCCCGCCGGCGAATGCCTGGCGGAATGCGGCCTGGGCGAAGGGCACGGTGCGCCCGATCGACTTGGCGTAGGTGGCCACGCGCATCGCCAGGGAGCTGTCGAAGGGGAAGGGCTCGGGCCAGCGCAGCGGCTGCAGCGCGAGCTCCTGGGCGCGGCGGGCGATCTCGGCGCTGAAGACCTCGCGCTCCTCGGAGCAGCGGAAGGACTCGAAGCCCTCTGCGCCGGGGAGCTCGCTTGCGAGCACCGGCTGCCACTCGGCCGGCGCGCCGAGCACCTGCAGGATCCGCTCGGCGGCGAGGTAGGCCAGCGGGCTGGCCAGGTCGAAGTAGAAGGCGGCCGCGTCCGAGGGCACGTCCTCAGCCGTGGATGAGCCAGCCGTCGGCGGCGCGCCCGGCTTCCATCACGGCCTCGGACAGGGTGGGGTGGCCGTGGATGATGCGGGCGAGCTCCGGGAAGCCGCCCTCCAGCGCGCGCACGTTGACGAGCTCCTGGATCAGCTCGGTGGCGCGTGAGCCCACGATGTGCCCACCCAGCAGCTCGCCGTAGGATCTCTCGCCGACGACCTTGACCAGGCCCGTGCGGTCGCCGTAGACCGTGCCTCCGCCGACGGCGCCGTAGGGGACCTTGCCGACGACCACGTCGTAGCCCTGCTCGCGGGCCTGCGCCTCGGTCAGACCGAAGGAGCCGACGTTGGGCGTGCAGAAGGTGGCACGGGGGATGTCCTTGTAGGCGATCGGGTGGGTCTGCAGTCCGGCGATGTCCTCGGCCGCGATCACGCCCTCGTCCGAGGCCTTGTGGGCCAGCGCAGGCCCCTGCACGAGATCCCCGATCGCATAGACCCCCGGACGCGACGTGCGCAGGGCGCCGTCGACCTTGACCAGCCCGCGCTCTTCGAGCTCGACCCCGGCCTCGGCCAGGCCGAGACCGTCCACGTCAGCCCCGCGGCCGGCCGCGATCACGAGGTAGTCCGCCTCGCCCGAGCTCTCGCCGTAGGAGAAGCTGACGCTCGTCTCGCCCGTGCTCACCTCGGCCACGGGCGTGCCCGTGTGCACGTCGATGCCCTGGCGCTTGAGTCCGCGCTCGACCAGTCGCGAGATGTCGGCGTCCTCGGTGGGCAGCACGCGGTCGAGGGCCTCCAGCAGGATCACCTCGCTGCCGAGGCGCGCGAAGGCGGAGGCGATCTCGGCGCCGGAGGCGCCGGCGCCCACCACGGTCAGACGGGCCGGGACCTCCTCGAGCGCCCAGGCCTGCTCGGTGCCGATCACGCGCCCGCCGAACTCGACGCCGGGGATCGCGCGCGGGACCGACCCCGTGGCGAGGATCACGCTGCCCGCGCCGTAGGCCTGCTCGCCCGCCTGCGCCCCCGCAGGGGGTGTGCCCCCTTGTGGGGTGCCGACGCGAACGTCGCCGTCGGCGGTCAGGGTGCCGTCTCCCTCGATGTAGTCGATCTTGTTCTTCTTGAACAAGCCACTGACGCCGGAGGTGAGCGTGGAGACGACCTTCTCGCGGCGCCCCTGGATCGCCGCATAGTCCACCTCGACGCCGCTCACCTTCAGCCCGAACTCCTCGGAGTCGCGGATCTCGCTGAGCAGATCGGCCGAGCGCAGCACCGCCTTGGCGGGGATGCAGGCGTAGTTCAGACAGCGCCCGCCGACCTTGTCGCGCTCGACCACAGCGGTCTTCTTGCCGAGCTGGGCGGCGCGGATCGCGGCGACGTAGCCACCGGGTCCGGAGCCGATGACGATGACGTCGTAGGAGCTCTCAGCCATATGAGCTGAGCCTATCGAAGCCTTGAAGGGCCGGCGCGCACGCTACCCGGCGGGCGGGCGATCGCGCTGTTCGCCCGCCTGGATGCGACCCATCACGCGTACGAGCTTCCAGAACAGCCAGCCGCCGAGCCCGACGCTGGCCACGCACACGGCCGCCGCGGCGATCGTGGAGGCGACCACCAGCGCCAGCGAGGTGACGAGGATCTGGAAGGCGAGCAGCGCCTCGAAGCCGAGCACCGCCCAGTAGCGCCGCGTATACATCCCGCGGGCGAGCAGCGCCAGCAGCGCCGCGATGAACAGCGCTCCCGGGAGCGAGCCGCCGCGACGCGCGAGGTCGTGGACGCTCAGCGCTCCGATGAGCACGGCGACCCCGAGCGCCACGGACACGGCCACGGCGACCAGCAACGGGGTGGGCCGCTCGTCGTCGGCCAGCGGCGTGAGGGCCGCGCGCGCGGCCTCCTCGCGCCGGGCGCGCTCGAGCGCGCGGCTCTCCGTCTCCTCGCCGCCCTCGCCAGGCAACTCAGCGCTCCGGCGCTCGCGGGCGCCCCGGCGCCCGCGAGTCGAGGCGCCCGCGAATGGCGGCCGCCGCAGTCTCGGGGTCCTCGGCGTCGGCGATGGCGCGCAGGACGCACACGCGCTCGGCGCCCGCCTCGAGCGCCTCGTCGACGTTCTCGGCGGAGAGACCGCCGATCGCGAAGAAGGGAACCGCAGCGTGGGCGGCGGCGTAGCGGATCAGCTCGAGCCCCACGGCCGGGCGACCCTCCTTGGTGGGAGTCTCGTGGATCGGGCCGACCCCGATGTAGTCCACGACGGCGGGGTCGACCGCGTCGATCTCCTCGGGGGCGTGCGTGGAGAGACCGATCAGCATGTCCGGCCCGATGAGCTCGCGCACCTCCGCCACGGGCATGTCGTCCTGACCGACGTGGACCCCGTCGGCGCCCACCTCGCGCGCCACGGACGGACGGTCGTTGACGATCAGCAGCGCTCCGAGGCGCTCGCACAGGGCCTGGCAGGCGTTGGCCACGGCCGCGAGCTCTTCGTCTGCGAGGTGCTTCTCGCGCAGCTGCACCACGTCCACGCCGCCCGCCACCGCGCCGCGCAGCAGGTCCGGCAGCACGCCCGCGTCGGGGTAGCCGGCGCACACGAGATACAGCCTCGCGGCTGCCAGGCGCGCACGGCGCTCGGCGCCTTGATCGACGGTTGCCATGGAGCGATGAAGTCTCGCACGCCCGCCGCCGCGCCCCGCCGCAGGGGGCGGGCTAGCATCACTCTCATGCCCGAGAATCACCCGGTTGACGTGGTCGTCGTGGGCGGCGGCATCATCGGCCTTTCGCTCGCCTGGCGCCTGTGCGAGCGGGGCATGTCGGTGACCGTGCTCGAGCGCGACGAGGCAGGCGGCGCTACCTCGCGCGTGGCCGCCGGCATGCTCGCACCGGTCACCGAGGTCGAGTTCGGCGAGGCCGGCCGCCGGGTGCTCGAGCTCGGGCTGCGCTCGGCCCGGATGTGGCCGCGGTTCGCCGCGCAGCTGACCGAGGCCTCCGGGATGGAGGTGGCTCTGCTTCAGACGAGCACCCTGCTGCTGGCCCGCGACGAGGACGAGGCGCGAGAGCTCGAGCGCCAGCTCGCCTTCCGCCAGTCGCTCGGCCTGCGCGTGGCGCGCCTGCGCCCGAGCGCCGCCCGTGAGCTCGAGCCGGCGCTCGCGCCGACGCTGCGCCTGGCGCTCGAGGTGCCCGACGATCACTCGGTCGACCCCCGGGTCGTGCTGGCGGCGCTGCGCCGCGCCTGCCAGGCGAGCGGGGTACAGCTGCGCGAGCAGACACGCGTCCGGGCGGTGGAGCTGGACGCAGCCGGAGAGCGCGCCGTCGGTGTCCTGCTCGAAGGCGGCGAGCGTGTGCGTGCAAGGGAGGTCGTGCTCGCGGCCGGGCCGTGGACACGGGAGATCGGCGGTCTGCCCCCCGGCGCGGGCGTGCCCGTGAGGCCCGTCAAGGGCCAGATCCTGCGGCTGCGCGACCCCGAGGGCCCGGGCCTGATCGCGCGCGTGTTGCGCTTCGAGGGCGGCTATCTGCTGCCGCGGGGAGACGGGCGCTATGTGCTCGGCGCGACCATGGAGGAGCGCGGCTTCGAGCTGCGACCGACCGCGGGCGGCGTCTACGAGCTCCTGCGCGACACGCGGAACCTCGTCCCCGGCATCAGCGAGCTCGAGATCGAGGAGCTGTCGGTGGGACTGCGTCCGAGCACTCCCGACAACGCGCCCGCGATCGGCCGCGGTGCCATCGCCGGTCTCACGTGGGCGACGGGCCATCACCGCAACGGGATCCTGCTGGCTCCCCTGACCGCCGAGCTGGTGGCCGGATTGCTCGACTCGCGCGCGCGCGAGTCGAGTGAGAACGACCTGCTTGCGGCGTGCGACCCCGCCCGCTTCTCAGACGCGTGGGCGCCAGGGCTCTCGACGGCGAGGGCCGCGCCATGATCGTTCTCAACGGCGAGGGCTCCGACGTGGCCGCCGGCGCGACCGTGGCCGCGGTCCTGGAGCGGCTGGGCCTTGCGCTCGACGCTCGCGGCGTGGCCGTGGCCGTCGACGGCGAGGTCGTACCGCGTACGGCCTGGGGGTCCTTCACGCTCGACGAGGACGCCCGCGTCGAGGTCCTGACGGCGATGCAGGGAGGATGAGCTCAATGCCCGACTCGCTCGAGACGCCCGGGGCCGAGGAGGACCTGCTGACGATCGCCGGACGCACGTTTCGCTCGCGGCTGCTGCTGGGGACGGGCGGCTTCCCCTCGCTCGAGCTGATGGCAGAGGCGATCGCGCGCAGCGGCAGCGAGCTCGTGACCGTGGCGCTGCGGCGGGTCGGAAGCGGGGAGCAGCGCGGCTCGCTGGTGGACGTGCTGGCGCAGGCGGGCGTGGAGCTGCTGCCGAACACAGCCGGCTGCCACACCGCACGCGACGCGCTGATCACGGCGCGCCTGGCGCGCGAGGCCTTCGCGACCGACTGGATCAAGCTGGAGGTGATCGGCGACGAGGACACGCTGCTGCCCGACGCGCCCGAGCTGCTGCGCGCGGCCGAGGAGCTCGTCGACGAGGGCTTCGTGGTGCTCCCCTACACGACCGATGACCCCGTGCTCGCCCGGCGCCTCGTGGACGTGGGCTGCGCCGCGGTGATGCCCCTCGGCTCGCCGATCGGCAGCGGCATGGGCATCCGCAACCCCTACAACATCTCCCTCATCCGCGAGGCCGTCGCGGTTCCGGTCGTGCTCGACGCTGGCATCGGCACGGCATCCGACGCCGCTCTGGCGATGGAGCTCGGATGCGATGCCGTGATGGCAGCCTCGGCGATCTCCCGCGCGCAGGACCCCGTGCGGATGGCCGGGGCGATGCGCGCCGCTGTGCAGGCCGGACGCCTGGCGCGCCTGGCCGGGCGGATCCCCCGTCGCCGCTACGCCGATGCGTCCACGCCCGACGAGGGCCTGCCCGCCTTCGACTAGAGGCAGCGCGCCCTCACCGGGCGGCGCGCGCTCCAGCCACGCGCCGCGCCCTCAGGATCGCGCCGCAGCCATCATCACATCCTCACTTCACCACTTCGATCGTCCCGTTCATGGACGCCGGGTGGATCGTGCACTGGTAGTGGATGAGGCCGGGTTTGTTGGCCTTGATCTCGAACGTGGCGTTTTCGCCGAAGTCCTTGGAGGCGAACTTCTGCGGGCCGCCCTCGCTGGTGACGTTGTGTTCGACCGAGTCGTAGTTGGTCCACCTGATCGTGCTCCCCACCTTCACCCTGAGCGTGTCCGGGTCGATCGCGATGTTGCGATAGGCGATCTGCACGAGCCCGCTCTGCACCGGCGCCGAGGCCGACGGCTTGGCGTAGTTCGGTGTGGTGTTGGGTTTCAGCCCGCTCGTGGCGGTGGTGGCGGTGGACGTGGTGGTGGCGTTGCTGCTCGAGCTGCTCGAGGAGCCGCAGCCCGCCAGTAGGGCCAGCGCGCAACAGGCGATCGAAGCGGTGATGCCTCGTCTCATCGGGGATAGATCCTTTCTGGGCCGAAGTTCGGGTGGGCGGACCTTCGCACATGACCAGCTTCGCCGCCGCACGGCGCGAGCCTTCCCGCCATACGCAGGTCGCGGGCAGGTCAGATCACCGAGAGGTCCTAGACTCACCGCTTCGATGGCACGCCACTTCCTCACCGGCGCAGAGCTGACGGCGGCCGAGCTGAACGCCCTGCTGGATCGCGCGCTCAAGCTGAAGGCCGCGCCGCTCTCCTCACAGGCGCTGGCCGGCCGCAGCGTCGCGCTGATCTTCCAGAAGCCCTCCACGCGCACGCGGATCTCCTTCGAGGTCGGGGTGCACGAGCTCGGGGGGCACCCGGTGGTGCTGCGCTCCGACGAGATGCAGCTCTCGCGCGGTGAGGCCGTGCGCGACACCGCCCTGGTGCTCTCCCGCCACGTGGCCGCGGTCGGGCTGCGGACCGGCCCGGACAGCATCCTCGAAGAGCTCGCCGCATACAGCTCGGCGCCGGTCCTGAACATGCTCAGCGCCCGCCACCACCCCTGCCAGGCCCTCGCCGACCTGCTGACCCTGCGCGAGGCCTACGGGTCGCTCGACGGGTTGCGCGTGGCCTACGTCGGCGACGGCAACAACGTGGCCCGCTCGCTCGCCGTCCTCGGCACGATCGCGGGGATGCACGTGGCCGTGGCCTCGCCCGCGGGCTACTCGCTCGAGGACGATCTCTCGCTGGCCCCCGGCGCGCGCGGCCTGGTCACGCTGCACGAGGACCCGCGCGAGGCCGTCAAGGGCGCCCGCGCTCTCTACACCGACGTGTGGGTGAGCATGGGCGACGAGCAGACCGCAGCCGGGCGCCGGGCGGCCCTCGCCGACTACCGCCTCGACGAGGAGCTGCTCGACGCGGCCGCTCCCGGCGCCTTCGCCATGCACGATCTCCCCGCCCACCCCGGCGAGGAGATCACCGCCGAGCTCCTGTACGGCACGCGCCAGCGCATCTGGGACCAGGCCGAGAACCGCCGCCACGCGCAGAAGGCGCTGCTCGAGCTGCTGGTGACCGCGGCGTGAGCATGGGCCCGGGCGCCGTCGAGGCCGACTCGAGCGCAGGCGGCGAGGTGGCCCCCCGTCCGCAGCGAGGGGACGAGCTCGAGCTGCAGATCGAGTCGCTGGCCTTCGGCGGCGAGGGCGTGGCGCGTCTCGGCGAGAGCGGCTATGTGGTGTTCGTCGCCGGCGCCATCCCCGGCGACCGCGTGCGCGCCGTGGTCCACAAGCGCAAGCGCAGCTACGCCCACGCGCGCACGCTCGAGGTGCTCGAGCCGAGCCCCGAGCGCATCCCCGCCAAGGCCGACCATCCGGGCGTGGCCTGGCAGGTCATCCCCTACCAGCGCCAGCTCGAGATCAAGCGCGGCCAGGTCGAGGAGGCGCTGCGGCGGATCGGACACCTCGACGGCTTCGAGCTCGAGGAGATCCTCCCAGCGGTGCAGCAGTGGCGCTACCGCAACAAGCTCGAGTACTCCTTCGGCAACCGCGACGATGGCGATCCAGCCCGCCCGGTCCTCGTGTGCGGCTTTCACGCCCCGGCTGGCGCCAACAGCGTGATCCAGATGGAGGACTGCCTGCTCGCCTCCGAGCAGGGGAACCTCGCGCGGAGGCTCGCCCTCGACTGGTGCCGCGCCGAGGGACTCACGGCGTGGGAGCGGGGGCGCGGCGAGCGCGGGCGCGGCGCTCGCGACGAGCGGGTCGCTCCGGGGCCGGATGGGCGCGCCCGCCTGCGCAACCTCGTCGTGCGCGAAGGGCGCCACACGGGCAAGCTGCAGGTGCGGATCGTGAGCACCCCCGGTGAGCTCGAGGCCGGCCAGCTCGCTGCGGCGCTCAGCCAGGGGCTCGGCGACAGCCTCTCGGGCGTGCTGTGGACGCGCTCGCGCAGCGTCGCCGAGACCACCGCCGGGGGCGAGACCGAGCTCGTGTGGGGCGAGTCCGAGCTCCCAGAGCGCCTCGGCGCCCTCGACCTGCGCATCTCGCCCGAGGCCTTCTTCCAGACCAACACCGAGATGGCCGAGCTGCTCTACGGCATCGTCGGCGAGTACGCGGCGCTGGAGGGCTGGGAGCGCGTATACGACCTCTACTCGGGCATCGGCACGATCGCCCTCACCCTCGCCCCCAAGGCCGGCGAGATGTGGGGCATCGAGCTCCTCGAGCAGGCCGTCGCCGACGCCATCGCCGGAGCACGGCGAAACGAGATCACGAACATGCGCTTCTTCGCCGGCGACACCCGCCTCGCGCTGCCCGAGCTGCTCGAGCGGGCGGGACGCCCCGACGTGGTCGTCGTCGACCCGCCCCGCGCCGGCCTGTCCAAGAAAGTGATCCGCCGCATCGTCGAGGCTTCGCCCAGGCGGATCGTGTACGTCTCCTGCAACCCCACCACGCTGGCGCCCAACGCGGCCGAACTGGTGGAGGCCGGCTGGGTGCTGCGCAAGGTGCGCCCTGTTGACATGTTTCCGCAGACCCACCACATCGAGTGCGTGGCGCTGCTCGAGCGGGGGTAGCGACCGCCTGAGGGTAGGCTGGGCGGATGCGCGCCGCCACCATTCGCGACAGGGAGATCGTGATCGAGGAGCACCCCGACCCGACGCCCGGCTCGGGCGAGGTGCTCGTGCGTGTTCACGCCGCGGGTCTCAACGGCGCCGACATGATGCAGCGGCGCGGGCTCTATCCCGCCCCCCCAGGCTCGCCCCAGGACATTCCCGGAATGGAGCTCGCCGGCGAGGTGGCGGCCGTTGGTGAGGGCGCGGAGCGCTTCCAGACGGGCGATCGCGTGATGGGACTCGTCGGGGGCGGCGCTCAGGCGGAGCTCGTCACGGCCCACGAGCGCGTGCTGATGGGGGTGCCCGACGGGCTCGACTGGGCCCCGGCCGGCGGACTGCCGGAGGTCTTCACCACGGCCCACGACGCCCTCTTCACGCAGGCGCAGCTCCGTCCCGGCGAGCGCCTGCTCGTGCACGGCGGAGCCGGTGGCGTGGGAACCGCCGCGATCCAGCTCGCTCGCGCGTCGGGCGCCCGTGTGACGGCCACGGTGCGCCGCCAGGAGCTGCGCGACCAGGTCGCCGCGCTCGGCGCCGAGGCGATCCCGGCCGAGGGCTTCGCCGAGCAGGGCCCCTTCGACGTGATCCTCGAGCTCGTCGGCGCCCCCAACCTGGCCGAGAACCTCCAGGCGCTCGACACCGGCGGGCGCATCGTCGTGATCGGCGTCGGCGCCGGCGCCAAGGGCGAGATCAACCTGCTGGCGCTGATGGGCAAGCGCGCGCGCATCCACGGCTCGACCCTGCGCGCCCGTCCGCTCGAGGAGAAAGCGCTCGCCGCTCGCCATCTCGAGCGCGAGGTGCTGCCGCTGTTCGTCTCCGGGGATCTGCGCGTGCCGGTCGCCGAGGCGTTTGCTCTCGAGGAGGCCGCCGCGGCCTACGAGCGCTTCGCGGCCGGCGGCAAGCTCGGGAAGATCGTCATCACCGTCTGAGCGCGTTCTCCGCCCGTGAGGTGTGTATAGCAATGGTGATACACCGGACCGGCCGGGGACGTATCAGTACGGCGGTTGCGCCGAGTACCACTCGCCGAGCATCCGGAAGGCGGCCCAGAACGCGCGCTTGGCGTCCTGCTCGTCCAGCGACTCGTCGATGTTGGGCACGTACAGAGCGTCGATGGTGGGCGTCAGCGACTGGATCTCGCCCAGCCGCGGCTGCAGCTCGCGCGCCAGCGGGATGTCCATCTCCTCGAGCGCGGCGAGCGCCTCGGCGCCCATCACGACCACGATCTTGGGCTGCACGATCGCGAGCTCCTCGACCACCCTGGCCACGCACGCGAAGTCAGCCAGCGAGACGTCGCTGAGGGGACACTTGACGCAGAGCGTGCCGTACACGGCCAGCGGGTCGATCGAGAGGCGCTTCAGCGACTTCATCAGCGCGCTGCCCGAACGCCCGTAGAAGGCGACGCCCTCCTCGATCTCAGAGGGCACGGCGGAGTGCTTGAGCAGCATGATGTCGGCCTGCGGGTGCCCGGAGCCGAGCACCGGCATCAGGTTGCCGCGGGGGCAGTGCGGGCATGCCTGCAGCTCGCGCGTCAGCGTGTTGAGCTCGCGGATTGCGCGCTCGAGGTACTTCTCGCGGATCTCGTCATCGGTCACAGGCATCGACCCCGAGGGATTTGACGGGGTGTCGTCTTGTCCTTGACGGTGCATCAGTAGTTGCGCGGGAGAGAGGGCGTCCTTACCTGCGCCCGCCGCTGCCGTGAGCCCGGCCCAGGCGCTTCAGGCGCCGCGCCTTGCTGGCGCGTCGCGCCTTCGGCGGCGTGGCCCGCGTCTGCAGGAACTTCAGCGCCTGCACGTACAGCAGCGAGGAGGGGCGGGTGACGATCTCGGCGTCCCGCAGCGCCTGGCGGAACTCGGCGGGGCCGTCGAAGTCGCGCATGCGGATGCGCACCGAGCCCAGCCCTTGGGCTACGTGCGAGTCCGAGCCGGCGCCCGCTGGGATGCGGTACTTGGCCGCGAAGCGGGCCGCCTCCTCGTTGAAGGCGCCGATCGCCACGCGCGGGTTGAAGATCTCGATCGCGTCGACGTCGTCGATGATCTTCAGGAGGTGCTCGTAGTCGGGCACCGAGTGCATGCGGTCGAACGGGTGGGGCACGTACACGAGCCCGCCCTGGCGGCGGATCTCGGCGACGGTCTCCTCGAGGCTCATCCCGCGCGGGATCTTCTCCTTGATGAACAGGCCGATGACCTCGCCCTGGCCGGCCGTCTTGACCTCCTCGCCCACGATCACCTTCACGCCCGCGGCCGCCGCCTGGGCGCTCGCCTCCAGGGCGCCCGAGATCTCGTTGTGGTCGGTCACGGCGATCGCCCCCAGACCCTGCTCGTGGGCCGTGTCCAGCAGCACCTCGACCGGTGTGGCGCAGTCGCCTGAGTGGTCGGTGTGCATGTGCAGGTCGACGTCGATCAACGGCCGTTGGGCGAGCCGGCGGGCGAGCACCGGGTCTCCGCCGGTGGGATGCCGGCGCGCGGCGAGCCCGCGATAGATCTCCTCCAGGTCATCCGCCGTGCGGTGTCCGTCGGGCACGAGGCGATACTCGGCCGGGAAGTAGCGGTCCATCAGCTCTGCGGTCGCCGCGAGACTCGCCGTGCGGGCGTCGAGGCGACCGAAGAAGCTCTCCACGAAGCGGCGGGCCACGAGCGTCGAGAGCAGGCGCTCGGTGGAGGAGTGGAAGGAGCCCACGTTGAGCGCCCGCGAATGGCGCAAGGCGGCGTTGGAGGTGCTCGGCGCGAACGGCTCGTGGACATGGACGAAGTCGAGCTCGACCGTGCCCATCACTTCCTCGATGGTGCGCGCCACGTCGATCGGGAGCGCCGCCGGACGTCGCCGGGCGATCCCGGCCACGTCGAGCACCTCCCCCACGGCGATCACGCGTGGGCTGCCCGTGTCGGTCCCCTCCAGCAGCGACGAGCCGCCGCCAGGGCCGCCACGACCGATCGAAGATCGGCCGGCGCGCAGCGCCTTGCGCGAGGCTCGCACTCGCTCCTGCGAGCGCGAGGGAGCGAGCACCAGCACGCGGTGCCCGCGCCGCGAGAGCTCGGCGGCGACGCGCCTGACGTGATCGTTGACCTCGTTCTCCGTCTCCCACGGGTAGGGCGTCACGTGGGCTATCGAGAACCGCTCGCTCATCGGCTCTCGATTATCTCCGCTTCGCGCCCGTGGCGAGGGGCTATTTCGCGGCCGCTGCTTTGGCCGCCCGCGCTTTGGCGGGTTTCCTGGCTTTCGCGGGCGTTTTCGCCCGGGTGCCGGGCCGGCGGGCGTATGTGGCGATGAACTTCTCCGTGTCCGTGCGCGCCAGCTCGTCGGGACGCTGGTTGTGCGGCGACTTCATCAGGTAGGAGGAGGGGCCGTCGAGCTGGCCGCCCAACCCGTGGTTGAGCGCGAGCTTGCAGCAGCGCACGGCGTCGATCACGATCCCGGCCGAGTTGGGGGAGTCCCACACCTCGAGCTTCAGCTCGAGATTGAGCGGCACATCGCCGAAGGCCTGACCCTCGACGCGGATGTGCGCCCACTTGCGGTCGGTCAGCCACGGCACGTAGTCGGAGGGCCCCACGTGGATGTCTGAGGCGGGCAGCTCGTGATCCATGATCGAGGTGACGGCGTTGGTCTTGGAGATCTTCTTGGACTCCAGGCGCTCGCGCTCGAGCATGTTGTAGAAGTCCATGTTGCCGCCCACGTTGAGCTGCGAGGTGCGCTCGATCTCCACTCCGCGCTCGGCGAACAGGCGGGCGAGCGTGCGGTGCACGATCGTGGCCCCGACCTGCGACTTGATGTCGTCGCCGACGATCGGCAGGCGCGCCTTCTTGAAGCGCTTGTCCCAGTAGTCCTCGCGGGCGATGAACACGGGGATGCAGTTGACGAAGCCGCAGCCCGCCTCGAGCACCTGCTCGACGTACCACTTGGTCGCCTGCTCGGAGCCGACGGGCAGGTAGGAGACGACCACGTCGGTGTGTGTGTCCTTGAGGATCTTGACTATGTCGGCGGTCTCGCCGGGAGCCTTGGTGATCTTCTCTTTGAGGTACTTGCCGAGGCCGTCGTGGGTCATGCCGCGGTAGACCGGCACGCCCAGTTTCTTGGGAACCCCAACCGCCCCCTTGGCGAACTTGATCGTGTTGTTCTGCCCGGCCCAGATCGCTTCGCCCAGGTCCTTGCCGACCTTCTTGGAGTCGATGTCGAAGGCGGCCGTGAACTCGATGTCGCGCACGTGGTAGCCGCCGAGGTCGACGTGCATCAGCCCGGGCACGCGCTGGGAGGGGTCGGCGTCGCGGTAGTAGTGGATGCCCTGGACGAAGGCCGAGGCGCAGTTGCCGACGCCGATGATGGCCACCCGCACCTTCTCGGACTGGTAGCGCCCGGCGCCATTTGTGGAGGGGGCGCCGTTGCTCCGGGCGCCACCATTGCTGTGCTCCTTGATCACGAGTGAGATGTCCTTTGTGAGGGCGCTGGGGCCCGTTGGAGGGAGCCTCGAGCCTCGAGGGCTTCCCTGCTTCTCAGGTGTGACGGCCGGACAGGAGGCCGGCCCGCCGTAGGAGACTACTCCGCCGGCCCTCCAAGGTCACACCGAGAGCTGGCGGCGAACGTGCGCGATGCGCTGCGCGACCGTGATCACGCTCAGCGCCGCCAGCACGAACACGGCGGGCTCGAGCAGCTCGAAGTTGCCGAGCGAGGCGCCCTTGGCGAAGAGTAGGCCGATCGAGAGGATCACCACGCGCACCGGGCGGGTGGCGATGCCCACCTTGCACTCGACTCCCAACGCCTCGGCGCGGGCGCGCGTGTAGCTGACCATCAGCGAGGCCAGCACCGCGACCACCACGGCGGCGGCGGCCGCGCGATTGCCGTGCAGCGCGAAGTAGCCGGCGACGGCCGTGAGCACGATGCCCTCCTCGATGCGGTCCAGGGTCGAGTCCAGGAAGGCGCCGAACGGCGTGCCCTTGCCCGACATGCGCGAGTAGCGGCCGTCGAGCGTGTCCATGATCGAGCCGATGACGAAGGCGAGGCCGCCGAGGAAGAACAGCCGTTCCCAGACGAGCGCGGCGGCAACCACGTTCAGCACGAAGCCGGTGAGCGAGATCGCGTTGGGCGTCAGGCGCGACTCGATCAGGCGGTTGCGCACCAGCTCGCGGCGCTCCCCCGCCCCGATCGGCGCTCGCGCGCGCCGGGCGCTCGCGCGCTGGGCGCTTCGGCTCCTGCGACGCGACGCCGCGTGCTGTCTGGGTGCCATCGGGTCTCGGCTCTCAGCCGCTCGGGGTGAGTCGGGCGGGAGATACAGTCGAGAAGCGCCACACGGCGGGTCGGGCGCGGGCGAGCCAGATGGCGCCGTAGGCCGAGGCGCCGGCCGTCAGCGCGCCGAGCAGCGCGTCGAAGATGAAGTGGTTGGCGGTCACGATGATCACGAAGGCCATCAGCAGCGGATAGAGCATCCACAGCGCCTTCACGACCCGCCTGCGCGACAGGCGCGCCAGCGGCCAGCCGATCATCAGCGCGAAGGCCACGTGCATCGAGGGCACGGCCGCGTAGGGGTTGAACAGCGCGGTGGCCATCGCGCTCTGGTGCGAGACGTGCACGCCTGTGAGGTCCGAGACCGTGTCGATGAATCCCCACTCGGGCATGAAGCGCGGCGGCGCGGTCGGGAAGACCGTGTAGGCCACGAGCGCGATCGCCATGGCGATCATGAACATGTTGCGCACGAAGTAGAAGTTGCGGTTGTGGCGCAGGTACAGGTAGAGCAGGGCGGCGATCGTGACCGACGTCTGCGCGTTCACATACAGCCAGCTGGCGGCCACCATCAGCACGTGGCTGCCCGACGCCCAGGCCTGGATCGAGGGCTCGACGAACAGGTGCAACGTCTGCTCGAGCGAGATCAGGTCGTTGGCGTGGGCGAAGGCCTCGTTGGCGTTACCCTCGACCAATCCCCGCACGAGCCGGTAGGCGACGTAGGCGGCGGCGAAGAGGGAGACCTGCCGCAACGCATCCAGCCAACCGTGCGGCAGGACGCGCGCCTGCAGGAGACGAGCGCGGGCGACCATCGCGGAGTAAGCCTAGACCATGCTCAGCTGCAACGAGGGCCACGGCTGAGGGTGCGAGCGAGCGAGAAGCGGATCACCAGGTGAAAGCTGCCCGCCCGGCGGGCGCTGATCTGCGTCCATTCTCCGGGCGCCCGAGCGACGCAGCCCGAGCCGCTCTCGAGCGCCCAGTAGGGGGTGAAGCGCACTCGTACCGTGTAGGCGCCGGGCCGCGGCGCATACAGGGTCAGCGAGTCGGTCCCGAGGCTGTCGAGGACGGCCGGCGGCTGCGCCAGCGGGGTCGGGTCAAGGACGGCGAACAGGCGCCAGTGCCGTGAGCGCCAGACTTCCCGCAGGTAGGGCGCCGCTCCGGCGCGCAGCAGGTGCGCCTCGCCCTTGGCGGAGTAGTCGAGCGGCGCGTCCGGCAGGGCGACGTAGGAGACCGCGCTCTGCATCAGCCAGGCGTGGTAGCGCGCGGCGCCGAGCGGCTTGGATCCTTCGTAGAAGAGGGCGTTGCGCAGATTGTCGAGCTGGCGCTCCCAGCCGCGCGCGAGGGGCACGTGCGGAGCGACCCAGCGGGCCTCCCAGTGGTCGGTCGTGGGGACGACCTCGATCCGTGCCGGACGGGCCGAGTAGCCAACTCGCAGGGCGCGCAGCTCGCGCAGGAGGGGGGCGTAGTAGGAGGCGTGGACGCCCGGATCGGAGGAGGAGGCGGCGAAGTCGGCGACGGGGGCGTTGGCCTGCCAGTAGAGCAGGAAGGGCGCGAGCACGATCAACGCCCAGCGCCGACTCGCGCGCCCGCGCGCGCGGGCGCGAGTCGGCCCGTTGGCGACGTTAGCCCCGCCGGCCAGAACGCACGTGGCGAGCGGCCCGGCGACGAGCGATCCCAGGCGGTCGGAGTTGCCACCCACGGCCGTGTCCAGCACGTAGGAGCCGGTGAGCGCGAGGCCGTATAGCAGCGCGCCGATGCGCAGCGTCCGCTGCTCGGGCGGGATAAGGGCTCCGACCACGATCACGCCCACGAGTGCCGGGTAGAAGGCCGAGGCGACGAACGGCTGCGAGCCGCCTTCGGGGAAGGCCAGCGTCAGCAGTGCAATCGGCGCGAGCGCGCCTGCCGTCAACACGCCCGGCCACCCACGCGGCGGCCCGGCCAGCGCCCACGCGAGGAAGGCGAGCGCGAGGAAGGCTCCGGCGACGGGGCTGGCCAGCGAGCAGAGCACCGCGAGCGCGAGCGCGGCCCAGCGCAGCCGGCGTTGTGCGAGCACCAGCGAGCCGAGTCCGATCGCCAGGCCGAGGTCGAACGGCACGCGGCTGGAGAGCAGCCCCACGCCCGCCCCGAGGGCGAACCAGGCGCTCGCCAGTCGCGTCGCGCGGGCCGGGAAGCGACCCGCGATGAGCACGGCGAACAGCGCCGTGGCGATCGTCATCGAGAGCGCTGCCACCAGCCGCGGGCCGAGCGCGGCGCCGAGCGCGGGCGCGAGCACCGAATAGGCGAGCAGGTGGTGCCCGCCGTACCACGAGTTGTCCCACAGCGAGAAGCCGCTGCGCGCGAACAGTTCGCTGCGGTAGCTGGCCGCGGCCAGGTCCGGGCTGGACGGCGCGATGATCAGGTAGGCCACGGCCAGGACCGCCGTGATCGTCCAGGCCGGCGGCAGCCGGCGTGGCCCAGCTCCCGCCCGGCGAGTGAGCGACCCCGCCCGGCTTGCGAGCTCGCTCACTCGCCGCTCAGGAAGTCCACCAGCCGCTCCACGAGATCGGGACGATCCAGCCACGGCCAGTGCCCCGCGTCGGCGAGCTCGAGCAGCTCGGCGTGCGGGAGCGCCTCGGCGTAGGCGCGGGCGAAGCGGTTGGGTATGTAGGGGTCCTGCATGCCCCACGCGACCAGGGCCGGCATCTCCAGCGCGTTCAGGTTCTGACCGGATGCCGCGAGCACCTCGGGGGGCGAGCTGCGATACAGGCGCAGGATCGCGCGCTGGGTGCCCTGGTCGAAGTGTGCGAGCACGCTGTCGATCCACTCCTCGGGCATCGGCCCGGGAGTCGCGTTCGACTCCCTGGAGAGCAGGCGCAGCGTGAAGCGGTTGGTGGTGCCCATCGCCAGCTCGCCGAGGCCGGGCGTGCGCCAGACGCGCGCCGTGCGGTGCCAGCGATAGCCGGGCAGGAACGGCACGGCGTTGACGATCGCCAGGCGCTCCACGCGCTCGGGCAGACGCTGGGCGAAGGCCAATCCCGCGCCGCCCCAGTCGTGCACGAGCAGCGATACGCGCTCGAGGCCGAGCTCGTCGATGAAGCGCTCGATGAAGCGGTCGTACTCGGCGATGGTGTACTGCCGCGATCCCGGCTTGCCCGAGCGCCCGAAGCCGGGAAGGTCGGGGGCGAGGCCGCCGCCGCGCTGCAGGAACGCCAGCCAGTCATCGGAGCTCGTGGGCACGCCGTGGAGGTAGAGCGGGACCGCGGCTCCCTCGGGACTGGGCGCGCTGCGCCAGAAGACCGGCAGCCCGTCGATCTCGCCTCGGTGCTCGTTGACCTCGACCATCGGGCGAGGATATAGGTGCGCTCCTCGGCGGTTACCGTGATGCGGTGCCCGAGCCTGCCCATCCTGTGAAGCGCTCGCAGTGGACCGCGCCCACGCGCGCGCGTGTGCTGCGGATCCGGGAACGGCTGCGCGAGGTCTACGGCGCCCCGCTGATGGCCCCCCACGGACACCCGGTCGCCGAGCTCGTCCTCACGGTTCTCTCGCAGTCCACCAACGACCGCAATCGCGACGTCGCCTTCCTGCGCCTGCGCACCCGTCTGCCGACGTGGGAGCAGGTGCGCGACGCTCCCCTCGAGGAGGTCGAGGAGGCGATCCGCCCCGGGGGGATCTCCAAGGTCAAGTCGGCGCGCATCCAGGCGATCCTGCGGGCGATCACGGCCGACCCGAGGGACCCCCGGCACGAGCTGTCGCTGGACTGGCTGGCGCGCGTGCCGCTCGAGCAGGCGCGCGACTACCTGACGGCGCTGCCCGGGGTCGGGCGAAAGACGGCCGCCTGCGTGCTGCTCTTCTCATACGGGCTGCGCGACATCCCCGTCGACACCCATGTCTCAAGGGTCGGTGCCCGCCTCGCCCTGCTGCGCACAGGTGCGCCGTTCGAGGAGCTCCACGACGAGATGCTGGCGCTGACCCCGCCCGGGCAGGAGCTCGAGCTGCACGTGAACCTCCTGCGCCACGGGCGGCGCACCTGTCACGCGCGCTCCCCGGCCTGCGGCGGGTGCGCGCTTGCGCGCATGTGTCCGAGCCGCGAGCTGTTCAGCCCCGCGGGAGCACCGCGAAGGCGATGACCGCGAAGTGCAGCGCGGCGGCGGCGATCACGAGCGTATGGAAGACCTCGTGATAGCCGAAGACCTTGGGCCACGGGTTCGGCCGCCCGCTCGCGTAGACGACGGCGGCGATCACGTAGAGCAGGCCGCCGCTCGCCAAGCCGGCCACGCCGAGCCAGCCGATCGTGGCCGGTAGCTCGCCCATGATTGCGGCCGTGGCAAGGCCCAGCGCCACGTAGACGGCCGCGAACAGCCACTTCGGAGCGTCGATCCACAGGAGCTTGAAGACCACGCCGCCGAGGGCGCCCGCCCACAGCACGATCAGGATCATGCTCGCCAGCGAGCCCTTCAGGGCGAGCAGGGCGACGGGCGTGTAGGTGCCGGCGATCAGCACGAAGATCATCGAGTGGTCCAGCCGGCGCATCCAGCGCCGCGCCTTCGGCCGCCAGGTCACACGGTGGTAGAGCGCGCTGGTTCCCAGCAGGCCGGACAGCGCCACCGCGTAGATCACGGCGGCAAGGCGTGCGCGCCCGTCAGACGCCGCCAGGATCAGCGCCAGTCCGCAGGCGAGCGAGACGAAGAAGGCGTACTCGTGAAGCACGCCGCGCAGCCGCGGCTTCACGGGCTCCGTGACAGTGATGTTCATGCAGACACGGTACCGCCTAAAGGGGGAGGTCATCGGACCAGTCGGTACATGCTGCGGCGGTATACGGATGCATTGCTGGGCCGGCGCCACGAGCCTTTGAGCCGCTGTGCACATGCTCTACCCACTTGAAGGCCGACAGGAAATCTGACACACTAAGACTCAGATTTATAAAGCGTATTAGAAGGAGCATTCCCACATGGCCAAGACCATAGGCATCGACCTCGGCACGACGAACTCGTGCATGGCCGTGCTCGAGGGTGGCGAGCCGACCGTGATCGAGAACGCCGAGGGCGGGCGCACCACGCCGTCGGTCGTGGCGTTCGCGCCCTCGGGCGAGCGCCTCGTCGGCACTGTCGCCAAGCGCCAGGCCGTCACCAACCCGCAGAACACGATCTTCTCGATCAAGCGCTTCATGGGCCGCAAGGAGGCCGAGGTCCGCGAGGAGGAGTCGATCGTCCCCTACAAGGTCGTCTCCGGACCCAACGGCGACGCCCGCGTGGAAGCCAACAGCGAGCAGTTCTCGCCCCCTGAGATCTCGGCGATGATCCTGCAGAAGCTCAAGACCGACGCCGAAGCCTACCTGGGCGAGCCGGTCGATTCTGCGGTGATCACGGTCCCCGCGTACTTCAACGACGACCAGCGCCAGGCCACCAAGGACGCCGGCAAGATCGCCGGGCTGGACGTCAAGCGCATCATCAACGAGCCCACGGCCGCCTCGCTGGCCTATGGCCTCGACAAGGAGTCCGACCAGACGATCCTCGTCTTCGATCTCGGCGGCGGCACCTTCGACGTGTCCGTGCTCGAGATCGGCGATGGGGTCTTCGAGGTGAAGTCCACCGCCGGTGACAACCACCTCGGCGGCGACAACTTCGACAAGGCGATCGTGGACTCTTTGGTGGCCGAGTTCAAGCGCAGCCAGGGCATCGACCTCTCTGCCGACCCGATGGCGCTCCAGCGTCTCTACGAGGCGGCCGAGAAGGCGAAGATCGAGCTCTCGACCACGCAGGAGACCCAGATCAACCTGCCGTTCATCACGGCCGATGCATCTGGGCCAAAGCACCTCGACACGCGCCTCACGCGCGCCAAGCTCGCCGAGTTGACCGCGGATCTGCTCGATCGCGTGGTCGCGCCGGTGCGCCAGGCGATGGATGACGCCAAAAACAAGGGCGTCAAGGAGATCGACCACATCGTGCTCGTGGGCGGGATGACGCGCTCGCCGGCCGTGCAGGAGAAGGTCAAAGAGCTGACCGGCAAAGAGCCCCACCGTGGCGTGAACCCCGATGAGGTGGTCGCCGTCGGCGCCGCCATCCAGGCGGGCGTGCTCGCCGGCGACGTCAAGGACGTGCTGTTGCTGGACGTGACCCCGCTGACCCTCGGCATCGAGACCAAGGGCGGAGTCATGACCAAGCTGATCGAGCGCAACACCACGATCCCGACACGCAAGGGCGAGGTCTTCTCCACGGCCGAGGACAACCAGCCCTCGGTGGAGATCCACGTCCTGCAGGGCGAGCGCGAGATGGCTCAGTACAACAAGTCGCTCGGCAAGTTCCAGCTGACCGGCATCCCGCCGGCGCCGCGTGGCATCCCGCAGGTCGAGGTCGCCTTCGACATCGACGCCAACGGCATCCTGAACGTCTCGGCCAAGGACCTCGGGACGGGCAAGGAGCAGAAGATCGAGATCAAGGCCGGCTCGGGTCTCTCGGACGAGGAGATCAAGAACATGGTCACCGACGCCGAGTCCCACGCCGAGGACGACCGTCGCGCACGCGAGCTGGCAGAGGCGCGCAACAACGCCGAGAACGCGGCCTACCAGGCCGAGCGCCAGCTGGCCGACCTGGGCGACCAGGTGGACGCGGACTCCAAGGGTCGCATCGAGGAGGCGATCAAGGAGGTCCGCGAGGTGCTCGAGGCCGACGACGCCGCGGCGATCAACGCCAAGGCCGAGGCGCTGCAGACGGCCTTCCACGCTGTCTCCGAGGCCATGTACCAGCAGGCCCAGGAGCAGGCGGGTGGATCGGGTCCCCACCCACCCAACGGCGCCGCTGCCGACGGAAGCGCCGCCGGTTCCGCGTCCTCTGAGGAGGAGGACGTGGTGGATGCAGAGGTCGTCGACGAGCCGAAGGTCTAGCGTCCGATGACAGACACCAACCCCACCGTGGAGCAGTCCTCCCCCGACGCCTCGGCGCCGGGGGACGGCGCGCCTGTGCCCGCGCCCGAGGCGGAGAGCCCGGAGGCGCCTGAGGCCGTGACGAGCGTGGACGTCGACGAGGCGGCCGAGATCGAGGACGACCTCGATACCCCATTCGGGGCACACGGTGAGCTCGTCAGGACGGAGGCTCAGCGCGACGAGTACCTGGCGCTCGCCCAGCGCACGCAGGCGGACTTCGAGAACTACCGCAAGCGCATGGCCAAGGAGGCGAGGGCCGCTCAGGAGCGCGGAGCGAGCTCGCTCGCCAAGGAGCTGCTCCCGGCGCTCGACAACCTCGATCGCGCGCTCGGCGCGGCTGCCGCCGACGATCCGCTGCTCCAGGGCGTGCGCCTCGTGCGCTCGGAATTGGACGCGGCGCTGGAGCGGGCCGGGATCGAGTCGTTCTCCCCGGCCGGCGAGACCTTCGACCCGACCCTGCACGAGGCGGTGGCGACCGCCGAGGCGCCCGACGGACAGGCGAGCGGCACGGTCGTGGAGGTCTACCAGCCCGGCTACAGGCTCGGGGCGGGCATCATCCGGCCGGCGCGCGTGGTCGTGGCGGCATAGGCCGAAAGGAAACGGATGGCAACGCGTCCCGACTACTACAAGACGCTCGGGGTCGACAAGAAGGCCAGCGCCGAGGACATCAAGAAGGCCTATCGCAAGCTCGCGCGCCAGTACCACCCCGACCGCAACCCCGACGACAAGAACGCCGAGGCGCGCTTCAAGGAGATCTCCCAGGCCCACGACGTCCTGGGTGACCCGGAGAAGCGCAAGCAGTACGACAGCGGAACCGGCCCGTTCACCACGGGGGCGGGTCCCGACGGCGGCTTCGGCGGCTTCGGCAACTTCGACTTCGACGCCTCCTCGATGGGCGACATCCTGTCCAACCTGTTCGGCGGGTCGGCCAGCGGCAGGCGCGTGCGCACCAAGCCGCGGTCCGAAAAGGGAGCGGACCTCGAGGCGCAGGTCTCGATCACCTTCGACCAGGCGGTGGCCGGTGCACAGGTTCCCCTGCAGGTGCCCATGCACGAGACCTGCCCGACCTGTCGCGGCACCGGCGCCAAGCCCGGAACCACGCCATCCGTGTGCCCCCGTTGCGAGGGTCGCGGCATCGAGACCCAGGGCCAGGGGATGTTCTCGATCTCCCAGCCCTGCTCGCGCTGCGGCGGCGCAGGCACCGTGATCGAGGATCCCTGCCCGACCTGCCAGGGCAGCGGCGCCGTGCGCACGGTCAAGCGCCTGCGCGTGAACATTCCGGCGGGAGTGCGCGACGGCAGCCGCATACGCCTGGCTGGCAAGGGCGAGCCGGGTCGCAACGGCGGCCCTCCCGGCGACCTGTATCTGATCACGCACGTGACGCCGTCCCCTCTCTTCACACGCAAGGGCGACAATCTCGAGGTCGAGGTGCCGCTCACGATCCCCGAGGCGCTGCGCGGCGCCGAGGTGCAGGTGCCGACCCTCAACGGGACCAAGACCCTGCGCGTGCGGCCGGGCACCCCCCACGGCACCGTCCAGCGGCTGCGCGGCGAGGGGCCGCCGAAGCTCGGCAGCGGCGGTGGGCGCGGCGACATCCACTACCGCTTCGTGATCGACGTCCCCCAGGACCTGAGCGAGGAGCAGCAGCAGGCCGTGGAGGAGCTGTCCAAGTCGATGGGCGCCGCCAACCCCCGCGCTGGGCTCTTCCCCAACGGCGCCGGCTCGCAGGCGCAGGAGGAGTCCTCGCATGGCGCGGGCAACGGGGGTGAGAGCTGATGTCGATGAACGGCGACGGCGCGACTGCGCCAGTCCCACGCCGCCCCTCCGAACGCCGGATCCCGACGGTCACGCGCGTGGAGGTCGAGACCGACCGCGGCGTGTTCATGATCTCGGTGGCCGCGGAGCTCGCCAACCTGCACCCGCAGACGCTGCGCATGTACGAGGCGCGCGGCCTGATCGAGCCGAAGCGCTCGTCCAAGGGCACGCGGCTCTACTCCCAGGAGGACGTGGAGAAGCTCAGGCGCATCCAGGAGATGACCGCCGAGCTCGGCCTCAACCTCGCCGGCGTCGAGCGCGTGCTGCGGCTGGAGGAGGAGATCGAGAGCATGCACGCGCGCATCGAGGAGATCGAGCTCGAGGCGCTGCAGGCGCAGGTGCGCCTGGCCGAAGAGCTCGAGCAGGTGCGCCGCTCCTTCCGCGCCGAGCTGACCGTTCCGTATCGTGGCGGCCTCGAGCTCGTGCGCGCCGCCGATGCCCGCTCGCCGTTTCGCAACCCGCCAAAGAGGGCGTAAGAGATGCAAGCCGATCGCTTCACCATCAAGTCGCAGGAGGCGCTCGCCGCCGCAGGACGGCTGGCCGAAGAGCGCCGCAACCCCCAGGTCACGCCGCTGCACCTGCTGGCCGCGCTGCTGGCCGAGACGCCCGGCGGTGGGGTGGGTGGGCCTCAATCCCCGCGGGCGGACTCGCCCGGCGGCGTGGTGCTCCCGATCCTCAGCAAGCTCGGCGTGGAGCCCGCGGCCGTGCGTGCCCAGGTGGAGGACGGGTTGGAGGCGCTGCCCGTTCTCGCCGAGGGCTCGCCCGCCCCGTCGTCGCCCGGCTCGGAGCTGATCGCGGTGATCCGGGCGGCCGAGCGCGAGGCGGGGACGCTGGGCGACAAGTACGTCTCGACCGAGCACCTGCTGCTCGCCCTGGCGGCCGAGAAGGACATGGCCGGTCGCGCGCTGGGCAGCGTGGGCGCCACGCGCGAGCGGCTGCTGCAGGCGCTCGCGGAGGTCCGCGGATCGCACCGCGTCACCGACCAGTCGCCCGAGGAGAAGTACGAGGCGCTCGAGCGCTACGGGACCGACCTCACCCAGGCGGCCGAGCAGGGAAAGCTCGACCCCGTGATCGGACGCGACGAGGAGATCCGCCGGGTCATCCAGGTGCTCTCGCGGCGCACCAAGAACAACCCGGTGCTGATCGGCGAGCCGGGCGTCGGCAAGACGGCGATCGTAGAGGGCCTCGCCCAGCGGATCGTCTCGGGCGACGTGCCCGAGTCGCTGCGCGAACGCCGCGTGATCGCGCTGGACATCGGCTCGCTGATCGCGGGCGCCAAGTACCGGGGCGAGTTCGAGGACCGCCTGAAGGCCGTGCTCGCCGAGGTCTCAGAGGCCCAGGGCAACGTGATCCTGTTCCTCGACGAGCTCCACACGATCGTGGGGGCGGGCGCAGCCGAAGGGGCGGTGGACGCGGCCAACCTGCTCAAGCCGATGCTCGCCCGGGGAGAACTGCGCTGCGTGGGCGCGACCACGCTCGACGAGTACCGCAAGCACATCGAGAAGGACGCCGCCCTGGAGCGCCGCTTCCAGCCGGTGATGGTGGGCGAGCCCTCGGTCCCGGACACGATCGCGATCCTGCGCGGCCTGAAGGAGCGCTACGAGGTGCACCACGGGGTTCGCATCCAGGACAACGCGCTGATCGCCGCGGCCACGCTCTCGGACCGCTACATAGCCGACCGCTTCCTGCCGGACAAGGCGATCGACCTGATCGACGAGGCCGCCTCAGGCCTGCGCATCGAGATCGACTCGCTGCCGACGGAGATCGACGAAGTGCAGCGGCGCGTGATGCAGCTGCAGATCGAGCTCACCTCTTTGAGCAAGGAGACGGACGCGTCCTCGGCCGAGCGCCGCGAGGCGATCGAGCGCGAGCTGGCCGAGCTGAAAGAGCGCTCGGAGGCGATGAAGGCCCAATGGCAGAGCGAGAAGCAGGCCATCAAGGGGATCTCCGAGCTCAAGGAGCAGCTGGAGCAGGCGCGCACCGAGGCCGAGCGCGCCCAGCGCGAAGCCGACCTCGAGCGTGCATCCAAGCTGCTCTACCAGGACATCCCCGAGCTCGAACGCCAGCTGGCCGAGAGCGAAACGAGCGAGGGCGAGCGGGCCGAGAGCGACGCGCCGGTCTTCCTCAAGGAGGAGGTCGACGCCGACGACATCGCCGACGTGGTGGCGCGCTGGACGGGCATCCCCGTGAGCAGGCTGCTCGAGGGCGAAACGGAGAAGCTGATCCACATGGAGGATCGCCTGCACGAACGGGTGGTCGGCCAGGACGAGGCGATCGAGGCCGTGGCCACCGCGCTGCGCCGCTCCCGCGCCGGCCTGCAGGACCCCGACCGTCCGATCGGCACCTTCCTGTTCCTCGGTCCCACCGGCGTGGGCAAGACCGAGCTGGCGCGCGCGCTGGCCGAGTTCATGTTCGACTCCCAGGACGCGATGATCCGGATCGACATGTCGGAGTACATGGAGAAACACTCCGTGTCGCGCCTGGTGGGCGCGCCTCCCGGCTACGTGGGCTATGAAGAGGGCGGCCAGCTGACAGAGGCGGTCCGCCGCAGGCCCTACTCGGTGGTGCTGCTCGACGAGATCGAGAAGGCGCACACCGACGTGTTCAACACGCTGCTGCAGGTGATGGACGATGGACGACTCACCGATGGCCAGGGCCGCACCGTGGACTTCAAGAACACGGTGCTGATCATGACCTCGAACATTCCGGTCCCGGTGGGCCTTGGCGACGAACAGGTGCGCAGCGCGTTGCTCGACCACTTCAAGCCCGAGTTCATCAACCGCCTCGATGACATCGTGCGCTTCGAGTCGCTGAGCCGTGAGCAGCTCACCGAGATCGTGGACCTGCAGGTCGCCCGTGTGATCGAGCGCGTGGCAGAGCGCGGAATCGAGGTCACCCTCACCGACACGGCCCGCGAGCTGCTAGGGAACCTCGGCTACGACCCCGCCTACGGGGCCAGGCCGCTGCGGCGCGTGATCCAGAAGCAGCTCACCGACCGCCTCGCCCTGGCGCTGCTCAAGGGCGAGATCCACGCCGGGGACTCAGTACGCGTGGACGCCGTGGACGGGGAGCTGGTGCTGGAGACCGCCGGGACGCAAGATTCGGAGTCGGTCACCGTCGCAAGCGGCTGACCGGCCAAAGTGAGCATCGCTTGAGTACCGCTTGCCCACGCCTTGGCGCGCCAGGACCGGCTTGGGGCCTGGCGCGCCGATGACGCTGGTCGGTCAGTCGAGCTAGCCGCTGACCGACGCGTCGGCGCAGACAGCCCAGACGCTGAAGCTGTCTGCTGTTTTGCCGGTGTTGTTGACATATCCCTTGACAGCGTTGTCCGTCCCGCTGCCGTTGTTCGTTATGAAGACCTCGTTGATGGACTGCTCGGTGCCTCCGCCGTCCTCCGCGCCTCCGGAGATCGCGTGCATCCCCGACGGACAGACAACTTCTTGACTGTTCTGGTTTTCGGGTTCGTTTTCTTCATTCGGCCCGCGTACGACTTTCACGTTGTTCAACGCGTTTGCCGTCGCCGCCGTTGTCGCGTTGGTGGCGTTGGTCGCATTGGTGGCGTTGGTGGCGTTGGTGGCGTTGGTCGCATTGGTCGCATTGGTGGCGTTCGTCGCCGACCCTGCCGTCGCAGCGCTCGTAGCCGAGGTGGCTACATTTGCTTTCGCGACGCTGGCGGTCGTAGCGAGCTTGTTGAACAGCGCCGTGTTGGTGGCGGCGAGCGACTTCAGAACCTTCGGGCTGATCTGCTTGGTCGAGCTGAGCAGATAGTGCTTGGCGGCCAGCGCGCCGCCACTCATCGAGAAGACGAGCGCCATCGTGGCGGCCACGTTGCATAGCTGAGTCGTTTGCGCATCAGTTCCCCCTCTTGGGACGTTTTGATCGCTGAGCCTACGTCGTCGTCCGGCGTATTGCGGGCGGTCCCCATACCGTCAGAGTGCAGCATGGACCTACTTCTTGGCGGCCGGGCTCGCAAGCCGTCAGCGCACCGGATGAAAGGCTCCCGAGAAGGGATCGGTGGCTGGCCCATGAATGTGGACGAGTCGATGAATCCGAACCGGTAGGTCGCCGACCTCGGTGGCGATACCCACGATCGAGGAGAACGTCTATGTCAGACTTCGTCAAGGCGCGCTGGGTTGCGGTTGCCGGCTTCACGGAACTTTCAGCCGTTAGCAGCTTGATCGTGAGCAAGGTCCTGCCGGCTGGGAGCTATCTGGTCTTCGCCAAGGCTCAGGTCCGTGCCGTCGAAGGGGCCGCCAGCGCTTTTGTCGGCACCTCTTGCGAAATTTTGGGACGAAAGCTCAGAAGTGAAGCTGGACGAAGCTGAATCGGCAGGAGGCCTCGGGGAATACACAGCCGGCAAATTCGGCGGAGCCTGGGCGCTCCCGATGGAGGCCGCGGTGTCTTCGGGTGGCAAGATCGAACTGCAGGTGTGGTGCTCAACGACGGCAAACACGTCGAGCGCAAAGATAGCGGCGATCGAGACACAGCTGTCGGCCTTGCAGACGAGCTCCAACAGCTGAGGCCGGATGGCCCCGCGCGGCAGGGGGTTCGGCGAAACCGGACCCCCACGCGCCCGGCCAACGTCGCCGCAAGCGCGGGCGATAGCCCGATCCGGTACAACGACCTGGGAGCGATAGAGCGCAACGATCGACCATCCACCGGGAGGAGCCCAGCCGATGCCCACCTACATCATGCTCTCGACCCTCACCCCCGAGGGCGTACAGACGGTCAAGAACAACCCCCAGCGGATCCGGGAGGTCAACAAGGAGGTGGAGCAGCTCGGCGCGAAGGTCACGGCGCAGTGGGCCACCCTCGGCCACGTCGACTTCATCTCGGTGGTGGAGGCTCCCGACGAGGGAACGATGGCACGCGTGTCGCTCGAGCTCGGCTCGCGCGGCACCGGCCGCTACGAGACGCTGGCGGCGATTCCCGTGGAGGACTTCATCGCGTCGCTGTAGCCGCTCGCCCGCGGGCGCCCGACGAGGGAGTCGCGTGATCGACCCGCGACTCCCCCGCAGGACTCGGGGCGTGTGACTACTCCTGGACGAGGTACCCCGAGAACGAGCAGGCCGGACCGCCGGCGCCCTGCAGCCATACGCCCTGGTTGGCGAAGCCGTCCACGGCGACCGATCCGTTTGCGGACTCCAGCGCCCATGACCCGGTGCTCCCCTTCAGCTTCATGAGCACGCTGGGGTTGATCTGCTTGGTGGAACTGATCAGGTAGTGGTTGGCCGCAAGCGCCCCGCCGCTCATGGCGAAGAGGAGGGCGAGCGTGGCCGTGACGTTCGCGTAGCTGAACGGTCCGCGTCTGAATATGTACATAGATGTACGCTACGCCATCGCCGACTGTGGGCATGCAGATGGATGGGAGGCTTGAGGCAACGCGGTCCGGACGTCCGCCGGACCTCGACTCTGCCCGTACGGGCGCGTATGCTGCGGCCATGAGCCGACGCCAGCAGATGCGCCCAGGTTCCGCCAGCGCCGGAGCGGAGGCGCACGCGAAGTGAGCGGACGGACGCCCGACGGCAGCGGCCGTGAGGGAGGCGCGCCCTCGGCCCACGAGGGCCGAGGGGGGGGCGCGCCCGGCATCTCGCTGGTGCCGGATCCGATGCAGGAGGCCGAAGTGCAGGCCCAGCTGGACGACATCGACGTGGACGCCCCGCGGGTGGGGATCGTGATGGGCTCCAAGAGCGACATGGAGGCCATGGAGAAGGCGGCCAAGGAGCTCGAAGAGCGCGGCATCCTGCACGAGGTGCGGGTGATGTCGGCCCATCGTGAACCCGACGTGGTGGCCGAATACGCCAAGAACGCCCACATGCGGGGCCTGCGGGTGATCATTGCGGGCGCGGGAATCTCGGCGGCTCTGCCGGGCGCGGTGGCGGCGCACACCGACCTGCCCGTGATCGGGGTCCCGCTGTCGGGCCGCCTGACGGCCGCCGGTGGCCTGGACGCGATCCTCTCGATCGTGCAGATGCCGCCCGGGGTGCCGGTGGCGTGTGTGGGTCTGGACAACCCGCGCAACGCAGCCATCCTGGCCGCGCAGATCCTCGGGTCCTGACGATCCGGGTCGCCTACTCCCAGCGCTCAGCGCTCCAGATCAGCCAGAGTGGCTGAGGGCGCGGGCACGACCGCGGACCGGCCGCGATAATCAACAGAAGTGATCGCTCGTTACACCCGCCCCGAGCTAGGCCGGCTGTGGACCGATGAGGCGCGCATGGAGACCTGGCGCCAGGTCGAGGTGGCGGCCTGCGAGGAGCTGGGAAGCCTGCTCGGCCACGAGGGGCCCGATGAAGGCGAGTTGCAGGCGATTCGCGCGGCGAGCTTCACGGTCGAGGAGGTCAACGAGCGCGAGCGCGTCACCGACCACGACGTGGCCGCGTTCGTGGACGTGCTGGCGGCCTCGGCGGGGGAGGCTGGGCGCTGGATCCATTTCGGCCTGACCTCCTCGGACGTGCTCGACACGGCGCTGGCGCTGCAGCTGCGAGCGGCGGGCGAGGTGATCGTGGCGGGCGCTCGCGAGCTGGCCGCCGCGCTCGCGGCCCGCGCGCGCGAGCATGTGGACACGCTGTGCGTGGGACGCACGCACGGCGTGCATGCCGAGCCGACAACCTTCGGCGTCAAGCTCGCCGGCTTCGCCTTCGAGGCCCACCGCAACGCGGAGCGCCTGCATCTCGCCTTCGAGCAGGTGGCCGTGGGTGCACTGTCGGGAGCGGTCGGCACCTATGCGGCCACGAGCCCCGACTTCGAGGCGCGCGTGCTGGAGCGCCTGGGCCTGCGCCGCGAGGACGTCTCCACCCAGGTGGTCCCGCGTGACCGGCACGCGGAGCTGGTGAGCGCGATTGCGCTGGCGGGAGCGGGCCTCGAGCGCTTCGCGACTGAGATCCGCCACCTGCAGCGCACGGAGGTGCGCGAGGTCCAGGAGGCCTTCCGCGCCGGGCAGAAGGGCTCATCGGCGATGCCACACAAGCGCAACCCGATCAAGAGCGAGCAGATCACGGGCCTCGCACGGGTGCTGCGCGGCAATGCCCACGCGGCGCTCGAGAACGTGGCGCTGTGGCACGAGCGCGACATCTCGCACTCCTCGGTGGAGCGGGTGATCCTGCCCGACTCGACCATCTTGATCGACTACCTGCAGCACCGCACGATCTCCCTGGCCCGCGACATGACCGTGGACGCGGAGCAGATGCTGGCCAACCTCGAGCTCACCCGCGGCGCGCTCTTCTCTCAGCGCATCCTGCTGGCGCTCGTGGAGGCCGGCTCCTCGCGCGATGACGCCTACCGGGTGGTGCAGGAGCTCGCCCAGCGCGCCTGGGACGAGGCCACTCCGCTGCGCGAGCTGCTCGCCGCGGACGAGCGCGCCAGCGGCCTGGAGCTGGAGGAGATCTTCGACTACGGCCATTACCTGCGCCACGCCGAGGACATCGTCTCGCGCCTCGACGAGTTCGCCTGAGCGGAGCCTCGCGACCGCCCGATCCCGCTGGTAGCATCGCGCCACGTGAGCGCTCTCGCCGACCTGCCCCTCCTCGCCAGCGGGAAGGTCCGCGAGATGTACGACCTGAGCGCCACCCAGGGGGTGGCCCAGCCAGCGCTGCTGATGGTGGCCAGCGACAGGATCTCGACCTATGACGCGGTCCACCCCACGCCGATCCCGGACAAGGGCAAGGTGCTCACGGGCCTGTCGGTCTTCTGGTTCGCCAAGACCTCTCAGATCGTGGCCAACCACCTGATCTCGGCCACCGACGGCGTGCCCGAGGAGGCGCGCGGCCGGGCGCTGGTCGTGCGCAGGCTCCGGATGCTTCCCGTGGAGTGCGTGGTGCGCGGCTACATCACGGGCTCGGGCTGGAAGGACTACCAGGCCACGGGCTCGGTGTCGGGGATCGCCTTGCCGGCCGGCCTGCGCGAGTCAGAGCAGCTGCCCGAGCCGATCTTCACGCCGAGCACCAAGGCCGAGGAGGGCCACGACGAGGCGATCGACTTCGAGGCCGCGGCCGAGCTGGTGGGCGATGCCGCGTTGATGAGGCGTGTCGAGGATGCCTCGATCGAGCTGTACTCCTTCGCGGCCGAGCACGCGCGCGAGCGCGGGGTGATCCTGGCTGACACCAAGTTCGAGTTCGGCCTCGACGAGCACGACGAGCTGGTCCTGGGAGATGAGGTGCTCACGCCGGACTCCTCGCGCTACTGGCCGGCGGACGGCTATGAGCCCGGCCGCGGGCAGCCGAGCTTCGACAAGCAGTACGTGCGCGACTGGGCATCGGCGAGCGGCTGGGACAGGAGGCCGCCGGCGCCGGAGATCCCCGACGACGTGGTGGCCGGGACGCGGGCACGTTATGTGGAGGCCTACGAGCGCATCACGGGCGAGCCGTTCGAGGCGTGGCTGAAGCGCAGCGGGGCGGCGTGAGGGCGCGCGTGCTGATCCGCCCCAAGGCGGGCATCCTCGACCCGCAGGGCGCGGCCGTGGAGCGGGCGCTGCCGGCGCTGGGCTTCGCGGGCGTGGGCAACGTGCACGTGGGTCGCCTGGTGGAGCTCGACGTCGAGGACGAGGCCCAGCTGCAGCCCATGTGCGAGCGGCTGCTGGCCAACCCGCTGGTCGAGGACTACGAGGTCCAGCTGCTCGACGGCGGCGTCTGACGCGGGTGAAGTTCGGCGTCCTCCAATTCCCGGGCTCCTGCGACGAGGTGGACGCGCTGGAGGCGGCCAGGCGGGTGGGCGATGCGGAGCTGATCTGGCACGGCGAGCGCGACCTCAAGGGCGCCGATGCGATCGTCGTCCCGGGCGGCTTCTCGTATGGCGACTACCTGCGGGCGGGCGCCATCGCGCGCTTCTCCCCGGCGATGGAGTCGGTGATCGACTTCGCGGGCGAGGGCGGGCTGGTGCTGGGTATCTGCAACGGCTTTCAGGTGCTGTGCGAGGCGCACCTGCTCCCAGGGGCGCTGCTCCCGAACGAGAACCTGCATTTCACCTCCCGCCAGGTGGAGGTCGAGGTGCTCAGCGGCGGCGCCTTCACCCGCGCGTGCGGACCCGTTACCCACCCGCCCCAACGCCTGTCGATTCCGGCCAAGCACGCCTGGGGGCGCTACTACGCGGAGTCGGAGACGCTGGCGGCGATGGACGGCTCGGGGCAGCTCGTGCTCCGCTATGCGCCCGGAGAGAACTTCAACGGCTCGCTCCATGACATCGCGGGCGTGTGCAACGAGCAGGGGAACATCTTCGGGCTGATGCCCCACCCGGAGCACGCGGTCGACGAGCTGATGGGCGGCTCGGCCGACGGGCTGAGGATCTTCGAGTCGATGCGGATGACCGTGGAGGGTGCAACTCGATGATGAGCGCTGAGCGCGGCAGGTCATCGTTTGCGTGCGGTGTATAACCATGGTGATACACCACTCGCAAGGAGACACACTCAGCCCGACGCTCGAGGACGCGCTGGCGCTGGGTCTGACGCGCGCGGAGTACGAGTTGGTGTGCGAGAAGCAGGGACGGGCGCCCAACCAGGTGGAGCTGGCGATGTACTCGCTGCTGTGGAGCGAGCACTGCGCCTACAAGCACTCGAAGAAGCTCCTGCGCTCGCTGCCGACGGAGGGCGAGCACGTGGTGATGGGGCCGGGCGAGAACGCAGGCGCGGTGGACGTGGGCGGCGGCCTGGTGTGTGCGTTCAAGGTGGAGTCGCACAACCACCCGAGCGCGGTCGAGCCCTTCCAGGGGGCGGCCACCGGCGTGGGCGGCATCCTGCGCGACATCTTCGCGATCGGCGCGCGCCCGATCGCGGTGCTCGACTCGCTGCGCTTCGGCGAGCCGACGGCACCCGCCGCCCTGGACGAGCGCGCCGCCGCCCGCGCCGCGCGAGTGCGCTACCTGCTGGAGGGCGCGGTGTCGGGCATCGGCCACTACGGCAACTCGATCGGCGTGCCGACGGTGGGCGGCGAGGTCTACTTCGAGGGGCCCTACGAGCAGAACTGCCTGGTCAACGCGATGGCGCTCGGGCTGGCCGAGCGGGACGGGTTGGTCCGCAGCGCGGCCGCGGGCCCGGGCAACGTGGTGGTCCTGTTCGGCGCCTCGACCGGTCGCGACGGGATCGGCGGCGCCTCGGTGCTCGCCTCGGCGGAGCTCGGCGGCGAGGGGGCCGAGGACAAGCGCCCGACGGTCCAGGTGGGCGATCCGTTCGAGGAGAAGAAGCTCCTGGAGTGCTCGCTCGAGCTGCTGTCCCGGGGCCTGTTGGTGTCGCTGCAGGATCTGGGAGCGGCGGGTCTCACCTCCTCGGCTTCGGAGATGGCCTCCAAGGGGGAGGTCGGCATCGACATAGACGTGGCGCTGGTGCCGCTGCGCGAGGCGGACATGGAGCCGTTCGAGGTGATGGTCAGCGAGTCCCAGGAGCGGATGCTGTGCGTGGTGGAGCCGTCGAACGTGGCGGCCGTGCTGGAGCTGTGTGAGAAGTGGGAGGTGGGCGGCGCGGCGATCGGCACGGTCACGGACACAGGGCGGATGCGTGTGCTGCGCGAGGGCGAGCTGGTGGGCGACATGCCGGTGCGCGCGCTCGTGGACGACTGCCCGCTGTATGACCTGCAGCCGCGCGAGTCATCCGAGCCGCTCTACCCGCCCCCGGCGGCGACGCTGGCCGCCGAGGCCACGCCCGGGCAGGCGCTGCTGGCGCTGCTGTCCTCTCCCAACCTCTGCTCGCGCAGGCCGCTGTTCGAGCGCTACGACTCGATCGTGCAGTCGCGCACCGTGCGCCGCCCCGAGCAGGCGGACGCGGCCGTGCTGGCGCTGCCAGACGGCAGCGCGCTGGCGGTGAGCATCGACTGCAACGGCCGGCGGGTGGCGGCCGACCCGTATACGGGCACGATCGAGGCGGTGCTCGAGTGCGCCGCGAACCTCGCGTGCGTGGGGGCGCAGCCGCTGGGCACGACCAACAACCTCAACTTCGGCAACCCGGAGAAGCCCCACATCGCCTGGCAGCTGACAGAGGCGGTGCGGGGGCTGGGCGAGGCCTGCAGGGCGCTACAGGCGCCGATCGTGGGCGGAAACGTCTCTCTCTACAACGAGGGCGCGAGCGGCCCGATCTACCCGACGCCGGTGATCGGCATGGTCGGCCGTCTGCCCGATGCACGGATGGCGGGGCGGATGGGATTCGCCCGCGCGGGCGACGCGATCGCCCTGGTGGGAGCGTTCGCGCCGTCGATCGCTGCCAGCGAGCTGGCCAAGCTGCGCGGCGAGGCGCTTCCGGACGGCCTGCCGGCGATCGACGTGGAGGCCGTCCGTGCGACCCAGGCAGCGGTTCGCGAGGCCGTGGGCTCGGGCGCCCTCTCGAGCGCGCACGATGTCGCCGAGGGCGGGCTGGCGGTGGCGCTGGCGGAGTGCTGCTTGGTTGGAGGCATCGGCGCGGAGGTGACCCTCTCCGCCTCGCCGGCCACGGCCCTCGTTGCCCTCTTCGGCGAGGCCAGCGGCGGCTTTCTCCTCAGCGGCCAGCGGAGCGAGCTGCTCGAGCTCGGCGGTCGTGTGCCGCTCGAGCTGATCGGGACCGTGGGCTCGGACGCCTTGACGATCTCGCTCACGTCCAGCACAGCCGACGGCGGCGGCACCGGCGAGGTGCTGAGGATAGATCTGGCTGACATGGGAGCGGCCCACGCGGCGCTCGGCAAGCTGTTCGGATGGGGAGGTCGCGATGAGTGACGCACCGGTCAAGACCAGAGCCCACCTCGGGGTGGTGCTGCACCCGACCCCGCGAATGCTCAAAGAGGCGATGGCTGACGTCGACGGGTTCAATGCGAAGTTCGCCGTCCTCATAACGCGCCTGGTAGGCACGATGTGGTGTGCCTATCTGTTCACTCTCATCGCCCTGCTGGGCCTGAACGCGGCGCTGAAGCCGGGCGGCGAGGGCATCGTCGCGTGGATCGCTCAAACGTTCCTGCAGCTCGTGCTGCTGTCGGTGATCATGGTGGGGCAGAACGTCCAGAGCATCGCCTCGGACAAGCGCGCCGAAGGAACCTTTGAGGACGCGGTCAAGATCCTCGACCGTCTCGACCTGAGCACCAAAGGCGGCATCGCCGACCTCAAGCTCGCGCTGGACGAGCGGCTGAGCGCGATCGAGACCCGGCTCGAGGCCGTGTCGACGGATGTGAAGAACCCGAAATGAACCGTGCTAGCTTGAGGGGAGTGATGCGTGACGGACCGCGCGACGAGTGCGGAGTTTTCGGACTGTACGCGCCTGGGCACGAGGTTTCGCGTCTGTCCTACTTCGCGCTGTACGCCCTTCAGCACCGCGGCCAGGAGTCTGCGGGTATCGCGGCGGCCGACCGCGGCGGGCACATAATCACGCGCCGCGAGCTGGGTCTGGTCAACCAGGTGTTCACCGAGAACGACCTGCGCACGCTGGCGGGCGAGCTGGCGATCGGCCACGTGCGCTACTCGACCACGGGCTCGAACGCCTGGGAGAACTCCCAGCCGGTGCAGCGCTCGGAGGGCACCAACGGCTCGCGTCGCGAGGTTGCGCTCGCGCACAACGGCAACCTGATCAACGCGCTCGAGCTCCACGAGGAGCTGCTCGAGCGCGGGGTCAGCTTCAGCTCGACCTCGGACTCGGAGATCATCGCGGCGATGATCGCCACGCACCCGGCCGATCGGGTGGAGGACGCGATCGCGGACGTGCTGCCGCGGCTGCGCGGGGCCTTCTCGATCGTGGCCATGACCAAGGATCGCGTGGTGGCGTTCCGCGACCCCCACGGCCTGCGCCCGCTGGCGATCGGCGTGATCGAGCCGGCGGCGGACGCCGAGGAGGATGAGCCGCACTACTGCGTGTCCAGCGAGTCGTGCGCCTTCGACATCATCGGCGCGAAGTACGTGCGCGACGTGGAGCCGGGCGAGGTCGTGACGCTCGGCCCGGAGGGCCTCGAGAGCCGGATCGTGGCGGGCGGCGGGCGGCGGGCGTTCTGCGTGTTCGAGTACATCTACTTCGCGCGCCCGGACTCGCGCATGAACGACCAGGTGCTCCAGGTGGCGCGCGGGCGCATGGGCGAGATCCTCTGGAGCGAGGCTCCCGTGGAGGCGGACCTGGTGATCGCGGTGCCGGACTCCGGAAACCCGGCGGCGCGCGGCCTTGCGCGCGCGGCGGGCCTCCCCCAGGACGACGGCTTCGTCAAGAACCGCTACGTGGCGCGCACGTTCATCCAGCCCGGCCAGGAGCTGCGCAAGCACGGCCTGCGCCTGAAGTTCAACCCGCTCCCTGAGGTGATCGCGGGCAAGCGCCTGGTGGTGGTCGACGACTCGATCGTGCGCGGCAACACGACGCGCCAGATCGTGCAGATGCTGCGCGACGCGGGCGCGCGCGAGATCCACATGCGCATCTCGGCGCCGCCGATCAAGCATCCCTGCCACTACGGCATCGACATGTCCACGCGCGAGGAGATGATCGCGCACGGGCGCAGCACCGAGGAGGTGGCTGCCGAGCTGGGCTGCGACTCGCTGCACTACCTCTCACTGGACGGGGTCTATGAGGCGGTTCGCGGGACCAGGGCGACGCACTGCGATGCGTGCTTCACGGGCGAGTACCCGCTGGCGGGCAGCGACGGCGCGGCGGGCAAGTACTCGCTGGAGGAGGAGCAGCCTGCCCAGCCCGACGAAACGCCGCCGCTGCCGCTGATCTCGGCCTAGCGGCTCAGGCGGGAGTGCTGTAGCCGGCGAGCTCGAGCCACTCCAGCCGGGCCGGGGGCCCCGCGATCCCGCCCTCCTGGAGCGCCTGACCGAGCCGGTCGTGCATGAAGCGCTCCTGGTGCTCCTTCGAGTCCCACACCTCGACGACGACCCAGCCTCCCTGCTTTGCTGCGCCCAGGTGCGAGACCATGCCCGTGGGCCAGTCGCCCTGTCCGCTCACCGGGTCGATCCCCAAGCGCTGGTTGACGGCCTCGTACTGCTCGCGGCCGACTCCGTCGAACTCCAGGATGATTGCATCCGCCATCTCTCCACCCCCTGATCGGTTTGTGCTGCTGCGGACCCAGGCTACTCGCCGAGGGCGGGCGCCCGCAGCCGGCCGGGGGCCGGCTGAGAGGGAATCGGAGCGGCGGCTCGGCGGGGGGCCTAGCCGAAGTGGTCCTCGCGGGCTCCGGGGGCGTCGTTGTAGCGGTTGTTGTAGGGCGTGCGGCTGATCAGCCGGCCCTTCCTGTCCGTCTGCAACGAGGCGCCGAGCGCCACGACGATGATGAGGGTGATGATTATCGCGAGAAGCATGTGGTGGTCCCTGTGAGTCGTTTGGCTTACAAGCTGTCGTCCCTGACGGATCGACCGACGACTCTCCACCCTCAGGTGTAGTTAAGCGCGAAACGCCGGCGGGCTCTGTGACGTTGCTCACAGCTATCGTGCGCCCGGCGTGGCCGAGCAACTCCCCATCGCCGTGCTGGTCTCGGGCACGGGCACCAACTTGCAGGCGCTGCTGGACAGCGTCCACGGGCACGACGCGCGGGTGGCGGCGGTGGCGTCGAGCGTCCCCGACGCTCCGGCCCTGGCACGTGCCCAGACGGCGGGGGTGCCCACGGCCGTCTTCCCCCGCGCCGACTATCCAAGCCGCGCGGCGCGCGATGAGGCGCTCGCGGACTGGCTGGCGGCCGAGGGCGCTCGGGCGGTGGTGCTCGCCGGCTACATGGAGCTGCTGGGAGAGGTCTTCCTGGATCGCTTCCCGGGCGCTGTCATCAACGTGCACCCGTCGCTGCTGCCGGCCTTCCCGGGACTGGCGGCGATCGAGCAGGCGCTGGCCTACGGCGTGAAGGTGTTCGGCGTGACGGTCCACTTCGTGGACGCGGGCGTGGACTCCGGGCCGGTCATCCTGCAGCGAGCCGTGGAGCTCCCCGACGCGCGCGAGCCGGGAGCGGTGCTCGCGGCGCTGCGCCCGCTCGAGCACGAGCTGCTGCCGCAGGCCGTGCGCCTGCTGGCACGCGGTGCGATCGCTCCCGACCCCGAGAACCCGCGTCGCATGGCGATCCGCGCGGGCGAGGGATAGGCTCTTTCCAATGGCCCCCGACCGCGACGTCATCGCCGACCCCGCAGCCGGGATCGAGCGGGCGCAGCCGGGCGAGGTGCGGGTTCGCAGGGCGCTGCTGTCGGTGTCCGACAAGCAGGGGGTCGTTGCGTTCGCGCGCGGCCTGCAGGCGCTCGGGGTGGAGATCGTCTCGACGGGAGGAACCTCGCGGGCGCTCGAGCAGGACGGCCTGCCTGTGCGCTCGATCGATGACTTCACGGGCTTCCCCGAGATGATGGACGGACGCGTGAAGACGCTGCACCCGCGCCTGTATGCGGGCCTGCTGGCGCGACGCGACCAGGAGGAGCATCTGCGCGCGGCGGCCGAGCAGGCGATCGAGCAGGTGGACCTCGTGTGCGTGAACCTCTATCCGTTCGAGCAGACCGTCGCGCGCGGCGACGCGAGCGAGTCCGAGGTCATCGAGAACATCGACATCGGCGGCCCGACGATGATCAGGGCGGCGGCCAAGAACGCTCCGTTCGCGGCCGTGGTTGTCGACCCGGGCGACTACGAGCGCCTGCTGGCGGAGCTCCACGAGTCCGAGGGCCGGCTCTCGCTGCGGACCCGCACCGAGCTCGCGGCCAAGGCCTTCGCGTGTACCGCCCGCTACGACGCGGCGATCGCGACCTGGTTCGCGGCCCGCACCTATGAGGGCTTCCCTCCGACCTGGAACGACTCATATGAGAAGGTCAGCGACCTGCGCTACGGCGAGAACCCGCACCAGAGCGCTGCCTACTACGCGCGCGTGGGCGCGCCCACACACCTGCTCGCCGGGGTCGAGCAGCTCCACGGCAAGGAGCTCTCGTTCAACAACCTGCTCGACCTCAGCTCGGCGCGGGAGCTGGTGGAGGACTTCGACTCTCCGGCCTGCGCGATCGTCAAGCACAACAACCCGTGCGGGTGCGCGATCGGCGAGACCGGCCAGGCGGCCTACGAACGGGCCTTCGCCTGCGATCCGCAGAGCGCCTACGGCGGTGTGATCGCCGTCAACCGGCCGGTCGACGGGCCCTTCGCCGAGGAGCTGGCCAAGCAGTTCATCGAGGTGCTGCTGGCGCCCGGCTATGACGAGCAGGCGCTCCAGACCCTGCAGGTCAAGAAGAACGTGCGCCTGCTCGAGCTCGCCGAGTGGCCGGAGCCGGCCGGGGAGGTCGAGACCAAGGCGGTGATCGGCGGCCAGCTCGTGCAGAGCCGGGATGCGGTCGCGGAGACCCGCGAGCAGATGCGTGTGATGAGCGCGCGCGAGCCCGGCGAGCAGGAGTGGCGGGACATGCTGTTCGCGTGGAGGGTCTGTCGCCACGTGCGCTCCAACGCGATCGTGGTGGCGGCCGGTGGCGCCACGATCGGGATCGGCGCCGGGCAGATGAGCAGGGTGGACGCTGTGCGGATCGCGATCGAGAAGGCACGCGCCTTCCAGCCCGAGGCGCTCGCCGGCTCGGCGCTCGCCTCCGACGCCTACTTCCCCTTCGCCGACGGTCCCGAGCTCGCGATGGAGGCCGGAGTGAGCGCGATCATCCAGCCGGGCGGGTCGGTGCGCGACGAGGAGGTCGTGGCCGCCGTGGACGGTGCCGGTGCGGCGATGGTCGCAACCGATCGTCGTCACTTCCGCCACTGAGCTGGTCGCGGCCTGGATTTGGAGATCGCTCGCTTCTCGGCGGGGGGGGCTTGAAGAAAGTGATGTAACGATATATCGTGATGCTCTCAAGATAGTTCACGATAGGAGTAGATATGTTTGGCAATGCACATTCAAGAGACGCTGAGGCCCCGCGCTGCGGGCCCTCACGCCACGGTGGGCACCGCGCCCACCACTTCGCCCACGGTCCCCGCGGCGAGTTCGGCGGGCCGTTCGGGGGCTTCGGCGGCGGTGGAGGCCCCCGCGGTCGCGGCCGCAAGGCCCGTCGCGGCGACATCCGCACGGCGGCGCTGCTGCTGCTGAGCGAGGAGCCGCGCAACGGCTACCAGATCATGCAGGAGGTCCAGGAGCGCAGCGGCGGCGTGTGGCGGGCGAGCCCCGGCTCGGTCTACCCCGCCTTGGCACAGCTCGAGGACGAGGGCCTGATCCGCTCGGAGGAGTCCGACGGGCGCAAGCTGTTCGCACTCACGGACGCCGGTCGCGCATGGGTGGCCGAGCGTGGCGATGAGGCGCCTGCGCCTTGGGATCAGATGAGCGAGGATGTCAGCGAGAAGGCCCATGAGCTGGGCAAGCTGATGCGCGAGGTCGCCTTCGCGTTCGCGCAGGTGATGCGCACGGGCAGCGAGGCTCAGATCGGCAGGGCCCGCGGGGTTCTGGCGAGCACGCGCCGCGACCTCTACCGGATCCTCGCCGACGGCGAGGAGCAGACCGGTACGGTGGACGAGGACAGTTGAGCCAGCCGAGCGCCCCGATATCGAGTCCCGCACCCGCCGTGTCGGTCAACGGCCTGGTCAAGCGCTACGACGAGGTCGAGGCGGTGCGGGGCATCGATTTCGAGGTTCGCTCCGGCGAGATCTTCGGCTTCCTGGGCCCCAACGGGGCTGGCAAGTCGACGACGATCAACATGCTCTGCACGCTCGTGCGACCAAGTGGCGGCTCGGCCAAGGTGGCCGGTCACGACGTGGTGAGCGAACGCGACGAGGTCAGGCGCAACATCGGCCTGGTCTTCCAGGACACGACGCTCGACGGCTACCTCACGGCCGAGCAGAACCTGCGCCTGCACGCCGAGCTCTACGGCGTGCCGCGCGAGCTCGTGGGCGAGCGGATGCGCCAGGTGATGGAGATGGTCGGGCTGTGGGAGCGGCGCTCGAGCTGGGTCAACACCTTCTCGGGCGGGATGAAGCGGCGCCTCGAGATCGCGCGGGGCCTCTTGCACTCGCCGCGGGTGCTGTTCCTGGACGAGCCCACGGTGGGACTGGACCCGCAGACGCGCAGCTCGATCTGGAGCTACATCCGCGAGCTGAAGACGCGCGAGGACATCACGATCTTCCTGACCACCCACTACATGGACGAGGCCGAGTACTGCGATCGGATAGCGATCATGGACCAGGGGAAGATCATCGTGCTCGACACGCCCGAGGCGCTGAAGGCGAAAGTGGGCAGCGACCGCGTGCAGATCCAGACCGACGACGACGAGGCGGCGATCGCCGCGCTACGGGAGCGCTTCGCAATCGAGGCGACGGTCGCCGAGGGTGAGGTGACCTTCGGCGTGGAGGAGGGCGAGCACTTCGTGCCGCGCCTGTTCGCCGAGCTGGGCCAGCCGATCCGCTCGGTCAGCGTCTCGCGCCCGTCGCTGGACGACGTGTTCATGTCCTACACCGGCTCCACGATCCGCGACGCCGAGGCCTCGCAGACCGACACCAGGCGCAACTTCGCGCGGATGATGAGTCGCTGATGGCCAGCGAGACGACAGCCCCCGTGCAGGAGGCGACAGCCCCGGGAGCCGCCGGCCAGCTCGCGAGCGGCGGCGGGCATCAGGTGGCGGGCGTGCGCGTGCCCGTGCGCAGCGCGGGCAGCGAGCTGCGCGCGATCAAGGTGGTGTGGAAGCGCGAGCTGATCCGCTTCAGCCGCGACCGGCTGCGGATCCTGACGTCGCTGATGCAGCCCTTCCTGTTCCTGTTCGTGCTCGGCACGGGCCTCTCGCGCCTGGCCTCGGCTGGCACGCACGGGGTGAACCTGCGCACGTTCGTCTACCCCGGGGTGCTGTGCATGGCGGTGATGTTCACGGCGATGTTCTCGGCCGCCTCGCTGGTGTGGGACCGCGAGTTCGGCTTCCTGCGCGAGATGATGGTGGCGCCTGTCCGGCGCAGCTCGCTGGTGCTCGGAAAGTGCTTCGGCGGGGCCACCGTCGCGGGCTTCCAGGGCGTGATCGTGCTGTGCCTGGCTGGCCTCGTGGGGGTGCCCTACTCGGCGATCCTGATCATCGAGGTGTTCGCCCTGCAGCTGCTGCTGGCCTTCGCGATCACGGCCTTCGGCGTGATGGTGGCGGCTCGAATCACCCAGATGCAGTCGTTCATGGCGCTGATGCAGATGGCGATCATGCCGATGTACTTCCTCTCGGGAGCCCTGTTCCCGGTGGCGGGCCTGCCCCAGTGGCTCGAGATCCTCAATCGCCTCGACCCGCTCACCTACGCGGTCGACCCGATGCGCAGGGCGGTCTTCGCGCACCTCGACATCAGCGCGGCGGCGCGGCGGGCGCTGGACCCCGGCGTGACCTGGTGGAGCTGGCACGTCCCGGGCCTCGTCGAGGCCGCCGTGGTGGCGCTGCTCGGCCTCGCGATGCTGGGCATCGCGATCGTGGAGTTCGGCCGCGCGGAGTGAGCGGCCTGCGCTAGCGGATCGCCTGCGTGGCGACCCCGAGCAGCGGGTCCTGGTTGTCCGACTCGTGGGTCTCCTCCGCCACGCGCATCACCTCGGCCAGCTGCGCGTTGTCCTTGGCGGCAAGCGCTTCGGTCAGCGGCTGCAGCAGCCCGCGCAGGAGGATCATCGGGCCGACCCAGCGCGGGGCCCACAGTCGCGCGGAGCGCCGTTCGATGCCGCGCTCGATCGCGTCGATGGCCTTCGACAGCGGAGCGGGATTGCGGATGAAGCCGGGCAGCTGCCCCGTGAGCACCTGCGCGGAGGGCTGGGCGAAGCCGGCGCGCACGAGGTCGGTGTCGATGAAGCCGAAGTAGGCGCAGCCGACCTGTGTGCCCGACGGCGCCATCTCCATTCTCAGCGCGTCGGTGAGCGCCTCCACCCCGGCCTTGGCGGCGGTGTAGGGGCCCATCAGCGGCGAGTGGCTGATGGCCGACATCGAGGAGATATTGAGCAGGTAGCCGCGGCGCTTGGCGATCTCGCCGATGACGGCGCGGTCGGTGCGCCACACGCCGAGCAGGTTGACGGCGAGCGTGCGCTCGACCTGTGCGACGGGTGCGGTGGCGAGGGCGCCCGTGTAGGAGATTCCGGCGTTGGCGATCGCCACGTCGATGGCGCCGAAGCGCTCCACGGTCGCGCTCACCGCGCGTTCGAGCGCGGCCAGGTCGGTGACGTCGGCCTCGAAGAACACAGCCCGATCCCCCAGCGCCGCGGCGTTCTGCTCGAGGCGCTCGGGCTCGAGTCCGACGAGCGCGACGTTGGCTCCCTTGGCGTGCAGTCGCTGGGCGGTGGCGGCGCCGATTCCGCGGGCGGCCCCGGTGATGAAGACGGTGCGGCCGTTGACGTCATAGGGCGCGTTCACGTGAGCAACCTCCGAGTCGTTCTGGGTGCGGGCAGGATCGCGGGCACGGCCAGAGCCTACCCTGGTAGGGTCGGCGCATGGCTCCGCTCGGACCGTCCTGTTCGGCTCTCGAGCTCGCCGCGGCCCTACGCTCCGGCCAGCTCTCCTCGGTGGAGCTGCTCGACGCATGCCTGGCGGCGGTGGACGCGCTGAACCCGCAGATCAACGCGGTGATCTGGCGCGACGACGAGCAGGCGCGCGCGGCGGCGCAGGAGGCCGACCGTCGTCTGGCGGCGGGCGAGCACGCTCCGTTCCTGGGCGTTCCGCTGCCGATCAAGGACCTCACGCCGGTGGCGGGCTGGCCCGTGACCTATGGCTCGAATGGCGCTCCCTCGGGCCCGAGCGAGGAGAGCGAGCTGGTCGTGGACGCGCTGGTGCAGGCGGGCTTCGTGCTGTGCGGGCGCACCAACACCCCGGAGTTCGGCGTGATCACGGTCGCCGAGAACAGCCGCTACGGCATCACCCGCAACCCCTGGGACACGGAGCGCTCGCCGGGCGGCTCGAGCGGCGGCGCGGCCGCGGCGGTGGCGGCGGGCATGTTCCCGATCGCCCACGCCAACGACGGCGGCGGCTCGATCCGCATCCCCGCCTCCTACTGCGGCCTGGTCGGGCTGAAGCCGAGCCGCGGCCGCGTGCCGCGCCTGGCCCAGAGCTGGCTCGGCGCTGTGGTGGAGGGTGTGGTGTCGCGCACGGTGGCCGACTCGGCGGTGGCGCTCGACGCGATCGCCGGTCCGGATCCGCTGGCCTGGTACAACGCACCGGCGCCGCCGCGGCCGTTCGCGGAGGAGACGAGCACGCCTCCTGGCACGCTGCGCATCGGGCTGATGGCGGAGGCGCCGCTGGGCATCCCGACCGACCCGGCCTGCAGCGAGGCGGCGCGCTCCACCGCGGCCGCGCTGGAGGAGCTCGGCCACTCTGTCGAGGAGGTCCAAGTGCCGACGATCTCCGAAGAGATGGTGCCGCCGTTCATCGCCCTCACCCAGGGCGGCCTGGCCGACTACGAGGGCGTGGACTGGTCGGCGGTCGAGCCCCACATCGCCCACCAGCGCGGTCTCGCGAGTGAGACGGGCGCCTACGACTACGTCCTCGCCGCGCGCACGCTCGAGCTGCTCAGCCGCCGCGAGGTGGCACGCTGGGGGCGCGACTTCGACGTGCTCGTGACACCCGTCTCGGCGATCCTGCCGCCCCCCGCGGGCTCGGTGCTGGCGGCCCAGCACGCCGCGCCGGACCAGCCGCTGTTCGAGGTCGTCGCCAGCGTGTCGTTCACGGCCTTCGCCAATGTCACCGGACTGCCGGCCGTGAGCCTGCCGCTGCACTGGACCGATGAGGGGGTGCCCGTCGGCGTGCAGCTGGTGGCGGGACCGTGGCAGGAGGCGCGGCTGATCAGCCTGGCGGCGCAGCTGGAGCAGGCGCGGCCTTGGGTGCAGCGCCAGGCGCCGGTCGCTCAGGCGGCTTAGCCGAACCCCAGGCTGCCGTTCGTGCTGTATGCGCCGGGAGTGACGATAGTCATCCCGGCCCGCTACGCGTATATCACCGGCGATCCGAGCCTTCTGCATGTGCGCCTGACGATCGTCGGCAAGGAGGTGTTCAACGGCGACAGCGGCTTTGGAGACGCCGCTTCGGAGTCCACATACCTACCGGCCCTGCTGGGCGCCCACCGTCCCCTCCTGCGAGAGCTCGGCGTGAACGGCAGGGACCTGAGGAAGAGGGATCTCCGCAAGCTGCTCTTCAGATCGCTGGAGCAGAGCGTGACCTTCCCGGGGAGGGTCGTCGAGGTGATCCCGTCGCGATCCACGACTGAGCGCCCGTCTCGGCGGCCACTGCCGAGCTGCGCGCGTCGACCTCCTCGCTGTGATGCGGTCGGTGGCGGCGAGCACGGTGAAGACGAGGAAGGCCGTCAGCACCACTTCGGCTGCGAAGGCCGAGCCCCACGGATAGCCGCCGGGCGAGTGGGCTCCGAAGCCGTTGGCGCCGAGGCCTTCGCTGCCGGCGTGGTAGCCGCCTTTGCGCCCGGCCACGATCGCGAGCAGGCCCCTGCGGCGATGATCCCGCCGACGATCTGCGCGACCCAGTAGCGGGCGGCCCCTTTCCGACTGTTGGACGCCGACTGGGAATGGGTTCGTCATCGAGGGTCGCGATCCTGCCGCGCGGCATGCCGAGCCTTATCAGCCCGTGGTGGAAGTCATCGCGGGTTTGAGCGGCTCCCCGGGGAAGCGCACGCCGAAGCGCTCGATCAGACCGGGGATGCTGGACGGGTCCATCTCGAGCGCGTAGCGCTCGCACAGCGCACCCAGGATCGCTGGGTCGGCCTGCACGACGCCACCGAGCTCGACGAGCTCGGCGAAGAAACGCTCGAACCCGGCCGGCGCGATGATCTCGAGGATCCGGCAGGGCTCGTCTCCGGCGTTCCAGAAGGTGTGCCACTCACCGCGGGGCTTGAGCACGAGGTCCCCCGGGCCTGCCTCGAGCACCTCCTCGCCGAGGATCGCTCCCATGCGGCCTTCCAGCACATAGCTGTACTCATCCTCGCGGGCATGCCGGTGCAGAGGAGCGGCGAGTGCGCGCGCCGACATCGGGTGCTCGACGAGGGAGAAGCCACCGTCGCTCGCATCGCCATTGAGCATGAAACGCACCCCGATGCTGCCGAGGAACCCGGCCTTGCCATCCGCGGGTCCGACCACGCGACTCGAAGCGGTCTGCATTGCTCCCTCATTTCATTGGACAGTGATGTCGCGCCAACTATACACGCGCCGAGGCGCCTGCGAGAATTGAGCGGACAGCTTTGACCGATCAATCTCGCCCATATCGCATGAAGCGCCGTGCGGAGTCCCAGCAAGAGACCCGTCGCCGCATCACTGAGAGCGCCGTCGAGCTGCACGGGACGCTGGGGCCTTCACGGACATCGATGAGCGCCGTTGCTGCGCACGCGGGGGTTCGTCGCTCGACGCTCTATCGTCATTTCCCGGACGAGGCGGCGCTCTTTGACGCGTGCACGGCACACTGGGCGGCTTCCAACCCGCCGCCCGATCTCGCAGCCTGGTCGAGCGTCGAGGACCCGGATGAACGCCTGACGGCGGCGCTCGGCGAGCTCTACGCCTTCTACGGGCGAACTGAGACCATGCTCGGGAACCTCTTTCGAGATGAGGTCACGGTGCCGATCGTGCGTGAGCGGTTCGCCGCGTTCCGCGGCTACCTCGCCGCGGCGCAAGACACGCTCATGGCGGGTCGCCAACTTCGAGGAACGGCAAAGCGCCGCACAAGGGCTGCGCTCGGCCACGCGATCGCGTTCTCGACCTGGAAGTCCCTTGTGCGAGATCAGGGGCTCGATGACGGAGAGGTCGTCGAGCTGATGCTTGCTCTCGTGGGTGCTGCGGCGCGTCGCTGGATGCCCCGTGCGGGACTCGAACCCGCCCCACCGGATTAAAAGTCCGGCGCTCTACCAGATGAGCTAACGGGGCCCTGAGCGCGACAGTCTGGCAGACCGGCGGCCAGGTGGGGCGGGATCCGTGCGGCCGGCCGGCTTGGGCTATTCGGCGGCGGCCACGCGCAGCAGCTCCTCGATCCGGGTGAGCTTGACGCGGGGGCGTCCGGCGGGCTCGCCGAGGGCGCGCTCGTGGCGATCGATGGCTTCCCAGCCGGCGTAGGTGACGAGCTCTGGCTGGCGTGAGCGCAGCAGCGCCTCGACGGCGGCGGCGTCGGGCTCTCCGGGAACGTGCCGCGCGCCGGCGGCGGCCGCGGAGCCGTTGCTCTCGCCGCCGGCTGCGGAGAGGTCGGCGAGCATCGCGTCGACGGTCTCCTGGGCGTCCTTCTTGTTGGTGCCGATCACGCCTGAGGGCCCGCGCTTGATCCAGCCGACGACGTACTCGCCGGGCAGGGGCGAGCCGCCGGCGACGTCGGTGACACGCCCGCCCCGGTTTGGGATGACGCCGGCGCGCTCGTCGAAGGGGACGCCCGGGAGCGGAAGCCCGCGGTAGCCGATGGCGCGGAAGACGAGACCGGCGTGGATCGTCTCGCGCTCCTCGGTGGCCTGCGCGCGCAGCCCGCCGTCGGGGGTGGGCACGAGCTCGTTGCGGGTCAGCTCCACGCTCGCCAGGCGTCCATCGTCACCGGCGAGCAGGGCGGCGGGCGAGAGCAGGAAGCGCAGGAGGATTCGCTTGGGGTGCCCGACGGGCGGGCGGGCGGCGTATTCGCGCAGGATCTCCACGTTGCGCCGGGAGGTGACGTCGTTCTCGGCGCCGGCGTCCGCAACGGCCAAGCCGCGCTCGAGCTCGTCCGGGTCGACGATCACGTCGGCGTCGGCGAGCTCGCCGAGCTCGAGCAGCTCGGGGTTGGTGAAGGCGGCCTGGGCGGGGCCGCGGCGCCCGAGGACGATCACCTCGGAGACGTGGCTGGCGGCGAGCACGGCGAGGGCATGGTCGGCGGTGTCGGTGGGGGCCAGCTCGGAGGGCGCCAGCACGAGCATGCGGGCGACGTCGATGGCCACGTTGCCGTTGCCCACGACGACAGCGCGCTCTGCGCTCAGCAGGTCGACCTCGAGGTCGGTGTGGTCGGGGTGGCCGTTGTACCAGCCCACGAACTCGGTGGCGGCATGGGAGCCGGGCAGCTCTTCGCCGGGGATCCCGAGCGGACGGTCGGATGGCGAGCCGGTGGCGTAGACGATGGCGTGGTAGTGCTCGAGGAGCTCCTCGCGGGAGACGTGCTGGCCGAAGGTGATGTTTCCGAAGTAGCGGAAACGGGGGTGTGCGGCGGTCTTTTCATAGACGCGGGTGACGGACTTGATCTTGGGATGGTCGGGGGCGACGCCCGAGCGCACGAGCCCCCAGGGGGTGGGCAGGCGCTCGAGCATGTCCACCTCACAGCTCTCGGAGGCCTTGAGCAGATGCCCGGCGGCGTAGAAGCCGGCTGGACCGGAGCCGATCACGGCGATGCGGATGGAGGCGGGCTCGGGCATTGGTCTCCAGCGTAGGGAAGCAGTCTCAGAACATCCTGGGAACAGCCTGGGAACGGACTATGGGCGCGGCCCGACTCGAACGGGCGACCCCCTCGGTGTAAACGAGGTGCTCTAGCCAACTGAGCTACGCGCCCCAGCTGATGGGGACACAAGGCTAGCGAGCGGGAGAGCGGCGTTCCCTGCGAAGCTGCGGGGAATGTGGCGCGACGGCGGTCTCGGGGTCTGGCAGAGGTGGGCCGTGTGGGCGGCTGCGGCGGTGGTGCTCCTGCTGGCGCTGGCGCAGGTGATCCTGCCGCGGATAGCGGCTAGCGTGATCTCCTCGCGGGTGGGCCGCTACGGCAAGGTGAACAGCGTGAGCGTGTCGGCGTGGCCGGCCGTGAAGCTGCTGTGGGGGAGCGCTGACTCGGTGAAGGTGCGGGCGCAGAGCCTGACGCTGGAACCGGGGCAGGCGGCGAAGCTCTTGTGGGAAGCGCGGAGCACGACGCGGGTGGACGCGAGCGTGCAGCGCGTGCGGATGGGCTCGCTGGCGCTGAGCGATGCGCGCCTGAGCAAGCGCGGCTCAGCGCTCAGCGCAAAGGCGCGGGCGAGTGAGGGGGACGTGGCGGCGGCGCTCCCGCGCGGCTTCTCGCTGGGACTGCTGAAAAGTGAAGGCGGCGAGGTCGAAGTGCAGGCGAGCGGGGGCCTGTTCGGCGTGGGCGCGTCGGTGAAGGCGGTGGGGCAGGCGAGCGAAGGCAGGCTGGTGGCCCACCCGCTGGGGTTCCTCGTGGAAGGGCTGCGCCTGACGCTGTTCTCGGACCCCCATGTTTACGTGGAGGGCGTGGGCGCGAGCGTGCTCTCGAAGCAGCCGCTCACGTATGGGCTTTCGATGAGGGCGAGCCTGCGCTGAGGCGGCCTTCCGGGGGCCGGGCCCGCCCGAAACTGGGTGGTGGAGCGGGGCGCTTTCAGGCCGCCGCCGAGAGATCGGCGACTGGGGCGGTGGCCCGCGGAGAGACGAGCATGGGCAGTCCGGCCTTGGGGCTGATGGTGGGCATCTGGCGGATGCTCAGCTGGAAGTCATGGGGAAGGGAGAGGGAGAAGCGCGAGAGGATCAGAGTGGCGATCGTGCGGACCTCGAGCTGGCCGAAGCGCATCCCGATGCAGGTGCGGGAGCCGCCCCCGAAGGGCACGTAGGCGCCCTTGGGCAGCGCGGCGCGAGCCTCGGGGGCAAAGCGCTCGGGGCGGAACTCCTCGGGCTTCTCATAGACGTCGGGAAGGTGGTGGGAGGCCCAGGAGCAGTAGTTGACGAAGGCGCGGCCGGGCACGGTGTGGCCCTGGAACTCGAACGGCCGGATGGAGCGCCGCGGGCCGACCCAGGCGGGCGGGTACTTGCGCAGGGTCTCATCGAGCACGAGCTCGAGCTCTGTGAGCTCCCCGGAGGCGAGCTGAGCGGCCGTGGGCAGCGCACCGGGGAAGAGGGCGTCCTGCTCGGCGCGCAGGCGGGCGGCGATGTGGGGGTTGCGGGCGAGCTCGTAGAACATGAAGGAGACGGTCGAGGTGGTGGTGTCGTGACCGGCGAACAGGAGCGTCATGACCTCGTCGCGGATCTGCAGGTCGCTGAGGGCGTTTCCGTCCTCGTCGTGGGCATCGAGCAGCAGGCTGAGGATGTCCGAGCCGCGCTGCCCGGTTGCCCGGCGGTGGGAGATCTCGGAGTAGATCAGCGTGTCGAGCTTGCGGGCGGCCGCCTGCAGGCGCGCCCAGGGGGTGAAGGGGCCGCGCAGCACGCGCAGGAAGTAGTCGCTGGCGTAGAAGGCGAGCGCCTCCTCGAACAGCCCGGCGGCGTCGATTGCCCGCGCCTGCGGACCGTCGGGGTCGAGGCCGAAGAGGGCGCGCATGGCCACGCGCAGGGCGAGGTGACGCGTCCAGGCGTAGAGGTCCACGGTCTGGCCGGGAGCGAGCTGATCGAGCGCGTGGCCGGTCTCCTCGACGATCGTCTCGGCGGAGGCGAGGATGTGCTCGCGGTGGAAGGCCGGCAGCATGATCAGCCGCGAGCGGCGGTGGAACTCGCCGTCGATCGTGAGCAGGCCGTCGCCCATCAGCCCGATGAGGTCACGGAAGTGGGACTCGCGCCAGAGGAAGTTGGAGGCGTGGGAGACCGTGATGTAGTGGTTGGCCTCCGGGCCGAGCATGAAGACGACGTTGCCGTGGAACAGCCGCAGCGTGAAGATCGGCCCGAAGCGCTCGTAGGCCTCGAGCAGCATCGGCAGCGGTTCCTCGGCGAAGCGCCTCGTGCGAGTCAGCGAGAAGCGGGTTTCCCCGGGCGGGAACGGGACGGTGGCGCCACGCTCGTCGCGAAGGTCTTCCAGCAGCGCTGACAGCGGGCTCGAGTTGAGCAACGGAGGAGGACCGACGAGCGCCACAGCGCAAGACTAGCCCAAGCCTGGCTGCCTGGCCAGGCTTGAATTCGGACTCTCGCTCAGCGGCCCCGGCGGCTCCCCTCAGCGCTCGGGGCGGGGCCTCGGGCCGAGCCTTGGCATACTGGTGGAGCACGGAACCTCACCCCCGATGATCCGTGCATTCGCGGGGGCGTAGCTCAGTCGGTTAGAGCGCTGCCCTGTCACGGCAGAGGTCGCGGGTTCGAGTCCCGTCGCTCCCGCTTAACTTAGGCGTTTGACCCTGGATCTGCCCGCAAAATTGGCGTTTTCTCGGCGGCCGACCACCCGGATCTTTGGCTAGGGGTCGGTCCCACTTGTCTCCGATTCCCCGTGAATATGGGCTTTTCGGGAGGTCGCGGGTTCGAGGCGGTTGTCCCGCGACCACAAGAAAAGCTTGACCACAAAAAAGATCCTCAATATATTGCTGCTCAGATAGTCTAAAACTCATTATACTGCTATAGTAAGTCTCGTGAAGCGTTCGCGTATCTACTCCCCGTATGCCGTCGAAGCGGCCCGACTCCTCGGGGCGCAGATCAGCCTTGCGCGCCGTGAACGGCGCTGGTCCATGCGCGAGCTCGCCGAACGCGTGGGCACCACGGAGTTCACGCTGGGCAAGGTCGAGCGCGGCGATCCGACGGTTTCCCTTGGTGTGGCGTTTGAGGCCGCAACTCTTGTTGGCGTGCCGCTCTTCCATGAGGATCCCTCAAGGATGACTCTGGATATCGACCGGGTGCGCGCCCGAATCGCGCTACTCCCGCACAGGGTTCGGGCCCGCAAGGAAGATGTCAGGGATGACTTCTGAGCAGCCGACAGAGGTCTACGTCTGGGTGTGGCTGCCCGGCGCTGCCGAGCCAGTGGTAGCCGGCAGGGTCGAAGCTGTCGCGGACATCATCAACTTCAACTACGGTCAAAGCTACCTGGCCCGGGATGATGCGGTCCCCCTCTACCTGCCAGAGCTGCCGCTGGAACGCGGCCAGATACAGCCCCTGCCGGGCTTGACCGTTGCTGGCTGCATCGCGGATGCCGCCCCTGACGCGTGGGGCCAGCGTGTCATCCTGCGGCGCATCGTCGGAGAGGGACCGGGCGGCGAGGACCCCTCGAGTCTCAGCCGCTTGACGTACCTGCTCCAGACAGGCTCTGACCGGATTGGAGCGCTCGACTTTCAGGCCTCGCCAGACGAGTACGTCAGTCGTGAGTGGAGCGGCGCTCCCCTGGAGGAGCTCCTGCAGTCGGCACAGCGAGTCGAGGAAGGAGTGCCCTTCTCTCCAGCTCTGGACCAGGCTCTGCTACACGGAAGCTCGATCGGAGGCGCACGACCAAAGACAATCTTGGACGACGACGGCCCGGGGCTGATCGCGAAGTTCTCCTCCACCACCGATCGCTACGCGGTCGTCAAGGGCGAGTACACGGCCATGGAGTTGGCCCACCGGGTGGGACTAAGCGTCGCGGCCGTGACTCTCGAGGAGGTGCTTGGCAAGGATGTCCTGCTGATAAAGCGCTTTGATCGCGTACAGGACTCAACGCAACGGAGAGCGATCGTCTCGGCGCTCACGATCCTTGAGCTAGACGAAATGGCAGCTCGCTATGCAAGCTACGAGGCGCTCGCCCAAAAGATCAGAGAGCGCTTCACCGGCGCGGCCTCCACGCTGCGCGAGCTCTTCGCCCGACTCACGCTCAACATCCTCGTCGGTAACAACGACGACCACGCACGCAACCACGCCGCGTTCTGGGACGGACACGCGCTCACCCTCACCCCGGCGTACGACATTTGCCCGCAATCGAGGGCCGGTGGCGAGACGACCCAAGCCATGGCGATTAGGGCAGACGGGTTTCGGCTGAGCCAGCTCGCCGCGTGCGTAAGACAGGCCTCGACCTATCTCATTTCCGAAGCGGAGGCCCGCGAAATCATCGACTGCCAGATCGATGTGATCGAATCCGAGTGGAACGAGGTGTGCGACCGCGCGCGCATGACCGAGGTCGAGCGCCACTACTTTTGGCGACGGCAGTTCCTCAACCCCTACGCCTTTGAGGGATACCGGCAGAGCGCACCTCAGAGCTTCGCCTCGAAACAAGACAATGACCGGCCACCTGTCGTGTGACTCATCCGCACGGGGATCGGATGTCCAAGGCCGCTTCGACTCGGCGGGCGACTCGGGGTCTTGTGTGCGTTCGGTCCCGCCCTTGCCCACGCGTGCGACCTGACCCCGTGTCTCGGCCGGCTTGCCCTCAGGCCTTCCACTTGATCGAGCAACCGACCGGTGGCGTCTCGACGGGGCTGGGATCGCGACCGTCGAGCACCGCATCGAGAGCGCCGCGCAAGAAGGCGGCGTTCTGTGTCGGGTCGTCGTGGTCGGCGTCCGGGGCGCCCCGGTAGCGGAGCACCTCGGTGGCATCGAGCACGAACACATCGGGCGTCGTCTTCGCGCCATACGCCCGGGCGACGCTCTGCAATTCGTCGCACAGGTAGGGGACGCCCTCGAACTCTCCACCCTCAACTCGAACCCGCATCGCCTCGGGCGAGTCGCGAGGGTAGCGCTCGGCATCGTTGGGATTGACCGCCAGCACCCGAACGCCGCGGTCGGCGTAATCGCGCGCGACCCCGATGATCCGCTCATGCCACGCCAGTGCGTAAGGACAGTGGTTGCAGGTAAACACGACGACCGTCACGGGAGCCCCGCCCGGCTCGTGCATGGTCCCCTCGGTGTCTGGCAGGGCGAACGTCGGAGCATGATCGCCAACAGCTGTCATCTATTCCTCTCGGTAGTGGCTGTGCGGGCAGTACGCAGCGCATCGCGCACGTCGGCCGGGTCCGGTGTCGGCGATATCCGGCCGTCGCGGCGATGGTAGACGCGGCACGTCAGTCCGACCGGCTCCTCGCCGGGTGGCTGAACGTCCACGCCATCGATGCGAATGGTTGGCGACCCGACGAAACGCTCCAGCGCTGCCTCTGGCTGCGTCTTGACCTCGCGGACGACGACCGTGCTCGGATCGAGCGCAATATCCACCATCGCCTCGCGCAGCTCGGCAAGCGCCTTGGGATGCGAGGGACAGCCGTCCCAGAACAAAAGCTCGACACGCACCCCTTCAGGCTAGGGCACGTGCAGTTCCGGCTTGGGAGCTCAACACGCCCGATTTGCGGCAGGCGCAGCGAGGAGGCGGCTCGCCCCAAACCTCGATGTCGCCGTAGTCGGGGGGTAAAGTCGGGGTCTGACCCCCGTCGCCCCCGCTTTTGTCACCCCGCTTTTCCGGTTGGCTTTCGGGTGTTTCGACTTTGCTTGGTCGACTGCCTTGAAGTAGCCGGCGAATGCTGGGCGTGGTTTGACGGCGACGATCGTGCCGTTGTCCTGCCAGACGTGGTCGAACAGGCTGGAGAGGAGCTTGCGGCGCTCGGCTGGATTGGGCTTGCAGGAACTCCCGGCGCGTCCTCGCCTGAAACCACTCGGCGTAGGCGATGGGGTTTGGACCGATCCGATCGCCGGCCTGCCGAGTTGTAGATGAGGGGACATGAAGAGGAGGTACCGATGCGCAAGCACCTGAGCTATGCCAACGTCGTCGCCACGTTCTCGCTGCTATTCGCGATGAGCGGCGGTGCGCTTGCGGCTCAGCACTATTTGCTCAACTCCGTGAGCCAGATCGATCCGCATGTCCTGAGCAAGCTTCGGATGGCCACGGCCGGGACACTGTGGGCGCGAATCACCTCCGGAGGCAATGTCAATACGTCTAGCCCCGGCGTCGAGGCGGCGCGCTTTGGCGTTGGGGTGTATGAGGTTAGCTTTGGGCGGGACATCAGCAGGTGCGCGGTAGAGGTCACGGAGGCTAATCTTCCGGGAAGGTGGCCTGGGGGCTATATACCGGAAGCCGCACACGGCAGTGCGGTCGCCTCGCTCGCAAAGCCCGGTGGCAGCGGAGTTGGTGGAGTTGGAGGGCCAGGCAGTCCTGGGGGAGGGCCAGGCACTCCCGCCTATCCCTCAGGCAACACCGCGCTAGTGGCGACTTACGGAACCACGCCCGGCACTCTCGCGGACTCCGCATTCTTCATCGTCGTGACCTGCTAGCCAGCGTTCCGCTTGTAGGTCGGTCGAGGTGCTGTTTCGCCTGTCTGCCGCTGGACTGTCGAGTTTCACTCAATAAGTGCCTAGAGCTTCTGATGCTCCTTCGCTGGGATCGGTCCCGGCGCTTCTTGGCGCCGCGCTAGAGTCGTATCTCGATCGGCGTGGGTGGGGTGACAAACGTGGGTTCGACCCCCGTCGCTCCCGCTTTTGATCGACGTGCGAACCTCGGCGTAGCAGAGGTGTGCGGTTCTGATTGCTGCTGTTGCTGCTCGGGTTGGGGCGGGTGAGCTGCGGCTTTGATCTCGTTTTCGGTCCACGCCCGCACCTGCTCCACCAGCGCGAGGGCTGCGGACCGATCGAGAGCCGGCGGCTCCTCTCCCTCGTAGCGGAACTCGACTGCCCAAGGGGGGAGCACGTCAGCCTCGGAGAGAACCTCCGGAGCCTCAATCTCGTTCTCTTCGACCACGCCGACCAGGTAGCTCAGCGCATGGCTCTTCATGAATCCCACACCCCGTGCAGCCAGGACCGCCTTGATCAGCTTCTCGACGGCCTGCTGTGGAAGCCGACGATCGCGTCGGCGATGTCCGTATCCGAGGAGACCTTCCGTACGAGCGTCTCGTCGTCTACGGCCCGGGCCAGCAGCACGCGGGCCAGATCGAGTCGGTCATGCGGCGGCATGCAGCACTCGACCCTCGGTGAGCGCGGCATGCACCATCGACCCCTCCACGCCTTCCCAATCCTCGACGTAGCGCTCGCTTACGACGACGACATCGAACGGCATCCCTAGGGGGCGGAGTGCTCGACCCAGACGCACCATCTCGGCATGTCGGTCCTGCGGGTCGCGCTCCACGACCAAGAAGTCGAAGTCGCTGTCAGGGCCGGCGTCGCCGCGGGCACGCGAGCCGAAGAGCACGATCTTGACCGGATCGGCAGCGACGGCCGCCAACGTCTGGCCTGCCGCATCAATGACATCCTGCGCAACCATGACGACACCGTAGCGAAGCTGCCAGGCGGGCTTGCGCTTGGCCTGGTTCGCGCGACAGCGTTGCGGACTTCCGACGCGGTGCGCTCCCGGCTCAAAGAGCGCGTGGCTGGAGCGCGGCACGCTCTTTCGGGCCGCCTTGCCGCGCGCCACCCGCTCCGCCACGCTCAGCTGGGTGACTCGCGAGGCGGACGCGCGCTTGCTACCCATCCGCGCGACCTTACCCCCACCTCTGCCTGCTGGTAGGCGACGAAGGACGGCTCGCGCGACCTCTCTTGTGCGTCTGTTCGGGAAAGCACGCCGGCAGCGGGCGAGAACTACCGATGCGAGGGACCGACAGGCTTCGTAGCCTCGCGCTCGTGTCGAAGGTCCTCGATCAGAGCGCCATGTTGGTCGCGCAGGCCGAGCGACCCCAGACGACTGGCGCTGGAGATCGCGAAGGGCCAGCGCGCGAGCGGACGCGCCGCGGGACGGCCCTTGCCGTGTTGTGCGTCTCGATCCTCATCGTGAATCTCGACAACACGATCCTCAATGTGGCGCTGCCGACGCTCGTGCGCAAGCTCGGTGCCACCTCGAGCGAGCTGCAGTGGATCGTGGATGCCTATTCGATGGTGTTCGCCGGCCTGCTGCTCGTCGGCGGCAGTGTCGCCGACCGGTTCGGACGCAAGCGCGTCTTCCTGCTAGGCCTCACGATCTTCGGGTGTGGTTCGGTGGGCGCCGCGTTCTCCGGCTCTGTCGGGATGCTGATCGGATGGCGCGCCGTGATGGGATCGGGCGCCGCGCTGACAATGCCGGCGACGCTCTCGCTGATCAACGACCTCTTCCCCGATCCGGGCGAGCGCTCGCGTGCGATCGGACTGTGGGCCGGCATGAGCGGGATCGGCATCGCCATTGGGCCGATCGCTGGCGGTCTGCTGCTTGCGCACTTCTGGTGGGGCTCGGTCTTCCTGGTGAACGTGCCGATCATCCTCGGCGGACTGCTCGGTGCGGTCCTGCTCGTGCCGGAATCGCGCAACCCGCACGCCGCGCGGCCGGACCCCGGCGGTGCACTCCTCTCGATTCTCGCGCTTGGCTGCATTCTTTGGGCGATCATCGAAGCCCCAACGCATGGCTGGACCTCGACCGACGTGCTCGGCGTCGGCCTCACGGGCATCGCGATCCTGGCGGTGTTCCTCGTCTGGGAGCTCCGTTGCGAGCATCCGATGCTCAACCTCAACTTCTTCCGTGCCCGTCGGTTCTCGGCTGCCGCCGCCGCGGTGTCGCTCGGTGCGTTTGCTCTGTTCGGCGCACTCTTCGTGCAAACGCAGTTCCTTCAGTTCGACCTGCGCCTTTCCCCGCTTCAGGCGGGCGTGCGCATCCTGCCGCTCGCAGCGACGATCGCTCTTGCGGCGCCGTTCTCGTCACTGGTCGTGCGGTATCTCGGCAGCAAAGTACCGGCGAGCATCGGCTTGCTGGCGATCGCGGGCGGGCTTTGCGAGGCCTCGCTCGTGTCCGGCCCCGCGACGACCTACGCCCAGATGCTCCCCGGCCTGCTGCTGACCGGGCTCGGCGCCGGGCTGCTGCTTCCGACCGCCACCGACGCGGTGATCGGATCGGTACCCCGTAGCGACTCGGGGGTCGGCTCGGCCACGAACGGCGTCTCGATCCAGTTCGGCGGCGCGCTCGGAGTCGCCGTGATCGGGAGCGTCCTGTCGAGCCGCTACGAGCACCAGATGACCCGGGCGCTCGCGGCCATCCCAATCCCGCGGGCCGCCGAGCAGGCGGCGCTCGGCTCGATCGGCGGCGCGCTCGACGTCGCCGCCAAGCTGCCCGCGGCGGCGGGCGCCCAGCTCGTTCAACACGCCGGCCCGGCATTCATGAGCGGCCTTGGCGGTGCTCTCGGTATCGGCGCAGCGGTGGCGCTGGCGGGAATGCTCGTCGCCGCCGTGACGCTGCCTTCGCGCCCCGCCCCGCAGCTCGAAGCCCGGCAGAGTCCGGCCGGCGAGCTGTCTGAGGAAGCAGAGGACGGCCAGAGAGAAGAACGGTCAGTGTTGCCGAGCGCGCCCTGACGCGATCAGCACAGAGCCGGGAAAACGATCTGGTCCCCGTCGCGATGTGAGGCCTGGGCGCCGGCGTCCATCGCGCGCTGAGCGATCTGCTCGCGGACATCCGGCTCCATCGCGGCGAGGGCGGTCGCGAGTGGACCGGCCAGTTGCGGCACGCAACCACCGCGGCCAAGAGCCGACCGAGGGCAGCGTGGTTTGAAAGCTGGGCTGCCTGGCGTGGGTGGGTTTCAAGGACAGCGAGAAGCCCCCGTTTCGTAGTAGCTTGCCGATCAGCGCTGGGTTGCCGTGCGGTGTCACGTCGGTACGCAGATCGACAACGTCCGCATCAAGCGCCTGGTCGATCGGTACCGCAACGAAGAGTCAGAGCCGAGGCCCTGACAGAAGCGCACCGTTGCGAGCGGTATTCTAGTAGTAGTGGCCGTAATGGATGCCAGGGGAAATATCGCTGCAGATGCCATTGGGTCGGTGCGAGCTGAGGGGTTGGAGCCGGGCACGACTGTGGCCGACATCCTTGCTTGCTGGGTCGACGGTCAGCTTGATATGGAGCAGCTCGGGGAAGCCGCGCAGCGCCTCGCGGCCGGCGAGTCGGTCGCCCAGCTGCTCGGTAGGCCAGAGCCTGTGTCAGCACGCCGCTGACCAGCGAGTGGCCGATCCCTACGTGTATCCCGGCACCACGGTGCTGCGAAACCTTGCCGGGCTGCAGGACGCCGACACGCTGGCGGACCGTGAGGCGCAGGCGAGCACGCTGCGAGTCGCACAGCTCGCCGCGCTCAGGCTAGAGGGCGCCTACGACCTCTGGCACCTGCGGGAGTTCCACCGCTTCATCTTCCAAGACATCTACTCGTGGGCCGGCGAGCTGCGAAGCGTTCCGCTCGCCAAGCCAGGCAGCATGTTCGCGCTCCCAGAGCGCATCGAGAGCTACGCGACCGACGTGCTGCGCCAACTCGCCGACGAGCGGCATCTGCGCGAGCTGGCGCGCGAGCGGTTCGCCGAGCGGATCACCCACTACTACGCCGAGATCAACGCGGTTCATCCTTTTCGGGAGGGCAACGGACGCGCACAGCGCGCCTTCCTGCGTCAGCTCGCCCTCGACGCCGGCCACACCCTCGCCTGGGAGCATTTGGATTCGCAGACGCTTGTCCACGCTTCGCAGCGCAGCTCCCAAGGCGACAACGTCCCGATGCGAGGTCTGATCGAGAAGGTCCTCGATCCACCCGGCCGCTGAGCGGCGCGCAGCTACAACGTCGGCTTGTCGCCACGTAGGCGCGTGAGTATCTGCAGCATCCGGTAGGCCGGCTCGTTTGTAGTCGATGGGTTCGCGCGGGCATGTTCGACGAGCTGGGCGACGCGCCGGGTGTACTGATCGTTGATGATGAACTCCAACGACCGGCCGTCGGCCCTCCGGTCGGCACAGAGCTGCTCGAATCCCGTTGTCGTCGCGCCCCCAGATGGGCTCGTTGAGTTTGTGGACACGGCTGTGGCCTCCGGCAAAGCCCGGAGTCGCGCGTCGGCGCGCTGTCGGCGTGACTGTCATGCGGCTCGGGTGTGGAAGTAGTGGCCCTGGTCCAGGTCCTCGATGAGCCCGGGCCGGGTCGGCTGCCAGTCGAGCAGCTCGCGGGTCAGCTTGCTCGAGGCCGGGCTGTCGATCGCGAGGAAGCCGCCCAGCCAGCTGAAGTGCTCGCCTGCGTCCTCGGGGGCGACGGAGACCGCCGGCAGATCCAGATGGCGGCCGATCACCTCGGCGATGTCCCGGATTGGCACGCCCTCGTCCGCGATCGCGTGCAGCGTCGATCCCGCGGGAGCCTTCTCGGCCGCCAGACGGAACAGGCGGGCGGAGTCGAGCCGATGCACGGCAGGCCAGCGGTTGGTCCCGTCGCCGATGTAGCCGGAGACGCCCTTCTCGCGGGCGATCCCGACCAGGAACGCCATGAAGCCGTTGTCTCCATCGCCGTGATTTGTCGGCGGAAAGTCGCATGACCGACGAGCGGACGCCTTGGGAAGCGAGGGAGAGCACCAGCTGGGCAGTGGCCTGCCTGGTTTGTGGACCCTCGCCGAAAGCGGCGACAGCCGGGTCGAGATCGTGTCCGTCCTGCTCGGTCGCAACACGCCCCGGTGCGATCCCGAGCAGCCCTGAAGCGAGGACAAACGGTTGATCCGTGCCCGCGAGCGCTTCGCCGAGCGTCTCGACAGCACGGCGATCCGCGTCGGCGGCGCCCTGGAAGTCCCCGGAGAAGGCGAGGTCGTGCTTGAACGCGAGGTGGATCACGCCATCCGACGCTGCGGCTGCGCTCCGCAGGCTGTCGAGGTCGTCAAGTGTGCCGCGGTGCACGTCTGCTCCGGCGGCGGTGAGGGCAGTCGCCGAGGCATCCGAGCGGGCGAGCCCGACGACCTGATGGCCCGCGCCCAGGAGCTCGGGAACGACGGCGGAACCAATCCAGCCGGACGCGCCGGTGACGAAGATACGCATGAGAAAGGCCTCCAGTTTGTAGTCCGCCCCCACCGCCGGGTGGTCCAGACGGGCTGATGTCAGTTGCTGTCATCAGCGTAGCACGGATGATGTCAGCGACTGTCGTCAGGTAGGATTGGGGGCATGGGTCGATGGGAGCCAAACGCGCGCGGCCGCCTCGCACAGGCGGCGTTTGCACTCTACAGCGAGCGTGGGTTCGAACAGACCACGGTGGCGGAGATCGCCAAGCGGGCGGGACTGACGGAGCGAACGTTCTTCCGTCACTTCACCGACAAGCGTGAGGTTCTGTTCGCGGGGGCGGACGCGCTGAAGGAGCTGCTCGTCAGCACGGTCACCGACGCGCCCGATTCCGCAGCGCCGATCGACGCGGTGGCCGCGGCCCTCGAGGCTGCCGGCGCCTACATCCAGGAGGGAGGGGAGCTCCCGCGACAGCGCCAGGCCATCATCGCTGCGAGCGTGGAGCTTCAAGAGCGCGAGCTGATCAAGCTCGCATCGCTGGCCTCAGCGCTCGCCGACGCCTTGCGTCGACGCGGCGTCGAGGACCCAGCCGCGAGCCTCACTGCCGAGGCGGGGATCGCTGTCTTCAGAATTGCATTCGAACGCTGGATCAACGAGACCGACAAGCAGGACTTGCCGCTGCTCATGCGAGAGTCGCTCGACGAGCTGAAAGCTGTGACCGCGGGCCGATAGCCGAAGCCGGCTGCTTGCAATCCAACAGCTTGACTACCTCCGGTGAGTGGGCGTGAGCCGGGAGCTGGTCGTGGACTCGCGATACTTGGCGGTCGAGTGCTGCGCCTGGTGACGATCCCGATCAGCCACTACTGCGAGAAGGCGCGGTGGAGCCTCGAGCGAGCGGGCATCGACTACCGCGAGGAGCGCCACGTGCAGGGCATCCACAGGTTGGCCGCAAGACGGGCCGGCGGTGGCGCAACGGTGCCGGTGCTGGTCACGCCGGAAGGGCCGATCGGCGAGTCGCAGCAGATCCTTGAATGGGTCGACGAGCACACGCCGGCCGAGGATCGTCTGTTCCCGCAGGATCGGCGCTCGCGCGCTGAGGTCGATCACCTCTGCAATCGCTTCGACACGGTGCTCGGGCCGAGGGCACGGCGGCTGATGTACGTGCACATGCTGCGTGATCGCCCGCTGGCGCTGCGCTTCAATAACGACGGCGTACCGGCTTGGGAGGAGCGGACCATCCGCTATGGCTGGCCGGCGATCCAGATGGTGATCAGGCGCGTGCTCGAGATTCGGCCGGGTGTGGAGCTGGAGGACGAGGTCGCCGTCTGGGGTGAGCTCGACTTTGTGGCGGAAATGCTCGCCGATGGGCGCCCGTACCTTTGCGGGCAGCGATTCACTGCAGCCGATCTGACCTTCGCGTCCCTCTCGGCAGCGGTCCTCGTACCGCCCGTGTACGGTGTGGCGCTGCCGCAGCCGGCCCAGATGCGTCCGGAGATGGCGGCGCTAGTCGTTCGAGCGCGCGAGCATCCGGCGGGTGCTTACGCACTTTCGCTGTTCGCGAGCCGTATCGACGGTGCCTAGTGCGCCGCTGTCTACTTGAGCACGAGTCACGACCATTTTCACCTCGCGCGGCCCTGATCTCGACGGGGTGCCAAACGAGGCCTCCACCCACAGGAGGACCGCAACCTATTGTCTGCAGGGGTAATTCACAGCGCCGGCCTACGATTACGTGGTAGCAATTTGCTACCATATTGGGATGAGCAAGCAAATCGCCGTACGCCTCCCAGACGAGCTTGTTGACTTTGTGGACGGGGTTGTCGCCTCTGGCAGCGCACGGAGCCGTGCCTCGGTGGTTACCCGAGCGCTAGAGCGTGAGCGCCGGCGTGCTGTCGCCGAAAGAGATGCCGAGATCCTTGCTCGTACTGGCCCGGACCCCGAGCTTGCTGGGCTGGCGGAGCATGCTGCAGGGGCGCCCTCTGCGCTTGCGTGATGCGCCCGATCTACGTCGCGCAACTCGACAAGGCACGCCCGGTGCTCGTGCTCACTCGTGAGCTCGTGCGGCCACATCTGACGACCGTCACGGTTGCGCCGATCACGACCACGATTCGCGGACTTTCCACCGAGGTGCATGTTGACGCGGCCAACGGTCTCTCTCAACAGTCGGTCGTCAGCTGTGACAACGTCACCACGATTCCAGCCGAGGCTCTGCAGGATCAGATTGGTGTGCTGCTCGACGATCAGGAGCCGCAGCTCAGCGAGGCGATTCGAGCTGCCTTCGATCTCGATTGAGGCATGTCTCGGTGGTGGGCTCGACGCAAATCGTGCTCAATGCCTCGAGTCTCGATGAGGCGCCAAACGCGCGTCTGACTCCCGTCGCTCCCGCTTTCTTTCGAGAGGCCACGCGCGGGCCGACTGGACATGGCGTCATGCTGTGACCGCAATAGACCCGAGGCCCGCCCTTGAAAGGACACCAGCCATGGAGCATGAGCACACGCAGTACGTCGCCGCCCCGCCGGACAGCGTGTTCGCGGCGCTGGCGGACGTAGGCAACCTCCCGCGCTACTTCCCGCAGGTGACCGCGGCTCGTCGCGGTGACGGCGACAACGTCTCCATCGAGGCGCGCTACGAGGGCCACACCCAGCACGGAGAGGGCTGGTTTCGAGCCGACGAGTCGGCGCGAAAGGTCGAATGGGGTGCCGAGGGCAGCGAGTACCACGGCTGGTTGCAGGTGAGTCCGGAGGCCGAGGGCTCGCGGCTGACGCTGTTCCTGGCGACCTCGCGCGGCGACGCGCCCGACAGCGAGGTGATGGGCACCCTCGATGCGATCAGGAGGTTGGTCGAGGCGGACGCTTAGCAGGAGCGCAGCGTCATCCCTCGGTCAGGACCACGATCGTCTCGGGGTGAACGCCGTCGAACTTCATTGCATCGGCCCCCGCCTCGGACTGCAGAGCCTCCTGCCAGACAGCCATATCGGGGATCTCTGCGACAAGCCCGACCTGCTTCGAACCCTCCGCGCCCCGGAAGGTGCGCGCGGTGATACCCAAGGGCCCAAAGAGCTCCTCTCGCTTCGGTGAGCTGAGCCAGTGGTCGACATCGTCCACGTCGTGGAGCACAAGTACCGTTGCCATCATGCCTCGTCTTTCCCACGGCAAGAAGCCGTGAAGTGTTGGTTAGCGAGAGCAACCCTAACCCGTTTCCTCATGCCCTCGCCGCTTCGATGTCGCAGGATGGCCGGTCAGGCTCGGAGGCGCGCACACGCACACAGCGCGCGCGCACGCACGCGCGCCGCCCCGCGGGCTCTACTCGTGCCTCACGCCGTCAAGAGGTTCACGATCTCGGCGCTGCGCTCCTCGGGCTGGCCCGCAAAGCCCCCCTCGATCGGCATGCTCGCCATCAGCTTGTCGTGGAGGAAGCGCTCGTATTGCTCCTTGGAGTCCCACACGGCCGTGATGAGGATCCCGCCGTCCGTCGGGCCGGCGGCATGGTAGACCTGCCCCTCGGGCAGGCCCTCCGGCGGGTGCACCACCGCCACTGTCGCGTTGTACTGATCCTCGGTCGCGCCCGGCCAGAAGTGGGTAATCAGGTATGCCATCGGTTTGGATCCTCTCCATTGGGTCGGCCGAGCCTATCTCACCCGAACGTGTCGCTCCCGGGGGGCCGAGGTGCGTGGCTGAAGGTGCGCCTCCGGATCCCCCCGCCGATCTGCGCGCGGATGAGAGCTAATCTGATCACGCTGCGGCGATCGCCGCAGATACTCGCCGATCAAAGGGGGCGTGGTTGAACACTTGGGATCTAAGGACCCTTGACCTCAAGCCGCGCTTGCCCGAGATCCTCTCGTCGAGCGATGCTGCGCGGGTGATTGCGCTCGACTTGGCAGCGGGCGAGGCCCTGTCCGAGCACGAAGTTCACGAGCGGGCGTGGATTCTCGTGATCGAGGGAGCGATCGAGGTGACTACCGCAGCCGGCGAACACACAGGCGGAGGCGGCGGGCTGCTGATCGAATTCGCTCCAGGGGAACGCCACGAGGTGTGCGCATCCTCCGATGCTCGACTGCTGCTGTTGCTCGCCCCATGGCCGGGGAGCGGCCATCCCGGTGCGATGACGATTCGAGAGAAGCTCTACGCGCGACGCCATGCGGCCAAGCGGCGGTGAGCGCCACGAGCGGCACTGATCGCGTCTCGACACGGGTGGCCGGGCGCTCTTATCCGAGCGCGGCGAGTATGTGTTCGGCGATCGCGTCTGGTGTCGGCGGACAGCCAGGGATGCGGATGTTGACCGGGAGCACGTCCTCCAGAGCGCCCACGATCTCGGCGGGGTCGCCGAGGACGTTGCAGCCAAGCGCGCAGTCGCCGAGTGCGGCCACGAGGCGGGGCTCGGGCATCGCCCGGTAGGCCGTGAGCAGTGGCCCGAGCATCCGGGTGGTGACGGGTCCGGTGACGAGCAGGATGTCGGCGTGTCGAGGGGAGGCGACGATGTCGAGCCCGTGACGCTGAAGGTCGTGGAAGGGGTTGGCTACGGCGCCGAGCTCGTGCTCGCAGCCATTGCACGAGCCGGCGTCGACGTGGCGTATCGCGAGCGAGCGCGGCTGGCCGCGGGTCAGGCGGGCCTCGCGGCGGATCGTGGCGAGCTGGCGTAGCAGCACGTACATCAGCGGTCCACGCAGGCGTAGCAGAGCTCGAAGCTCTTGTTGATCAGCGGGAAGTCGGGCAGCAGGTTGTCGGCGGCTGCATGGGCGAGCGCCGGCCAGTTGGCGTAGGAGCCGGTGCGCAGGCGCAGGCGGGCGACCCGGGCGCCGTCGAGCTCGACGGCGCACATCGTGGCCCCGCGTGGGCTCTCGACGGTGCCGACGCCGAGCGTTGTTGCGGCTGCGCCGCCGCCGGTCGTGGTGCCCGGGGCGAGTGGCTGTCTGAGCAGATCCTCGAGCAGCTCGCAGGTGCTCTCGAGCTCGATCGCGCGCATCCTCAGACGTGCTGCAACATCGCCGGCCGGGGCGGTGGGGGACGCGAGCGTGAAGCTGTCGTAGGCGAGGCGCGGGCTCGCGTCGCGGGCGTCCTCGCGGATGCCGGCGGCTCGTGCCGCCGGTCCGACGGCTCCGAGCCGCTGGGCGTCCGAGTGCGAGAGCACACCGACGCCGTCGAGCCGGGCCTGCACCGAGCCGGCGAACTCGAGCTCGCGCCAGGCGGCCGCTGCGTCCGCGTGCAGCTCGCGGATCGCCCCTCGTGCGGAGTCCGTGCTCGAGGCGTCGAGCTCGACCGCTCCGCGTCCGACGCAAACGCTCCCGAACAGGAAGCGATGTCCGAATGCGCGCTGGTTGACCTGCTGGGCGCGATCCTTCAGCGCGGCGAACGCCATCGACCCGGGCGCGAAGCCGACGCCTGCACAGATGGCGCCGATGTCGTGCAGGTGGTTGTACAGGCGCTCGAGCTCCAGCAGCACCGTTCGGTTGACCCGCAGCTCGCGATCCGGTCTCAGCGCCAGAGCGTCCTCGACCGCGTGCGCGTAGGCGAGCGTGTTGGAGACGGAGCAGGCTCCGCACGCCCGCTGGGCGTATTTGAGCGCCTGTTCGCTGTCGCTGCCCTCGGCGGCGCGCTCGAGTCCCCGGTGCTTGTAGAAGAGCCGCGGGTCCACCGCGAGGATGCGCTCGCCCACGACGTGGAAGCGGAAGTGGCCGGACTCGATCACGCCGGCGTGGATCGGGCCCACGGCCACTTGGTGCACTCCATCGCCTGTCACTGGCGTCATCCACTGCGCGGGATCCTCCGGATGCGCCGCCAGCGCGCGCAGCGGTGAATGGCCGGGGAACGCCATGTCGTAGAGGTCATGGGCCTCGCGCTCATCCCATCCTGCGGCCTCGACGAGATCGACGATGCTCTCGACCTGCCGTTCGTTCGCCTGGCATGAGATCACGCGCTCGCCTTGGGACGATGTGAGCAGCGCACGCCAGGCCAGGCTCCCATCGCGTCCGCTCGCCCAGGCGCCCCCAAAGCGCTCCCCCCGGAGCAGGGCTTGCGCGACCGTCTCGCGCCACGCGCGCGGCGCCACGTGCTCGATCGCTGTCACAGCGCTCCCTTCGCGAGCGTGTCCACGAAGCCCGAGCCGGGAAGCAGCAGGCCCGCCGCGGTGAGAGCCAGCAGCCCGCTGCCGAGCACCGCGGTGAGCGCGATGATCGGTCGCTCGGAGCGCGACCGCGCCCGCCGATGGTGTCGAGCGTGTTCTCCGACCACGCCCTCGATCAGCGCGTGGAGCAGCCCGAGGAACCCGAGCGCCAGAGCGATGAGCGCGATCGCGCTGACGAGCGCGTCGCCGGCGGCGATGCCGCCGAGCAGGATCAGCAGCTCGGACAGGAACAGGGGCGAGGGCGGCAGGCCGGAGAGCGTCAGGAGGCTGACGCCCATCGCGGCGGCCGTGGAGGGACTGTCGCCGACAACGCCCTCGGGTGCGCGTTTGGCTGCGTCGGGGTCGATCCGCAGCAGTGGCAGGGCGGCGTAGAAGCCGAGCGCCTTGGCGAGCGCATGGCCGGCGACGTGGAGCACGACGCCGGCGATCGCCAATGGTGTGCCGAACCCGATTCCAAGGCCGATCACGCCCATGTGCTCGAGGCTCGAGTAGGCGAGCAGTCGCTTCCATGGCAGCGATCGCCAGAGGAACGGCACGGCGACGAGGATCGAGCTCAGGCCGAACGCGATGAACACGCCACGCGTGGTGGCGCTGCCCACGGATGGCTCGAGGATCGACTTCACCCGCCAGGCCACCAGGAGCACGCTTGGCAGTAGCGCGGCTGAGAGCAGAGCGCTGATCGGAGCCGGCGCCTCACTGTGTGCGTCCGGCAGCCAGTTGTGAACCGGTGCCCAACCGATCTTGGTCGCCAGCCCGGCGAGCAGGAGCACGAACGCGATCAGCGTCGAGTCCCTGGGTAGCCCGTGGGCGGCCGCCCGTAGCGAGTGCCAGTCGAGCGCGTGGAGACCGTGGTGTCCGAGGTTCGCCTGGCTGATGGCGAGGACGATGATTCCGAGCAGCGCTACCGAGAGCCCGAGTGTGGTCAGCACGAGGTACTTCCAGCCGGCCTCCAGCGCGTCGCGCCGGCCGCTGAAGGCCACGAGCAGTGCAGAAGCGGCGGTTGTGGCCTCGATGATCAACCACGCCGCCGCGAGGTTGCCGACGATCGGCACGGCGAGCAGGGCCGCCCAGAAGAGGAACAGGGCGGCGTAGTAGAGGCTCTGCGATCGTGCGGCAGTCGACCAGCTGCGGCCGCTCGTTCGCAGGTAGGCGGGCGAGACGGCGATGCTGCAGATGCCCACGATCGCGATCACGGCGAGCATCAGTCCGCTGGCGCCATCGAGGAAGTACCACTGGCCGCGCAGGGCTGGCAGCCCACCGCGCGCAAGCGCTGTGGCGGCGAGGGCCAGTGCTCCGGCGGCGGTCGGCACCGCGGTGGCGAGCGCGAGAAGGTGGGCCTGGCGCGGAGTGCGCGCCAGTAGCGCGAGCAGCATCCCCACGAGCGCCAGCGCCGGCACGACGACGACGAGGATCGGCACGAGGTCAGTCACGCAGGCCTCGAAGCAGCTCGGTGTCTCCGGTTCCCAGCTCGGTGTGGATCCGGTGTGCGAACGCCGCAGCGACGGTCACGATCAGCGCGAGGTCGAACAGCGCGCCGAGCTCGATCACGTAGGACAGCCCTCCCGGCACCGAGACCGCAAGCAGCGACAGGCCGTTCTCGGCCACGATCAGCCCGAGCAGCTGGAACAGGATCGGACGTCGCGCGACGACGATCGTGATGCCGAGCAGGACGAGCGCGACCGCGGCGTGTTCGGTGTGCGCATCGCCAAGTCCGATTGACGGCACCAGGACGACGGCGCACAGAACCACCGCGCCGGCGCATGCCAGACGCACGAGCCCGCTCGCGGCAGCCACCACCAGGCCCGGCTCGCGCGTTCTGCGGATGAGCGCATATAGAAGCAGCGGGAGCACGATCGCCTTGCTCAAGAGCACGAAGCTCGCGACGAGGGAGTCGCTCGAGCGGCCGCCGGTGAGGCTGAGCGCGCCGACGCCGAGCGCTAGCGACTGCGCGGCCAGCAGCCCGATCGCAACAGATCGGCGGCGCACGACGATCACGGCCAGCCCGAGCACGAGCATCGCGTCGACGAGCGCGCCGTTCACGTGCCCACCCCTCCGACCCACATGCCTGCGCCCGCGAGTGCGATCGCGCATCCGACTCCCAGGAGCGCCGGGACGCGCAGGATCCGCAGCTTCGCCTGCGTCGTCTCGATCAGCGCCAGCGAGCCGCAGAGGAACGTCACGCCCGCGAGGAGCAGGCCGAGGCTCGCCGCGAATCCGCCCCAATGCGGCAGGAACAGCTCGGCGCCCAGGATGAGCATGACCCAGTGGCGTGCGCCCGCCGCCCACTGCAGAAATGCGAGGTCGCGGCCGCCGTACTCGAGCAGCGGCCCCTCGTGGATCATGGTCAGCTCGAGATGCGTGTCCGGGTTGTCGATCGGCTGGCGGCCGGTCTCGAGGAGGATCACGAGCATGAACGCCAGGGCGCCGCACCAGTGGGCGGGCGCGCTCCAGATGTGTCCGCCGGCCGCTGCCACACTCATCGCGCGCAGGTCCGTGCTGTGGGCCGGGAGCGCGGCGAGGAGCAGCGCCAGCACGAGCAGCGCCTCTCCGAAGACCGAGATCATCAGGTCGCGCGCAGCCGCCATCAGCGAGAAGCCGTTGCCCGTGTCCCACGCCGCGGCGGCCAACGCGAACCGGGCGAGGGCGAGCAGGCCGACGAGCACGAGGGCGTCGTTGCCGAGTCCGAAGGGACCCGCGTGCCCGCCCACCGGAACGATGGCCAGAGTCGCGAGCATGCAGGCGGCGACGAGCGGCGGCGCGATCCAATAGATCACGCTTGTTCCCTCAGGGTCAACGGCGCTCTTGTGCCACAGGCGTCGCAATGTCCTGTAGGGCTGCACCGCCGACGGACCTCGGCGGCCTTGCAGCCGTGCCTTGAGCGCCTGGATCGAGCCGGGCAGCAGCGGCGCGAGCGCGACACCGGCGATCTGCACGATCGCGGCGAGCGTGTTCATCCGAGTGCCCCCGTGTGCGCAAGCACGAGCAACCCGATGACCAGCCCGAGCAGGTACGCGGCGTACGTGCGCACGTTTCCAGACTGCAGGCGCCGCGCGACGGCGGCCGCACGCAGGCCGGCGCGGACGGCGGGCTCGTAGAGAGCCGCGTCGAGCAGCGAGGGGACATGGCCCGTGTAGGTGATGCTCTGCACCATCCCGCCGTCCCGCTCGACCTCGATCGCGCGGTGCGGGCGCAGGAGCGCCTCGAGCACGAGCCTCAGCGGCTTGGTGAACCCGGCCGAAGTCCAGCCGAGGGCTCCCGTGACCGGCTGCCCACAAACCCAGGTTGGGCTCGTCGCGGCGCGGCGCTTGCCACGGACGCCGATCAGGGCGGTCGTGAGGACGGCCAGCGCCAGCCCGAGAGCGAGCGACGGGAACGAGCCCGTCCCGGGCAGCACGAGGCCTGCATGTCTGGCCAACACAGTGCCGTGCACGCCAGGCGCAAGGCCGGTGAGCGTCGGCACCACCAAGCCCGGCACGAGGCCGAGTGCGATGCACATCGCCGCCAGCGCGACCATTCCGGCTCGCATGCCCATGGGCGGGTCGACTGCCTGCGCGCACTCGGCTCGCCGCGGCGGACCGAGCAGAACGAGGCCGACGACCTTCGCAAAGCACAGCAGCGCGAGGGCCGCGGTCATCGCGAGGCCGGCAAGTGCCACCGCGCCCGCGAGCGCTACACCCAGGGGACGGTGGAGGGCGACGTGCAGAAGCGACTGCAGCACCAGCCACTCCGACGCGAACCCGTTCAGTGGCGGCAGCCCTGCGATCGCCATCGATCCGACCAGAAACGCACCGCCCGCCCATGGCATCCGCCGCAACAGTCCGCCGAGGTGGTCCAGATCCAGGCCGCCAACCGCCCGCTCCAGGGTCCCGGCGCCGAGGAACAGGAGCGCCTTGAAGATCGCGTGGTTGGCGACGTGCAGCAGTGCGGCCGCAAACGCGATCGCGGCCCACGTCCTCTGTCCGGCATCCGCGAACAGCAACGATGCGCCGAGCCCGAGCGCGATGATGCCGACGTTCTCGATCGAGTGATACGCGAGCAGACGCTTGAGCTCGTGTTGCACCAGCGCCCACAGCACGCCGCCCAGCGAGGACAGCAGACCGATCGCGAGCAGCGCGAGCCCCAGCCATCGCGGTGTCGCGCCGATCCACTGAAACTCGACCCGGATCAGTCCGTACAGGGCGACCTTGATCATCATTCCCGACATCAGCGCCGACAGATGGGCCGGTGCGACCGGGTGTGCGCGTGGCAACCAGGCGTGCAGTGGGATGAACCCCGCCTTGGTGCCAAAGCCGATCAGCGCTGCCAGTGCCACCACTGTCTGGGCGCCGGTCCCGGCTGCCGCGAGCGCGGACGGGTCCCCGAGCGCGCCATGATGCGCGAGCGCGAGCAACGCGATCCACACTCCCGCGCCGCCGAGATGCGTGATCGCCAGATACGCGTAGACCGCCGAGCGAACGGCCTGGTCGCGCCTGGCGACGAGGATCGCTGCTGCCGGCAGGAGCGTCATCAGCTCCCAGAAGGCGAGAAAGCTGGTCACGTCGCGGGCGGCCAGGACGCCGACCAGCGCCAGCAGAAATGCGGCCGTCAACGCGCCGACGGCCCGCGCACCCGGGCTCGTGGGCAGGTAGTCCCGCGCGAACACCAGCGTCGGCACAGCCGTCAGAGCGAGCACCGCGAGGAAGAAGCCGCTGAGCGGATCGAGGCCGAGGGCCGGCGCGATCGTGCTCCTGAAGGCTGCCCCGAGCGCATCGCCGCCCGTCAGAACCGCCAGGCCGGCAGCGCCGAGCAGCGTCATGCCCGCCGCCTGCACCGCGAGGCCGGCGCGCAAACCGCCACCGATCGCCGCGAGCAGTCCTCCGAGAGCGACCGTCGCGGCTCCAGCGAGCGCAACGGCATCGAGCGTGCCCACGGCTAGCCGCGAACCCGAGGCCCGAAGTCCTCCACAGCGAGGTCGTCGAGCAGCGCTCGGTTGTTTTCCAGTGCTCCCGCGATGATCTCCTTCGCGAGCTCGAGCAACTCCGGGGTGCGCCGATCCTTGATCCGGTAGTAGACGCTCGTGCCCTCCTTGCGGCTCACGACCAGACCCTGCGCCCGCAACGCCGCCAGATGCTGGGAGGTGCTGCTCGAATCAAGCTCGAGCGCATCCCGCAAGCTCCCAACCGACCGCTCGCCCTCACGCAGGAGCTGAAGCAGTTGGACCCTCGCCGGATGACCGAGCACCCGGAAGAAGTCGGCCTTCAGGGCGTAGATCGGAGGCTGGCCGGCGCGTGAAGACCACATAGATCTAAAGTTTACAAACTTATAAGATCTTGTGCATTTGCCTTGAGTCTGGGCGCGCCCGCGCTGACCCCCATCTCGATCCGCGGCGAGCGAGCCGGGTCCAGCCACCGCAACACCTCGAGCAGCTCTCCCAGCGGTAGCGAAACGCAGCCGGCGGTCGTGCCGCCGGCGCCCACATGCAGGAAGATCGCGCTGCCGAGCCCCGGGATGTGCGCCGTGTTGTACGCGATCGCAGCTCCATACTCGCGTGCACCCTGCGGTACGGATAGCGCACACCGGGGTTGCCCGCGATCCCGAAGATGAAGTGGAAGGCGTAGGTGCCGCTCGGTGTTCGGCCATCGCCCTCGCGCTTGCGCCCCGGCGGCGCGAAGCCGTTGTAACCGATCCGCGCTGCCCACGGCCCGAAGGCGATGCGACGACGTCCACCGCTCGTCTCATATGCGGTGAGCGTCGCGTGCGTGTCGCCGTACGCGTGAGCGCTCACCACCAGGAGCTGGCGAGCTGGGTGCGGCGCCGGCCCGGTCGGCACGGTTGCAGGGACAGACGCGAGGGACGCGCTACAGCCGAGGAGCGAGATCAGGCCCGCCGCGGTGAGCGTCGCCAGGACCCGCATCCGCATCAGGTGGTGACTGTCGTCGATTTCGAGGTGGGAGCTTGGTTGCGACGCGCGGGCGTGGGGCCGCCTCCAAGGGCGGGCTCCGTGGCTCCTGCCATGCCACCACCTTACGCCCGCACTCTGGCGCCGCGCGGTTTGGGAGGATGGATCGAATGCCGCTGCGCGTTGGAATCGACCTGGTCGACGTGGATGCGGTGGGCGAGTCCCTCGACACCCACGGCGAGCAGTACCTCGCCCGCGTGTACACCGACCGCGAGCTCGACGCCTGTCGCAGCGCCACCGGCATCGCGGTCGAGCGCCTGGCGGCTCGCTTCGCCGCCAAGGAGGCCGCCATGAAGGTGCTGCGGCCGAGCTCGCAGGATGCGATTCCCTGGCCTTCGATCGAGGTGCTGAGCGCAGCCGGCGGATGGGTCTCGCTGGAGCTGGGAGGTGCCGCCGCCGAGCTGGCCGAGCAGGCCGGCATCGAGGAGCTCCAGCTGAGCATCACGCACGAGGGAACGCAGGCGTGCGCCGTCGTGATTGCAGAATTGCGCGATGGCTGCCGATAGGGGTTCTGTGTCGCCCCGAGCGCTTGATGACGAGGGCGGCCTCTTGACCTGCAGTTTCCCGACCACAGTGCTCATGCGCGGCGACCGCGAGCGTGCTGGCATATCAAGGAGGTGGCGTGATGAGTGAGCTTCTGAGCGGCCTGACGGGCCCTGCCGAGTCGACTGGACCCTTGGAGAGCGTTGCCTGGAAGATCGGTGTCGATGTGGCCGGGCCGGTGGCCGACGAGGTCGACCGTGAGTCACGCTTTCCGCGCGAGGCCGTCGAGGAGCTGAAGCGAGCCGGGCTTCTGTCGGCTCTGATTCCCGAGCAGCTCGGCGGGGGTGGGGCAACGCTGGCGGAAGTCGCCGGCGCCGTGCGTGCGCTCGCATCTCATTGCACCGCGAGCGCTCTCGTGCTCGCGATGCACAGCATCGAGGTCTCCAACCTCGTTCGTCACGGGACCTCGAAGCCCCTGCAGGAGCTGCAGGCCGAGATCGCCTCCAAGCAGCTGCTGATCGCGAATGCCAACAGCGAGGTCGGCATCGGTGGCGATGTCGGTCGCAGCATCTGCGCCGTCGAGCCCACGGACGGGGGCATGACGCTGGAGAAGCAGTGCCTGGCGATCTCCTACGGCGAGCACGCCGACGCCGTCGTCGCGACCGCTCGGCGAGCGCCCGACAGCGAGCAGACCGACCAGGTGCAGGTCATCTGCCGCCGGCCGGACCTCACGCTCGAGCAAACCTCGGATTGGGACGCTCTCGGCCTGCGCGGCACGTGCAGCAACGGCTTCCGCCTGGTGGCGAAGGTCGATGCGGGGATGATCTATCCGGTGCCCTTCGCCACGATCGCGAGCAACGGCGGCATCCAGGCATCGACCATCCTGCTCAGCTCTGCCTGGGTCGGCCTGTCCGAGGCTGCTGCCGCCAAGGCGCACGAGTATGTCCGTGCGGCCGCCCGGCGCAGCATCGGCACAGTTCCTCCCGCCGCCGGGCACCTCGCCGTGCTCGCCACCGAACTGCAGCAGTCACGTGGCCTGCTCGCGACGGCCGCGAACGCGTTCACCGCCTTCGAAGCATCGCCGGAGATGGAAAGCCCGGGCTTCCTCGCCTCCGTGCGCAACGTCAAGGTCTCGACCTCAGAGCTGGCCGTGCGGATAACGACCGGGGCGCTCTCGATCTGTGGGATCGCCGGATTCAAGCGTGGCACGCCGTTCACCCTCGATCGCCAGATCCGCGATGCACACGGCTCGGTGGTGATGGTGAGCAACGAGCGCTATCTGCGCGCCAACGCCGAGATGCTGCTGGCACGCAAGCATCTGTGACGATCTGAGGATGCCCGAGAGCAGCTCCAGCGCCGGCGAGCGCCCGCGCCTGGCCTTCGCCTACCATCCGCGCTCCTTCGGCACGATGGCCATAGCGGAGGCCGCAGAGGGGGTCTGCGAGTTGATCTGGATCCTCGACACGAGCGATCCCGAGATCAGCTCGATGTCGCGGCTGTTGCGTCGACTCGGCGACGTGGTGGACGTCGCCGGCTCCTCGCTCGAGCAGGCCGCGTCCTCGATCGCGGCTGCGCGGCCCGACGGCATCCTCGCGCTGGCCGACAGCCTGCTCGTGTGGACGGCGCGACTCGCCGAGCTGCTGGACCTCCGTTTCCTTGCCCCGGAGGTCGCCGAAGCGCTCACCGACAAGCACCTGCAGCGGCTCGCATTGCAGCACGCCGGGCTTCCGGTGCCCGGGTTCTGGCAGATCCCCGACGCCGATGACGAAGGTGCGTGGACGGCGTTGGCGCTGGCGGCGAGGTTCCCCGCGGTGCTCAAGCCGCGCAGCGGCGAAGCCAGCAGGGACACGGTGCGGGTGGAGTCTCTCGAGGAGCTGCATTCGATGGTCGCCGCGACCCCCGACGCGGCGGGATCGCGCCGTCCTCGGCTGGTGCTCGAGGAGTACCTGCGGGATCGGCCCGAGGCCGCCGACCATCACTTCGCGGACTACGTATCGGTCGAGAGCGTGGTCAGCGACGGACAGATCAGCCATCTTGCGATCACCGGACGCTTTCCGCCCGCCGAGCCCTTCCGGGAGACCGGGTTCTTCATTCCCTGTGCGCTGGAGGAGGATCAGTGCGCGGCGATCGCCGAGGTGGCAACCGCCGCCGTGCGGGGAGTCGGGGTGGACGTCGGCCTGTTGCACACCGAGGTCAAGCTCACGCCGGACGGGCCGCGGGTGATCGAGCTCAACGGGCGCATCGGAGGGGGCGTGCCCGAGATGCTCGCTGACGCCACCGGGGTGGAGCTGCTGGAGATCGCGTTGCGGGTGGCGCTCGGCGAGTCGATCGTGTTCGACACGATGCCGCGGTGCGCCCACATCGGCTACCTGCTCTACATCCAGGCACCCTTGGCCATGAGGACGATCCGCGCGGTGGACGGGCTCGACGGACTGCGCGCGCTCACCGGGGTGCAGGAAGTCACGCTCAACCGGGGCCCCGGCTCCTCGGTCGACTGGCGCGCGGGCAACCACGGCCACGTATTCTCCGTGCGCGGATCGGTTGCGACCTACGAGATGCTGAGGACGATCGAGCGATACGCCAACACCGAGGTTCGGATCAGCGGTGACTGACGGGCCTCCTCGATACACGCGGTCGGTGCTCGTGCTCGTGCTCGTGCTCGTCGGCGTGCTCGCCAGCCTTCTGTTCGCCGGCTGCGGCTCTGCCGCCCAGCTCCCGAGAGCTCATGCCAAGGCGGCTCTCGGCGTCAGCGCGACCCACGTCACGGTGATGACCCCCGAAGGCCGCGAACGCTCCTACGTCCTCTACGTGCCCACCGGCGGCCCGAGGCGGAAACCGCTGGTGCTCGTGTTCCACGGCGCGGAGGGAACGGCCGAACAGACCACCCAGGAAACGGACTTCGTGCAGGTGGCCGCGCAGAGTGGATCGGTCGTCGCCTTCCTGCAGGGATACGAAGACACCTGGAACGAGGGGGCCGGACATACCCCCGCCGAGGTCGCCCACGTGGACGACGTGGCTTTCACCTCCGCCGTGCTCAGCCAGATCGAGGCTCGCTACCCGATCGATCGCACCCGCGTCGCGGCCACCGGCTTCTCCAACGGGGCCCTGCTGACCGAGCTGCTCGGCTGCCGGCTGGCAAGCCGTCTGACGCTGGTGGCGCCCGTCGCCGGACCGCTCCCCGTTTCCGTGTCGCCGAGCTGCCGGCCGGCACGCCCGATATCGGTGCTCGAGATGCACGGCACGGCCGACCAGTCGATCCCCTACGGGGGCGGTCCCTTCCCGGGGGTCGGCGGCGGAACGACGGTCCTCTCGGCGCCGGCAACCGCCGCTCGATGGGCCTCGCTGGATCGCTGCACGCGCCATGGCCAGACGGCGGACAGGGCTCAGGCGACCATCGTGACGACCTACTCGGCCTGTCGCGCTCATGCGGTCGTACAGCTGCGCTCGCTGCAGGGGGCCGGACACGGCTGGCCGTCGAACGTGGGCGAGCTCGTCGCCGGCTTCCTTCAGCAGCATCCAGGTGCTCCCGCCGCCTAGCAGTTTAGGAAGCGCCCGATTCGTCGATACTGCATCCATGAACCCGGAGATCAGAAAGCTCATCGCCGAACACGCGCGCCTCGCCGTGGACGTCGGCACCCTCGCTGACGATTCCAGCCTCTACGAGGCCGGCATGACCTCGCACGCGACCGTCAACCTGATGCTCGCGCTGGAGGCGGGCTTCGACGTCGAGTTCCCCGACAGCATGCTCAAGCGCAGCGTGTTCGAAAGCGTCACCACGATCACGGCGGCGCTGGCCGAGCTGCAGCCGCAGGTGTGATGGCCGACTATCGCCCGGGCACGCCCGACCAGGCGGCCTTCCTCGCCGAGCTGCTCGATCGACGCCTTCTGATCCAGACGAGCGTGGCCGGCCTGTATGGGCGCGGTGCGGACTTCGAGGAGGTATGCGGGCGCGTCGGCGACATGGTCACACGGGCCGGCGCTCCCGAGCAGCCCGAGCAGCTGCGCTTTCCACCGCTGCTTCCGCGACGCGATCTCGAGTCGGTCGGCTACCTGAAGACCTTCCCGCATCTCGCCGGCAGCATCTTTGCGTTCGAGGGCAGCGAAGGCCAGGCCGCCGAGCAGTTCGACCGCGCCTGCAGGCACGACGACTGGAGCGAGTTCCAATCGATGACCGAGCTCGTGCTCACGCCAGCCGCCTGCTACCCCGTGTACCCTGCGATCGCCGCCCGTGGCGAGCTCCCTGCGGGCGGTGTGACCGTCGATGCGGGCAGCGCCTACGTGTTTCGCCACGAGCCCTCGGGCGACCCCGCGCGGATGCAGATGTTCCACCAGCGCGAGATCGTGCGCATCGGCGAGCCCGACGCGGTCGTGGCCTGGCGCGACGTGTGGCGCGACCGCACGGCCTCGCTCCTGCGCGAGGTCGGGCTGGACGCCGAGCTCGCGGTCGCGACGGACCCGTTCTTCGGGCGCGCCGGGCGCATGCTCGCGGCCAGCCAGCGCGAGCAGGAGCTCAAGTTCGAGGTGGTCGTTCAGATCGCCGGCCCCGAGCCGACCGCGGTGGCCTCCTTCAACTACCACCAGGACCACTTCGCCTCGGTCTATGGCATCGAGCTCGCGGGCGGCGCGGAGGCGCACACGGCGTGCCTGGGCTTCGGCGTGGAGCGGATCGCGCTCGCCCTGTTCCGAGCGCATGGACTCGAGGTCGAGGCGTGGCCGCAGGAGGTCCGCGGCCAGCTGTGGCGAGTGTGAGCGCGGCTACCCGGTCGGCCTGAGCTCGACAGGAGCCGGATCGGCCTGGGCGCCGATCCGCTCGAGCTCCCGCTGCAGCAGCTCATCGACCAGCCGATGGGCCTCTCGCTGCAGCACCAGCGGGCGCAGCGTGTGCATCTCGCCCGGGAAGGCCACGTGCTCGAGCGAGATGTTGGGCCAGCGCTCGAGGCCGCTCAGCCGACCCGCGGCGAGCAGTTGCGCGTACAGCCGCTCCTCCCCGGCGAACATGATGAGCGCGCGCTGGTCCTGTTCGCGGAGCCGGTCGAAGACCTTCGTGAGCTCGTTCCCTCCACGCTGGGCATTCCCTCGCCTCAGAATGCGTGAGGGGAGCCTCAGCAGCTTGCGGCCGAACGCTGTGAGCAGCGTGCGCAAGGAGGCCAGATGCGCCGAGGGCGTGACCTGGCCGCGCACCACGCGGCTCCACGTCGAGGGCTTGAGCAGCATCGCGGCCAGCGAGCGGCTCTGGCCGATGGCGTTCGACAGGCCTCCGTCATAGACGAGGTATCCAGGGTTGAGCACGGCCACGGCGCACACGCGACTGTCCTCCTGGGCGATGCGAAGCGCCCAGTGTGCGCCCGCGCACAGCCCCCCCAGGATGAAGCGGGCAGGCAGGCCGCGGGCCTGTAGCGCGTCGAGCACGACGCGCACCTGCTCCAGGTGATCGCCGGTGTAGTAGGAGCGGACGTCCAGCAGCGAGCGAGAGTCGCCGTCGGCGTCGCCGATGGCGGCGAGGTCGACGCGGAAGCTCGGCACCCCGAGCGCCGCCCAGCGACGGGCTGTCTCCACCCACATGCGATTGGGGCCGGTTCGTCGCTGGGGGCCGGCGTTCAGCCAGACCGCGCACACCGCCACGGCCGGCCCAACCGGCTCGGTCAGGATCCCGATCGGATCGCCCAACGGGTGCGGGATCGTGATCGGCGTCTCGCGCACGCGCGTGCCGTCGCCCATCGCGATCTCAACAGACGCGTGCTCCTCGGGAAGCGGGGGCGGCGATGCCTCCTCCTCCACGGCCACCGCGGCGCTCTCCTCGAGCAGCCAGGAGCTCACCGTCTCGAACACCTCGTGGGCGCTGAGCGCATGGGGCAGCTCGGCCATCATCATCCCGGCGTAGCCGTCACCTGCGCTCACGGTCACCTCTGCGCCACGCTGTTCGATCGCGGCCCGCAGGCGGGGATCCACGGCGCGTCCGTCGCGCTCGAGCATCAACACCCGCGCCGAGTCCAGGCGAGCGCAGTCGAGCTCGGCCAGATCCAGCTCACCCAGTTCCCGCTGGGTGTCTGCGCTGAGGACGTAGCCGGCCACCACCAACGAGCCATCGCCAGAGTCCTCTGCGCCCGCCGCCTCGTCCCCGGCGCTCTCCATCGAGGAGAACGCTCGCAGCTCGCGCACGTGGGTACGCCCGCGGGAAGCGACACCCCACAGCACTAGGTCGTCGATGGGGGCGCCCAATGCGAGCGCACGGTAGGCGATCGCGCCGCCGAGGCCGATGCCGATGGCGAGGATTCGCCTTGCGCCGGTGGCGCTCGACAGCCACCGGGCCGATGCCGCGACAGCGTCCGTCCAGGCGCGCAGGCGTTCGGGATCGCGAGGCCCCCCGCTGCTGTCGCCACTGCCGGGAAGGTCGATACGGAGAGTCGCAAAGCCCTCCGCGGCGAGCAGCGAGGCCCACTCCCGGCGGCTTCGATAGGAGCACATGTCCTCCCACCCGAACGGGGGACACAGGATCACCGCCACCTCCCGCGCCGGCCCCTGCGCCTCGTGGAGCATCGCGAAGATCGACTCGCCCTGATCGGAGATGTAGAGGGGCTTGGCGGAGGACAAGGAGGCCTCGATGTCGGGACTGGACTTCATCTGCACAGAGCTGCGTCAATGCGCATTCGTTCTTATCGTCGGTCTCCCTGCGAGCGTGAGCCTTGCATCTCGACGGGTTCGCGTCTACAGCGTAGGCCCCCTCTCCTGTACACGTCCGCACCGGACGTAGACGACGCGAGACCCGAACGTCTCTGTCTCGGCAGCTCCAGGTCGATCCGCTAGCGCGTCTAACGGAGGCACGGCGCGGCGCGCGTGCGGATCAGGAAGGTGTCGAGTTGAGCTTCGCCAGCTGGGCGCTCGGGGCGATCCGGACCACATCCCAGGCCAGGCCGACCCGCTCGAGCGCGTCGATCAGCCAGCCGCCGGGATCGAGCTGCCAGCGGGTGAGGCCGTGGTGCGCGGAGGTGGGGAAGGCGTGGTGGTTGTTGTGCCAGGCCTCGCCGAAGGTGGGGAGGGCGAGCCAGGCGAGGTTGCGTGACTCGTCGCCCGTGGGGAAGCGACGACGACCGAAGAAGTGGCACAGGGAGTTGATCGAGAAGGTGGCGTGGTGCAGGAACAGAATCCGCACGGCGCCGCCCCAGAGCAGACCGGTCAGGCCTCCGATGATGGAGCCGGTGAGCGCCACTCCGAGCCCGAAGGGGAAGGCGAGCCCGACGACGACCCAGAGCAGGAACATGCGATCGACGGCGCGGAGCAGCGGGTCGGCGAGCAGGTCCTTCGCGTAGCGCTGGGGATTGGCGCGATCGACGCCGCGGAACATCCAGCCGACGTGGGCGTGGAAGAGGCCGCGGATCGCCCCGCGCCAGCCGACGCCCTGGTCGGTGTGGGGGCTGTGGGGGTCGCCGGCGACGTCGCTGAAGCGGTGGTGCTTGCGGTGGGTGGCGACCCACTCGATCACGGGTCCCTCCACGGCGGCCGATCCGAGCACGGCGAACAGCGCGCGCAGCGCGCGTCCGGTCTTGAAGCTGCGGTGGGTGAACAGCCGGTGGTAGCCCACGGTGATCCCCACGACGGTCATCAGGTAGCTGACGGCCAGAACGACCAGATCCTGCCAGTGCAGGGAGTTGCCCCAGGCGAGGAAGACGGCAAGCCCCAGAAGGGCGAGCGGCACCACTGTCACGACGGCGTTGGCGAGACGATCGAGCGTCTCGTGGCGGATGGCGAGGGAGTCCTCGACTGTGTGGGGTGGCATCGCTGTCGCGGCCGGGAAGCGTCAAGGGCCTGCAAGCCGGTCAGGGCCGGCAGGCCCGCACGACGCTAGACCAGCTGTACGTTCGCGGCCTTGGGTCCCTTGTCGCCTGCCTCGGCGTCATATGAGACCTTCGCGCCTTCGGCCAGAGAGCGGTAGCCCTCGCCGACGATCGCGCTGTGGTGGACGAACAGGTCCTTCGATTGGTCATCGGGGGTGATGAACCCGAAGCCCTTGTCGTCGCTGAACCACTTTACGGTTCCTGTAGCCATTGTCTTTCCTCCTGCGTTGAAGTGCTGCGAACGCGGAGATTGCTGAGCAAAGGCTACGAGCGCTGGCACTGCGATGTTGGGCAAGCTGCCCAACCTGATCCGCCAACGGTAGCAGCAGATGCACGCGGGCACTGGATGCCATGCGGCCCCGGTCGAGCACCAACCCGCGGGCCGCTATAATGCTTGCCGGCAAGCAAGTAATTTTCAGGAAAGAGAAGGAGTTGTCAGGCGCACCGACCGATCTAGTTGCGACCCCCGCCTCGGAGGCATCGGAGGCCGAGGCGACGGCCCGCCTGCGCGCCGTGATCGGCAGGCTCTCGCGGCGCCTGCGCCCGACCGTGGCCGGCTCGGGTCTGACTCCCTCCCAGATCTCGGTTCTCTTCAGCGTGGTGCGCCTCGGCCCGATCCGCCTGTCCGAGCTGGCCGACGTCGAGAGCCTCAACCCGACGATGCTCTCGCGGATCACGGGGCAGCTGTGCGACGCGGGCCTGATCCGCCGATCGGCCGATCCGGGCGACCGCCGCGCCGCGTTCGTGCAGGCGAGCGCCGCGGGCAGGCGCATCCGCGAGCGCATCCACCGTGAGCGCGCGCAGGCGCTCGGCGCCCACGTCGCGGAGCTCGAGCAGCGCCAGCGCGAGGCGCTGTGGGAGGCGCTCCCCGTGCTCGAAGAGCTCGCCGAGCGACTTCCCGGAGGGCGCCGATGACGCGTCTGAAGAGCGTCGGGCGCGTCACCTTCGCAGCGCTTGCGATCCCCAACTACCGCCGCTACATCGCCGGGCAGTCGGTGTCGTTGATCGGGACCTGGATGCAGATGGCCGCCCAGTCCTGGCTGGTCCTCACGATCACCCACTCCTCGACCACGCTGGGTGTGATCGTGGCCCTGCAGACGCTGCCGGTGCTCCTGCTCGGCCCCTACGGTGGCGTGATCGCCGACCGCGTTGACAAGCGCCGGCTGATGGTCGTCCTGCAGATCGCCATGGGCCTGCAGGCGCTCGCGCTGGGGCTGCTGACCGTGACGGGCGCAGTCCAGCTGTGGGAGATCGGCCTCCTGGCCGCGCTGCTGGGGCTCAACAACGCCTTCGAGAACCCCGCACGGCAGTCGTTCATGCTCGAGATGGTGGGCGCCGAGAGCCTGCGCAACGCCGTGAGCCTCAACTCGGTGATCGTCAACGTCGCGCGAGTGATCGGACCGGCGGTGGCCGGCGTGCTGATCGCCACGGTCGGCGAGGGCACGTGCTTCCTCGTCAACGCGGCGAGCTTCGTGGCGGTCGTCGCCTCGCTGACCACGCTGGACGCGAGCGCGATCGTGCCCAGCCCGCCGAGCGGTCGTGAGCCCGGGCAGCTGCGCGAGGGCCTGCGCTACATACGTGCGACGCCCGAGCTGGGCGTGCCGCTGGTGATGATGGCGCTGGTCGGCTGCCTGGCATACGAGTTCCAGGTCACGCTGCCGGTGATGGCGAGCCAGGGGCTGCACGTCGGGGCGACCGGCTTCGGCTTCATGACCTCGGCCATGGGGGTGGGCGCGGTGGTGGGCGGCCTCGTGGTGGCCACCAAGGGCAAGACGGGCCTTCCGACGCTGGTTGCGGCGGCCACGGCCTTCGGTGTGTTGCTGGCGTTCGCCGGCCTCGCTCCCAACCTTCCGATCGAGCTCCTCGCCCTGGCGCTGGTCGGCGGGGCGAGCATCTCGTTCATGTCCACCGGCAACTCCACCCTGCAGCTGAACGCCGCGCCGAGCATGCGCGGGCGGGTGATGTCGCTGTGGTTCGTCGCCTTCCAGGGCTCCACTCCGATCGGCGGTCCGATCGTGGGCTGGCTGATGGCGGCGCTCGGCGCTCGCGCCGGGCTCGGCATCGGGGCGATCACCTGTCTGCTCGTGGCGCTGCTCGGGCTGATGGCGGTGCGCCGCCTGACGCCGCGCTCGGTCAGGGCCACCTTCGCCACGAGCACGCGCTAGGCGCAGGCGCTGTCGTGGAGCCCCTTGCGATCACCGTCCGCTGGGCCAGCTCGTCCGAGGAGCTGCGGGGCGCGGTGGCGGTGCGCGAGCGGGTCTTCTGTTGCGAACAGGGCGTGCCGCGGGAGGAGGAGCTGGACGGGCGCGACGGCGAGGCGCAGCACGTGGTCGCCCTCGAGCCGGGCGGCGGGCGGGTGATCGCCACCCTGCGACTGCTCGAGGATGGGCGACGGGCCAAGGTGGGGCGCGTGGCGGTCGAACGCGACTGGCGCCGCCGGGGCATCGCCGCGCGGATGCTCGAGCTCGCCCTGGAGCAGGCGCGAGCGGACGGCTGCACCGAAGCGCGGCTGGCCGCTCAACTGCAGGTGACGGGCCTCTACGAGCAGGCGGGCTTCGTCGTGGGATCGGATCAGTTCGACGATGCGGGCATCCCGCATGTGTGGATGGCGCTGCAACTCGACGCCCATGAGCGAATGGGGGGTTAACCCCCTAATTGGCGCCGGGGGCCGGCGTGGCAAGTATGCTCACAGGCGATCAACCCGCCGGTTCATGAACGTCCCGGCAATCGAGCCGCCGGTCGGTGGCAAGGGGATCTGAAGAAAAAGAGATGAGCGAAGCACCGGCGACCCGCGCCGCCACAGCCGGGAGCTCGCATCCTCAAGGCGCCTTCTGGCGGGAGGCTCTGGGTCCTTACGCGCAACCGCATCTCGGTCGCAGCCTGCTGGACCTCGCGACCTCGGTGGTGCCCTACCTGGCGCTGTCGTATCTGATGTACCTGTCGCTGGGCGTCTCCTACCTGCTCACGCTCGCCATCGCGATCCCCGCCTCGGGCTTCCTGGTGCGCACGTTCATCCTCTTCCATGACTGCTCCCACGGTTCGTTCCTGCCCTCCAAGCGGGCCAACATGTGGCTGGGCACGGTCCTGGGGCTGCTCGTGTACTCACCCTTCCTGCGCTGGCGCCACGATCACGCGATCCACCATGCGAGCTCCGGCGATCTCGATCGCCGCGGCGGCGGCGACGTCCGCACGCTCACAGTGTCCGAGTATCTCGATCTTCCCTGGCGCGGGCGCCTCGGCTACCGCCTGTTCCGCAACCCGCTGATCATGTTCGGCATCGGCCCGATAGTTGCGCTGCTGGTGGGACCGCGCCTGGTCTCGCGCTCGGCGCGTCCGCGCATCCGCCGCAGCGTGATCGGCACCAACGTCGCGCTGGCCGGGCTCGTGGCGGCGCTCTGCTGGCTGATGGGCTGGAGCGACTATCTGCTCGTGCAGGCGCCGACCGTGCTGCTCGCCGGCTCGGCCGGGATCTGGCTCTTCTATGTGCAGCACCAGTTCGAGGACGCCTACTGGGAGAGCGCCGAGAGCTGGAGCTACGCCGACGCCGCGCTGCGCGGCAGCTCCTACCTGAAGCTGCCCAAGGTGCTCCAGTTCTTCTCCGGGAACATCGGCCTGCACCATGTTCACCATTTGAGCGCTCGCATTCCCAACTACAACCTGCAGCGGGCCCACGACGAGAATCCGATCTTCCACGAGGTGCCCATACTCTCCCTGTGGGACGGCGTGCGCGCCGTGCGCTTCAAGCTGTGGGACGAGGATGGCAGGCGACTGGTCACATTCGCCGAGGCCCGCCAGGCGCTGCGCGCCTCCGCCGTGATTCCTGTGAACAACGGTTAAAGCGGTAAATGCGCCACTCGACGCGCTATCCTGGAATAGATGATCACGCAGGCGGATAGGGCAGCTGAGAGAAGGCGAGTGAGGCTCGAGGAGATGGAGCGTCAGCTCAAGGAAGGCTCGCTCACCATCCGCAAGATGACCGCCGAGGAGCGCAAGCGCTATCCGCCAGTGCCGTCCAAGGGGCGGCGCAATGGACGATGACGGCATCCGCGTTCTCGTAAAGCGCCTGTCGCGGCCCCACCCATCGGGCGGCGACGTGGTCGAGCGGGCCGCGATTCTCGCCGAGGGCGATGACTTCCCGTCGATCATGCACTGGATCGACGATCACGCAGGTGTACCCGAGGCGGCAAAGGCCTCCGCGCCGAAGGGTCTGCACGGCGCACGGCTCGACGGCGCCGGTGCGCCACCGCGGGCGCCGCTGCGCTACGTGCTGCCCGCCGGCGCGCTCGCCTCCTAGCAGCTAGGGGACGGCAAGCGGCACTGCGATCACGGGCACTGGCGAGCGCGAGAGCAGCTCGTCGGTGACTATCCCGATCGCACGGTGCAGGCGCGAGTGGGCCTTCGAGCCGATCACGATCGCGTGCGCCTGGTGGCGGGCGGCGGCGTCGATCAGCGCGTTGACGGGGTCCTCGTCGAGGATCTCGACGGCGAGGTCCAGATCGCGCATGCGATCGTCGCCCTCGAGCAGCAGCTCGTCGACGATCGCGCGCCCGAGCTGCGTCCGCTCCCGAGGGCTCGTCAACGGCGATGGCGGGGCGTGCAGCGGTCGGCCCGCGTGGACGATCACGAGCCTGCCGTCGGGATGCAGCTGCTCGAGGGCCCAGCGTGCGGCTGCACGCGAGCCCTCGGAGCGGTCGTAGCCGAGGACCAGGCAGCGCGCGGAGGCCTGCTCGCCGGTCATCTCGTCGCGGGGGCGTGAGCCGCGAGGTAGGGGGCGAGGTACTTCGAGGCGACCTTGCTCGGGGGAGACCATGTCGGCTCGTCGGTTATCTCCGAGCTGAAGCCCTGCCCGCCCGTGATCCGGGCGGTGAGGTAGAGGGGCGTATCGCCGGTCAGGAGCATGCCGCGGATCACCGGATGGAACTGCTGGGGCGTGAGCGGCGCGCCGGCCAGGGCCGCGATCGATTCGGCTGCCGCATCGGCCTGCTGCGAGGAGACGCCGCCGTGCTTGATGGCGAACTCGGTGGCGTCGCCGGCAGCGTAGATCCCCTCCATGTCAACCAGCTTGCAGTGGGAGTCGACCCGCAGGAAGCCGTGTTCGCTGAGGGGAACGCCGCGCACGGAAGGCCCGTAGAGCTCGGGCAGCGCCACCACCCTGTCGACCTTCAGATAACGGTCGCCTGGGTTGATCACGATCTCCCCGGTGCGCGGGATCTCGGCGTAGGCGGAGGTGATCGTCTTGATCTTCGCCTTCGTGAGACGGTCGCCGATCGCGCTGCTGGCGAGCGAGCCGAAGATGGCGAGGGGGCTGTCCTCGGGGGTGACGATCGTGATGTCGACCTCCACGTCCATGTCGAAGGCGCGCGTCGAGGTCATGAGGGCGAGCTCGTACAGCGGCAGCGGCCAGGCCATCCGGCCTGGCGCCACGAATGCCACGCTCTTGACGTAACCCTCCTCCACGTCCTGGATCAGCCCGTGCAGGGTCTCGTCGAGCTGGCGGTCGTCGATCGTGATGGCGTGCTTGTAGCGCGGCGTGATGCGCGCGCCGAGCGCCAGCACGAGCACGTCGTACTCGAGCTCCCCGTCGGAGCGGGTGTGCACGACCCGCTTGACGGGATCGACCCATGCGAGCTCGTCGGCCACGAGCTCGGCGCCGGCGTCGCGCACGATCGGCTCGAGCGCGTAGCGGTTGGCCTGGGGGTATGCGAACGGCTCGCGCACGGTCATCGGGCGGTCGACGAACTCGCTGTTGGGGGCGAGGACGGTGGTGGCCGTCAGGCCCGGTGCGAGCTCGCCCAGGGCCAGTGCGGCCTCCAGGCCGGCGACGCCGCCGCCGGCGATCACTACCCGGAGCTTGGAGGTTTGCTCTTGAGTGGACATGGGCACAACTTAGTCCCGGGCGGCGCCGAGCGGAAGCCGAGTAAAGCCGCCGTCGTGGAGGGAAAACTACGTAGGCCGCGGGTGTGCCGCGGGCGGGCGCCGGTCGTCAAGCCGGGAGCGCAAGCTCGTCATGGGTGAGCTCGAAGCAGGCGCGGTGGAAGCACGCGTCCCGCAGGCGCCCCGGATGTCCCTCGGCGGCGCGAGAGGTCTCGCGGGGGCGACCGTCCATGAATGTGACCAAGGGCTCGTAGACGCCGATCGGCTCGCCGCAGTGGTGGCAGTTCAGCGAATCGGACATCACCCCTGGAAGTTAGGGGCCGGCGGCGGGCGCGCCAATGTTGGCACGCCGCAGAGAAGCGCGGTCAACTACCGATGAGGATTCTCCGTGTGCTTGACATAGGGACCTCCGACGTCCTTGACAGGGGCAGATCCCGCGCGCGCGTCTCCCCAGGTGTCTTCTTCTCATGTGAGAAAGCTCATATATTTCTCCAATGGGTCTAAGCTCGAAGTCGATGGCTCCAACCGACGACCTGTGGCTTCGTCGCCTGCTCGACGTGGGTCGGGCGCTCGTGACCGAGCTCGACCTCGACACGGTGCTCGAGCGCGTCCTCGAGACCGCGCGCGAGCTGACGGGGGCGAGGTACGCCGCTCTGGGGGTCCTCAACGACCGCCGGACCGAGCTCGCGCAGTTCCTGACCTCGGGCATCGGCGCGGAGACCCGCAGGGCGATCGGCGATCTGCCGCGGGGCCGGGGCGTGCTCGGCGTGCTGATCGAACACCCCGAGCCGCTGCGCCTCCCCGATGTCGGCCTTCACCCGCGCAGCTATGGATTCCCGGTGGGACATCCGCCGATGAGCAGCTTCCTCGGGGTGCCGGTGCTCGTGCGGGGCGAGGCGTGGGGGAACCTGTACCTCGCCGAGAAGGAGGGGGGCGCGTTCACCGAGCAGGACGAGCAGACGGCGGTGATCCTCGCCGACTGGGCGGCGGTCGCGATCAACAACGCGCGCCTGTTCGAGACGAGCGAGCTGCGCCGCCGCGAGCTCGAGAAAGCGGTGCGGGGCCTCGAGGCGACGCGCGACGTGGCGGTGGCGATCGGCGGGGAGATCGCGCTCGAGCACGTGCTCGAGCTGATCGCCAAGCGTGGACGGGCTCTGATCGGCGCGAGGAGCCTCGTGATCATGCTTCGCGAGCGCGAGGATCTCGTCGTGCACGCCAGCGCCGGGCACGTGCGTGGGAGCCACGGGGCTCGCCTGCCGATCTCCGACTCCATCTCGGGCCAGGTGCTCGAGCGTGGCCGCGCCGAGCGCGTCGTCGACGTGGGCGCCCGCCTGGGGATCGCCCCCGAGGAGTTCGGCGTGCAGGACGCGCAGACGGCGCTGCTGGTTCCGATGCTCTACCGAGGGGGAGCGGTGGGAGTCCTGGCGGCCTTCGACCGTGGCGAGGACGCGGGCACCTTCAGCGAGGACGACGAGCAGACGCTGCGGACCTTCGCGGCGAGCGCCGCGACCGCTGTGGCCCTTGCCCAGAGCGTGATGGCGGATCGCCTGCGCAGCGCTCAGGCCGCGGCCGATGCCGAGCGGGGCCACTGGGCCCGCGAGCTCCACGACGAGACCCTTCAGGGCCTCGGCGGCCTGCGCCTGCTTCTCTCCGCGGCGTTGCGCCGTGACGATCCGGAGCTGGCGCAGCAGGCGATGCGCGAGGCGGTGCAGCGCATCGAGCAGGAGATCGAGAACCTGCGCGCGATCATCACCGACCTGCGTCCGGCCGCGCTCGACGAGCTCGGGCTCGCCGCCGCGATCGAGTCGCTGCTCGACCGCCACCACGAGCGCAGCGGGCTGGAGGTCGAGCACGAGATCTCGCTCGCGCGTGCCACCGGGGGGGTGGAGCGCCTCGACGAGGAGCTCGAGACGGCCGTCTACCGGCTCGTGCAGGAGGCCCTCACCAACGTCGTCAAGCACGCGCGTGCGTCTCTCGCACGAGTGGCCGTCAGGGAGTCAGACGGCGAGCTGCTGATCGAGGTCAAGGACGACGGCGCCGGCTTCGACCCGCTCACCGTCGATAAGGGCTTCGGGCTGGCGGGCATGAAGGAGCGCGTGGGACTGGCTGGCGGCACGCTGAGCGTCGCGTCGGGTGAGGGGGGGACGCTGCTGACCGCGCGTCTGCCCATCAGGCGCGGCGCGCGAGGGGAGCCCGGCGCGAGCGCTCAGGCTCCGATCAGCCCGCGTCGCAGCGCGTAGCGCACCAGCTCGGCGCGGGTGGCGAGCCCGAGCTTCTTGTGGATGTGCGCGCGGTGGGTCTCGATCGTGCGCGGCGAGAGGTGCAGCATGCGGGCGATCTCGACGCTCGTGTGACCGAAGGCGATCAGGCGCAGGACCTCGACCTCGCGTTGGGTGAGCTTGTTGTCGGTCAGCGCCCTGTGCAGGGCGTCAAGCCGCGCCGCGACCCGCGGGCTGACGTATTCCTCGCCGCGTGCGGCCGCGCGGATCGCGTCGGGCAGCTCGGCGTCGGCGAGGTCCTTGGCGACGAAGGCGAGCGCCCCGGCCGTGAGCGTGCGCTGGGCGAACACGGGGTTGTCCTCCATCGTCAGGATCACGATCTTCGTCCGCGGCGCCCGTTCGCTCAGCGAGCGGATCGTTTCGATGCTCGAGCCGTCGCGCAGGCCCAGGTCGAGCACGAGCACCTCGGGCTGGTGCCCGTGCACGTGGCGAGCGGCCGTGTTGTGGTCGCCGGCCTCGGCCACGACCTCCAGGCCGTCCTCGCCGTCCAGCAGCAGGCGCAGGCTCCGGCGCATCGGCACGTGGTCGTCGGCCAGCACCACGCGGATCGGGTCGGTAACCTTCCCGTCGGCGGCCTGGCTGGAAGCTGTGAGCATTGGCGCAACGTGTAGATGTGCAGCCATGTGTCGAAGGTAGCCCCGGCGAGGCGCGCTTCGCTACCGGGTAAACACTCCAATCGCCCGCGGGTAAGCACGGATGCTGGCCCCGGAGGGCGCCGCGGAGCACGGAGATCCAGTCGGGCGCTTGGCTGCACGGCGATTCCGCGGCCGCCTGCGGGAAAAACCCGGATGTCGCAGGCCGCCGATCGGCGCGATCCTGACCGCATGGCAGAGACCCTCCAGCAGCAGACCCAGACCCCACCCCCGTCCGAGCTCGACGACGGCGACGCGCCGGCGATCCGCACGCAGGGCCTCAGCAAGCGCTACGGCCGCACGCTCGCCCTCGACGATCTCGACCTGACGGTCGCCCGCGGCGAGGTCTACGGATATCTGGGCCCCAACGGCTCTGGCAAGACGACGACGATCCGCCTGCTGCTGGGACTGCACCGTCCGAGCGCCGGGCGGGCCGAGCTGTTCGGGCTGGACGGCTGGCGCGATCCCGTGTCAGCCCATCGGGACGTGGCCTACGTCGCCGGCGAGCCGTTCCTGTGGCCGGCGCTGACGAGCGATGAGACCTTCGCGTATCTCGCCAACCTGCGCGGCGGCGCGGACGTGGCCTACCGCGGGACGCTCGTCGAGCGCTTCCAGCTCGACACCGGCAAGCGGGTCAGGGCGCTGTCGAAGGGCAACCGTCAGAAGATCCAGCTGATCGCGGCGTTCGCCAGCCGCGCCGAGCTGCTGATCCTCGACGAGCCGACCTCGGGTCTGGACCCCCTGATGGAGGTGGCGTTCCGCGAGACGGTCAGCGAGGCCAAGCGGCGGGGCCAGACGGTCTTCCTCTCCTCGCACATCCTCAGCGAGGTCGAGGCGCTGTGCGACCGCGTCGGCATCCTGCGCGCGGGCAGGCTCGTCGACGAGGGCACCCTGGAGGAGCTGCGCCATCTCAGCGCGCAGACGATCGAGGTCACCTTCGACGGCCCCGCGCCGCAGCTGGACGGCCTGCCGGGCGTGCACGTGGCAAGCGCGGGCGCCAACGCCCTGCGCCTGGAGGTCAGTGGCAGCGTCGGGCCGGTGATCGCCGCGCTCGCGCGCCACCCGGTGCTCGCGCTCACCAGCCGCGAGCCGTCGCTGGAGGAGATCTTCCTGCACCACTACGACTCCTCGGACGGTCGTGTCGGCGACTAGCGCCATGGTCCGCCGGGCGCTGGCCGACTCGCGTACGCGCAACCTCTCCTACGCGGCGTTCTTCGGGCTCGTCGCCTACGCCAACGTGGTCGGGTACCGCAGCACCTATCCGACCGTGAGGTCCCGCCTGGACTTCGCCCACGCCTTCGGCGGCAACGCCAGCCTGCGCCTGTTCTACGGCAGGCCCTACGACCTGCTGAGCGTGGGCGGCTACTCGGCCTGGCGCATCGGCGGCCTGATGTCGATCTTCGCGGCCGTATGGGGCGTGCTGGCGGCCGTGCGCGCGCTCAAGACCGAGGAGGACTCGGGCCGCCAGGAGCTCGTGCTCGCCGCCCCCATAGCCCGCCGCGCGCCCTACGTGGCGGCGCTCACGGCCAGCGCGCTCGGCGTGGCGCTGCTGTGGCTGGCCGTCTTCCTCGGCCTGCTCGGCGCCTCGCTGCCGGCCGGCGAATCGGCCTATCTCGCGCTCGCCACGGTGGCGGTCGCCCCCGTGTTCGTGGGCGTGGGGGCGCTGGCGAGCCAGCTCGCGCCGACGCGCAGGATCGCAGTCGAGCTCTCCAGCGGAGTCATTGCTGTGGCGCTGCTGCTGCGCGTCGTGGCCGACACGGCCTCGGGACTGGAATGGCTGCGCTGGGCCACGCCGCTGGGCTGGGCCGAGGAGCTGCGCCCGTTCACGGGCGCGCAGCCGCTCGTGCTCCTGCTGCCGCTGGCGGCGTCGGGAGCGCTGCTCGCACTCGCCGGGGGGCTCGCGTCGCGCCGCGACGTCGGCAGCGGCCTGCTCGCGAGCTCTGACGACGCCCCGCCGCGGCTGTGGCTGCTCTCCTCGCCGACGGCGCTCGCGCTGCGCGAAGAGCGCGGCAGCCTCGCCGCCTGGCTGCTCGGGGCGGGCTTCTACGCGGTGGTCGTCGGCGCCATCTCGACGAGCGTCTCCTCGGCCGGCATCTCCAACAACCTCCAGCGCCAGCTGCAGAAGGTGGCCGCCGTATCGATCACCACGCCGGCCGGCTACATCGGTCTCAGCTTCCTGTTCTTCATCCTGCTCGTCAGCCTGTTCGCCTGCGCCCAGCTGACGGCGGCGCGTCACGAGGAATCCCAGGAGCGCCTGGAGACCCTGCTCTCGCTCCCGATCGCCCGCCGCCGCTGGCTGGCGGGGCGGCTCGGGCTGGCGGTCGCGTCCGCCGTCGTGATCTCGCTTGCGTGCGGGGTGCTCGCGTGGGCGGGAGCAGCCTCCCAGAACGCGCACATCTCGCTGGCGAGCATGCTCGAAGCGGGCGTCAACTGCCTGCCCGTGGCGCTGCTGTTCCTGGGTGTGGCGGCGCTGGCGTTCGCGCTGATCCCGCGCGCGACCACCGGACTCGCCTACGGTCTCGTGGCGGTCGCCTTCGTCTGGCAGCTGCTCGGCGGCCTGCTCGGCGCGCCGAAGTGGCTGCTCGAACTGACGCCCTTCCAACACGTGGGCTTCGTGCCCGCCCAGGCGTTCCGCGTCACCGACGCCGTGGTCATGCTCGCGCTCGCGGCGGCCGCCGGCGCGGCGGCGCTGTGGGCCTTCGGTCGACGGGACCTGATCGGCGAATGAACGGGAGCCTTCGATGCTGCAGAAGGTGAACGTGGGGCGCTGGTCGCTCGACGCCTACGAGGGGATCGCGCCGGGCGCGATCCTAGAAGAGACACGCGAGCTCGCGAGCGGTCTCGCTGGCGCGCGCATCCTGCAGGTGAACGCGACCCCGTATGGGGGCGGCGTGTCCGAGCTGCTGCGCTCGAGCGTGCCGCTGCTGCGCGACCTCGGCCTGGCGGTCGACTGGAAGGTGATGGGCGGAAGCCCCGAGTTCTTCGCCGCCACGAAGGCTCTCCATAACGCGCTGCAAGGCTCGCCGCGAGCGCTCACTGACGCCGAGCAGCGCGCGTACATGGACTGCGTGGCCGAGAACGCCGAGACGATGGACGACGACTACGACTTCGTGATCGTGCACGATCCCCAGCCGGCGGGGCTCTTGAGCGCGCACGGCCGGGGCGGGGCTCGCTGGGTGTGGCGCTGCCACATCGACACGAGCGAGCCCAACCCGCAGGCGTGGAGCTTCCTGCGAGCACTCCTCGTCGGCTATGACGCCGCCGTCTTCACGATGCCCGAGTTCGTGCCCCCCGACTTCCCGTGCGCCCGCGTCGAGGCGATCGCTCCGGCGATCGATCCGCTGAGTCCCAAGAACATCAATCTCGACGTGGGGACGGCGGGCCAGATCCTCGACTGGATCGGCGTGGACCTGCCCGGGCGGCTCGTCACCCAGGTCTCGCGCTTTGACCCGTGGAAGGACCCCCTCGGCGTGATCGAGGCCTACCGCATCGTGCGCGAGGAGATCGGCGAGCTGCAGCTGGCGCTGGTCGGCTCGATGGCGCTCGACGACCCCGAGGGCTGGGAGGTCTACCGCGAAGTCTCCGAGGCCGCCGATCACGACCCCCTGATCAACCTCTTCACGAACCTCACGGGTGTGAGCAACGTCGAGGTCAACGCCTTCCAACGCCTGTCGGAGGTCGTCGTGCAGAAGTCGATCCGCGAGGGCTTCGGCCTCGTCGTCTCGGAGTCGCTGTGGAAGCGGACCCCGGTCGTGGCGGGCCGCGCGGGCGGCATCCCGCTGCAGATGCCCGAGGGCACGGGCGGACGGCTCGTTTCGAGCACCGAGGAGTGCGCGGCGGCGATGCTCGAGCTGCTGCGCGACCGGGAGCTCGCGCGGGAGCTCGGCCGCTCCGGGCACGAGCAGGTGCGCGAGCGCTTCCTGCTCCCGCGCCTGCTGCGCGACGAGCTGCGCCTGCTCGCGTCGCTCGCCTGAGGCGTGCTCGGTAGTTTGCCGCACGAATAGTGCGACGAGAGGCTGATATGGGGGCTTTCGTCTCCCTTTAGATTTCTCGGCGTGAACACACTCGAACTCGCCCGCCTGCAGTTCGGCGTCACCACGGTCTTCCACTTCATCTTCGTGCCGATGTCGATCGGTCTGGCCGTGTGGGTCGCCTACTGCCAGACGCGCTGGTACCGCTCGGGAGACGAGGTGTACCTGCGGATGACCCGCTTCTGGGGCAAGTTCATGCTGATCTCGCTGGCGATCGGCGTGGTCACGGGCCTCGTGCAGGAGTTCCAGTTCGGGATGAACTGGTCGGAATACTCGCGCTACGTCGGCGACATCTTCGGGGCGCCGCTGGCGATGGAGGGGCTGATGGCCTTCTTCCTGGAGTCGACCTTCCTCGGCCTGTGGCTGTTCGGCTGGGGGCGCCTCTCGCCGCGGGTTCACCTCGCGACGATGTGGCTGACGGCCTTCGGAGCGGTCCTCTCCGCCTACTTCATCCTCGCGGCCAACTCGTGGATGCAGCACCCGGTCGGCTACGTGATCAACCACGCCACCCACCGGGCTGAGATGAAGAGCATCTTCGCGGTGCTCACGAACTCCACGCTCCTCTTGGCCTTCCCCCACACGATCTTCGCGGCGCTGTGCACAGGGGGCTTCCTCGTGCTGGGGATCTCCGCGCTCGGCCTCCTGCGCGGGCGCAAATCCGATGTGTACTCGCGCTCGGTGCGACTGGTGCTGCCGCTCACGCTCGCCGCGGCGATCCTCACGGGAGCCGTCGGGCACACGCAGGGGATGCTGATGGAGGAACAGCAGCCGATGAAGATGGCCGCCGCTGAGGCGCTGTACAAGACGACCAAGGGGGCGAGCCTGTCGATCTTCGCGGTCGGACCGTTCGAGCACTTTCCCAAGCGCCTGAACACGGACATCCGCATCCCCCACCTGCTCTCGATCCTCGGCACGGCCTCGTGGAACGGCGAGGTCAAGGGCGTCAACCAGCTCAACGCGGAAGACCAGAGGAAATACGGCCCAGGGGACTACGTCCCGATCCTCGGCGTCACCTACTGGACCTTCCGCCTGATGGCCGGCGTGGGAGTCGCGCTGCTGCTGCTCCCGCTGCTCGGGCTGTGGCTGTTGCGCCGCGGCTCGCTCGAGCGCTCGCGCCGCTTTCTGTGGCTGGCGATCGGCGGGGCCTTCCTGCCGCCCCTGGCCAACCTGAGCGGCTGGATCTTCACCGAGATGGGCCGCCAGCCGTGGGTCGTATACGGGCTCTTGAAGACCAGCGACGCGCGCTCACCGCTCGTCGGCTCGGGCACGATCGCCCTCAGCCTGATCGGCTACACCCTGCTCTACGGCGTGCTGCTCCTGGTGGGCGGGCGCCTGTTCCTGCGCGAGATCGCCCACGGCCCGCAGGAGAAGCCCGACGAGGACGGGGCCCGCGAGCAGGGCGAGACCGGCCCCCACCCCGACCTCGTCCTGGCCTACTGAAAGAGGAGCGGACCGTGCGCGACCCCAACTTCCTGCAGACGCTCTGGTTCCTGTTGATCGGCGTGCTCTGGGTCGGCTACTTCATCCTCGAGGGCTTCGACTTCGGCGTGGGCATGCTGCTGCGCATCCTCGGCGGCGATCGCACCGAGAAGCGCATGATCATCCACGCGATCGGACCGGTGTGGGACGGCAACGAGGTGTGGCTGCTGACCGCCGGCGGAGCGACCTTCGCGGCCTTCCCCGGCTGGTATGCGAGCCTCTTCTCGGGCTTCTACATAGCCCTGTTCCTGATCCTCGTCGCGCTGATCATCCGCGGGGTCTCCTTCGAGTTCTGGGGCAAGGAGGACTCGCCGCGCTGGCGCGCCACCTGGGAGTGGACGGCGGCCGTGGGCAGCTTCCTGGCGGCCCTGCTGTGGGGCGTCGGCTGGGCGGACATCCTGCACGGCGTCCCGATGAACTCCCACCACAACGTCACGGCCTCGCTGTGGGACCTGCTGCACCCCTATGCGCTGCTCGGCGGGCTGACCACCCTGGCGCTGTTCCTGAGCCACGGCGCGATCTTCCTCTCGCTTCGCACAAAGGGCGATCTCGTGCGGCGCTCGCGAGCGCTCGCGAGCCGCGTCTCGCTGCTCGCGGCGGCGCTGATGACGGCGTTCCTGGCGTGGACCACGATCGACCAGTCGAGCCCGGGCGGCCTGAAGGTCTCGGCCCTGGTCCTCGCGGTCGCGGCCGTGGGGCTGGCGGGCGTGGTCCCGGGCGCGCTGGCGCGTGAGCGCGACGGGCGCGCCTTCGCCCTCAGCGCGGGCGCGATCGCCCTGCTGTTCGTGAGCCTGTTCGTGAGCCTCTACCCGAACGCGCTGCCCTCGACGACGAGCCACGCCTATGACCTGTCGCTGGCGGCGTCGTCCTCGACGCACTACACCCAGACGGTGATGACGGTCGTGGCGGTCATCTTCGTGCCGATCGTGCTCGCGTATCAGGGGTGGACCTACTGGGTCTTCCGCCACCGCCTCGGACGGGATGACTTCGAGGGCACGCCGACACCGATGGCGGTGCTCGAGAAAACGAGGCTCGGCGCGGAGGGCTGAGATGGCCTCGCCCGTGGACCGCCGGCTGCTCGGCGAGAGCCGCGCCGCACGCACGCACCTGATCCTGGCGGGCGGGCTGGGGGTCGTCTCGTCCGTGCTGATCGTCGCCCAGGCGGCGCTGCTGGCGTATGTGATCGACCGCGCGGCGATGCACCACGCGACGCTCGCCTCGCTGCGGGCGCAGCTGATCGCGCTGGCGGCGGTGCTCGGCGCGCGCGCGCTCAGCGGCGCGGGCTTTGAGCTGTCGGGTCGCCTGGGCGCCCTGCGGGTGATGTCGGAGCTGCGCGGCAGGCTGGTGTCGCGCCTGCTCGTGGAAAGCCCGGAGGCGCGTGCGGGCAGGGGACGAACGGGCGAGCTCGCGGGCACGGCCGTGCAGGGAGTGGACGCCCTCGAGGACTACTTCGCGGGCTACCTGCCCCAGCTGGTGCTCGCGGCGGCGGTGCCGCTGGCGGTGATCGGCTGGGTGCTCACGCTCGACCCGCTGGCGGCGGTCATCCTCGCGCTGACGGTGCCCGTGCTGATCGTGTTCATGGTGCTGATCGGGAAGGGGGCGCGCGCGCAGGCGCGCGGGCGCTGGCGGGCCCTGGGCCTGCTCGGCGCCCACTTCCTCGACGTGGTGCAGGGTCTTGCGACGCTGCGCGCGTACGGCCGTGAGCGAGCGCAGGAGCGGACGCTGGGGGAGGTGGGGGAGCGCTACCGCGCGGAGACGATGGCGACCCTGCGCATCGCCTTCCTCTCGGCGCTCGTGCTGGAGCTGTGCGCGATGATCGGCACGGCGCTGGTGGCCGCCACGATCGGCGTGCAGCTCGTCGACGGAGCCCTCGGGCTGCGGGCCGGGCTGACGGTGCTGCTGCTCGCCCCGGAGCTGTACGCGCCGCTGCGGGCGGTCGGTCAGCAGTTCCACGCGAGCGCCGACGCGAGCACGGCCTCGGAGCTGATCTTCGCGGCGCTCGACGCCCCGGTGGGGCTCGCACCCGCGACCCGTGCGCCCGCGCCCGCGCACGCACGCACGCGCGCACGCGAGTCGGCAGAAACGGGATACGAGCCGGCAGATCCGGCGAGCGCGCGGATCCGCTTCGAGGGTGTCTCCTACGAGTACCCGCAGCGCGAGGGCCGGGTGCTCGAGGACATCTCGCTCGAACTGTTCCCCAAACGGACGGTGGCGCTGGTGGGCCCGAGCGGAGCCGGCAAGAGCACGCTGGCGCGCCTGCTGATGCGCCTGGCCGACCCGAGCGAGGGTCGAATCACCTGTGGAGGGGTCGATCTGCGCGAGCTCGACCTTGTGCGGTGGCGCTCGAGGATCGCGTGGGTGCCTCAGCGCCCGACGCTGTTCGCGGGCAGCGTCGCGGAGAACATCGCCCTGTATGCGCCGGATGCCTCGCGTCCGGAGATCCGCTGGGCGGCGGCTGCGGCGAACGCCTCGGAGCTGATCGAGGCCCTGCCGGCGGGCCTCGACACGCCCGTCGGCGAGGGGGCCAGGCGCCTGTCGGCCGGGCAGGCGCAGCGGGTGGCGCTCGCGCGCGCCTTCCTCGCGGACCGCCCGCTGTTGATCATGGACGAGCCCACGGCCCACCTCGACGACGGGAGCGTCGCGGCCGTGATCGAGGCGATCGCCCGCGTCGCGCGCGGGCGCACGACGCTCTTGATCGCGCATGAGCCGCTGCTCGCGGGTATGGCTGAGGAGGTCTACCTCGTCGAGGACGGTCGGCTGGAGCGCGCACCGGGAGCGGTGAGCGCCGGGGTTGCGGCTGGGGCGCTCAGCGGGGTGGCTCCATGAGCCGGGCGGACGTACGTGGCCTTGCGCGCCTGGCGCGCCCGCGGGAGGGCGAGCGGGCGCGCCTGGCGCTGTCGGTGGCGCTGGCGGCGGGCGCGGCGGGCGCGGCGATCGCGCTGCTTGCCACCTCGGGCTATCTGATCTCGCGCGCGGCGCAGCGTCCGCAGATCCTCGCGCTGATGGTGGCGATCGTGGCGGTGCGCGGATTCGGGATCGCCCGCGCCGGGCTGCGATATGCGGAACGGCTGTCCTCGCACGACCTCGCGCTGCGGCGCCTGTCGCGGTTGCGCCTGGGCTTCTTCCGCGCGTTGGCGCCGCGCATGCCGGGCATCGGGGGCAGCCGCAGCGGCGAGCTGCTGTCTCGCTTCGTGGCCGACGTGGACACGCTTCGCGACCTCTATCCGCGGGTCGTGATCCCGGCGCTGCTCGCGGTCGTGGTCATCGCCGGCGCGGCGGGCGCCGCGTGGGTGATGCTCCCGGACGCCGGGCTCGCGGTCCTCGCTGCGCTGGCGCTCGCGGCGCTCGTGCTGCCGTGGCTGAGCGCGACGGTCAGCGCCCGCGCGGCCAGGCGTCAGGCGCCGGCGCGTGCGCAGCTGACGAGCGAGCTGGTCGAGGACATCGACGGGGCGCTGGAGCTGACGCTCGCGGGTCGCGCCGAGGAACGCGTGGAGCGCCTGCGGACGGCCGACGCGAGACTGGCGCGCATCGGGCGCGGCGATGCGATGGCGAGCGCCGTGGCGGCGGGCGCGGGGCAGGTGCTGGCCGGAGCGGGAGTGCTGGCGCTGCTGGCGGTGGCGATTCCCGCGGTGCACGCGGGCACCCTCAGCCCGGTGCTGCTGGCGGCGCTCGTGTTCCTGCTGCTCGCTGCCTATGAGAGCGTCCTGCCGCTGTCGGCGGCGGCGCGCGCGGCGCGCATGTGCGCGACGGCGGGGGCCCGTCTGGGAGAGATCACGGATGCGCCGCCGGCGGTCGCGGATCCGCCGTCCCCGCGGGCGCTCACGGGGTCGGGCGAGCTGCGCGTGGAGGGCGTGGGCTTCGGCTATGAGCCGGAGCAGCCGTGGGTGCTGAAGGACGTCGGGCTGCGCCTTGCCCCGGGCGAGCGGGTCGCGCTCGTCGGCCCGAGCGGCGCGGGCAAGAGCACGCTCGCGGAGCTGCTCGTGCGCTTCCACGATCCGCTCGCCGGCCGTGTCAGCCTGGACGGCGTGGACCTGCGCGAGCTCACGCAGGTCCAGGTCCGCGAGGCGATCGTGCTGTGTGCGCAGGACTGCCACGTGTTCAACACGAGCATCCGTGAGAACCTGCTGCTGGCGCGGCGTGACGCCGGCGAGCGGGAGATCGCGGGAGCGCTCGCGGCGGTCGAGCTCCAGGAGTGGGTGGCCGGGCTCCCCCACGGCCTGGACACGCTCGTGGGCCAGGACGGCGAGCTCGTCTCGGGCGGCCAGCGCACGCGGATCGCGCTCGCCCGCGCCCTGCTCGCGGACGCGCGCTTCCTGATACTCGACGAGCCCACGGCGCATCTCGATCCGGAGCTGGCCCGGCGCGTGATGCACAGGCTGCCGAGCGTCTGCGGCGAGCGCGGGCTGCTCGTCATCACCCACGATGCCGACACGCTGGAGGGCTTTGACCGCATACTGAGCGTGTGAGCTTCGGGACTCTCGCGGTGATCGTGCTGGCGGGCCTCGGAGGCCCGCTGCTGGGGGTGCTCGGTCGCAGCTTCGTGCCGGTCGTGGTCGGCGAGATCCTGGCCGGCGTCCTCGTCGGCCCGGCGGTCCTCGGCGCGGTGCATCCGGCGGGGGCCACCGTGTCGTTCCTCGGCGAAATCGGCTTCGCGATGCTGATGCTCACGGTCGGCATGCACCTGCCGCTGCGAGACCGGCGCCTGGCGGCCTCGGCCAAGGGGGGCGCGTGGCTGGCGGCGCTGGTCTGCGTGCTGGCGCTCCCCGGCGGGCTGCTCGCGGCGACGGTGGCGGGCACGGGGCACGCGGCGGTCTACGCCGTGGTGCTCGCCTCCGGCTCGGCGGCCGTGCTGCTGCCGGCGTTCGAGGAGCTGGGCCTCGAGAGCGGCACGGCGATGACGGTGATGGCGCAGGTGGCGATCGCGGACGTGATCACGATCCTGTCGGTACCGATCGTGCTGCAGCCCGGCCGCGTGGGGCACGCCGCGCTCGGCGCCCTGCTGGTGGCGGTGCTCGCCGCGTCGCTGTTCGCGCTGGCCCGGCTGGTCGGCAGCGCCGAATGGATCCACCGCGTGCGCCAGCTCTCCAAGCATCGCCACTGGGCGCTCGACCTGCGGATCTCGCTGCTGGTCCTGTTCCTGCTCTCCTGGGTCGCGCAGAAGGGCGGGACGAGCGTTCTGATCGCCGGCTTCGGCGCGGGGCTGATGGTGGCGGTGATCGGCGGCCCGAAACGCCTCTCCACGCAGGTGCGAGGCGTGGCGGAAGGCTTCTTCATCCCCCTCTACTTCGTCGTGCTCGGGGCACGGCTGGACCTCGCGGGGCTCGTGCACGACCCGGCGATGCTCGCGCTGGCCGCGGTCCTGGCGCTGCTCAACGTGGCCATCCACCTGCTCGCTTCGCTGCTGCTGGGAAGAGGCGTCGCGGGCGCCCTGGCCGCCACGGCACAGCTCGGGGTCCCGGCCGCGGTGGCCTCGCTCGGGCTCTCCGAGCACCTGCTCTCGCCGGTCGTGGCGACGGCGATCGTGGCCTCGTCACTGGTCAGCCTCGCCGTGTGCACGCTCGGCGTGGAGATGCTCGCCCGCGCCTCGGCGGCCACGGCGGGCGCGAAGGCGGCGGGGCCCCAGCCGGCGGCGTGAGCGTCTACGCCGGGGTCGCGCTCGGGGGGGTCGGGGCCGGGAGGGTCGCGGGCGGGGGGGTCGGGGCCAGGGGGGGCGCGGTCAGGTCGGGCTCCATCTCGGGCACCTCCAGACCGGCCGCGGCATAGGCCTCGGGTGCGTCGAGGGTCTCGGCCGCGAGCAGCGCCTGGGCGAGGTTGTCGAGCTGCGCGCGGTGCTCGTCGAGCAGGCTCGTGACCTCCCGGTGGGCATCCTCGACGAGCCGGTGGACCTCGTCGTCGACGGTGCGCTGGGTGTGCTCGGAGGTGGCGCTCACGCCGGGCAGGAACGGGCCCTGGCCGTCTTCGGGGAGCACGGAGATCGGGCCGATCTGCTCGCTCATGCCCCAGTGGCCGACCATCTGGCGAGCGATCATGGTGAGCTGCTGGATGTCTGACTCGGCGCCGGTGGTGATCGTGCCGTAGACGATCTCCTCGGCCACGCGACCGCCGAGGGCCACCTTGATCTTGGCCTGCAGCTCATCCAGCGAGTAGGACACGCGGTCGGAGTCGGGCGTGGAGAGGGTCACGCCGAGCGCCATCCCGCGCGGGATGATGGAGACCTTGCGCACGGGGTCGGCGCCGGGGGTGAGCATGCCCACGAGCGCGTGCCCGGCCTCGTGGTGGGCGGTGCGCTCGCGGTCGGCGGGCGAGAGCAGGATGCCACGAGGCGAGCCGAGCATGATCTTCTCCAGCGAGTCGGTGATGTCGGCCATCTGCACCTTCTCGTGACCGCGCCGGGCGGCCAGCAGCGCGGCCTCGTTGGCGAGGTTGGCGAGGTCGGCGCCGACCATCCCGGGGGTGCTCGCGGCCACGGCGTCCAGCTCGACCGAGGGATCGAGCGGAATCGAGCGGGTGTGGACTTCGAGGATTTCCTTGCGGCCCTTGCGGTCAGGGGCCTGCACGGTGACGCGGCGGTCGAAGCGCCCTGCGCGCAGCAGCGCCGGGTCGAGGACGTCGGGTCGGTTGGTGGCGGCGAGCACGATCACCGCCTCGGAGGACTCGAAGCCGTCGATCTCGGTGAGGATCTGGTCGAGCGTCTGCTCGCGCTCGTCGTTGGCGCCGGTCACGGACACCGAGCCCTGGCGCGAGCGCCCGATCGCATCGAGCTCGTCGATGAAGATGATCGCGGGCGCGGCCTCCTTGGCCTTGGCGAACAGGTCGCGCACGCGCGAGGCGCCGACCCCGACGATCGCCTCGATGAACTCGGAGGCCGAGATCGAGAAGAAGGCCGCGTGAGCCTCGCCGGCGACGGCCCGCGCGAGCAACGTCTTGCCGGTGCCGGGCGCTCCGGAGAGCAGCACGCCGTGGGGCATGCGCCCGCCGAGCGAGCCATAGCGGTCGGGGTTGCGCAGGAAGTCCACGATCTCCGACAGCTCGGCCTTGGCCTCGTCGATCCCGGCGACGTCGGCGAAGGTCACGCGGATCGTGTCGGGGTCGACGCGGCGCGCCTGGGATTTCCCGAAGCTCCCGAGGGCGCCCATCCCGCCGCCGGCTTTGGCGGCGCGTTTGGCGATCATCACGAACAGCCCGACGATCAGCAGCGTCGGGCCGAAGCCGAGCAGCAGCTCGGCCAGCAGCGACTGGCTGGTGGTGGTCGACTTGGCGTTGATCTCGACGCCCTTTTCCTGCAGCAGCGCGGAGAGCTGGCTGCCGTTCCAGAAGCTCGGCACCTGCGTGGCGAACAGCTTGGTGGGGGTGGATTTGGTCTTGCTGGGCGGGTAGTGCAGCTTGGTCTTGAAGTTGCCTTCGACCGTGTCGCCCTTTGAGGAGATCGACTTGACGTTCCCGGTCTTGACCTGTTCGAGGAAGTAGGGGCTGAACGGCACGGTCACGCGCTGTTCGCCCGTGGTCGGCTGGAACAGGAAGACCGAGATCCAGTTGATCGCGATCAGGATCACGACGAACCACAGGAACCCGGGCCGGCGGTGTGCCGGCGGCCCGCTGGGGGTCTGCTCGGGCATGCCGCGGCCGTCCGGGGCGGGCGAGACCTGCCAGCCGCGTTTGTCGCGCGGCAGCGGCGGATGCGGCTCGGAGCGATCGCTGCTCAGGAGATCGGGCTCGGCGGAAGCCTGGTCGGGCTGATCGGGCACGGCTCCATGCTACGCATAGATGCCCGCGACTCCGGTGTGAGGTGTCGCGCCGGCGACGAGGTGTCGGTATCGTATGAAGCTGCTGAATCGGGCATGGGGAGTGCCTGACCTGAAAGATCTGTCGATCGCAAGAGGGAGAGAGTCCGATGCGCAGAGCAGCCACCTGTATTGCCGTGCTCAGTCTCGCGGCGCTCGCGCTCGCCGGTAGCGCGGCGGCGACGCCGGTCGTCGTGCTCAAGGGCAAGGCCGTTCCGATCCCGGGCTTTCCCGGCACCGGCAACATCCTCGGCGCGGGCGCCGACGTCGAAGGGGAAATCACGATCAAAGGGACCGAATACGGCGGCTACCCGCCGCCGGTGATCGGCGTGACGCTGTCGCTGCCCACCGGCACGAAGCTGCATCCGTCGGGTTTCCCCACGTGCCCGGCCGTGCTGCTCGAGCAACAGCACGAACCGGCGAAGTGCCCGAAGGGCTCCAAAGCGGGACCGGTGGGCCACGCCTATGGCTTCGTCGTCTTCGGCGGCGAACGGGTTCCCGAGACGGTCAGCATCGAACCGTACTTCGTGCCGGGCGGGGGCATCGACTTCTACGTCGAAGGCCACACCCCGGCCTCGATCGAAATCACCTCGACGGGGCGCTTCACGGCCTTTGGCGGCGGAGGCGGCTACGGACCCAAAGCGGTCGTTCAGGTGCCGCTCGTCGAAACCGTTCCGGGCGCTGCGGATGCCTCGGTCGAACGGATCATCGGCAAGCTCGGCGCGGCCCGCAAGCAGGGCAAGAAGACGATCTACTACGGCACGGTGCCGAGGAAGTGCCCGAAGGGCGGCTTCCCGGTCAAGGCGGAAGTGACGTTCGCGGCGCTCGGAGGCCTGCCCCAGCAGATGGTCACGTCCTACTTCAAGGCGCCATGTCCGCCCAAGGTCAAGAAGAAGAAATAGCGCCGCCGCGCGAGCGCCTTGCGGTCAGGGCCCGAGCAGGGCTCTGACCTGCAGCGCGATCTCGAGGTCCTCGCGCGCGGCGAGCACGAGCGTGCGCACGGCCGCGCCGGCGGCGCCGATCTCGGTGTCGCCGTGCGCGTGCTCGTTGCGGACGGGGTCGAGCGCGACGCCGAGGAACGCGAGCCCGGCGGCCGCGGCCGCTCGCACCGCGGCGGCGCGCTCGCCGACGCCGCCGGTGAAGACGAGCACGTCGAGCCCGCCCAGCGCGGCGGCCATAGCCGCGACGGCGCCGCGCAGCCGGTGGAGGTAGACGGCGAGGGCCAGGCTCGCGCTCTCATCGCCGGCGTCGAGGAGCTCCAGGATCACGCGCATGTCGGCGCTGCCGGCGAGGCCGAGCAGTCCCGAACGGTGCTCGAGCGCCTCGGTGAGCTCGGTCGCTGAGAGGCCCTCGCGCTCCATCAGCCACAGCAGCATCCCGGGGTCGAGGCTGCCGGAGCGCGTGGCCATCACCAGGCCCTCGAGCGGGGTGAAGCCCATCGTCGTGTCGAGCGAGGCGCCGCCTGCGATCGCGCACAGGGAGGCGCCGGCACCGAGGTGGCAGCTGACGATCCGCAGCTCGCGGGCGTCTGCGTCGAGCATCTGGGGCGCGCGGCGCGCCACCCAGGCGTGGGAGAGGCCGTGGAAGCCGTAGCGGCGCAGCTCCCAGCGCTCGCGCCACTCGGCCGGAAGCGCGTAGGTGGCGGCCGCGTCGGGCAGCGTTGCGTGGAAGGCGGTGTCGAAGCAGGCCACCGCGGGCACCTCGGGCAGGGCCTCGCTGACGGCATCGAGCGCGGCCAGCGACTTCGGCTGGTGCAGGGGCGCGAGGTCGCTCAGCTCGCGCAGGGCGCCCTCCACCTCCTCGTCGATCCTCACCGCGGTGTGAAAGCGTCGCCCTCCGTGCACGATCCGATGGCCGATCGCGTCGGCCTGCCCCAGCGGCGAGCCGAGCGCCTCGCGCAGCTGGTCGGGGTCGACGCGCGCGCCGGGGGCGTCGAGCTCGCGCGCCTCGATCGTCTCGTCCTGCTCGTCGATCAGCGCCAGCTTCAGGCTGCTCGAGCCGGCGTTGACGGTCAGGACGCGCATGCCCTAGCCGCTGTCGGCGGCCGTGTCGGGCTGCGTGGCCGCCGGCGCGGGCCGATCGGTCGCGGGCCACACCCAGTCACGGACGTCGGGCGGGTCCTCGCCGTGCTCGCGCGTGTAGGCGCGGTGGCGCAGGCGCTCGTCGGACATCCGCTGGCGCAGGTGGGACGCGCGCTCGGCCAGGCCGGGGACGCGGTCGATCACGTCCATCACGATGTGGAAGCGGTCGAGGTCGTTGAGCATCACCATGTCGAACGGCGTCGTCGTGGTGCCCTCCTCCTTGTAGCCGCGCACGTGGAGGTTGTGGTGGTTGGCGCGCCTGTATGTGAGGCGGTGGATCAGCCACGGGTAGCCGTGGTAGGCGAAGATCACCGGGCGCCCGGTCGTGAACAGCGCGTCGAACTCCTCCTCGGGCAGGCCGTGGGGGTGCTCGCTGTCGGGCTGCAGGCGCATCAGGTCGACGACGTTGACGACGCGGACCTTCAGCTCGGGCAGATCGCGCCTGAGGATCGCGGCGGCCGCGACGGTCTCGAGCGTCGGCACGTCGCCGGCGCAGGCCAGCACCACGTCGGGCTCGGAGCCCTCGTCGCTTGAGGCCCAGTCCCACACGCCGATCCCGCGGGTGCAGTGGGCGATCGCCTGATCCATCGTCAGGTAGTCGAGCGCGGGCTGCTTGCCGGCGACGATCACGTTGACGTAGTCGCGGCTGCGCAGGCAGTGGTCGGCGACGGACAGCAGGCAGTTGCTGTCGGGCGGCAGGTACACGCGGACGATCTCGGCCTTCTTGTTGACGACATGGTCGATGAAGCCCGGGTCCTGGTGTGAGAAGCCGTTGTGGTCCTGGCGCCACACGTGCGAGGAGAGCAGGTAGTTCAGCGAGGCGATCGGCCTGCGCCAGGGGATGTCGCGGGTGACCTTGAGCCACTTGGCGTGCTGGTTGAACATCGAGTCGACGATGTGGATGAAGGCCTCGTAGCAGTTGAACAGCCCGTGGCGGCCGGTGAGCAGATAGCCCTCGAGCCAGCCCTGGCAGAGGTGCTCGGAGAGCACCTCCATCACGCGCCCGTCTGGGGCGAGGTGGTCGTCCGTGGGGAGCGTTTCGGCCTCCCAGGTGCGACCGGTCACCTCGAACAGCGCGCCCAGGCGGTTGGAGGCGGTCTCGTCGGGTCCCATCACGCGGAAGCTCTCGCCGTTGCGGCGCATGACCTCGCGCAGGAAGCCGCCGAGCACGCGCGTGGCCTCGCTGGTGGCGGCGGCGGGATCGCTCACCGCGACGGCGTGCTCGCGGAAGTCGGGCATCTCCAGGTCGCGCAGCAGCAGGCCGCCGTTGGCATGGGGATTGGCGCCCATGCGCCGCTCGCCCGCGGGCGCCAGCGCGGCGAGCTCGCCGCGCAACGCTCCGCCCTCGTCGAAGAGCTCCTCGGGGCGGTAGGAGCGCAGCCACTGCTCGAGCTGAGCGAGGTGCTCGGGCTTGGTGGCGAGGTCTGCGAGCGGCACCTGGTGGGAGCGGAAGGAGCCCTCGGCGGGGAGCCCGTCGACCTCCTTGGGCCCGGTCCAGCCCTTGGGCGTGCGCAGCACGATCATCGGCCAGCGCGGCCTCGTCGTGTCAGCGCCCGAGCGCGCCCGCTCCTGGATCTGGGCGATCTCCTGCGTGACCTCGTCGAGCGTGGCCGCCATCAGCTGGTGCATGCTCGCCGGCTCGGAGCCCTCCACGAACCGCGGCGCGTAGCCGTAGCCCTCGAACAGGGCTCTCAGCTCATCGTGCGGGATCCTGGCGAGCACGGTGGGGTTGGCGATCTTGTAGCCGTTGAGGTGCAGCACCGGCAGCACCGCCCCGTCGCGGGCGGGGTCGAGGAACTTGTTGGAGTGCCAGCTGGCGGCCAGCGGCCCGGTTTCGGCCTCGCCGTCGCCGACGACGCAGCAGGCGAGCAGGTCGGGGTTGTCGAACACGGCGCCATAGGCGTGCACGAGCGAGTAGCCGAGCTCGCCGCCCTCGTTGATCGAGCCCGGCGTCTCCGGGGCGGCGTGGCTGGGGATGCCGCCGGGAAAGGAGAACTGGCGGAAGAGCCTGCGCAGGCCCTCCTCGTCGTGGCCGATGTGGGGGTAGACCTCGGTGTAGGTGCCCTCGAGGTAGACGTTGGCGACGAGGCCCGGCCCGCCGTGGCCCGGTCCGGCCACGTAGACGGCGTCGAGGTCGCGCTCGCGGATCACGCGGTTGAGATGGGCGTAGACGAAGTTCAGCCCGGGGGTGGTGCCCCAGTGGCCGAGCAGCCGCGGCTTGGTGTGCTCGATCCGCAGGGGCTCGCGCAGCAGCGGGTTGGCGAGCAGGTAGATCTGCCCGACCGACAGGTAGTTGGCGGCGCGCCAGTAGGCGTCCAGCCGCTCCAGCTCGGTGGAGGTGAGCGGGCCCTGCGGGGTGTCGGGGGTCGGATCGGCTGACACGAGGGTTCAGCGCGCTGGGCTGCGCCTTCTCAGGTGATACCCGCTTTGGCGCCTGGCTGCTGTGTCGATTCCGATCGAGCTACTGAAGCCACGGCGATCGCGGCGAGTCTATCTACGTAGAAGTCCGCAATGGCGCTAGTGCCTAATCCGGAGGTGGTGCCGGTCGGCCGTGCCTAGGATCGTATTCAGCGATCCCAAGGAGACTTCTGAAATGTTCAAGAACGTGCTTGTAGGTGTGGACGGCTCTCCCAACAGCCGCGATGCACTGGCTCTTGCCACACGCCTGGCGGATCCCGAGGGGAAGCTGACGCTCGCCCACGTGCACCCCGGCGAGCTGCATCCGCTGCACGCCGTCACCCCGGGCCTGCTCGCTGAAGAGCGCGATCAGTCCGAGAAACTGCTCGAGCACGAGCGTGCGGAGGCGGACGTAGAGGCGGAGCTCGTCAGCGTGGTGGCCTCGGCGCCGGGCGGCGGCCTTCACCGCCACGCCGAGGAGGTCGGCGCCGACCTGATCGTGGTCGGCTCGTGCAGCCGCGGCGCCTTCGGGCGCGCGATGCTCGGCGACGACACCCGCGCTGCGCTCAACGGCTCGCCCTGCGCGGTCGCGATCGCGCCCCGCGGCTACGCTGAGCACCCGACTCCCATCACCAAGGTCGGTGTCGGCTACAACGACTCGCCCGAGGCCAAGGCCGCGCTCGCGGTCGCAAAGACGGTGGCCGCGCCGACCCACGCCACGGTCCACGCGCTGGAAGTGGTCTCGATCCCCACGTATGCCTACACGGGGCTGATGCCCCCGACGATCGGCGAGGGCATCGACGCGATGCTGGCCGAAGCGGCCGCGCGCCTAAGGCAACTCCCGGACGTCCAGGGCCGCGCCGTGTACGGCCTGACCGGCGAGGAGCTGGCGGCCTTCAGCGACGAGGTGGACATCCTCGTGGTCGGCTCGCGCAGCTACGGCCCGGTCCGCCGGCTGGTGCTCGGCAGCACCTCTGACTTCCTCGAGCGCCACGCCCGCTGCTCGCTGCTCGTGCTGCCCCGCGCCGTCAGCGCGGCACAGGATCAGCCGGCCCCCGCGGCCGCGGGGGCCTCCTCGCCCGCCGGCGCGTGAGCTCGCAGTCACCCATTCCGAGGCGATAGTCGGTACCTTCACCGGATGGTCGCCCACGATTCCGGCGATGAGGCCGCGGCAGACGCGGCGCCCGAGCCGATCCGGATCGTCCTCGCGGACGACCATGCGGTCGTGCGCAGTGGCCTGCGCATGCTGCTGGACAGCGAGCAGGGCCTCGAGGTGGTCGCCGAGGCGAGCGACGTGGACAGCGCCGGGCGGTATGTGCGCGGGCACCATCCGCACGTGCTCGTGCTCGACCTGAACATGCCGGGAGGGTCGAGCCTCGAGGCGATCCCGATCATCCGCGAGGAGTCTCCGGACACCCAGATCGTGGTGCTGACGATGCAGCAGGAGCCCGCCTTCGCGCGCGAGGCGCTCGGCGCGGGTGCGCTCGGCTACGTGCTCAAGGAGGCGGCCGACGAGGAGCTCGTCGAAGCGGTGCGCCGCGCGGCGGTCGGCGAGAGCTATCTGAACCCGCGGCTGGGAGCGCGGATCGCCTCCGAGCCCCCGCCGGGGCCGCCCGACGACCTCTCGGAGCGGGAGGTGGACGTGCTGCGCCTGATCGCGCTCGGGCACACCAACGCCGAGATCGCGGAACAGCTGTTCCTGTCGGTTCGCACGGTGGAGACGCACCGCTCGCACATCCAGCAGAAGCTGCGCCTCTCCACGCGCGCCGAGCTGGTGGGCTACGCCCTGGACCGCGGTTTGATCGCCCGCTGAGCCGCGGGCGGCGGACCCGCTAGGCCGCGGGCGGCGGACCGCCGGCGCGGTAGTGCTCCCGCCAGATCAGGCGGTGGATGGGGATGAGGCGGGGCAGGTCGCGCACGCCCGGGATCAGCGGGACGCAGATGAAGGCCAGGCTCAGCGCGCCCATCACGAGCATCACCAGGATGTCGGCGTTTTCGGAGGACTTGAAGGGTTCGACCTGGTACCAGAGGGTGTAGAGCCACAGCCACACCTGGCCGGGGTAGCTGCCGGTCTCGTTCATCATCCCCCACTGCTCGCCGAGCAGATGCTGGCCTTCGGCGCGTTCGGCCAGGAGCCCGCCGTCGGACATGAACAGCAGCGGCTTGGTGTAGTCGGTCTGGAAGAACTGTCTGCTGGTCAGCAGGCTGCCGTCGAGCCCGCCGCTCTTGGCAAGGCTCAGCAGCCCGCCCATCAGCGTGGGGACCGGTCCGGCGCCGCTCGCCTGAACGCTCACGGAGCCGGTGGTCGAGCTCAGGGCGACGGCGTTGGTCGGCGTCTTCTTTTCTTCCAGGGCCGTTTCATATTCTTCGAGCGGCTTGGCGTAGGCTTCCCCCCAGGCCTTCTGCGTCTTTTCGGGCGCTGCCTGATATTGGGCGATGGCGCTCTGAAGCGCGGGATCGTTCGGGACCGTCTGCAGCGGGTCGATCACGAAGTCGTTGGCCGTGTTGATCGGATGGCTGACGCCGAGCCATTTCTGCGGATAGAGGAAGGCCGCGTGCTGGCCTTCGCCGTTGTGGTTGTAGGGCGGCCCGTATTCGGCGGTCGGGCTGGTCCCGTCGAGCTCCTTGGCGGCGGCGGTCACGAAGTTGATGGGCATCTGACGCGACCACTGCGCGATCGTGCTCGGCTTGTCATCGGGCGAGGAGAACAGCACCGCCAGCAGGACGGCCAGGAGGGCGATCACGCCGACGGCGATGCAGAGCTCTTTGATCAGGTCGTAGGGCGCATAGGCGCCGGTCCACGGTCCGGTGTCGTCGCGCCCCCGCAGGGCCTGGCTGAGGCGGCTCACGACACGGCTCCGACGGGCGGCGGCTGCTCACCTGCGGGCTCCGGGGGGCCGCCGGTCGGGCGGCTCTCGAGGGCGAACGGCGGAACCACGCCATGGCGGCGCACGAGCAGCACGTGCGCGGTCACGAGCGCGACGACGGCGAGCGGGAGCAGCAGCACGTGATAGCTGTACATCTGGCCGAAGTTGGTCACGTTGAAGAAGGCGCCCACGCCGACCGAGTTCAGGCCGTCCTTGGCCTGCGTGGCGATCCACTGCGCGTCGAAGTTCTGCTGCGAGACGTAGCCGGTGAGGGCGGTGGGGACGGCGACGAGGAAGGTGATCGCGCCGGTGACCCAGACGCGCGTGCGCCCGCCGCGCCAGGCGGCCATCCAGTACTTGCCCCACAGGTGGACGACCATCGCGAAGAAGAACAGCTCGACGGCCCACAGGTGGACGCTGTTGAAGAAGTGCCCGACGCCGGTGTAGTGCCACCAGGCGGGGCCCTTGAGAGACAGGATGCTCCCGCTGGCGATGATCACGACCAGCGAGGCGATGCTGGCCACGCCGAAGACGTAGATCCAAGACGCCACATAGGTCGGCTGGCCGTCGGGGAGGAGCTTCTCGGGAGGCAGCGCGCTGACCGCGGCCTCGCGCACGCGCCCCGTCCATGAGCCGTGCGGTGTCGGTGTCGGCGTCGGTGTGGTGCTCATGATCCGCCTCCCCTGCGCCGCGTCGCGCCCGGGAAGGGCAGCGCGATCGCCAGCGCGAAGACGACGAGCATCAGGCCGATCACGATCACGTTGGACACGGACATCTGGAAGAAGTGCCAGTGCACGACATGGGCGGGGTGGTTCAGGTTGAAGACTGCGCCGATTACGGTTGTGGTGGGACTCAAGACCTGCCTCCTCGGCCCTCGGATCGCTCTGAGCACCCGCATATCGCGGGCTCCAATCGGGCTGAGCCTATGTGCGCCACCTCGTCCGGTGCATCCGTATTAATCCGCTATTCCGATCCCGTACCTTGCCCCGCACGTCTGTGTGCGGGGCGCCTGCGGCGCGTGAGCCGAGGCTCCGGCGCTAGGCTGCGCTGGTGCGTCCCGTTCCGACAGCCCCGGTCGCCGCGGGCTCGCTGATCGTGGGCTTCGGCGTGGCCGTGGCCAGCGGGTCGAGACCGCTCGGCGGCGTGGTGATGCTCGCGGGCGGTGTGTGGTGCATGCGCGCGTGGACGCTGCGCCACGGCCCGCGAACGGCCGTCGAGCTGACGGCCGTGGCCTTCACGGCGTTCGTCGTCTCGCACGTGCTGGCCCTCGCGATCGGAGCCTGGCCCTCGGTGCTGGCGGTCTCGGCGGTGACGGCCGCGGTGACATGGTTGCGCGCCGATTCGCGCCTGCTCCAAGACACGGCCGCGCCCCTGGCATTCCGTCCGCCCGCGCGTTAGATTGCGCTGATGGCAGACGTCGCCATCACGACACCGGTGGGAGCTGTGGCAGAGGCGCATCCGCCTGCGATGGAGCGCCCCGAATTCCAGATCGTTCCCCGCGCGGGCCTGCCGATCGTGGCGTTCGTGCTGGTGCTTCTGATCGTGGGCATCGCGGTCGACGAACTGTGGCCGCTGACGTTCCTGCACGTCGTGGGGGGCGCCGCCTGGACGATCATCGACCTGTTCCTCGGATTCGTCCTCGGGCCGATCATCGGGCGCATGTCGATCCCGGCGCGGGTGGAGTTCACCACGCGGCTGATGCCCAAGATGGTGCTGATCATGCCCACGGCCGTGACGGTCACGCTGGCGGCCGGCTGGCAGCTGGCCACCAAGCTCGGAAACACCCAGACCAGCTACGCGCTGCACGGGTGGATCGTGGCCAGCTACATCGTGGTCGGGATCATGGCGGTGATCGCGCTGGGACTGCTGGAGCCGGCGAACATCGCGGTGCTGGTGGAGATGAAGAAGCCGCGTCCCAACCCCGAGGTGATCGAGCGCCTGATGAAACGCTTCATCTACACGGCGGGCGCCACGGGGCTGATGCAGGTGGCGACGTTCGTGATCATGACCAAGCTGGCGAGCGGATGAGCGAGCGCCGCCTGCCCCCGGTCACCCAGGTGGGGATGCTTTCGCTGGCGCTGATCCTGGCGGGCGGCATCTACCTCTCCTCGCACATCCCCAACCACGTCTCGCTCACCCCGGCGGTGATCCTGCTGTGCGCGTCCGCGCTGCTGCTGGCGGGAAACCTGGCATCGCTGGCGCGGGTGCAGGGGTTCGCGTGGACGCGCTTCTTCGAGATCGCCCGCTGGGCGCTGATCGCCTACCTGATCATCGCCGGGATGATCGAGTACGCGTTCCTGCGCAACAACCTCAGCGGCGGCCCGCTGGTCGTGCTCACACTGTCGCTGGTCGTGTTCGCCGTCCACGTGCCGGTGTTGATCGCCTTCACCGTCGCGCGCTTCGCCGAGAGCTGACGCGAGCGAGCTAGAGCTGACGCGAGCGAGCTAGCATCGGGCGCATGCTCGCTCTCACGGCGTCCCCCGGAGCACGCGGAAACGTCGAGCTGCGCGAGGTCCCCGAGCCGGACCCGCTCTCGGGGCAGGCGCTGGTGCGGGTCAGCGCCTTCTCGCTCAACCGCGGCGAGACCAGGCGCCTCGCGGACATGAGCGACGGCGAGCTCACCGGCTGGGATGTCGCGGGCGTGGTCGAGCGAGCGGCGGCGGACGGGAGCGGCCCGCAGCGGGGGACGCGCGTGGTCGGGCTCTCGCAGAGCAGGGGCTGGGCACAGCTGGCGGCGATCGACACGCACGTGCTCGCCCTGCTGCCGGAGGGGGTCTCGGACGCTCAGGCGGCAACGCTGCCGGTGGCGGGCATGACGGCCCTGAAGGCCCTGGACATCATCGGAGTGGTGCTCGCCCGGCGCGTGCTCGTGACCGGGGCCAGCGGCGGCGTTGGGCGCTTCGCGGTTCAGCTGGCGAAGATGGCGGGCGCGCACGTGACCGCCGTGTCGGCGAGCCCCGAGCGCGCGCGGGGGCTGGTGGAGCTGGGCGCCGATGCGGTGGTGGGCGAGCTCGAGCCGCAGGGCCCGGAGTTCGACGCGATCGTGGAGGGCGTGGGCGGCGCCACGCTCGGCGCGGCGGTTCAGCGCGTGGCGCGGTTCGGCGCGATCGTGTCCTTCGCCTCGAGCGACCCGGACCCGGTGGAGTTCCCGACGCGCTCGTTCTTCGGGCGCGCCCCGGGCGCCCGCCTGCACGGCTTCTACCTCTTCGGCATGCTCGAGCGCGAGCCCACGGGCTCCCAGGACCTGGCGCGCCTGCTCGCGCTCGTGGCCGACGGTCGCCTGGAGTGCTCGATCGACCGCGAGGGCTCCTGGCGCGAGGCGCCCGCGGCGATCGAGGCGCTGCTGGAGCGTCGCATCGCGGGCAAGGCCGTGCTGAGGGTCGATTGAGGCCGCGCCGGCCCTCGGGTGTTCCCGCCGGCCCTCAGGTGCTCTTGAAGCGGGCGGCCTCCTCTGAGCCGCCGGTCGTGTCGCCTTCGCTGTAGGAATGCGCGCCGGCCCCCGCGAGCTTGCCGCGCTCCACGATCAGGTATTCCTCGCGGATCGGGCGCCCGTCGAAGAAGCACTCGAGGATCTCGCGCGCGCCGGCCGCGTAGCGGGCCTGGGCGGAGAGGCTGGTGCCGGAGGTATGGGGCGTCATGCCGTGGTGGGGCATCGAGCGCCATGGGTGGTCCCTGGGCGGCGGCTGTGGGAACCACACGTCGCCGGCGTATCCGGCGAGCTGCCCGCTCTCGCAGGCCCGAGCCACGGCATCGCGGTCACAGATCTTGCCGCGCGCGGTGTTGATCAGATATGAGCCCCGCTTCATCCTGGCGAGCAGCTCGGCGTCGAACAGGTTCTCCGTCTCGGGGTGCAGGGGCGCGTTGATGGTGACCACGTCGCAGACCTCCACGAGCGACTGGACGTCCGGATGGAACGTGACGCCCAGCGCCTGCTCGACCTCGGCGGGAAGGCGGTGGCGGTCGGTGTAGTGCAGGCCGACCTCGAACGGCTTCAGCCGCCGCAGGACCGCCGAGCCGATCCGTCCGGCGGCGACGGTGCCGACCTGCATCCCCTCCAGGTCGTAGGAGCGCGATACGCAGTCGGCGATGTTCCAGCCCCCGTCGATGACCCATTTGTAGGAGGGGATGTAGTTGCGCACGAGCGCGAGGATCATCATCACCACGTGCTCGGCCACGCTGATGCTGTTCGAGTAGGTGACCTCGGCGACCGTCACGCCGTGCTCGATGGCGGCCTGCAGGTCGACGTGGTCTGAGCCGATCCCGGCGGTCAGGGCGAGCTTGAGCTTGGGCGCCTTGGCGATCCGCTCGGCGGTCAGGTAGGCCGGCCAGAATGGCTGAGAGATCACGACCTCGGCGTCCGGGAGCTCGCGCTCGAAGACCGAGTCCGGGCCGTCCTTGTCCGATGTGACGATCAGGCGGTGCCCGCGCCCCTCGAGGAACTCGCGCAGGCCGAGCTCCCCTGAGACGCTCCCCAGCAGCTCGCCGGGCCGAAAGCCGATCGCCGCGGGCGTGGGCGTGCTCTGACCGTCGTGGTAGCGCTCGATCCTGGGGATGTCCTCGCGCGCGTAGGACGGCGGATAGCCTTCGACCGGATCGTCGTAGAGCACGCAGAGCACGTTCGCCATGGTCTGATCCCTTCCTCGCCGTTTCCCGTCCGTGCCGTTCGAGAGGACGGCAGCGGGGTCATGCGATTATGAGCGAGCGCGGCGAGGCATGTATCGTCGTCTGCCATGAGCTCCCACCGCCGTTGGTGGCGCCGTGGCTGATCAGGTTCACCACCCGTTCTTCGCGCGCGTGTACACGCGCCTGTCCAAGCTCGCGGAAGAGCGCGGCGGAAGCGAGCACCGTCGCAGCCTGCTCGCGGGCACCTCGGGGCGCGTGCTGGAGATCGGGGCCGGCGCGGGCGCCAACTTCGCGCACTATCCGAGCACGGTCGGCGAGGTCGTGGCGATCGAGCCCGAGGCCCACCTCCGCGAGCTGGCGCGGGGCGCGGCGGCGGAGGCGGCGGTGTCCGTGACGGTGCTCGAGGGGCACGGGAGCGCCCTGGCCTTCGAGGAGGGCTCCTTCGATGCGGCCGTGGCCTCCTTGGTGCTCTGCACGGTGCCCGACCAGCGCCTGGCCCTCACGGAGCTCTTTCGCGTGATCCGCCCTGGTGGAACGTTGCACTTCTACGAGCACGTCCGCGCGCGCAGCCGCGGCGAGGCGCGTGTCCAGGATCTCGCCGATGCGACCTTCTGGCCGCGCATCGCCGGCGGCTGCCATCTCGGACGAGACACCAGCGCCGCGATCGCCACGGCCGGATTTCAGATCGAGAGCTGCGAGCGCTTCGCGTTCAGCCCCGCGCGCTATCTCCCGCCGGCCGCGCACATCCTGGGCGCAGCGCGTCGTCCGTAGCGCCACCCGCGCCGCCGCGCGTTGCCCGTGGCGCCGTACGGGCAAGGGGACACAGCCGGCGGCGGCCCACTCGGACATAATCCCCGCGGTGAAAGCCATCCAGATAGTCCAAGAGACGGGCCCCGACAGTGCGCTCGAGCTCGTGGATATTCCCGACCCCGAGGCCTCGCACATGCTCACCCCGGGGGAAGGCGTCGTCGTGGACGTGCATGTGGCGGGCGTGTCCTTCCCCGAGCTCCTGCAGACGCGGGGCGAATACCAGATGAAACCGCCGCTGCCGTTCGTGCCCGGCAGCGAGGTGGCGGGGATCGTCCGCAGCGCTCCCCCGGGAGCGTCGGTCGCCCCTGGCGACCGCGTGGCGGCCTTCTGCGCCCTCGGTGGCTTCGCGGAGACGGCGGTGGCGCCCGAGTACTTCACGTTCGCCCTGGCGGACGAGCTCGACTTCGCCCAGGGCGCGGGCCTGATCCTCAACTATCACACGGCCTACTTTGCGCTCGTGATGCGCGGTCGCCTGAAGGAGGGCGAGAGCGTGCTCGTCCATGGTGCGGCGGGCGGCGTGGGCACCGCGTCGCTCCAGGTCGCCAAGGCGCTCGGCGCGCGCACGATCGCGCTCGTCTCCAGCGAGCAGAAGCGGGGCGTGGCGGAGGCGGCGGGCGCGGATCGGGTCGTGATGCTGGGCGATACCTGGAAGGACGAGGTCAAGGAGCTCTCAGGCGGCGGCGTGGACGTGGTCCTGGATCCGGTGGGCGGCGATCGCTTCACCGACAGCCTGCGCTCGCTGCGCGAGAACGGCCGCCTGATCGTGGTGGGCTTCACGGGCGGCTCGATCCCCGAAGTGAAGGTCAACCGCCTGCTGCTCGGCAACACCGAGGTCGTGGGCGCCGGCTGGGGCGCCTACGTGATGGGCAGACCGGATGTGAACCGCGCGATCGGCGCGGAGGTCTCGCGGATGGTGGATGCGGGCTTCATCCGCCCGATCGTGGGACAGCGCTTCCCGCTGGGGCGCGCGGCCGAGGCCCTGAAGCTGCTCGACGAGCGCCGCGCCGTCGGCAAGGTCGTGCTCGACGTGCGCCCGGCCTGAGGCTAGCCCGCCACCAGCAGCTCGCGCCAGCCGTCGGCGTCGAGCGTGGCCGGCTCGGTGGACTCGATGAAGTCGATGAGCACGTCGAGGAAGCGCTCGGGCTCGTCGAGCTGCGGGAAGTGACCGGAGTCGGCGAAGAGCTCGAGGCGGGAGTCCGGCACCTGCTCCTGCGTGGCGCGCCCGTGGGCGGCCGGGATCAGGGAGTCGTGCTCGCCCCACATCAGCAGCAGGGGCAGGTGCTTGGTGAGATACAGGCGGTTGGAGGCGTTGACGCGCTGTCCGCCGGGGTCCACGACCGAGCGCAGCGTGTGCACGAAGGCGCCGCGCGCCCCGCCGTCGGAGAGGGTGGCGTGCCCGCGCGCGATCTCCTCGATGTCGGTGCCGGCGCGCAGGCCGAGGCGGCGGAGCACGTTGCCGGCCAGGCGTCCGACGTCGAGCAGCCGGCTCGCGACGAGCAGCGGCAGGACGAGCTCGGATCCGGGCAGCGTGGCCGCTCGCAGCAGCACGCTCACGTCGCGGCCGAGACCGCCGCTGTCGACGAGCACCAGCCGTTCGCAGCGCTCGGGGAACTGGTAGGAGAGCTGCATGGCGATACCGCCGCCCAGGGAGTGCCCCACGAAGGTGGCGCGGTCGTGGCCGAGCGCCACCAGCAGGTCGCGCAGGGCGCTGGCGTGGGCTCCCAGCGAGTAGTCGCCCTTGGGCTTGGCGGAGGCGCCGTGGCCGAACAGGTCGGGTGCGACCACGGTGAAGCGCCGGGCCAGGTAGGGCATCACCCGCCGCCAGGTGCCCGAGTCGGAGGTGATCCCGTGGATCAGGACCACGACGGGCCCGCTCCCGGCCTGCCGGTAGGCGATCGGATGGCCGTGGAGGATCAGCTCGCGCAGCTCGGGCTCGTCAACTGCGCTCATGCTCGCCTCATCCACATGTCTACCCCTGCACACTAGCGCTCGGCGCCCGCGAAACTTTTCCGTAGGGGGGATATCCCGAAGGGCCATCCGGGGGTGTGCCGCCGCGCGCTCGGTGGCCGGCTCCATCGACAGGGACGTGGCATCGCCTCAGGATCGAAGGGGAATGAGCGCCCCCGCCGCCGCTGAGGAAGGCCCCTCGCCCGAGGAGATCCAGGTGCCGGTCCTGGAGAACGTGGACCGGGCGATCACGGGGCTGATCACGGGCGTTCCTCCGCTGCTGCTCGTGCTGGCGGGCTGGCAGCTGTGGAATCGCGAGCTGCGCTGGCGCGACGTGGCGATCTTCGTGCTCCTGTACGCGTTCACGGGGCTGGGCGTGACCGTGGGCTTTCACCGGCTGCTGACGCATCGCAGCTTCAAGACCTCGCCCTGGCTGCGGGGGCTGCTGGCGGTGGCGGGCACGATGTCGGTGGAGGGGCCGGTGATCTCGTGGGTGGCCGACCATCGCAAGCACCACGCCTACACGGACCGCCTCGGTGATCCCCACAGCCCCCACGTGGACCGCGGCGGCGGCTGGCGGGGCGCCCTGCGTGGCCTGGCGCACGCCCACGTGGGCTGGCTGTTCGATCACACCCAGCGCGGCGCCCGCGAGCGCTTCGCCCCCGACCTGCTGGCCGATCCGGTGGTGGCGTTCGTGGACAGGACGTTCCTGCTGTGGTCGCTGGTGGGCCTGGCGATCCCTTTCGGGCTCGGCATGGCGCTCGGCGGCACTGTGCAGGCGGGCCTCGACGGCCTGCTGTGGGGCGGCGCGGTGCGCATCCTGGTGCTGCATCACGTCACCTACAGCATCAACTCGCTGTGTCACTTCTTCGGGCGCCGGCGCTTTCGCACCGAGGATCACTCCCGCAACCTGTTGTGGCTGGCCCCGCTCTCCTTCGGCGAGGCCTGGCACAACAACCATCACGCCTTCCCGACGTCGGCCTTTCACGGCATGGGCCGCGCCGAGATCGACATATCGGGCCTGGTGATCGCGGCGCTGGAGCGCGCGGGACTGGTCTGGGACGTGCAGCGCGTCGCCCCCGACAGGCAGGCCGCGAAGGCGCTCTGAGCGGTCGCGAGAAGGCTTCGCGAGCCCGCTGGCCCGGCGCGTGCTGCGCCGTGGGAGGATTGAGGCCATGGATCATCGAGCGCGGCTTCCCTTGGAGCTGGGCCTGCCCCGCGGCGCAAGGCCCAGGCGCTGGATGCCGACGCTCGCAGCCGGCCTGTCGATCGGCGAATACGCGCGCTCGCTGGAGCGGCGGCTGGCCTTCCTGACGACGGTGCTGCTGGCGGCGATCTGGGCGCTGGGCGGACAGGGCTACTTCTGGCCGGCGTGGGCGTGGCTGGGCCTCGGCGACCTGGTCCTGCTCGACTTCACGGCCGGCTGGGCGTGGCGCCACCCGCCCGGCGCGATCAGGCGGGTGGCGTGCGTGTGGGCGCTGGTCGGGGCGGCGGCGGTGATCCTCGTGTTCACGTGGCTGTTGACCTGGCTGCTGGCGGGCGTGCACTCGTTCTGGCCGGCGTGGGCGTTGCTGGGGCTGGCCACGGCGGGCAGCTCCTACTCGCTGGTGGCGCTGCATGACCGCGTGCTCGTGGCCCACGGCCGCCGGGCGCTGCGGGCCCGGATCGACATGCTCACGCATACCCGCCGCCAGGCCGTGGCGGCGCAGGCGGCGGAGCTCAGGCGAATAGAGCGCGACCTGCATGACGGGGCGCAGGCGCGCCTGGTGGCGCTCACGCTCCAGCTCGGGCGCGCCGAGCTGCGCGTCTCAGACCAGCCGGAGGTCAGGCGCCTGATCAAGGACGCCCAGCACGAGGCCCGGCAGGCGATCGAGGAGCTGCGCGACCTGGCGCGCGGGATCGTGCCGCCGCTGCTGGCCGATCGCGGGCTGGTGGCGGCCGTGGAGTCGCTGGGAGCGCGCTACGGGCTGGGAACGTCGGTCGATGCGACGATGCACAGGGCGCTCGCGCCGGCGGTCGAGAACGCGGCCTACTTCGTGATCGCAGAGGCGCTGACGAACACGGCCAAGCACGCGGCGGCGGCTCGCAGCTGGATCGTGATCAGCGAGGAGCACCGCGCGCTGACGGTGGTGGTGGGTGACGACGGCGCCGGGGGCGCCGACCCGGCGGGCTCGGGGCTGGCGGGGCTGCGCGCCCGCGTGGAGGCGCTCGATGGAAGCCTGAAGGTGGAGAGTCCGGCGGGCGCGGGAACGGTGCTGGAGGCGAGGCTCCCGTGCGGGTGGTGATCGCCGAGGACCTGGCGCTGCTGCGGGAGGGCCTCGTGGCGCTGCTGCGGGAGAACGACATCGAGGTCGTGGCGCAGGTCGAGGACGGCCCGGGCCTGCTGCGGGCGATAGCGGGGCACGAGCCGGACCTGGCGATCGTGGACGTGCGCCTGCCCCCGACGTTCAAAGACGAGGGGCTGATCGCGGCGATCGAGGCGCGCAGGCGCCAGCCGGCGCTGGGCGTGCTGGTGCTCTCCCAGTACGTCGAGACGGCCTATGCGAGCGAGCTGGTCGGTGAACACACGGCCGGCATCGGCTATCTGCTGAAGGAGCGCGTGGGTGACGTGAGGGCCTTCCTCGATGCGCTGCGGAGCGTGGCGGCCGGGGGCACGGTGCTCGACAGGCAGGTGGTGGCCGAGCTGCTGGCCACACGCGAGGGCGCCGACCAGGCGCTCCCGGGCCTGACGGCACGCGAGCGCGAGGTGCTGGCCCTGATGGCCGAAGGACGTTCGAACACGGCGATTGCGGAGAGCCTGGTGGTGACCCCGGGCGCCGTGGAGAAGCACATCACCAACATCTTCGCCAAGCTCGATCTGGGCGCGTGCGACGAGGACCACAGGCGGGTGCTCGCGGTGCTCGCCTACCTGCGGGTGGCGAGGTAGCTGCGGCTTTGTCGGTAGCCGACCTGATAAAAACCCGTAGCTAGATATGAGCGTTCCCTCATGAAGGTCATCGGCGCGGGCCTGCCCCGCACGGCCACCACGACGCAGATGTTCGCGCTCGAACATCTGGGCTTCGGGCCCTGCTACCACATGCGCGACCTGCTGGCCGACCTCGAGGGCGGGCTGCCGTTGTGGGAAGACGTTTCCGAGGGGGAGCCTGACTGGGGGCGGATCTTCGGCAAGGCCGTCTCGACCGTGGATTGGCCCTCGGCGCGCTACTACGCCGAGCTGGTGGATCAGTATCCGGAAGCCAAGGTCCTGCTGAGCGTCCGCGACGGCGAGGAATGGGCCCAGAGCATGCGCGAGACGGTGTGGGGGATGTTCCACGGCGACTCGGTCCTGCACTACATATCTGACGCCCGCGCTGTCCTGGACCCCCTGTGGCAGCGCTATCTGAAGCTGATGAGCCACATGAACTGGGAGGAGGGTGTGGGAGCCCTCGCGGGCGACACCTCGACCACGGCCGGTCTGATCGCGGCGATGGAGCGCTGGAACGACTCCGTGCAGGCCACGGTGGCGGCGGAGCGCCTGCTCGTGTGGAACCCGAGCGAAGGCTGGGAGCCGGTATGCGAGTTCCTCGAAGTCCCCGTGCCGGCGGAGCCGCTGCCTCGCCTCAACGACACCGTGTCCTTTCGCGAGGGCATCATCGGGAGCGCGCTGGATGTGGTGAACGAGTGGTGGAACGTGCGCGAGCGCCCCACCAGCGGCCTGCACGGCGCTGCCCTGAGTTGAGCGCCACGCACGGGATCCGGGCAGCCTGATGGCCGGCGAGCTGCTGGTGAAGATCAGCGCTGAGATAGATGCCCGCCTGGCGGAGCTGCGCCCGGCGCTCGCCGAGTACGAGCGTCTGATCTCGGCGGCCGAGGCGCTGGAGCTGCCGGTGCCCGCAGCGGGCACATCGCCGCGCAGGAGCACGAGCGCCAAACGGGCGGGCTCACCACGGTCGAGGACGACGGCCGCGCCCAAGGCCACGCGCCGGCGAGCGGCCGGTCCACGCGGATCGGCGGCCGGCACGATCGTGCGCGCCGCCTCGCCCCCGGGACGGGAGCGCAAGGCCCCCGGCGCCAGGAGCGTCCGCCCGCGGGCTGTCCGTGGCGCGGCCCAGCAGGCGATCCTGGCGGCGCTCGAGCACGGATCTCACACGGTCGGCGAGCTGGCGGTGGTCACGGCGATGAGCGGCCAGAGCATCCGCGAGAACCTGCGGCGGATGCTGGGCGCCGGTGCGGTCACCCGCGCCAAGCGGGAAGGCAAGGCCGCCTATGCGCTGGCCGGCCGTGCCGGACACTGATCTGATCGATCGACCGATCACCTCAGCTTGTGTCACGCGAGCAGCGGTGTATAACCATGGTGATACACCGCTTGACGAGGGACATACGTCCTCGGCACTGCTCCCTACTACCCCTACTCCCCTCCCCTCCCCTCCTCGTCTGCTACCCGCGGGCGCCTGCGGCGGCGGCCGCGGCGGCTGAGTCCGGCCCGAGGAATGGCGTGAGCGCCATGTAGGCGAGCTGGGGCGCGGCCTGGGGCAGCTGGGCGATGCAGTCGTTCTCGATGTAGTGGTGCAGGACCTGCCACACCCCCCCGGCGACGGCCTCGGCGGCGATCGCGGGAACGGGTCGCTGCTCGCGCGCGGCGATCTCGTATCCGGGCTGCATGTAGGCGGCGAAGGCGTGCATGGTGGAGTTGCGTGTCTCGATGGCCTCGGGGCTGGCGGCGAAGGTGTCGACGAGGCTCAGGTGCGCGTGGGCGGGCTCGGAGGCGAGGTAGTCGATCAGGGCGCGCAGGCCGGCCGCGACGGCCAGCGGCCAATCGCCGGCGTGCGCCTCATAGACCTCGGCTGTGATCTGCAGCGCCTGGTGCATGCCCACCTTCTGGGCGCCCAGGAAGGCCTCGCGCTTGGAGGCGTAGATGCTGTAGAAGGTCTGGTTCGAGACGTTGGCGCGTCGGGCGATCTCGGGGATGGTGAGGCCGGCGAGGCCCTTCTCGGCCACGATCGCGGCCGTGGCGTCGACGATGCGCTCGCGCTGGCTTTTGACGATGAACTGCCGCGGGAGGTCGCTGCGGCCGCTCGGCAGGCGACCCTCGGCCCGCCGGGCGCGCTCGGAGGCCGGGAGCCCTCCCGGAGAGGGGTCCTCGCGGGTCATGGGCGGCGCTCCCATGCCGGGGGGCAGCCGGCGCGGGTAGGAGGTGGCCCAGTCGGCGAGGTCGTCGACCAGCTCGGCCAGTTGGCTCTGGCGCCCCTCGCGCAGGCGCGCGGCGGCGACCTCGCGGATGCCGCCGAGGATGACCTTGACGGTCAGGTCGGTCGCGCCCATCGCGGGGATGCGGTCGCGGCTTGCGAGGATGCTGGCTTCGAGTGCGTCGAGGGTTCGCCTGCGCCGCTCCAGCGCACAGGGGCCGGCGCCGAAGGCGCCGAGCATGAACAGGGACATGGCGTCGGGCTCGGCGGCGGCGAGATCGGCGAAGGCGCGCATGGCCACGCGCAGGCGCTCGGCCCGGGGGCCGGCGCAGTTGTAGGCCCTGAGGATGGTGTGCCCGGTGCGCTGGGCGATCTGGTCGTAGGTGCTCAGGAACAGATCTTCCTTGTCGGCGAAGAGCGTGTAGAAGGTCGGCTGGGAGACGTGGGCGAGCTTGGTCAGATCGACGATCCGCACCGAGGGGTAGCCCTTCTGGGCGATCAGCTCGATCATGGCCGCGCGCAGGCGTTCGCGCTGGTCGCTCTTGACGAGCTCCGGGTCGAGTCCGTGCGTGCCGGTGGGCAGCGGGCGGTAGCGCTCGGGCGAGGCGTCGTCGGCGTGCGAGCCTCCGTTCGCGTCAGCCGATGCGGGGACTTCGTCGTCGAGCGTCCTGTGTGTGACATCGCCTGGCGCCATGTCTACGGACCTCCCCCTTGACAAAAAGCAAATCCAGCCTATCAAACAGTGCGCACAGCCTAACCGGCGTGGCGGTCGGCGGGCGGAGCTCGCGGGGCGGTTCTCAGCCCTTGATCACGCGGGATGTGCCGAGCACGGCACCGCTGGGGTCGAGCGCCTGCACTGCCACGTAGGCCGCGGGGGCGGGTGCGCCCAGGGTGGTCTCGAAGCCGCTCTTGGTGGCGCTGGCCACGGGGACGAGCTGCTGCGGGGAGGCGCCGGCGAGCAGGCGCCAGCTGGCCGTGCGCGTGTCTCCGTTCCAGCTGGCATAGACGGTCGGAGGCGAGGTGGCGGAGGCGGCCGAGACGGCGATGGCGGGCGCTTCGCTGGGGGCGCCGATCCAGGCAAAGCGATAGGCGCGGTAGGACTGGTAGGAGCCGTGCATGTGGGCGTCGTAGAGGACCTTGCCGGCGGAGTTGAACTCGGTGAAATAGGGCACGGCGCCCCAGCCCACGAACATGTCCCCATTGGCGAGCGTCTGGATGTTGCCCTGGCTGCCGGAGGAGATCGACGGGCTCGGATGCTCGTATTGGGCCACCACGGTGTCGGTCCTCTTGACGGGATCGACGGCGAGCAGGATGCCGCGCGATTGCGGATGGACGGCCGGTACGGCGCCGTTGTCGAAAACGCTGACTGTCCCGTTTGGCAATGCTGTGGCGTCGTGCTGGAAGGCGGTGGCCGCGCCGGCGCCCAGCTTGACGCTGGAGTACCGCCCGCCGATGCGGGTGAGCACCTGCCCGGTCTGCGTGTCGAGCTCGTAGAGCGCCCAGGTGTTGCGCGCCGAGATGAGGGTCTCGCCCCCGGCGAGCACGTCGATGCTGTTGAGGTGGAAGTAGTCGAAGGGCCATTCGAGGCTGGCGTGGGTGGCGGTGCTGTAGGACTCGGCGAGGCGGACGTGGTCGAGGCTGTGCCACTCGCGCCTGACGAGGCCGGTGCGCAGGTCTACTTCCTGGATGATCGTGTCGGTGACGGCGCCACCGTCGGGGCCGCCGAGGGAGGACAGGTTGCACTCGATCGGGTCGAACGCGCTCAGCAGCGCGGTGCCCTGGGGTGTGAGGTGGAAGTCGTGGAGGTCGACTTTCAGGCCGTTGCCGGCGTGCACGCGCCCGAGCTGTTTGTAGGAGCTGTCGTAGATCAGCTCTTCGCCCTGCCCGAAGCCCTGCGGGGTGATCCGCCCCTGCCACCAGGTCAGCACGGGCGTGCTCCCATCCTGCTGGAGCTGCAGGTTCGAGGCCGCGTATTCGGCGGGCAGCGGGTCGAACCAGACGAGGTTGCCGGCTTCGTCGAAGATCATCGGCCCGGCGGGCCCGGGCCCGGAGTAGGGCGCGGCGAAGACGTAGCCGCCGGCGGTGGCGGCGGATGTTGCGGTGACGGTCAGCGAGGGGGGCAGGAGCTCGGGGCGCGAGTGGAAGTGCTGCATCTCGTTCTCGTCGCGCGCGACCTTGGCGGGGGCGGGCGAGTAGAGGCTCGTGTCCTGGTGGGCGATCACGAAGCGGTAGGAGAACGGGCGGGAGGCGGAGCCGATCCTGACGACACCGGCCACGCTCACGGTCTCACCGGCCAGGAACGGCTTGGACGGCAGGAAGCTGGCGCCGTCTCCCTGGGAGTAGGCGATCAGGTGCCCGGAATGCGAGCCGGTCCGCGAGCCGATGACGCGCAGGCGGCCGAGGTCGCTCGAGGGTGCTCCCAGGAGGCTTATCTGGGTGGCCGGGATGGCGTCGTAGGAGCCTGGCAGCGGGGAGACGGCCACGGTGGTGCCGGGCAGGAGGGCGGAGCGGTTGATCTGTTCGGCTTCGCAGCGCCCGGCGGCGGGAGCCCGGAAGGCGGCCTCCTCGGAGACGATGCGCCGCGAGGCGATCGCGAGCGTGACGATGCTGGAGAGCGCCACGAGCACGCCGGCGGTGAGCAGGAACCTACGCATGGAGTCCTAGGTCTTGGACACGAAAGCGCCCCAAGAAGTTGCGAAGTGGGGCGGGGTAGTCGGTGACGGTCCCGCGGAGACCGCCGTATAACCATGGTGATACAGCACTGGCACAGGCACAATTATCCCGGCACGGCCGCCGTGAGTGAGGATGACCTCCCCGGATGGCCTTGCGGGCAGGGCAGCAGGCGAAAGGGGCAGGCCCACCGTCCTCGAGCGCCCCGCTCAGAAGACGGGCGTCTCGGTGTAGTCGCCGAAGACCTGTTGCAGCGACTCGATGATCTCGCCCTCTGAGGCGTGCGCGCGGGCGCAGTCGAGCAGGGGCTCCATCAGGTTGTGGTCGGAGTGGGCGGCGTGCTCGCGCAGGGCGGCCAGGGAGCGCTCGACGGCGGCTCCGTCGCGGCTGGCGCGGGCGGCGTGCAGGCGCCCGATCTGCTTGCGCTCGAGCGCGGGGTCGACGCGCAGCGTGGGGATCGGAACCTCGTCGCTTGCGAGGTATTGGTTGACGCCGACCACGACCCGTTCACCGGCGTCGATCTCCTGTTGCAGTGAGAAGGCGGCGTCGGCGATCTCGCGCTGGGGGTAGTTGAGCTTGACCGCTGGGACCATCCCTCCCAACTCATCGATCTTCTTAAAATACTCGTATGCCCTCTCCTCCATCTGGTCGGTGAGGGACTCGAGGAAGTAGCTTCCCCCGAGGGGGTCCACGGTGTTGGTGACGCCGGTCTCGTGGGCGATGATCTGCTGGGTGCGCAGGGCGATGGTGACGGCGTCCTCGGTGGGCAGGGCGAGAGCCTCGTCGTAGGAGTTGGTGTGCAGGGACTGGGTGCCGCCGAGCACCCCGGCGAGCGCCTCGATGGCGGTGCGGACGATGTTGTTGAGGGGCTGCTGGGCGGTGAGGGAGACGCCGGCGGTCTGGGTGTGGAAGCGCATCTGCCACGAGCGGGGGTCCTTGGCGGCGAAGGTGTGGCGCAGCTCGCGCGCCCAGATGCGCCGGGCGGCCCGGTACTTGGCGATCTCCTCGAAGAAGTCGATCTGGGCGTTGAAGAAGAAGGACAGGCGGGGGGCGAAGTCATCGACGTCGAGGCCGCGCTGGACGGCCTGCTCGACGTAGGTGAGCCCGTCCTTGAGCGTGAAGGCGAGCTCCTGCTGGGCCGTGGAGCCGGCCTCGCGGATGTGGTAGCCGGAGATGGAGATGGGGTGCCAGCGGGGCATGCGGCGGGTGCACCACTCGATCATGTCGCCGCACAGGCGCATCGCGGGGTCGATCGGGAAGCACCACTCCTTCTGGGCGATGTACTCCTTGAGGATGTCCGCCTGGATGGTCCCGGAGAGCTGCTCGGGACCGACGCGACCGCCGGCTCCGTCGCCCCCGGCCTCGGCGGCGGCGACGTAGAAGGCGAGCATGATGGCGGCGGGGGCGTTGATGGTCATCGAGACGGAGACCTCGCCCAGATCGATGCCGGAGAAGAGGGTCTGCATGTCGTCGAGGGTGTCCACGGCGACGCCCTCGCGCCCGACCTCCCCGAGCGAGCGCGGAGAGTCGGAGTCGTGGCCCATCAGGGAGGGCATGTCGAAGGCGGTCGAGAGCCCGGTCTGGCCGTGCTCGAGCAGGTAGTGGAAGCGCTCGTTGGTCTCCTCGCTGGTGCCGAAGCCGGCGAACTGGCGCATGGTCCACAGCCGCCCGCGGTACATCGAGGAGTGGATGCCGCGGGTGAAGGGATAGGAGCCGGGCTCCCCGATGGGATCCTCGGCGGGTGGGTGGGCACCTATTCCCGCTGGGAGGTCGGCGGGCGTGTAGAGCTCGCGGATTGGCTCCCCGGAGAGCGAGCGGAACTGCTCCTCCTCGCCCTGGCCAGCGCCCTGCGCGCTGCCCTCCCCGGGAGGCTTGGTGCTGATGGCCATGTCGACTCGGAATGCTACTCGTAGCGCTAGCCTCGCCTGCAGTGATGCGCGCTGAGCTCGCCAAGATCGTGGGCGCCGAGCACGTGCTGGAGGCGCCGCCGGACTCCCCCTACAACAGGGACTGCACGCGCCGCAGGGGCCTGGAGGGGCGCGCGGACGCGGTGGTGCTGCCGGGTAGCGCGCAGGAGGTGGCGGCGCTCGTGGGCTGGTGCTACGCCCATGACGTGCCACTGGTGCCACGGGGCGGTGGAACGGGCCTGACGGGCGGCGCGGTGCCGGTGCAGGGCGGGGTGGTGTGCTCGCTGGAGCGCATGCGGGCGATCCGCGAGCTCGAGCCGGCGCTGTGGCGGATGCTGCCGGAGGCGGGGGTGAGCACGCGGGACGTGCAGCGCCTGGCGCGGGAGAACGGCCTGTTCTTCGGCCCGGACCCGGGGGCTTCGGAGCAGTCGCAGATCGGTGGGAACGTGGCGACGAACGCGGGCGGCCCGCATGGGCTCAAGTACGGGGTGACGGGAGCGTGGGTGGCGGGGCTGGAGGTGGTGCTGGCGCCGGGGGAGCTGGTGGAGGTGGGCGGCTGGGCGGGCAAGGACGTGGCGGGCTATGACCTGAAGAGCCTGCTGGTGGGCTCGGAGGGGACGCTGGGTGTGATCACGGCGGTGCGCCTGCGCCTGCTGCCGGCGCCGGAGGCGGCCCTCGCGATGGTCGTGTTCCTGGGCAGCCGCAAGGCGGGCTGCGAGGGGATGGGGGCGCTGCTGGGCTCGGGGCTGCGCCCGTCGGTGCTGGACTTCATGGACGCGGAGACGCTCAGGATGCTCTCACCGTCCTATCCGGGAGAGGTGCCGGCGGGGGCGGGCTTCGGGCTGATCGTGGAGGTGGACGGCACGCGCTCGGACGTGCAGGAGCAGCGCGGGGCGCTGCTGGAGGCCCTCGCAGGCACGGCGCTGGCGGTGCAGGAGCCGGATGACGGGCAGGCCCTGTGGCGCTGGCGGGACGGCGTGAACGGCGTCCTCACGGGAGTGCGCGGGGCGAAGGTGAGCGAGGACGTGGTGTTCCCGCGGGAGCGCCTGCAGGAGGGACTGGAGCGCTTCGAGCGGATGGCGGGCGCGCACGGGCTGCCCTCGTGCGCGTTTGGGCACGGGGGCGAGGGCAACGTCCATGCGACGGTGCTGGTGGACCCGGCCAGCGAGCGCGAGCTCCAGGAGGCGGAGGCGGTGGGCGAGGAGCTGTATGCCCTGGTGGTGGAGCTTGGGGGCTCGGTGGCGGGGGAGCACGGCGTGGGCTGGCTCAAGGGCGGGCGCCTGGAGTCCCAGTGGAGTCCGCGGGCGGTGGATCTGCACGAGCAGATCAAGCGGGCGTTCGACCCCAAGGGCCTTCTGAACCCAGGGAAGAAGCTGGCACGGTACCCTGCGCGGTCGCCGGTGACATCTATCTGAAAGGAAGCTGCTTTATGAACAAGTCTCAGCTGGTCGAGGCGGTCGCATCAGACAGCGGTCTGAGCAAGGCAGACTCGGGGCGGGCGATCGAGTCGCTGTTGGACACGGTCACGAAGACCTTGAAAAAAGGCGACGAGGTGAGCATCACGGGCTTCGGCAAGTTCTCGGTGGTCAAAAGGGCGGCCCGCCAGGGCGTCAACCCGCGCACGGGCGAGCGCGTCAAAATCAAAGCTTCGAAGGCCCCCAAGTTCTCGGCCGGGGCCTCGTTGAAGCAGGCGGTGAGCCCGAAGAAGAAATAGGAGCAGGATGGCCACAGCGCCTGTCACCGAGCTGGAGCTCCCCGCGTTCGACCACGCGGATCCGTCGATGCGCGGGGAACGCTTCCATGCGGAGATGGCGCGTCTGCGGGGCAGCGGGAGCTGGCTGGCACAGGGCCCGTATGGCTACCTGACGCTCGACAGGGAGTCGGGCGAGTTCTTCCTGCGCACGCGCTCGGCGATCTTCCCGGGGATGAAGATCGCGGAGATCTTCGGGGTGAGCGAGGGGGCGCTGTACGAGCAGATGCGGCGGAACATCCTGCATGTGAACGGCCGGGACCACTCACGGCTGCGAGGCCTCGTGAACCCGGCGCTGTCGCAGCGGGCGGTGGAGCGCTACAGGCCGGCGATGAGGGCGTCGCTCGAGGGTCTGCTCGAGGAGGCGGTGGCGCGCTCGCGCGCCGCGAGGGCAGAGGGCGAGGAAGAGGAGGAGGGAGTCGTCAGGTGCGAGCTGGTGGAGGTGTTCGCGAAGCCGTATCCCTCGCAGGTGATAGCGACGGTGATGGGGGCGCCGCTGGAGGATGCGCCCCGGCTGCACCACTGGTCGAACTGGATCCAGAGGCAGTTCGACGCGACGAGCATGGCGAGCGAGCTCGAGGGGATCGAGCAGGCGGTGGGGGAGTTCTACGAGTACGCGCAGGAGCTGGTGCGGGCACGCAGGGAGAGCCCGGCGGACGATCTGATCTCGAAGCTGATCGAGGCTGAAGAGGCCGGGGACCGGCTGTCGGATGTGGAGTGCATCAACCTGGTGTTCAACGTGCTGGTGGGCGGGGTGGACACGAGCCAGAGCCAGCTGGCGCACGCGGTGAGGCTGCTGGGGGAACACCCGGAGCAGTGGAGGCTGCTGGTGGAGGATCCGGGGCTGGCGGAGCGGGCGGTGGAGGAGGCGCTGCGGTATGAGCCGATCACGCCCTTCACGGCAAGGATCCTGACCGAGGATGTGGTCTACCGCGACGTGAGCTTCCCGGAGGGGACGATCGTGATGGTGTGTGCGTTCACGGGCAACCGCGACCTGGAGGCGGAGGCGGCCGGCGAGGGCGGTCCGGACAGTTTCGACATCATGGCCGACCGCGGGCGGGCGCGCCCGCTGACGTTCGGCGCGGGCGTGCACTACTGCCTGGGGGCGAACCTGGCCCGCACGGAGCTGCAGGAGGGCCTGGAGTTCATGGCCCGGCGGATGCCGGACCTGGAGCTGGACGGCGAGCCGGTCTTCGAGAGCGTGTCCGGGATCTACGGCCTGGCCGAGCTCCCGATCAAGTTCTCCCTGTAGGCGGGCGCTTCTTTTTCGGGGAGACGAGTTGGCGCGCTCCTCCTCGAGCGCGGCGGGCGCCGGTCACGACAGCTTCCAGCATTGCGAATGCCCATGATCTGGAACAATCTCGAGGGGGGGTCTCGAGCGGTCATGGAGCGACATAGGGTCATGGAGTCGGTGCGGAAAGGGATATCGAGGCGGGCCGTGCGTGCGGCGCGTTTGGTCGCGCTCGCGGCGCTGACCGTGGCTGCGATGCCCGGCAGCGCGCAGGCGGGCAGCTACCACGTGTACTCGTGCCGCACACCTGCCGGCGAAAGCGCACCGGTGGATGGGTGGAGCGGGTCGGAGGCTGGGGCCGAGGCGCATGCGGTGAACACGTGCTCAGAGCCCAATGGAAGTCTTAGTGCGTCCCTGGGCGACGGTGTGCCACGCGACGCTAACGAAGGTATCGGAGCCACGTGGTCCTTTGGGCCACCTTCGGGCGAGACCCTCGCGGCGGCGACACTGTGGCGCGCGGGTGATGCCGCGGGTGGAAGCGAATTGAATGCTGGTTATCGCTTCACGATCGCAGGACCCGAAACCAAGTCGTACTTCGAATCATGCTTGGCCCTATCGAACTGCACACATGGCAAGGGCACTATCGGAGAACCCTTTGCGCCAATAAACCGCGTGCCGGTTCCAGGTCCTAATCTCGATGGGCACCTCTATCTGAACGTTGCGTGCGCAGGCGTTTCGGGTAATCCATGCCCTGCGGGCTTCGGCGACCCCAACCACTACGCAGCGGTCGTGTATCTCTACGCGGCGGACCTCACCCTGGAACAGACGGCTGGCCCGAGTGCGGGCAACGTGGGCGGGGAACTGGCGAGCGCGCCAGCGGTGGGCGGGACGAGCGACGTGATGTTCACCGCGAGCGACCCCGGCTCGGGGGTGTACGAGGCGGTGTTCGGCGTGGACGGCAATGTGGTCCAGCGCACGGTGGTGAACGACAACTCGGGGCGCTGCAGGGATGTGGGCCAGACGAGCGACGGCAGCCCGGCGTTCCTGTATGTGCAGCCGTGCCCGGGGTCTGTGAGTGCGGACGTGGGCCTGGACACCACGAGGATCGCCAATGGCGCCCATCACCTGGTGGTGAGTGTGATTGACGCGGCGGGCAACGGGGCCACGGTGCTGGATCGCGCGGTCACGGTCTACAACCCCCCGCCCCCGGGCGCTCCGAACGGCAGGAACGCCTCGGCGAACGCCCATCTGGCGATCCGCTGGAAGAGCACGGCGAGAGCGGCCCTGACGAGCTCCTTCGGTCAGCTCCACACGATCACGGGGCGCCTGACGGCGGCGAGCGGAGCGCCGATCGGCGGGGCCCGGATCGATCTGCTCGGCACGGCCTCATCGACGGGAGCGAGGGGGGTGGCGATGACGAGCCCGCTCACGGATGCGGAAGGGCGCTTCACGGTGCGCCTCCCACGCGGGATCCCGTCGAGCATGCTGCGCTTTGCCTACAGCGCTCACGTCGGGGACACGGTTCCGGCTGCGACGGGCATGCTGACGTTGAGGGTGCGGGCGAGCATCGCCTTGACGGTCACGCCGCGGACGGCGAGCGTTGGGCGCAGCATCTTCTTCCGGGGGCGCCTGCGCGGCGGGCCTGTGCCGGCGGAGGGCAAGCAACTGGTGCTCGAGGCCCGCTCGCCGGGCAGCGCGTGGATCGAGTTCGAGGTGGTGCGCACCAACTCTCGCGGCCGCTTTCATGCCAGCTACCGCTTCAAGTTCCCGGGGCCGGCCACCTACCAGTTCCGCGCCCGCTCGGAACCGGAGTCCGACTATCCGTTCGCGGCAGGGGCGTCCAGCCCGGCGACCGTCCACGAGCAGTGATCGCCACGGCGCAGATGTTGCCGCTCAGGCTACTTTCCCATATGACACGTAGTTGGACTCCGCAGTTTCCAATGTGACACGTAGTTGGACCTCTCAACGGGGTGCGCTGGGGTGTGTGCGGCCAGATCGTGGCCACAGCGCGAAAGTGGGAGTGTAGTGTGCGCGAAAGTGGGAATATCCTGCAAATAGTGCCCCGAGGTGGCGCTTACTTCGTCCAGGTCTCGCCTATATCACCTGCGCTCCAGGGACGCACGACACGAGATCGACCTGATCGCCGAGCTCTCCGGCGGAGACGTCGTCGCGGTCGAGATCCAGTCCTCCGCGGCGCCCACGCGCGACGACGCCCGTCACTTGGAGTGGCTGCGCGAGCAGCTTGGCGAGCGTTTCCTTGCCGGCGCGGTGCTTCACACGGGCCCACGACCGTTCCGGCTCGCCGGGCGGATCTTCGCACTGCCGATCTGCTCGCTATGGGGGTGACCCCCGCCGCCACCGTGTGCGGCGGGGGCGGCGAAAGGGAACCAGGGGGCGCTGCCTCTCGACGACGCCGGGGCGGACTCGCCACGGGGTCCAACTACACGTCACATGGGAAAGTAGCTTGAGCGGCAACAGCAGACGGAACCTTGGCCGTGTTGAAGCCGACTCTTATGTGACGCGGGCATCGCGATGAGGAGGATCAGCGCGGCGGTGTCCATGGCGGGAGCCCGCGCCTGGCTTGGAGCGTCGGCCCTGCTGCTGGGGATCGCGCTGGCGCCCGCCTCCGCTGCCGGTGTGCTGGCGGTGGCGGTGTCTCCGCTCAATGGCACGCCGGACGCGTCCCCGTACACGCAGATCAGCTTCCTGGGAGTGCCCTCGAATGAGATCTCGGGCGTGTCCGTGGTGGGCTCCAGGACAGGGTCGCACCCCGGGCGTCTCGAGGGCTACGTGAGCGCCTCGGGAGCGAGCTTTGTGCCCACGTACCCGTTCGCCCAGGGCGAGCGGGTCGTGGCCGCGGCCACGGTAGGCGCGCGGGGCCACTCCCAGCGCGTGAGCACCACTTTCTATGTTGCGCGCCTCTCTGGCTACAGGCCGCCTGCAGCGGGCGCGCCGGCTCCGGCGAAGGCGGGCACCGTGCAGAGCTTCGCCTCGCAGCCGACGCTTCACCCTCCGACGATCACCATAACGACGAGCTCGCCGGCTGCGAGCGCAGGCGACATCTTCCTCACCCCCACCCACGGCCTCGGCCAGTCGGGCCCGATGATCGTCAACGGGCAGGGCGGGCTCGTCTGGTACCTGCCGCTGGCCACCGGTGAAGTGGCGGCCAACCTCCAGGTCGAGAGCTACCAGGGCCAGGCGGTGCTGGTGTGGTGGCAAGGTCACGTCCCAGAAGACCTCGGTGTTGGCCTCGGCACGGATGAGATCTACGACGCGGCCTACCAGCGGATCGCCGCTGTATCGGCCGGCAACGGCTACCAGGCCGACCTGCACGACCTCCAGATCACTCCCCAGGGCTCGGCCTTCATCACGGCCTACTCGCTCGTGGACGCAGACCTCTCCTCGGTGGGAGGCGCGCGCGACGGGACGCTGCAGGACGGGCTGCTGCAGGAGATCGACATCCCGACGGGCCTCGTGATGTTCGAGTGGCACGCCTACGGCCACGTGGAACTGAGCGACTCTTACTCGCAGGGACCCTCCTCGGCGGGCACGCCTTGGGACTTCTTCCACCTCAACTCCGTCTCCCTCGACCCCTGGGGGGATGGCAACCTCATCGTGTCTGCGCGCAACACCTGGACGGCCTATGAGATCAACCACGTAACCGGCGCTGTCGTCTGGCGCCTGGGCGGCAAGCGCTCCAGCTTCAAGATGGGCGCCGGCACGGGCACGGCCTATCAGCACGACGTCCGCTGGCAGCCCGACCACACGCTCACGATCTTCGACAACGGCGGAGTGCCCAAGGCGCACTCGCAGACGCGCGTGATCCGGGAGCGGATCGACTGGGCCCACAGGCAGGTGACGCTCGTCTCGCGCTACGTGCGCACCCCGGGCCTGCTGGCGGGCAGCCAGGGAGACGACGAGGTCCTGGGCAATGGCAACTCGTTCGTGGGCTGGGGCGAAGATCCCTACTTCAGCGAATTCAGCCCCACCGGGCAGATGCTCTTCGACGGGCACCTCCCCGCTCCGGGGCAGTCCTATCGCGCCTACCGCTTCCCCTGGAGCGCCACTCCCGCTGCCCCGCCCAGCGTGGCGGTCAGCGCCAGGGGCGGCCAGGCGACCATCTATGCGAGCTGGAACGGGGCCACGAGCGTGAGCTCCTGGCGGGTGATCGCCGGCTCGCGCCCGACGGGCCTGCAGCCGATCGCAACCGCTCCTGCGGCCGGCTTCGAGACGACGATCACGGTGCAGAGCTCAGACCGCTACTTCGCCGTGCAGGCCATCGGCGCCTCCGGTCAGGTGCTCGGCAGCTCGCCCGTGCGCTGAGTGCCCGGGGCAGCGTCCACTACCCTGCGCAGCTGTGAAGGCGGTGATCCTTGCCGGCGGCTTCGGCTCGCGACTCAGCGAGGAGACCGCGGTGCGCCCCAAGCCGATGGTGGAGATCGGCGGCAAGCCGATCCTGTGGCACATCATGAAGATCTATGCGGCCCACGGCATCGAGGAGTTCATCGTCTGCCTCGGCTACAAGGGCTATCTGATCAAGGAGTACTTCGCCAACTACTACCTGCACACGTGCGACGTCACCTTCGACCTCGTCAGCGGCGACATGGAGGTCCACCGCTCCGAGACCGAGCCCTGGCGGGTCACGCTCGTGGACACGGGCGAGGGGACGATGACCGGCGGGCGCCTGCGGCGCGTGCTGCCCTATCTGGAGGACGAGGACTTCTGCTTCACCTATGGCGACGGAGTGGCCGATGTGGACGTGAGCGCGCTGCTGGCCTTTCACCGCGAGCAGGGCGCGACGGCCACGGTCACCGCCGTGCAGCCACCCGGGCGCTTCGGCGCCCTCGACGTGGACGGCACCAGGGTGCGCGAGTTCGAGGAGAAGCCGCGCGGCGACGGCGGCTGGACGAACGGTGGCTTCTTCGTGCTCTCGCCGGGCGTCGCCGGCTATCTGCGGGACGACGCCACCGTATGGGAGCAGGAGCCGATGCGGGCGCTGGCGCGCGAGGGTCAGCTCTCCTGTTACCGCCACGACGGCTTCTGGCAGGCGATGGACACGCTGCGCGACCGCAACCACCTCGAGCAGCTGTGGCAGTCCGGACAGGCGCCGTGGCGGACATGGGAGTGACGCCGTGAGCACCCCCGGGGACGCGGACGCAGACGCGAGCGCGAGCTCGGCGCCCGGTGGCGCGGCGGTCGCCCCGTCCTTCTGGCACGGCAGGCGCGTGCTGCTGACGGGCCACACCGGCTTCAAGGGCGCCTGGCTGTCCTTGTGGCTGCAGTCGTTGGGGGCCGAGGTCACGGGCTACTCCAACGGCGTGCCCACCGATCCCTCGCTGTACGAGCTCGCGGACGTCGCCCGCGGGATGCGCTCGATCGAGGGCGACGTGCGCGACCTGCGGGCCGTGACAGGGGCGCTGGCCGAGGCCGACCCCGAGGTGGTCATCCACATGGCCGCCCAGTCGCTCGTGCGCCGCTCGTTCGCCGAACCGGTCGAGACCTACGAGACCAATGTGATGGGCACGGTCAACGTGCTCGAGGCCGTTCGCGTGAGCCCCGGTGAGGTGCGGGCCGTCGTGAACGTGACCTCGGACAAGTGCTATGAGAATCGCGAGTGGGAGTGGGGCTATCGCGAGGAGGAGGCGATGGGCGGTCACGATCCCTACTCGAGCTCCAAGGGCTGCGCCGAGCTGATCACGGCGGCCTTCCGTCGATCCTTCTTCTCCGATCCGGACGGCGTGCGCCTCGCCTCGGCCCGCGCCGGCAACGTGATCGGCGGCGGCGACTGGGGAGAGGATCGCCTGGTGCCCGACATCATGCGGGCGGCGCTGGCCGGCGAGGAGGTGCGCGTGCGCAACCCCAACTCGCTGCGCCCCTGGCAGCACGTGCTCAACCCGCTCAGCGGCTATCTCGTGCTCGCGCAGGCGCTGTGGGGTGGCCCCGAGAACGCCGGCGGCTGGAACTTCGGACCGAGCGACGAGGACGCGATGCCGGTGGGCGCGATCGTGGAGCGCCTAGCCGAGCTGTGGCCGTCCCAGCTGCGCTGGACGCTCGACGAGGGGCCGCATCCCCACGAGGCGCGCTATCTCAAGCTCGACTCCTCCCGTGCCCGCAGACAGCTGGGCTGGCAGCCCCTGGTCTCGCTCGAGGACGCCCTGCGGAGCATCGTGGAGTGGTACGGCGCGCTCGCGGGCGGCGAGGACATGGGGGCGGTGACGCGCGGGCAGATCGAGTCCTTTCAATACGCTGCCCCCTCTTCATGACCCAGACCACCTGCCGATTCTGTGGCGCCCCGGTCGAGGCCGTCTTCGCGGACCTCGGCATGTCGCCGCTCGCCAACTCCTACCTGCCGCCCGAGGCCGCCAACAGCATGGAGCCCTTCTTTCCGCTGCGGGCGCTCGTGTGCGGCGAGTGCTTCCTGGTCCAGCTCGAGGAGTTCGAGACGCCCGAGGCGATCTTCTCCGACTACGCCTACTTCTCGTCCTACTCCTCCAGCTGGATCGAGCACAGCCGCCGCTACTCCGAGCAGATGGTCGAGCGCCTCGCCCTCGACGAGTCGAGCCACGTGGTGGAGATCGCCTCCAACGACGGCTACCTGCTGCAGTTCTTCCACGAGCGCCAGATCCCTGTGCTCGGGATAGAGCCGGCGGCCAACGTCGCCAAGGTGGCCCTGCAGAAGGGAATCCCCACGCTCGTGGAGTTCTTCGGGCGGGAGACCGCACGCTCGCTGGCCGGCGAGTCCGCGGCGGACCTGCTGCTCGGCAACAACGTGCTCGCGCACGTGCCCGACCTCAACGACTTCGTGGCCGGCATGAAGATCCTGCTGGCGCCGGGCGGGGTGATCACGATGGAGTTCCCCCACCTGATGCGCCTGATCGAGGAGAACCAGTGGGACACCATCTACCACGAGCACTTCTCCTACTTCTCCTTCCTCACGGTCAGCCGCGTGTTCGAAGCCCACGGGCTGCGTCTGTTCGACGTCGAGGAGCTCCCCACCCACGGCGGCTCGCTGCGCATCTACGGCGCCCACGCCGAGGATCCCGAGAAGCCGGAAACGGGCGCGGCGCGCGAGCTGCGCGAGCGCGAGCGGGCGGCGGGCTACGAGCGCCTTGACACCTACCTCGGCTACGGCCGGCGCGTGGAGCGCGACAAGCGCCAGATCCTCGGCTTCCTGATCGACCTCAAGGAACAGGGCCTGTCGGTCGTCGGCTACGGCGCTCCCGCCAAGGGCAACACGCTGCTCAACTACTGCGGCGTGGGACGCGACTTCATCGACTACACCTGTGACCTCAACCCCCACAAGCAGGGCCACTTCCTGCCCGGCAGCCACATCCCGATCCGCTCCCCCGAGGCGATTCGCGAGGAGCGCCCCGACGTCGTGCTGATCCTGCCCTGGAACCTGAAGGACGAGATCGTCCAGCAGCTCGGCTTCATCCGCGAGTGGGGCGGGCGCTTTGCCGCGCGCACGCCGGAGCTGACGCTCATCTCGTGAGTCTCCTCGCCACCCACCCCGGACTCGGCTGATGCGCTTCATCCAGACGCCGCTGCCCGGCGTGTGGGTCATAGAGCTCGAGCTCCTTGGCGACGAGCGCGGCTGGTTCGCCCGCACCTTCGACGATCGGGAGTTCGAGGCCCGCGGCCTGAACCCGGCGGTGGTGCAGTGCAACGCCTCCTTCAACGCCCGCCGGGACACGTTGCGGGGGATGCACTACCAGGCCGAGCCTCACGGGGAGTCAAAGCTCGTGCGCTGCGTGCGCGGCGCGATCTTCGACGTGGCCGTGGACCTGCGCGCCGACTCGCCGACCCACCGCGACTGGCACGGCGTGGAGCTGAGCGCCGAGAACCGGCTCGCCCTGTACATCCCGGCGGGGCTCGCCCACGGCTTCCAGACCCTCAGCGAGGACTGCGAGGTCCTCTACCAGATGGGCAGTCCCTACGTGCCCGAGGCCGCACGCGGGGTGCGCTGGGACGATCCGGCCTTCGCGATCGCCTGGCCCGAGGCGCCCGGTGGGCGGGTCATCTCCGAGCGCGATGCCTCCTACCCGGACTACGCGCCGTGAGCCGCGTGCTGCTCACCGGCGCGAGCGGCTTTCTCGGATCGCGGGCGCTGGAGGCGCTGGCCGAGGCAGGCCACGAGGTCCACGCGGTTGCGCGCAGCGAGCCCCGGCACGACTCGCCGGGCTCGGGGGTCCTGTGGCACGCCGCCGATCTGACCGACCCAGCCGCGGCGGCGAGGCTGATGCGCGAGGTCGAGCCGGAGGGCCTGCTGCACATGGCCTGGTATGTGGAGCACGGCCGCTACTGGCAGGCTTCAGAGAACGTGGTGTGGGTGGAGGCCACGCTGCGACTGCTGCGCTGCTTCGTGGCGGCCGGTGGCCGGCGGGCGGTGATGGCGGGGACGTGCGCTGAGTACGAGTGGTCGCTCGATCGCTACAGCGAGGCAACGGCGCCGCTCGCGCCGGCGACGCTCTACGGCGTGGCCAAGGACGCGACGCGCCGCCTGGCCGAGAGCTTCGCGGCGAAAGCCGGGATCGAGCTGGCGTGGGGACGCATCTTCACGCCCTACGGGCCCGGCGAAGACGCCGCGCGGCTGCTGGGAAGCGTGATCCTCTCGCTGCTCGCCGGCGAGCCGACTCCGGCGCCCGAGGGCGCCCAGGTGCGCGACCTGATGTACGTGGAGGACGTGGCACGGGCATTCGTGGCGCTCCTCGACAGCCCTGTGCAGGGCGCCGTGAACGTGGCCTCCGGGCAGCCCACCCAGATCCGTGAGCTGATATCGCTGGCCGCCGAGGCGGTCGGGCGCCCTGAGCTCGTGCGATGGGGAGGGCTGGCGTCACGGGAGGGGGAGCCTCCCGAGCTCGTGGCCGACGTCGGGCGCCTGCAGCGCGAGGTTGGCTTCGCCGCGGGCGTCGAGCTGAGCGAGGGGGTCGCGCGCACGGTTGCCTGGTGGCGGGAGCGGACCTCGTGAGCGCTCGCCGTGGGCGCCCGTTGGGCGACTTGCGTGACCTGCTCGGGAAACCTGTGGACGCGTTGCTGGAGCGCCTTGGCGAGCGCCGCGGGCGCCTTGCCGAGCGTGCCGTGGAAGAGCACCTGTACTCGAGCGAGCGCCTGAGCATGGGGCGCTGCAGCTATGGCGCTCCGCTCGTGGCCACGTTCCCCGGCGACAGCGCCCACGTGCGTGTGGGGGCCTTCTGTTCGATCGGCCCGGACGTGATCCTGATGGACGGGGGCGATCACCGTCTCGACTGGGTCTCCACGTTCCCGTTCCGTGCCTACCTGGAGCTGCCCGGAGCCTATGAGGACGGCCACCCGCGCAGCCGCGGCGACATCGAGATCGGCAACGACGTATGGATCGGGCGTGGTGCGCGCGTGCGCTCTGGGGTGAAGATCGGGGATGGAGCCGTGATCGGCGCCTACTCGGTGGTCACGCGCGATGTGCGCCCCTACGCGGTCGTGGCGGGTGTGCCCGCGCGCGAGGTGCGCAGGCGCTTCAGCGACCAGCAGATCGAGGCGCTGCTCGAGATCGCCTGGTGGGAGTGGCCGATGGACGCGATCGAAGCCGGCGTGCCCCAGCTTTGCTGCGATGACATCGACCTGTTCATCCGCGAGCACCTGCCGGGATGAATCCGGTCGAGTCGGACGTGGGGGCGATGCCGGAGCCACAGGCGCCCGGCGAATCGGTTCACGAGGCGAGGGATCTGCTCGACACGCAGGAGGCCGGCGGTGCGGCGCTGCGGGGAAGCGTCCTGCGAACAGGCTCCTACGTGTTGGGGATCCTGCTCTCGCTGATCTCCGCCCGAGTGCTGATCGAACATCTGGGCGTGTCGAACTTCGGCCGCTACACGACCGTGGTGGCCCTCGTGACGATCGTCAGCGGCTTCACCGAGGGTGGCCTGAACAGCATCGTGCTGCGCGAATTCGCCACGCTGGGCGAGGAGCGCAGGCGCGAGATGATGGCCTCGGCGATCGGGATCCGCTTGATCCTGACCGTCGCGGGGGTGGCCCTCGCCGTGGCCTTCGCGGCGCTCGCGGGATATGGCGCCACGATGGTCGCGGGGACGGCCCTGGCGGGGGCCGGGCTCGTGCTCCAGCTGCTGCAGAGCACGCTGTCCACGACCCTGCAGGCGCAACTGCGCTTCGGTTGGGTCTCGGCCGTGGAAATGCTGCGCCAGGTGGTCAACGTGGGGCTGCTCGTCGCGCTGGCGCTCGCGGGTGCGCACCTGCTGGCGCTGCTCGCGGTGGCGGTCCCGGCCTCGGCGGTCTCGCTGCTGGTCACGATCCCGCTCGTGCTGCGCTACACCTCGCTGCGACCGTCCTTTCACGCTGCGCGCTGGTGGCGGCTGCTGCGCGAGACGGTTCCATGGGCGGTGATAGCGGCCGTGAGCATCGTCTACTTCCGCGTTGCCCTGGTGCTGATGTCGCTGATCGCGAGCGCTCGGCAGACCGGCTACTTCGCGACCTCGTTTCGCATCACCGAAGTGCTCGTGGCGATCCCCGTCCTGGTCATCAGCGCGGCCTTCCCGATCCTGGCGCGCGCCGAGCGCGAGGACTCGGCGCGCTTCAACTTCGCCAGCGCGCGGATCTTCGAGCTGGCGCTGTTCGCGGGAACCTGGCTGGTCCTGTGCCTGGAGGTCGGCGCCGCGTTCGCCATCCACGTGATCGCCGGCGGCCGTGCCGATCCGTCGATCGTCGTGCTGCGCATCCAGGGCCCTGCCCTGATCGCGAGCTTCGTGGCCGTCGCCTGCGGTTATCCCCTCTTGATGCGCCGTCGCTACCGCGAGGTGCTCTACGCGAACCTGCTGGCCCTGGCGATCTCGGCCGTGCTCACGCTGTCGCTCGCCCCGTCGCTCGGGGCGCGCGGCGCTGCGCTCGCTGCGCTCGTGGCAGAGACCGGACTGGCGATCGGCCAGGCGGTCATGCTCGCGCGCGCGGCTCCCGGAGTGCGGCTTCGGCTCAGCACGATCGCCGTGGTGGCACTCGCGGGTGGAGTGGCCGTGGCTGTCGGCCTCGCGCTTCCCGTGCACCCGCTCATCGGCGTTGCGGCCGCGAGCGCCGTGTACTTCGGTGTGCTGAGGCTGCTCGGGCGCTTTCCCCCCGAGGTGCGCGAGGTGATCGCCGGCTGGGCGCGCCCGCTCAGGCGCTAGGGGCCGCGGTCGGGCCCCACCACGGCCTCGAGCGCAGCCAGCGTCACGCGCCTGCGCTCCTTCACCCGGCGGCGCTTGCGCAGCACCCGTGGCAGCCCGGCGAGAGCGTCGCGCCACACGCGCAGCCAGATCTCCAGCTTGCGGTCGCGCAGCGCCACCGCCAGGTTGACGAGCTGGCCGAGCGCGAGCTGCGGGGCGTGGCGCACCAGCGCTGCGGCGGGGAGGTCCTTGGCGATGATCCACAGCGTGTTGCGCCACAGGTGGTAGCGCGTGAAGTCCGACAGGCCGCGCCCGATCGTGGCGCTGCCCATGTGGTAGGCCACCGCCGTGGGCACGTAGCGGCAGCTGAAGCCGGCCAGCTGCGCGCGCAGGTTCCAGTCGACGTCCTCGTAGAAGGCGAAGAAGTCCTCGTCGAAGTCGCCCACCAGGCGCAGCACGCTGCGGCGGTAGAGCGCCGCCCCGCCGCAGGCGCCGAAGATCTCCCCGGGCGTGTCGTACTGGCCGCGGTCGTGTTCCCCATGTCCGCGCCGCCCGCCGGTGGCGGCCCACGTGAACACGTCGCCGGCCCCATCGAGCAGCTCGCGCTGCTCGAAGTCCCTGAGCTTGGCCGCCGCCCAGCCGGCCTCCGGGTGCTCCTCGAGCGCGGCCACGAGCTCCCCCAGGCAGTCGGGCTCGAGCTCCATGTCGTTGTTGAAGAGCGCCACCAGCTCGCCGTGCCCCGCGTGCGCGCACACGTTCAGCGCCGCCGTCACGCCCACGTTCTCGGGCAGCGAGATGACCTGCGCCTGCGGCCAGCTCTCGCCCAGCCACGAGACCGTGTCGTCGCGCGAGCCGTTGTCCACCACCACCACCTCGAAGTCCCTGAAGCGCTGGCCCGCGAGCGACGGCAGGATCACCTCGAGCAGGTGGCGCCCGTCGTAGCTCAGGACGGCGACCGTGAGTTGTGGGACCGCCCCCTCGGCTCTGCTCGGCAATGATGCGCTCATGGAAGCGGACAAGCTACCTGTCGCGGAGGCGAGCACGGGGGCGAGCGGCGAGGGGCTCGTGGACGTCGTGATCGTCTCTGCGGACATGGCCGAGATGACGCTTGCGTGCGTGGCCGAGCTGGCGGTCCCTGCGGTGGCCCAGATCGTGGTCGTCGACAACGCCTTCGACCCGGAGGCGGGAGCGGGCCGCGAGGCGCTCGCCGGGCGCACCACGGTCGTCCCGCTCGACTCGCCGCACGGGTTCGCCGCCGCCAACAACCGCGGCCTGGCGCTCGGAAGGGCTCCCTACGTCCTGCTGCTCAACTCCGACATCCTCGTGGTTCCAGGCGCGATCGAGGGGCTGATCGACGCCCTGCGCGAGCACCCGGACGCGGTGGCCGCGGGCGGTCGCCTGGTCGACCCGGACACGCTCGAGACCCAGAGCGGATATCGCCCCAGGCCGTTCCCCACGCTGGCCAACTTCCTGGTGATCCTGTTCGGGATCGAGGAGCTGTGGCCGGGGAACCCAGTCACCCGCCGCTACCACGGCGCGCACATCGACGAAGAGCACGTGAGCACGGTGGAGGCCCAGCCGGCGGCCGCGGCGCTGATGGTCACGCGCGGCGCCCTGGAGGCCGTGGGCGGCTTCGACGAGCGCTTCTGGTTCTGGTTCGAGGACTCGGACCTGCTGCTGCGCCTGCGCTCGCGCGGGCAGATCCTCTACGTCCCTCAGGCCGTCTTCCGCCACCTCGGCGGCGGGACGTTCGGCCGCTGGGGGAAGAGCCAGCGCATCCGCTCGATCCACCACGGGATCCTCCACTACGCCGACGCCCACTTCACGCGCGCCCAGCGTGTCCTGCTCGGCCTCGCCGCGATCGCCGTGAGCCTGCCGCGGATCGTGCTGTTCGGCCGCTCGCGCCCCGAGGAGGCGAGCGCGTGGCGGGCGGTCAGAGCTGGCGGGATGGCTCTGGTGCTCGGCAGGAAGCTGCCGCCGATCGCGCCCGGCCCACGGCTGCCACTGTTCGACAGCGGTGATGCGACTCTCGCGGAACGGGTGGATGAGGAGCTTGCCAGCGGCTTCGGCGAGTGATCCTGCTCGATACAAGCGGCCTGCTCGCGGCCATCGACGCAGGGCAGCGTGCGCATGGGGAGGCTGCCGCGAGCCTTCAGGCCGCACGGCCCCCGATGCTGATCTCGCCGTTTGTTCTGGCAGAGCTGGACTATCTCCTCGCTACACGCGTCGGAGAGGCGGCCCGTGCCAGCCTCCTTGAAGAGGTGCAACGCGGCGCCTATGTGCTCGAGCCGATGACAGGCGCTGATGTTGGCCGAGCGCTGACGATCGTCAAGCGCCACGCCGACCTTGGGATCAGTCTCGCCGACGCATCGATCGTGGTTCTTGCCGAGCGCCACAGAGTGCGAGATGTCCTCACCCTCGACGAGCGGCACTTCCGCGTTCTTCAAGCAGACGGGAAGCCTCTTCGCCTGCTGCCTGCGGATGCCTGACGGCCGTCTAACGCCGCGCCAGCAACGCCCGTCCTCCGGCCAGGTACGCGCCTTCGCGCAGCCGTTGCGCGAGCGACGCGCGCAGGACTTCGGGTCCGTCGCCAGGACGGTCTGGCGGCGTGGGCTGGGAGATCCAGCGGATGATCGGCTGGGCCACGAGCGGCCAGGTCTGTCGCTCGGCTGCCGCGCGCAGCGCGGGCGCGTAGGCCTCGCGTCCCCGCGCCAGCACGCGCTCGAGCGCCGCTGCGAGACCCTCGACGTCTCCGGGCGCTGCCACCGCGCCCAGCTGCTCGCGCTCGACGCGCTCGGCCAGATCGTCGCCGCTCGTGCACACCACGGGGAGCCCCGCCCAGAAGCAGTCGAGCAGGCGCGTGCGGTAGGCGAAGCGCGTCTCCAGGTGCTCGCCCGCCGCCGAGATCGCGCACGCGGCCTGCGTCAGCCATGCACCGCGTTCGGCGTAGGGGATCCAGTCGTGGAAGTGGACGACCGTGTCGAGCACGCCGAGCTCGCCCGCCAGGCGCCGGGCGGCCTCCGCCGCGGCGGCGCCCGCGGGATGCTCGGCGGCCACGCCCATGAACACCAGCCGCGCCTTCGGCCTGCGCTCGGCCAGGGCGGCGGCGGCGCGGATCGCGCTCTCGGCGTCCAGCCAGCTCCAGATGCCGCCGTTCCAGAGCACGATCTCGCTGTCCGGCTCGAGCGCCGCAATCGCCTCGCGTGGGCCCCGCCCGGCCGCCTCGGGGGCCGCCCCGGGTGGGGTCTCAGGCAGGCCGAAGGGGACGAGGTCGATGATCTCACGCAGGCTGGGATCGCGGTCGTAGAGCCTCGGGCCGATCATCCGCAGCGCGAGCATCGCTCCCAGCCACAGGTCGCGCTGGGTCTCGCTTGCGCAGATGAAGTTGTGCCCCGTGCGCAGGGCCGCGTGCAGCCGGTCGAGCGTCGTGGCTGTGCGCTGGTGTCGCTCGAGCGCCCGCCCGCCCGCGAGCAGCTCGAGCGTCTCGAGCGTCTCGGGGCAGTAGAGATCGACGATCACCCGCGCCGCCGAGCGCCGCAGCCAGCGGTCCACGAGCGGCCACTGCGGATGCGCGATCACGACGTCCGCTCGTGCGATCGGCTCCTTCAGCGCGTCCGGTGCGTGCGGGCGGAAGGCGATCGTGCGCACGCCCTCGCGCTCGCCCTGCTCGTTGCCGCCGTGCGCGACCGTGACCGCGGCGTGGGCGCTGAGGGCACGCGCGAGCTCCCAGCAGCGGATCCCCAGCCCGGCCATCTGCTCGCCGACAGGGTCCGCGCAGATGAACAGCACCCGCGGGCGGGCGCCCGCGCTCTGCGGCGAGCCGGCGGCCTCGGGGTCAGGCGGCACGGCGGCCATACACCCCCCGCCTCATCGCCAGCGAGTCGCGGAAGCCGATCGAGCGGTCCATGGCCTCGTGCGGTGGCTGCGCCCGGCGCGTGGCGCTCCCACCGGCCCGCCACCCCGAGACCCGGCCGCGCAGGGCCGCGAGGTCGCGGGAGACGAGGAGGTCCGCGAGCACCACCACGCTCTCCGTGGCGAGCGCCCGGGGAGCGCTGTGCCCTCGCAGCAGGCCGTAGCGGCGCAGCATGTAGCCGCGTCCGAAGCCGCCGTGGCGGCGCTGCCAGGCCGAGCGGTGTCCATGGGTGGCCGAGCCGAGGTGCACGCCCACGGCGTCGCTGGCCAGGATCGTCTTCCAGCCGATGGCCCGCAGCCGCACGGCCAGCTCGAAGTCCTCCATGTAGGCGAAGATCGCCTCGTCGAGGCCACCGACCTGCTCCCAGGCCGAGCGGCGGTAGGCCGCGGCCGTCCCCGCCGGACCCAGGAGAACCGGCCGCTCCGAGCGGGCCAGTCCGACCTCCTGTCCCTGCAGGCGCGGAAAGCAGGCGAGCACCGCGTCGGCGACGAGGCCGGCGCTGTCGATGAAGCGCTCGCCCGGTTGCAGCATCAGCGCCGCCACCGAGCCGATCGCGGGGTCGCTCTCCAGCGGCGCCACGAGCCGCTCGAGGAAGTCCGGCCGCACGTCCACGTCGTTGTTGAGCAGCACCACGATCTCACCCGAGCCGGCCGCGACCCCGCGGTTGCACGCCTCCGCGAAGCCGCGGTTGCGATCGAAGCTCTCCACATGGACCTCCGGCCACTCGGCGGCCAGGCGCGCGCGCGTGTCGTCGGTGGAGCCGTTGTCCACGACGATCACGCGGTGCTCGACGCTCTGCCCGCGCAGGTGGCGCAGGCAGCTGTCGGTGAGCTCGTACCGGCCGTAGGCGACGATCACCACGTCGATCGAGGGAGGCATGACGCCCCATCGTATTGGCCGCCATGGCCGCCTCAGGGCGCCGGGCGCCGTGTGCCTCTGCGAATGGCACTAGCCTTTCGCCTCCTTGGGCGCGCCTCAGCCTCATATCGGCCTGAACCTGATCTTCCTCGTGCCCGGCGAGACGGGCGGCATGGAGGTGGTGGCGCGCGAGCTGATCCCGGCGCTGCTCGCGGCGGCGCCCGCGGGCATGCGCTTCACGGCCTTCATCAACCGCGAGGCGGCCGCGGCGGGCGACGGCCCATGGGGGGAGACGATCCCCGCGGTGACGGTGCCGGTCAACGCGCGCAGCAGGGTGCAGTGGGTGCTCGGCGAGCAGAGCCTGCTGCCGGCGCTGGCCGCCCGCGCGCGCGTGCAGCTGCTCCACAGCATGGCCAGCACGGCGCCCCTGTGGGGGCCGTTCACCCGCGTGACCACCGTCCACGATCTCATCTACGCGCACTTTCCCGACGCCCATCCCGGGATCCGGGAGAAGGGCATGAGGGTGCTCGTGCCGCTCGCGGCCCGTCGCTCCGAGCGGGTGATCGCCGACTCGGGCAGCACCCGCGACGACCTCGTGAGCCTTCTCGGCATCCCCTCCGATCGCATCGACGTGGTGCCGCTCGGCGTGGGGGCCGTGCAGCGCGCGGCGCCCCTGGGCGAGCGGGAGCTGCGCTCGCGCTTCGATCTCGGCGAGCGGCGCGTGCTGCTCAGCCTCTCGGCCAAGCGCCCGCACAAGAACATCGCCGCCCTGATCGGAGCGCTCGCCCGCATCCCCGCCGGAGAGCGCCCGCTGCTCGTGCTCCCCGGATACGCCACCTGGCACGAGGACGAGCTGCGCGCGCGCATCGAGCGGGCCGGCGTGGCCGCGGACGTGCGCCTGTGCGGCTGGGTCTCGAGCGAGGAGCTCGAGGGCCTGTGGGCGATCGCCGAGGCCTTCGTGTTCCCGTCGCTCTACGAGGGCTTCGGGCTGCCCGTGCTCGAGGCCATGGCCCGCGGCGTGCCCGTCGCCTGCTCCGACGCCTCCTCGCTGCCCGAGGTCGCCGGCAAGGCGGCGCTCATGTTCGACCCGCGCGACGAATCTCAGATCGCGGCGGCGCTCGAACGGCTCCTGAAGGACAGAGAGCTGCAGGGGCGGCTGCGCGCGCTCGGCCGCGCCCGCGCTCAGCTGTTCACCTGGGAGCGAACCGCGCGGCTCACGCTCGAGAGCTACGGCGCCGCGATGCAGCACCGGCGGCTGACGTGACCGGCGCCGGCGGCGCTCGAGGGTGGGCGCGCCTACGCGTCTCCCGAGATCAGCCCGCGTAGATCTCGAGCACCTTCCGCAGCGAGGACTCGAGCGACAGGCGCTCGGCGTTCTGCTCGAACCAGCGTGCGGTGCTCTCGCGCAGGGCGGGCCCGCCCGCGTATATGCGCACGATCGCGTCGGCCACGGACTGCGCGTCGGAGCGCTCGGCGATCGTGCCGTTGACGCCCTCCTCGATCAGCTCCGTGGCCGCGTTGTCCTCCCCGGCCACCACCACGCTCGGCGTCCCGCGCGCGGAGGCCTCGACCACGACCATTCCATAGCCCTCCCGGCGTGAGGGCAGCAGCATGCACATCGCGCGGCGCATCTCGGCGTCGACTCTCTCCCCATTGGCGAAGCCGGGAGCGCGCACGCTCTCGCCGAGCCCGTGCTCGACGATCGCCCGCTGCACCGCGGCGCGCTCGGGCCCGTCCCCGAGGAGCACCCCGCGCAGGCCCTCGACCCTCTGGGCGGCCAGCGCGATCGCCGCGACCCCGAGCGGCGCCTGCTTCTCGGCGATCATGCGTCCGGCGAACAGCACCAGTGGCCCGTCCCCGCGCTCCGCCTCGGACTCCGCGGGTGCAGCGGGGTGGGTGGCGGGGTCGGTGTCTCCGCGATAGAGCCCGCGCAACACCGTCACCGGCCCGCGCAGCCCCTCCTCGCGCAGGCGCTCGGCGTGAAGCTCGGAGAAGCAGAAGGCGCGCTGGGGCACGAGCGCGCAGAGGTGCTGCACGAGCGCTCCCACTCGCCCGCCGGCGCCGCCCAGGTAGTCCAGCCAGTAGGAGCGGCTCCACACCTCGAACCAGTCCACGACCAGGCCGAAGCCCATCACGGGCCGCAGCAGCGCCGCCGCCAGCAGCGAGAAATAGGGAAAGGCGCAGCAGTGCACGACGTCATAGCGGCGACCGTGGCGCAACAGGTGGGCGAGCACGCCGACGCCGAACACCAGCGGAGGCAGGATGCGCCGGCGTCCGCCCGCCGTGTACAGGGCCATGCGCGGCCCGGCCGTCACCACCCGCACGCGCGGATCGAGGTCCAGGCGCTCCCCGCGCTTCCACTGGCGCAGGGTCAGATAGGTGACCTCGTGTCCGTCCGCCGCGAGCCGCTCGGCGAGATTGCGATACCAGCGCTCGCCGCCCCCGACCGTGTAGGGGTAGAGGCAGTCATAGATGACGCAGATGCGCATACCGCTAGCATCTCATCTCGCCGGTGCGCCGCCCGCGTGCACGACACTTTCCGCCCTTCGGGGCGTTATAACCGGGTGATCCTCCGCCCCCTGGCGGAACCGCACGCCGCGCCGGGTCTCAGCCGATGAGCACACTCGCCCATACAAGCTCTCCTCAAGCGCTCGAGCCGCAGGGCGCGCAGGCACCGCTGGTGTCGGTCGTGATCCCCTGCCTCAACGAGGCCGAGAACATCGAGCGTTGCGTGACCGCGGCGCTTCAGGCCCTCGAGCGGATGGGCGTGGCCGGCGAGGTGGTCGTCGCCGACAACGATTCCGAGGACGACTCGGCGCGGCTGGCCGAGCAGGCCGGTGCGCGCGTGATCGTCGAGCGCAGGCGCGGCTACGGCAGCGCCTACCTCGCCGGCTTCGCGGCCTCCAGCGGTCGCTACATCGTGATGGCCGACGCCGATCTGACCTACGACTTCAACGACATCCCCCGCTTCGTGGCGGCGCTCGAGGAGGGCGCGGAGATGGTGATCGGGGATCGCATGGACAACATCCAGCCCGGTGCCATGCCCTGGCTTCACCGCTACGTGGGCAACCCGATCCTCACGGGCCTGCTCAACCTCTTCTTCAGGACAGGCATCAAGGACGCCCACTGCGGCATGCGCGCGCTGCGGCGCGAGGTCCTCCCCCGCCTGGACCTGCGCACGACCGGGATGGAGTTCGCCTCCGAGATGGTCATCAGGGCCTCCAAGGAGAACCTCAAGATCGCCGAGTTCCCGATCGAATACCACCCTCGCGGCGGCGAGAGCAAGCTCTCGAGCTTCCGCGACGGTTGGCGGCATCTGCGCTTCCTGCTCGTCCACAGCCCCAACCACCTGTTCATCGTCCCGGGAGCCGCGCTCGCCGGGGTGGGCACCCTGATCGTGGTGGTGGTGGGCGCCGGGGTCAACTTCTTCGGACGCGACTGGGGGCTGCACACGCTGATCGGAGGCTCGCTGCTGATGATCGTCGGCACCCAGATCCTGGCGCTCGGGCTCTGCGCCCATGCCTACGGCACCTACTTCATGGGCGAGAAGGATCCGTGGTTCGACCGCATGCGCTCGCGCTTTCGCCTCGAGCACGGGCTGCTGCTCGGCGGAGCCTTCCTGCTCGTGGGGGTGGTGATGGCGGTGGTGATCGTGGTGACGTGGATCTCGCACGGATTCGGCTCGCTCTCAGACGAACGCCTGGCGATGGTGGCGGCGTCGCTGATGATCGTGGGCATCCAGATCTTCTTCTCCTCCTTCCTGCTGTCGATTCTCGGTCTGCGCCGCCGCTGAGGTGGACCATGTCCGCCGGATGATGGCGGCGGTGTTCGCCGGCGATCGCCGTGTGTGGCGGGCGGCCGCGCTGACGGCGATCCCGCTGGTGGCTGTGACCGCCTACTACTGCGTGCGCCCGCGCTTCTACTACGCGGGCACCAACAGCGTCGAGGCGGTCAGCTACGAAGAGAGGACGACGACCGGGACGCAGCTGTGCATCCCCGGCCTGCAGCCGCCCGCAGGCACCGCCTTCATTCGCCTCAGCGCGATCTTCCACACGCCGACGCGCTCGGCCCTGCGGTTCACGCTCACCGCGCATGGGCACACGATCGGACTCAGCCTGCCACCGCTTCAGGGAGCGCCCGGCAAGCCCAGCAACGCCGACTTTCCGATTCCAGCGATACGTCCCGGCGAAGCACCCGCTCGCGCCAAGGTCTGCGTGAGCTCAGATGGGCCGGTGAAGTGGGGGGGCACGCCGCTGTCCAAGCCGCCGATCCTCCCACCCACCCTCGACGGCAAGCTGTTGGCCGCGCGCATCGCCGTCTGGTACCTGCCGCCCGCGGGGAGCCAGAAGAGCTATCTCCAGCGAGCCGGCGCGATCTTCTCGCGCGCCGCCCTGTTCCGTCCGGGCATCGTCGGCGCCTGGACCTACCCGCTGCTGCTGTTTGCGGTGCTGCCCGCGATCGCGCTGCTGGCCGTGCGCTGCCTCGCGCTGGCGGTCGCTGGAGGCGGCCGGCGAATGGCGGCGTGGCTGTTTGCGATAGCCGCGCTCAACGCCTGCTGCTGGGCCCTGATCACGCCCGTCTTCCAGGGTCCCGACGAGGTCGACCACTACGCCTACGTGCAGTCGCTGGTCGAACGTGGCGAAGGGCCGAGCCACGATCCGGGCTCGCCGCTGGCCCGCTGGTCGGGAGCGGAGAACCTGGCGCTGGAACACACCGGCTTCTTCACCGACCATCAGGTCGGCGACACGCGCCTGCCGTGGCTGGCCTCCGTGCAGCGCGAGTACTCCCACGAGGTGGCGAGCACTCGGCCGCGCCGCGACGACGGCGGCGGCTACACCACGTCGGCCGCGCACGGCCCGCTCTACTACCTGGCGCTCTCGCCCGCCTATCTGCTCACACGCGGGAGCTCCGTGTTCTCCCAGCTGACCCTGATGCGCATCGTCTCGGCGCTGATCGGCGCGCTCGTGGTGATGTTCACCTACCTGCTCGCGCGCGAGCTCGCGCCGGGCAGACCGTGGCTGGCGGTGCTCGCGGCGCTGCTCGTGGCCTACGAGCCGATGTACGGCTTCATCTCGGGCATCGTCAACAACGACGTCGGCGTCAACGCGGCCGCGGCGGCGCTCGAGCTCCTGCTGATCCGCATGCTCCGCCGCGGGATGACGATCCCCTGGGGGGTGCTCACGGGGGCGGTGCTGGTGGCGCTGCCGATCGTGAAGGGCACCGGGCTCTCCCTCTATCCGGTGGCCGCGCTGGTGTTCGCGGCGACCCTGTGGCGCCACCACAGCCGCTCCGACCTGCTCGCGTGGATCGGGGCGGCGGTGGGCGCGGTGGCGGTCGCGCTGCTCTCGAGCCAGGTGCTCAGCCTCTTTCAACCGGTCGCGAGCGCGACCGGCTCCGGCGCGATCAGCTCCAACGCGAGCGCGGCCAGCGAAGCGCTTCACCACCTCCCCTCCTACCTGTCCTATCTGTGGCAGGCGCTGTTGCCCCGGCTCCCGTTCATGACGCGCTACTTCCCACTGCCCACGCACGCCGGCTTCGCGCTGTTCAAGGATCCCTTCTTCGTGATCTTCGTCGAACGCGGCTGGGCTGCCTTCGGCTGGTATGACGTGTTCTTCCCGCACAAGCTCTACGTGCTGATCTTCCTCGCGATGGTGCTCACGGTCCCACTCGGGGTGTGGGCGGCACGGCGCGAGTGGGGCTGGGTGCGTCGCCATCGCCTCGAGCTGCTCGCGCTGCTGGCGATGCCCGTGGCCGTGATCATGGGCTTCGAGGCCGCCTACTTCACGACCGCGCCACGCGTCCTGATCGCCGAATTCGGTCGCTACGCCTTCCCCGCGATCGGCCCGGTCGCGATCCTCGTGGTGGGCGCGCTGCACGCCTTCGGACGCCGCTGGATGCTCACGGCCGGGGTCGTGCTGGCGGTGGCGATGATCGCCCTCAGCTACGCCTCGCAACTGCTGACCCTGACGTCCTTCTATGCCTGAGGTCACCGTCGCCATCCCCGTGCGAAACGGCGGCGAGCGCTTCGCGGGCGTGCTGGCGGCGCTTCGCGCCCAGACCGTCGAGCACGAGCTGCTGGTGTGCGACTCGGGCTCCAGCGACGGATCGCCCGAGCTCGCCCGCGAGCACGGCGCGCGCGTGCTCGAGATCGCGCCCGAGGGCTTCTCCCATGGCGGTACGCGCAACCTCCTGATGGAGGCGGCGAGCGGCGAGCACGTGGCGCTGCTGACCCAGGACGCCGAGCCGGCGGCCGCGGACTGGCTCGCGAGCCTCCTGTCGGGCTTCGATCTGGGCGAGGAGGTGGCGCTCGTCTACGGCCCCTACCGGCCACGCCCTGAGGCCTCCATGCCCGTGCGCCTGGAACTGGAGCGGTGGTTCGCCTCGCTGTCCTTGGATGGCGGACCGCAGCTGGAGCGGCTGCAGCAGAGCGAGCGCTCGCGTCCTGCTATCGAGCTCATGGGCCGGCGCGGCTTCTTCACCGACGCCAACGCCTGCATCGCCCGTGAGGCCTGGCGGCGGGTGCCCTTCCGGGAGGTGGCCTACGCCGAGGACAGGGTGCTCGCGCTCGACATGCTCCGCGCCGGCTACGCCAAGGCGTTCCTGCCGGGGGCCGCGGTGCTGCACTCCCACGAGTACACCGCCGGCGAGGAGCTGCGCCGCTGCTTCGACGAGTGGCGCGGGCTGCTCGAGGTCTACGGCTGGCGCGAGTCGCTTTCCCCGGCGGCCCAGCTGGCACGGCTGCGCGGCGAGCTGGCGGGCGCGCGGGCGCAGCTGGCCGGCGAAGCCCTCGGCGGCGTGCGCCTCGCGCAGGCACTCGCGGCGGTCGCTCGCCATCATGTGCTGCGCTCCGCGGGGGCGCTGCTCGGCTCCCGCGCCGACCGGCTGCCGGCGGGCGCCCGGCGCAGGCTCTCGCTCGAGGGTCGCCCGGGCTACGCGCCCCTGGAGCTGGACGGCGAGCCGACACCGATCGACGAGGAACCCTCCACACGATGAGCCAGAGCCCGACCGAGGGTCGCCCGCAGGGCGCGTTCTCGAACCTGAGACGCCGTATCCACCTGACCTACAGGTACTTCGGCCTGCGCACGATCCTGTTCCGCGCGCTCACCTTCCCGCTGCGCTTCACGCCGCTGCAGCGCCGCCTGCGCCTGCGCACGCACGCGCGCGACCAGGAGCTCAGGCGCGCGGTGCAGTGGTATCGCGAGCACGCTCGCCCCGTTGACATCGTGATTCCGAGCTACCGCGACGCCGAGCACGTGCGCACGCTCGTGCGCAGCATCCACAAGACCGCGGCGAAGGGCATGGCCAGGGTGATCGTGGCCGACGACGCCAGCGGGCCCGAGCACGTGGCGGCGCTCAGGCGGATCGAGGGCATCGACGAGCTGATCGTGGGCGAGCAGAACGCGGGCTTCGCCGCCAACGTCAACCGCGGCCTGCTGGCCACCGCCGAGGACCGCGACGTGGTCGTGCTGAACTCCGACACCGAGGCGCTGCCGAGCTGGCTCGAGTGCCTGCAGTACGCGGCCCACCGCCACGAGGACATCGGCATCGTGGGCGCCCAGCTGCAGTACCCCGACGGGCGCATCCAGTTCGGCGGCACGGTCCGCAACCGCGACAAGCCGCAGTGGTTCGACCACCGCTACCGCTTCAAGCCGGCCGGCTGGGGCCCGGCCGACCAGACCAGCCCGGCGCTGGCGGTGACGGGAGCCTGCATGTACGTGCGGCGTGAGGTGATCGAGCGGGTGGGCCTGCTGGACGAGCGCTACGGGATGGCCTACGAGGACGTCGACTGGTGCCTGCGCGCATGGCAGGCCGGCCTGCGCGTCATCTACTTCCCCGCCGCCCAGCTCATCCACCACGAGTCGCTCACACGCGGCACCGATCTGGGCGAGCGCGAGCGCTCCTCCCAGGAGCTCTTCTGGGGGCGCTGGTCGGACTTCTTCGATGCGCGCACAGTGCGCCGGGAGGACGGGCGCATGCGCATCGTCTACGTGACCGAGGACACCGGCGTCGGGGGCGGGCACCGCGACATCTTCGAGCACCTCAACCGGCTGGCCGCGCGCGGGCACGAGGTCTCGCTGTACACGCTGGGCGAGCGGCCGCGGTGGTTCCCCCTGGCCGAGGAGGTCCCCGTGAGGAGCTTCCCCGACTACCACGAGCTCTCGCGCGCGCTCGCCGAGGTCGATGCGATCAAGGTGGCCACCTGGTGGATGACCGCCGTCCACGTGTGGCGGGCGAGCATCCCGCGCGGCATCCCCGTGTACTTCGTCCAGGACATCGAGACCTCCTACTACCCCGACCACGAGCGCGCCCGTCACGAAGTGCTCGACTCCTACCGTCCCGAGTTCCGCTACATGACGATCTCCGAGTGGAACCGCGAGCGCCTGCGCGAGCTCGGGCTCGACGCCGAGCTGATCCCGCCGGGCATCGACCTCGAGACCTTCCGCCCGCGCCCCGAGGTGCGCCGGCGCGAGGACATGGTGCTCGCGCTGGGACGCTCCAACCCCCTGAAGAACCTGCCGCTGACGCTGGCCGCGTGGCGGGCGCTGAAGGAGCCCCGCCCCGAGCTGTGCCTGTTCGGGATCGAGCCCGAGCTGGCCGACGGCGCGGGCATGCGCTACGTGGAGTCTCCCGACGACGAGCAGGTCGGAGCGCTGTTCTCGGAGGCGACCGTGTTCGTGCAGACCTCGACCCACGAGGGCTTCGCGCTGCCGCCGCTCGAGGCGATGGCGACCGGCGCGGCGGTCGTGTGCACCGACGCGCACGGCAACCGCGACTTCTGCGTGGACGGGGTCAACTGCCTGATGCCCGCGCCCGAGACAGCGGCCGTCAGCGAGGCCCTCGCGCGCCTGCTCGCCGATCCCGGGCTGCGCGAGCGCCTCGGCGGCGCCGGGATGGCCACGGCTCAGGAGTACGCGTGGGAGAAGCGGATCGACTCGCTCGAGGCGTTCTTCGAGCGGGTCGCAGGCGCCGGGCGGATGGCGCTGGCGGGGGAGCTGGCGGCGTGAGTGGCGGCGTCGGCGGCGAGCTCGGCCTTCGACAGCCGCTGAGCGCGCGCAGAGCGCGGCTCAGGAGTCCCTCGGCGGCTCCCACAGCGTCGAGGGGTAGTAGTCGAGCACGACGAGAGCCTCGAGCACTGCGAAGCGCACGCCCGCGCGCAGCATGCGCTCCAGGGCGTACATGTCGCCCGGGATCTCAAGGTGGGCCGCCACGAGCTCGCGCTCGAAGAACCTCAGTCCGCCGTGGATCAGGGCCCCGGCCCAGCTGAAGCTGCCCAGGCGCGGTGGAAAGCCGCTGAGAGTCCTCTGCGAGCCGTCCGGATGGTGCTCTTCGACTCCGCCATAGGCCACCTCGACGCGCCGGGTGCGCGCCAGCTCGAGCAGTGAGGCGATCGCGTCCGGGCGCAGGTGGTCGTCGTCGTCGAAATGCACGAGCCAGCCCCCACGCGCGAGGCGGGCTGCCTCGTTGCGGGCCATCGTGCTCCCCACCAGCCAGTGCCTGCGGGGATCCCCATGGGCGGTGATGCGCTGGGTCAGGTTCGCGAACCGCACGCGCGGATCGCCGAGCGCGGCAAGCCTCTCGCCGATCTCCGAAGCCACGGCGTCTCCGACCACGATCACCTCGAGGTTGGAATGCGTCTGGGCGAGCAGCGACGGGAGCGCCCTGTCGAACAGGAGGGCCCTGCCCATCGTGGCGACGGCGATCGAGACCAGCGGGTCGGGGTCGCGGAAGGGGTCCTCGTATCCACGACTCGCGCGCAGGTCATAAAGCCGGCGGCGGTTCGCCGCATCCTCGTCGACGAGCGTCCGCAGGAGCGGTTGAGTCCGCTGCTCCCAGATCTCGCCGGCCTGCTCGCTCGCGGCGGCAGTCCCCCGGGCGAGCGCCGCCGTCTGCTGCCTCAGGGCCTCGACGGAGGCGACCAGTCCGGCGACGCGCTCGTTGCACTCCTCGATTTGGGCCTGCAGCCGGGCCGCGTCGGCCCTGAGCGAATCCAGGCGGCCGACCACGCCGCCGAAGCGCCAATCCAGCGCGCGCCCCAGCCGGCGAGAGATCACCCGTGATAGGCGCGAGCGGGAACTCCCTGCACGCGCGCCCCGTCCGGGACCTCGCCGAGCACGACCGCTCCGGCGGCCACGGTGGCCCCCCGTCCCACGGCCGCTCCATTGACCACCACGGCTCCCATCCCCACGGTTGCGCCCTCGCCGATGTGGGCGTGGCCACCGATGTTGGCCCCAGGCATCACCGACACGAAGGCATCGATCCGGCAGTGATGTCCGATCAGCGCCCCGCGTGAGACGAGCGTTTGCTCCCGGAGGACCGTGTGTGCGCCGATGACGGCCGCAGGAGCCACGATGCAGCCGGCGGCCAGCGCGGCCGTCGGCGATATGTGGGCGCTCGGGTGAACGACCGAGGCGGTCTCCCAGCCGAGGCTCGCGATCTGCGACCAGTGTGCGCTGCGAGAGCCGCCGGCGGCGACGACTGCGCGTGCACCGGCTTGCGGTGGCTCGATTCCCACGATCTCGTATCCGTCCGTTGAGCTCCCCACCCTCTTGGTGTCGCGTAACTCGATCAGGCCACGGACGTCCCAGCTCGCATCGGTGGCCCACTCGGCGACCTCGGCTGCAAACGATCCGCTGCCGGCCAGATACAGATCGGCTGCGTGGCTGGGCTCAAGCGTGGCGGCGTGATGAGCCGAGTGCTCCGACGAGGCCATTCCGCCTAGAGATCCTCGGCGATGTGCGGCGCTTCGCGGTTGAAGACCCAGAAGCCGAGGACGAAGATGATCGCAACGAGGGCGAGCGGCTCGAGCAGCGCCACCCAGCTTCCGAGCGCCTGCCCGGCGCTGAGCGTCGCGTGGTTGACCATCGCGTGGCGGAACTGCTGGAAGACGGTGACGAGCGGATTGAGCATGTAGAGGTGGTAGAGGAAGTGGTAGAGCTCGACGTGCCTGAAGGTGATGTGCCTGACGCCGGCGACCGTGACGATGTGTCGCTGGCCGTGGATCAGGGCTTCGCGAACTTTTTCGACCGGGATGATCACCGGCGATGAGTAGAAGAGGATCTGGGCGAAGACTTCCCAGATCGGCTGGATGTCGCGGAAGCGCACGAACAGGGCCGAGAGCAGCATCGAGACGCCGGTCGCCAGGAGCGCCACCATCGCGATGATCAGCGGCAGCTCGAGCCAGCTGAGCATCGGTCGCACGCCTGAGATGACCGCGAAGATCAGGACCACGACCAGGTTCAGGCCGAGGTTGAAGGCGGCGAGGAGGACGACCGACATCGGGATCGCAAGACGCGGGAACTGGATCTTGCGCACGAGCGTCTCGCGGTCGACGACGCTGCGCACGGCACCGGTGGCTGCTTCGTTGAAGAACGTGAACAGTACGATCGAGCCGAGCAGCTGGGCGCCGTAGAATTTCGCCGCATCCCCCGTGGCCTTGTCGACGTGGAAGATCTTGACGAAGAACACGTACAGCACGCCGAACAGCAGCAGCGGGCGCATCACCTGCCAGACGTAGCCGAGCGCCGAGCCGAAGAACTTCAGCTTGAATTCGCTGCGGGCGATGTTGTAGGTGAGGTGCCAGAAGCGCTGCCAGCTGTCATCCAGCGCGCGCGGTCCGCGGATCGGCGCCCCGAGGCCCTCGGTGGGGATGGCGAGCGGTTCGCTGACCAGGGGTGCGCTCATCGCGGTCGCCCAGCCGGTTGAGCCTCGCCGGCGGGAGCGGCGCCCCAGCGCGTCACGTCGGTCTGCACGGGAATCTCGACCATGCCGCCGCTGTTGCTCATGCCGGAGACGACGAACGACAGTCCACCGGCGAAGCGGTCGATCACGTCGAGCCCCTCGCCGCGATGGGTGATCGTGAGGAGGGTGTGGTAGCGCCCGGGGGCGAGCATGTTGTGGAAGGAGAAGGCGAAGACCGCCTGTTCGCCCGCGCTGAAGCCGCCGGTCTCCTCCTGCTCCTTCACCGTGGTCGCAACGACGACGGGCTGGCGGTGCTCGTTGAGCAGCGTGAGGCTGACGGCCGGGTCGCGCACGTCGGCGTTGAAGGTGACGAGGGTCTTGAGCGTGAGGGGCTCCGACTGCGGCGCCACAGCCAGGCGTTTGTTGCGGTCATCGCCCAGCCACACATCGCTCACACGCGCCGCCCCGTTGCCCATCCGCGCGCTGCCCACGTTGGCCTCCTCGTAGCCCACCGCCCGTCCGAAGGCGATCTCGAGATAGCGGTCGGCCACGTCGCGGGGATCGCCGATGCCCACCATCTCGCCGCGCTCGAGCAGCATTGCGCGGTGGCAGAAGCGCGTGACCGCGCCCATGTCGTGTGTGACGAACACGATCGTGCGGCCTTCCTCGCGCATGCGGTTGAACACGTCGAAGCACTTCTGCTGGAAGGCGGCGTCGCCCACCGCGAGCACCTCGTCGATCAGCAGGATGTCCGCATCGACCTGGATTGCCACGGAGAAGGCCAGGCGCACGTGCATTCCCGAGGAGTAGTTCTTGAGCTTGAGGTCCTGGAACTCCTCGAGCTCGGCGAACTCGATCACACGCTGGTAGCGGGCGCGGGCTTCGCGCGGGGAGAGCCCGAGCATGATCCCGTTGAGCGCCACGTTGTCGTAGGCGGCGAGGTCGGGGTTGAAGCCGACCCCCAGCTCGATGAACGTGGACATGCGCCCGTTGCACCAGATCTGGCCCTCGTCGGCGCGATAGATCCCGGCCAGGCACTTCAGCAGCGTGCTCTTGCCGCTGCCGTTGCGCCCCACGATCCCAAAGAACTCGCCCGGCTGGACCGCGAAGGAGATGTCCTTCAGCGCGTACAGCTCCTCGTGGCGCGAGCGACGCAGCGGGTGGAGCGCCCGCTCCTTGAGCGTATGGCTGCGCTCCTCGGGGATCTTGAAGCGCTTGTGAACGCCCTGGGCGGCAAGCGCGGGGCGTGATCGCACGGTTGTCTGCTCGGCAGGCACGGTGACTGCAGCGTATAGCGAGGCGGCGCCGGCCCGGCCGGTGAGCGCTCAGCGCGAGCGGTGCGAGCCACCGAGGATACGGCCCAGGAACCGCGCCGCGACGAACGCCCATGCGAGCGCGCCGTACAGGGGACGGCTCAGCGAGGGGCGGGCGCTGATGGCGAGCAGGGCGCGCTGGAGGTTCTCGGGCAGCGCTCCGTTCGGTCCGATCAGGCTCAGCCCGGAGCCGACCTCGGCGTTGAGCTCGTCGTACATCCGCTGGGCGTGCTCCCGTTCACGTACCAGCTGGGCCGCTTCGAGCTTGTGCTCGACGCTCAGGCGGGCTTCGCGCTGGACCAGGTCGCGGCTGAGCGTGGCGGCGTCGCGCACCGGTGCCGTCGCCGCCTCCCTGTAGATGCCGACCAGCGCGCTCGCGGCGCCTGCCCAGGTTAGCTCGCCCGCGGCCGCGGCCAGCGTGCGCACGTGTCGGGCGCGGGCGCCTGGATCGCTGAGCAGGGCGTAAGCGGCGGCGGCGCTCGCGGCGGGGTCCCAGGGGAGGATCGTCGCCGTCCCCTCCGGCGCCGCCTCGTCGAGCGAGGCCTGGGGCGCGAACACGCACGGCACGCCGCTGAGGGCGGACTCGAACGGCACCAGGCCGAAGCCCTCGTACACCGACGGGTACACGACGGCCCCCGCGTGCGCGATCAGCCAGGTCTTCTCGGCCTCGCTCACCGGGCCGAGGTCCAGCACGGAGGGCCCCAGCTGCGGCTGCTCCTGCAGGAGCGCGCGCTCGAGCTCCAGCGAGGACCCGTGCGGTATGTGGGTGCCGGCGAGCACGAGGCCCCCCTCCCAACCGTGGTTTGCACGCAGGGCAGCGAGCAGACGCAGCGCAAAGAGCCGGTTCTTGTGCAGGAAGTCCGTGCCCAGGCAGAGCAGGAAGCCGTCCGCCGGCGGCTCGGTGCCTGCGGAGTCCAGTGCCGCTGGGCGCACCGGCTCGGCCGCGGCGCCATGATCGAGTCCGGGGGGCACGACCCTGATGCGCGCGTCCTCGACGAGCGCGTCGGCGAGCAGCTCCCTGCGGGTGTGATCGGAGAAGACGACCACTCGCTCAGCGGCCGACAGGCCGTGGCGAGACGCGCGGCGGTAGTCCTGCCAGGAGCCGGCGTCGGCGAAGTAGCCGGGGTTGCGATAGGCGATCAGATCCAGCTGACTGATCACGAACCGCTCGCCGAGGCTCAGGGCGAGCGCGACGTCGCCGGGTGAGAAGGTCTGCTGCGGACGGTGGAAGACGGCGCTTCTCGGCATGGCCGCGTCGAGATCCTCGGCCGCCAGGATCTCGGTCGCGGGCAGCTCGCGTAGCTGCCGGAGGGTCTCCCGGTCGATCCGCTGCACCCGGACGAGCAGCCGCAGCCGCAGGGTGTCTGTCCGTGCGAGGGCGAGGATCAGCTCGAGGATGTGGACCTGGGTGCCGGTGACGGCGCCGTCGAGCGCGCGCGCGTCCAGCGTCACCGAAAGTCGCGGGCGAGGCCCCCTGGCCGCCTCGAGGGCGCGTGTGAGGACAGCCGAGTCTCCGAGTGCGACGGGCTCCGACAGGTACGGGTAGCGCTCGAGCACGCTGCTCGGCAGCTCCTCGGCGTGCTCCCGGGGCGCCGCTGCTAGTCGCTGGACTACGACGTCGTCGGCCGCCAGGTGCGAGAGGCCGCGGAGCAGGCAGCGCTGCGCGAAGTCTAGCTCCAGCGCGCAGCGCAGATCGAGCTCCTCGTCGAGCGGCCCGGCGAGCTCGAGCGCCTCGCGGCGCACGTACACGCAGGGTCCGACCGCCCGGGTCAGGCGCGGGTGCAGCGCGAGGGTGTTGGCGGCTAGGCGCTCGGCGAGCCTGCTCGGCTCCGCGTCCGTCTCCGGCGACGGCGCGAGCGCGAGCTCGCTGCCCGCGTCGGCGAGCGCGCTGACGGTCGCGGTGTTGGTGTCGGCGAGCGCCGCGGCGCGCATGCGCTCGAGCCATCCCGGCGTGAGGCGGCACGGCTCGTCGAGGATGACCACATCCGCCGGCGCGAGGCGCTCGAGCGCCCGATCGACGGCTGCGGCGCTCGGCTCGACGCGTATCCGCGGGATGCTCGCTTGCGTGTGCCGCGCGAGCGAGTCCAGGCACGCACGCAGGTCCTGCGCGTGCTCGTGCACGGCGATCACGACGCAGACCTCTCTCCGCGTGTGGGCGCGGCGCGTCTGGGGCGGTTCGTTCGTGCTCATCGGATCCCGGGCTGCGAGGCAGTCAGCCTAGAGCAGTCCCGTGGATCCGCGCAACATTGGGCGATAATGGCGGCGAGTCAGCTCCGATGATCGCCGAGAACAAGACCAGACAGGCGATGCCTGTCCAGCTATCGCAACGCTTGTGCGCACGCCTGCGTCCGCTCGCGCGTGGAGTCCTCTGGCGCTTCGCGCCGTTCTATGCGCGCCGTCGTGCCATGCGGGCGGACGTGGTGGCCAGGCTTGGGCGGCTGGAGAGCGAGCTGAAGCGCGTGAGGGAGCGGCACGAGGAGCAGATCGAGCGGCTGGAGGATCTGGCGCGGGAGCTTGTTCTCACCGCCGAGTCGCTACGCAGAAGCGTCCTGGACGTCGACACTGCGATGACGGACGCGGCGAGAGACGCGGAGCGGCGGATCGAGCTGATCGCAACCGAGTTGAACGCGCTTCCCTACCTGGCGGACAGGCCCTTCGAGCCGCTCGACTCGCCGGTCGGCGAGGTCCTCGGCTATCGCTCCGCCGCCTCGCTGCGCGCAGGCGGCTCCGGCTACGTGGAGTTCGAGGAGATCTTCCGGGGCCCGGCTGACCGCGTGGCCGAGTCCCAGCGTCCCTACCTCGCGCTCGTCCGCGAGCACCAACCCGTGCTCGACGTCGGCTGCGGTCGGGGCGAGTTCTTGACCCTGCTCGCCGGCGAGGGCATCTCCGGCCATGGCGTCGACGCCGATGCGGGGATGGTCGAGCGCTCCCGCGCACTCGGCCTCGACGTGACGCTCGCCGAGGCCAACGACTACCTGGAGGGCCTGCGGGACGCGAGCCTGGGAACGGTCTTCTCTGCCCAGCTGATCGAGCACCTGCCGTATCGGGAGTTGCAGCGTATGCTCGAGCTCGCCCGGCGTAAGCTGCGCCCGGGCGGCGTGTTCATCGCCGAGACGATCAATCCGCACCGCGTCTCGTCGCTGAAGACCTTCTGGGTGGATCTCACCCACCAGCACCCGATCTTCCCGGAGGTCGCGCTGGCACTGAGCGCGATCGCGGGCTTCGAGTCGGCGTACGTGTTCGCGCCGACCTTCGACAGCTTCGAGGCCGCCCGCTTCCAGGCGCCCGCCTACGCCGTGGTGGCCACGACGGCGGAGTCTGGAGAGCGAGGCTGATGCGGGTCTTCACGCTGGCGACGCTGGTCACCATGCCGCAGGCGCGAGCGCTCGGCCGCTCGCTTCAGCGCCATCAGCCCGATTGGCCGTTCGAGGTGGTGCTCCTGGCCGGCGAGGGCATGGTCGCGGCGGCGCAGCGCGAGGAGCGCATGCGGGTGCGCTCGGCCGCGCAAGACCTGGAGCTCGACGTGGAGACGCTGCTGTCCCGCTACGAGGAGGAGGACCTGAGCGTCCTGCTCATGCCCCATCTGCTGCGCCACCACTCCCGTCGCACGTCCGAGCCGGTGATGCACCTGCCGAGCACAGCCTGGGTGCTGGGGAGCCTCGAGCCGGTCGCATCTATGCTCGCGACGCACAGCGTGCTGCTCGTGCCGCGGATGACGGCCGACGTACCGAGCGACGGCCTCGAACCTTCTCCCTTGCAGATGGAGCGTGTCGGGCGCATAGAGGACACGATCATGGCGGTCGACGGCACGGGGGACGCCGACGGCTTCCTGGTGTGGTGGGCCGCTCATGTCGAGCAGACGCTCGGGTCGCTCGACGCCCATCGCAGCGGCGCGCGGCCGGAGGATCGTCCGTGGCTTGCGCGCTTTCTCGAGCTCGCCCCCGCGCGTTTCGCCACGGCCGTCCTCGACAATCGGGGCTGCAACCTGAACATGTGGAACCTGCACACTCGCACGTTGCAGGCCACGCCCGCAGGGGTGCTGGTGGATGGCCGCGAGCCGGTGCGCTTCCTCAACCTGCCTGGCTTCGATCCCGCGCGGCCGTTTCGCCTGAGCCCGATGGCGAGTCGTGCGCGGGTGAGTCGCTCGCCCGCGCTGCACGAACTGTGCGAGCGCTACGCAGAGGAGCTGCGAGACGCTGGCTGGAAGGATTCCGAACACGGCGGGGAGGTGGGCCGCCGACTTGCCGACGGGCTCGTCTACGACGACTCGCTGAGGGCCATGTATGCATCGGCGCTCGCGCTCGGGGAGAGCTTCGGAGACCTGTTCGGCGAGGAGGGCACACGTGCGTTCGTGGCATGGCTGCAGGGGTCGGCCCCGAGGGGCGCCGCGTACGGCATCAACCGCTATGTATTCCACCGCGTGGCGCGCGAGCGTCCGGACGTGATGCGGACCTACCCCGACCTCGACGGCGTCGACGGCCCCGCTTATGTCGCGTGGTGCTGGGCATTCGGAAAAGACGAGCTGGCGATTCCCGACCGCTTCATGCCACCGCAGCCGGGGCGGGCGAGCGCGACCATCCCCGCCGGCCCGCCGGCGGCCGAGAGAGGGCCGGATGCGGCGGCCAAGATCGAGGCTCCGCCCGCAGTCCCGCGGGACGCCTCTCGTCCCGCGTCCCCGACCGGCGAGGCCGGACGCGCGCAGGACGGCCTCGCGCAGGACGGCCTCGCGGTGCGGCTCACCGGCTACCTCGGCCACACGCTCGGCCTTGGGGCGGCTGCGCGCGGCTATGTGCAGGCGCTCGGAGCGGCCGGTGTTCCGGTGACGACGGTGAGCGTGCCGCTGCACCATCTGGCGCTGCCGGCGGAGCTTGCGGCGGAGTACGGCCTGCACGGCTTCGAGGATCTCGTCCAGGAGGGACGCCACGGCTTCGAGATCGTCGCGGTCAACGCCGATGAGCTCCCCGACTTCGTCGAGCGCCTGGGCGGGGACTACTTCGAGGGACCGCGCATCGGGATCTGGGGGTGGGAGACAAACACCATCCCGCCTCGCTGGCAGCGTGCGTTCGCGCTCGTCGATGAGATCTGGGTCTACTCGCGGTTCATGGCCGAGAACATCGGCGCGGTGTCGCCCGTACCGGTCATCGCATTGCCGCCGCCGGTCCAGCCGCCCGCAGAGCCGGCCGCTCCGCTGCGCCTGGGGGTACCCGAGGGCTTTCTGCTCCTGTTCGTCTTCGACTATCTGAGCACCATTCAACGCAAGAACCCGGTGGGGTTGATCGAGGCGTTCAAGCGCGCGTTCGCGCCCGGCGAGGGGCCACAGCTGCTGATCAAGACGATCAACGGCCCGCTACGCCCGCTCGCCGAAGAGGAGGTGCTGTGGGCCGCGTACGGCCGCTCGGACATCCACGTGGTCGATCGCTCGCTCAGCGGCGACGAGATGAGCGCACTGATGGCGGCCGGCGACTGCTACGTCTCGCTCCATCGCGCCGAGGGCTTCGGCTTGACGATGGCCGAGGCGATGGCGATCGGCAAGCCCGTCATCGGGACCGGCTACTCCGGGAACGTGGACTTCATGAACAGCGAGAACAGCTATCTGGTCGACTACGAGATGGGCCTGGTTGGGCCGGAATGCGAGATCTATCCGCCCGAGGGGGAGTGGGCCGAGCCGAGCGTCGAGCACGCCGCGGAGCTGATGCGCCGCGTATACGAGAACCCCGATGAGGCCATGCGGATCGGTGAGCGGGCGCGCGAGGACATCGCCCGCGCGCTCTCGCCCGAGGCTACGGGCGCGGCGATGCGCGCACGGCTGGAGGAGCTGTCCGCGGGGGGGCCTGAGGAGGCTCGAACGCCGGCTCGAGGTAAATGAGGTTCAGCGCTGCAGGATCTCTCGAGCGATTACTTGATGCGCTATGATGCGCTGCCATGGAGCGTCGACGTAGAGCACCCCACCGGGAAGGACGCAGAACCACCCTCACTGTGCCCCACTCGGTCATGGATGCAGCCGACCGACTGGCGCGAGAGCTGGGCACGACGGCAAACGACGCGATCGTGCGCTTGGCAGAGGAGGGAGCCTCAGCCCGCGATCGTCGCGAGCAGATCGTCGCGTTGGCATCCGAGCGCCGAGCGGCGGTTGAGCACGTCAGCCTCGACAAGGCAGTGACGTTCCCCTCTGCGGATGAGTTCCGTGACGCGATGCTCGCCGGCCGCCGCGACCCTTGATGGGGGCATGGGATACGACCCTCGTCTCCCGGCTCTACCCAGGCGGGTCACTGGAGAGACATATGCTCGAATGCGCCCATGTGGGCGCTCCTGTCGCCATCGCCGCGCCTACGGTGATGGAGGTTGTTCGCGGCGTCCAGGCCACAGCTACCCGCAAGCCGCGGATCGCGCCGGCGCTGGCCTGGTTCGTTCGACTCGTCGCGAGCGATCTGGTCGAGATTCTGTCGCTAGACCGGTCCGCGGCCATCGTCGCCGGGCGGCTTCGCGCCACGCATCCCACACCACCCACCGGGGCGCGGCGAAAGGGCGTCAAGCCAGAGCAGCGCGCTGGCTGGGTGCTGGACATCCAGATCGCTGCCTGTGCCTGGACCCACGGTCGCGAGATCGCAACGGAGAACCTCCGCGACTTCGAGGTTCTACGCGACCTCATCGCACAGCTCTATCCAGGCACCACGCCCCTTGTCGTGACCGCCCCGCCAGCGACTCGCTCTGAGCTGCAGACCTAGCGCTGCAGAACTTCGCGGGCGAAGTCGACCAGTTGGCCGGTGCGGCGGATTGCGCCCGTGCGATCTTGACCGGACACGTTGAGGAAGCTGTAGTGAGCCTTGTCCTTGAGGCCCAGGAGCCGCTCAAAGCTGTTCGCAGCCGCCTCACCGCCGGGGGTGATCCGGCGCAGGAAGCTCACCGCGTCTCGATGATCGGGTCCCCGAGAGCTCGCCGGGATGGAGGCCGAGCGCGCGGCCCTCGCAAGCGCTGCTCAGGTTGCAGTCGAGGGCACGGCCGCGCTCATGCGAACCCGGCGCTTTCGCCTTGCCCAGGCGCTCGCCCGGCCGCTCGATCGGCTGCGCGGTCGCCTCCCGCGCCTGTGACCGCTTGCAGGTGTCAGGCGCGCGCCGGCCGCGACCTCGGCTCTCAGCGTGGTTTGCGAGACAGGAGGAACATCTCCTCGACGAACAGGCTGCGGTGCTCAAGAACGTACATCCGCTCTCGCAGGGCATCGAGAAGCTTGATGTGGTTGAAGCCCAGGTGGGTTTCAGGTGTCCAGTCGGGCTCTAGCGCGCTCGTCTCCTTGCGGACGATCGAGTTGAACATCTGCCGGGGGCCAATCGGATCGCGGTGCAGGTTGGCTGCGGAGAGCGCGATCCGCTGAAGGAGAAACGGCAAGCCCACCATATTGGGCACGGACGCAACGATCACGCCATTGGGCTCGAGCAGGTCGAACATCTTTTCGACAAGATCGACGCGGGACTCATACAGGCGCCCGTGCTCGCCGAAGTGCTCAAGGGTCATGATCGTGAACAGGACCTCGAAGCGGTCGGGCGCCAGCGCCTTGGTGAGCGCGGCGGTGTCTTTTCCGTCGCTGCACATCACCCGTACGTTGGAGAGCTTGAGCGCATTCATGGCCTTCTCAGCGATGTCGATCGAATCGGGGTCACGGTCGATGCCCACGGCCTTGGGGAACCAATGAGCCAGTGAGGGCAGGAACACACCGTCGGCGCATCCGAAGTCGATCGCGTTGGCGCGGCCGAACCATGGTCGGGTCATCCGAAGCGCAGCCTCGAAATGGGCTGCCTTGACCCGGGCGATCAGCCCACCGCGGAGGTAGTTGTAGCTGGCGTAGGTGGCGTGACCAGGCGCGTACTCGGTGCTCTTGCCTGCGTAGGCGGACGCGGGAGGAAGCCGCAGGTAGCGAAAGCGCATGAGGGGGAGCATCGGCGGCGAGGGAGCCTAGCAACCGACGCTTCGGCATCCGTGCCAGAACGCGGGCGTTTCGCGTCTCGAGGCCTGTTTCATCCCGTGCTTCAGGAGGATCTGGCGCGGGCGCCGGGCGCCAGGACCTCCATCCATTGGTAGCCGGCGTCGGCGGCGCAGACACGCGCGGCCTCGCTGCCGGGGACGACCACCAGACGACCGTCCGGAGGCTGTTCGAGTGCGAATATCAGCGGCCCGAGCACGCCCGAGGAGGTGTCTGGGCCATCGCCGCTTCCCGGGTGGAGGCTGCCCCCCCCGCGCGTCAGGCGAATCCGGTGAGTCCCCGCCTTCAGGAACACTTGGGCGAAGTGCAGGAACTGCCCCGGATAGCGCTCCTGGTAGGCGACGCTTCCCGCGCGCTGACCGTCGATGTAGAGCACGATCGGACGTCCTACCGAGCCCGGCATGGAGATGTCGTAACTGCCACTGGCGGGGAGGGAGATCGACCCTTCGATCGCCCCGGCGCCGTAGGCGCGTAGCGCTTCGGGTCCGACTGCGTGCCAGTAGCTCGGGTGCGTCACCCGCGTGGGGACCATCTCCGTTCGCGACGCGCTCGGCACATACGCGACGGAGGCGCCGGCTCCCGCTCGTCGCACGGCTGCCAGCAGGCCACTGCAGAACTTCGGTGTTCGCTCGGTCGGGATGCCCGACAGGGGAAAGTGCGTCACGACTTCCGAGGCTGGTCGCACGCGACGCCAGGCCTGGAATTCGGCGGTCTGGTCAGCGAGCTCGAAGTTCGCCGGCGGACGGCTCACGGCCGAGTTGCGGGCGGTCACGAGCAACCGGAAGCGCTGTACGAAGTTGAGTTCGAGCTGATTGAGATCCAGTGCATAGGCGAACTGTCCGGCCGGGAGGTTCACGGCGCCTGGACGGATCTCGAGTCCGGGAGGTTTGACCAGGTCGTAGCCGTGCTCCTTGCGTAGGAAGTACTCCGAGTACTCGTCGAAGGCGGGATAGAACGCAGGCCCGATACCCGCGAACCGTTCGCCGATCTCGGCCAGCTGCTTGTAGCGGGCGGCAGGCGCCAGCGAGATGTCGTGATAGGTCAATGCGTTGCCGTAGAGCACGGCCCCGGCCACGGCGATGGTGCCGAGCCAGGCAGCGATCTTGAGCGGCACGGTGGCTCGGAGCCGAGGCAGGTCGGCCAGCGCTCCCGCCCCCACGAAGGCCATCGCGAGGAACATCGTGGCCGTGATCGTGTACGCCTTGAGCTCGATCCAGGGGCCTCCGTGCGCGACCCAGTAAGTGAGCGCGATCGGAGTGGCCAAGCCGAAGGCGGCAATCATCCATAGTCGTCTGCGCAGCGCGTAGAGGACGCCGATCGCCGCCAACGCGATCACGACCAGGTCGAAGGCGTGGCTTATGCCCACGTGGGCGAATACCGGGAAGCGGTAGTCGTTGCTGATCCAGACGCCGACCGAAGCGATCTCCGGGATCGGCGCCGTCAGGTTGCCCAAGCCGAGTTCCACGACACCGTTGACCGCGGTCGTGAGGTCCCCGAAGAGTTTGATCGAGCTGACCACGCTGGAGGTCGCGAGCAAGGCGGTTGCGACGGCGACCACTCCCCAGCTCGCCAGCGTTCGCTTGCGTCCCTGGCGCGGAATCAGGCTGACCACGAATGCCGCCGCGAGGAGCAGCCCCAGCCAGGGAATGACTCCATAGCTGAAGGCCGCCACCGCCGCGGCGATGGCGGGCGCAAGCGCGAGGCTCGAACGAAGCGATCGCGGTTCCGGCGTTCGCTCGACGAGCAGGGCGGCCACCAGAAGGATGAGGCTCGCCGTGGTGAGCTCCTTGATCCCGCCCTCGAGCGCGTAGTCGTAGAGGATGTTGGGCTGGATCGCCACCGCCGCGCCGATGCAGCAGATGATCGAGTTGGCCACGGCGTGTCTCAGGAGGGCGAAGAGGGCCAGTGCGCCCATCGCTGCGGTCCATGCCTGGTAGGCCTGGTAGCACCACGGGACATCTGTGCGGATGACGCCGGCGAGGGCCCCGAGCGTCGCCTGCGCCCCACCGGGATACCCGTTTCCGGTGAGGCCGAGGATCGTCTCGTTGAATGAGGAGTTCCCGATCGGGACCGACCGTCCGGCTTCGGCCAGATGCTGCGCAAAGGCCATCTGGAAGGCTGTGTCTACGATGCGCCCGAAGCCCGTCCAGGATGGCGTCCCGGTGAGTATCACCGGTGCGCCGATGACGGCGAACGCCACGAACGCCGCGATCGCCGGATAGAGGAACGCGCCCGAGACCCGGCGGCCCTTCAGACGCAGAGACGGACGCTCGAGCACGAGTCCGACTACGGCTACCGCGACCGCCAGCGCACCGGCGTATGGCCCTAGCCAGGTGATCGATGTCCCAAGCGTGCAGACCGCGACGGTCAGGGCGAAGCCGACCGGAAGAAGCAGGACACCCGACACTGCGCCCCCGCTGATGCGACGGACGAGCAGGCCGGAGCCGCCGCACACGCCAAGGAGCAGCAGGGGAAAGAGAAGCCAAGCGCTTAGGAAGAGTCCTGTCATCGGTTCAGGTGCCGGACATCGCAGGCGCCGTGTGGCCCCCTGGGGGCCTACCTGCGATCGGCTAGGCTACTAACACTGTGCGTGAGCCCAGCCGAGCTTATTGGACGGGTCGAGCGGTGGTGGTCACCGGCGGGGCGGGATTCGTCGGTAGCGCGCTCGTCAAGGATCTCCGGGCACTTGGGGCCGAGGTGCGGGTGGTGCGCTCCGCCGAGCATGACCTCCGCGACCCTCGCGCGACCCGCAAGGCCCTCGACGGCGGACAGGTCGTCATCCACCTGGCGGCCAACGTGGGCGGGATCGGCTTCAACCGTCGCAACCCCGCGCCCCTGGTCTACGACAACATGATGATGGCTGGGAACATCTTCGAGCAGTCGCGCCAGGCCGGCGTCGAGAAGCTGGTGTCCGCCTGCACCGTATGCGCCTATCCCAAGTTCACGCCCACCCCATTCTCGGAGGACGAGCTATGGAACGGCTATCCGGAGGAGACCAATGCGCCGTACGGGCTGGCCAAGAAGATGATGCTCGTGCTGTCCGACAGCTACCGTCGCCAATACGACTTCGATTCGGTCGTGCCGATGGTCGTGAACCTGTACGGCCCGAACGATCACTTCTCGCTGGAGGACTCCCATGTGATTCCGGCGATGATTCGCAAGCTGCACGAAGCCACTGTCGCCGACGCTCCGCAGGTGGCCATGTGGGGCAGCGGCAATCCGTCCCGCGAGTTCCTCTACGTTGACGACGCCGCGCGCGCGCTGCTCCTGGCGTGCGAGCACCTGCAGACCTCGGACCCGGTGAATGTGGGCACCGGCGTCGAGACCAGGATTCGGGCTCTCGCCGACATGATCGCTCGGTTCACCGGCTATGAGGGCGAGCTCGCGTGGGACACCTCGAAACCCGACGGGCAGCCCACGCGCTGCCTGGATGTCTCGCGTGCGCGTGCGCTCATGGGCTTCGAGGCGAAGATAGGCCTCGAAGAGGGCCTGCTGCGGACGGTGGAGTGGTTTCGCCAGAGCGTGACCGAAGGGGAGATCTCGACCGAGCGCGCCGAGTCGTCCTTCGGCCGGATCTGAGAGAGCAGCTCTGAGCCAGGAGCCTCCGCTGGCCGATCGTGTCGTCCCTGCGCCGTCGGGCGCCCCCGACGGCAAGACGGTCTACTTCCACATAGGACGCTTCGGGCATCCCTTCTTCAAGGAGCAGCTCCACTCCGCTCCACCGGGATTTTCATACCGCACTGCCAACTCCGGTGGCGATGCGACAGCGCCTCGCCGTATCGCGCTCCAGGCTGCGCGTCTGCGTTGGGCTCGCGACGCCGCGGAGCGGCTCGCGATCCGTGGCCTCTCCTGGTCGGGGTACGTACGACGGCGGACGCTCGAGCCTCCGCCCGGCTGCTCGCTGATCCACAGCGCGCAGATGCTGGTGCGCTCGGATCGACCCTACGTGGTCGACTTCGAGTGCATCGAAGTCTTCTGTCTTTACCAGCGGGCCACGCTGCGCCGCCCGTGGGCCCGCCACCGGCTCCTAGAGGCTCTGGGCGCGCAGAGCTGTCGCCATCTGCTGCCCTGGTCTGAGGCGGCCAGGAGAGGACTCGAGACGGCGCTGGGAGCGCAGGCAGCCGACCGTCTCCGGCGGAAGACGACGGTGGTGCTGCCTGCGATCCGCCCTCGCGCCACCAGCCCGGCGCGGCGAGACACCGGGCCTCTGCGCGTGCTCTTCATCGGTACGGCCTTCGAGGCGAAGGGCGGTGTCGAGGCAATACGCGCCGTCCGCGGTGTGCGCACCAGCCACGACGTCCTGCTGGACATCCTCAGCGATGTGCCCCCGCGCTGGCACCGGGAGATCGAGAGCTGCCCGGGCATCACCATGCATCCCTGGCCGGCATCAGGGAGTCAGGTGGAGCACCTCTTTGAGAATGCCCAGCTGCTGATCTTCCCTTCGCACATGGACACCCTCGGGTTCGTGATGCTGGAGGCGATGGCCCAGGGGGTTCCTGTCCTGGCGACACGCCATTTCGCAACTCCGGAGCTCGTCGAGGACGAGGTCTCCGGAATCCTGGTGGACGCCGAGAACCCGCTGTATGGCCAGGACGGCCTATGCCGGTTTGAGCACACGCTCCCCCCGCCGCGGGCCTACCGTCGCGCTCTCGCCTCGCCCTCAGAGGCATACGTGCAGCGACTTGCCGCGGCGATGGCACGAGTCGCTGCCGACAGCGATCTGCACGAACGCCTGGCCGCCGGGGCCCTGGCACGCGTGATCGACGGTCCTCTGTCGCTGCAGCGTCGTCGCGGGCAGCTCGAGCGGATCTACAGCGACGCCTTGGCTGGATGAGCCGATGAGCGGCTCTGTCGGGCGCCAGCCGGGCAGCTAGGCTGCGTGGATGTTCGGAGGAGGCACCATGATCCGCAAGCGGCGACTCTGGGACAGCAGGGTGGCCGTGAAGGCGTATGCGCTCGCACGCAGGGCAGCGGAGCGCGTTGGACTTCAAGTCGTTCTCAAGACGTACTACAGCCCGATCCCCGACCTCTCCACCATTCCTGAGGAGGCCTGGGAGGAGCCGGATCCGCTGCGAGGGATAGATCTCGATCTCGATGTTCAGATCGAAGGTCTCCAAGGCCGACTGGCACCATTGATCGGCGAGTTTGCCGCCGGGTCCCCGGCGGGCGGCGGCTATGAGGAGCTGAATGCGTCATATCCGCTCCCGGACGCCCGCCTGCTCTATGCGATGGTGCGTGATCTGCGGCCCGCCTCGGTCATCGAGCTCGGCTCCGGTCAGACGAGCCGAGTGATAGCCCAGGCATGTGCGGTCAACGCGGCGGAGGGCTCGCCCAGCCATTTCAGGGCCTACGACCCCTTCCCGACGGCAGTGGACGAGACTCTGCCGGGCCTCGCGCGCTTGGAGCGCACTCCCGCCCAAGAGGTGCCCGAGGAGGTGTTCGCCGGGCTCACAGACGGCGACATCCTGTTTGTGGACACCACCCACACGGTCAAGATCGGCAGCGACGTCAATCGCATCATCCTGCGAGTCCTGCCGCTGCTCGCGCCGGGGGTCGTCGTGCACTTCCACGATATCTGCCTGCCATATGAGTACCCGAGGTACCTCTTCGAGGATTACGCTCTCTACTGGGCCGAGCAGTATCTGCTGCAGGCGTTTCTGGCGATGAATCCGAGCTTCGAGGTGCTCTACGCCACCAATGCTCTGTGCCGCGATCGCCGAGCCGCGGTCGAAAGCGCGGGCCTCGCGGCAGCGCAGGAGAGCGGGAGCTCGTTCTGGATACGCCGCCGTTAGCGCGCAGTCGCCGGCTTGGGCAGTCTCGCCGGCGTGGGCCTGCGCGCGGCTAGCTGCCGTCCTTCACACGTGAGATCAGCAGGCCCAGGCCGCGATGACCGGCCAGATGGCAGGCGGCGCCGGCGAGCAGGCGTCGTCTGTTGGCTCCGATCGGCAGCGCGAAGATCGCGGGCAGGGCGAGCTTGAGCGTCCATGGCGCGTCTGAGCGACGCCAGGCTTCTCGGCGGCTCGCGAACAGGCCGGGGTGTCGGCCGCGAAGCAACGCATATATCTCGCCGTGGCGCGCCGCCGACTCGCTGAGCATCCTGGGCCCGTGCTGGCGGTATTCGTAAACGACTATCGGCACGCGCAGCCCCCGCTCACCCCGTTCGGCCAGCCCCATCAGCATGTCCCAGTCCTCGTATCCGCCGCGCAACTCCCACCCCCCCGAGGGCAGGAGGGCAGAGCGGCGGACGAGCACGGACGCCGGAATGTCGTTCTGGTAGCTGATCTGCCACGGATCGAGCGAGGGCGCGGTCTCCTGCCGCCAGCTTCGCTCCCCGAACAGCAGGTAGTCACCCCATGCGAGCGCCAGTCCGGGATCGTCGTCAAGCGCCGCTGCGAGCGCGCCCAGGGCTCCGGGGCGCAGACGATCATCCGCATCGAGGCAGAAGATGTACTCGCTCCCCGTCGCCCGTACCCCGGTCATCCGCGCAGCCCCCAAGCCCCCGTTGTCCCGGTGCACGACCCGGACCCCTTCGTCTTCCAGCGCATGGAAGACGTCCAACGTGGACGCGTCGGTCGAACCGTCATCGACGACGACGAGCTCGTCGAGTCGATCCTGGTCCTGGGCCGACCGCACCGCCTGTGTCAGGGTCTCGCCGTCGTTGAAGCACGGGATGACGACCGCGACCGAGGTCTGCGCCGACCGTGGCCGGCCCGCTGGTGGCGGTGCAGAGCTGTGCACGGCTCCTATGATGCCGGGCATGCGCGCCGCCCACACGACCGCCCTTCTCGTGTGTGGGCGATACGCCGACTCGTGCGCAACCTGAGGCTGCTCGTCTTCAGCCCGTACTTCCCTCCCCACGTTGGTGGATTGGAGGGCTACGTCAGCGATCTGAACGATGTTCTGGTGGCCTCCGGCAAAGTCGCACGCGTCACCGTCTTCGCGCCACGACTCCCGCCTGTGGGCGCGACTCTGGAGGATCGCGGGCCCGGCTACCGGATCGTGCGCTACCCGGCGTTCGAGCTGATTCCGAACTTTCCCGTGCCGAAGCTGTGGAGGCGCGCCTTCTGGCGAGCCCTGCGCTCAACACGGCCCTCCGAGCACGACGTCTTCGTCAGCCACACTCGCTTCTTTCTGAGCTCCGCCTTCGCGCTCGTCCATGCTCGTGTGGCTTCTCGGCCTCTGCTTCACGTAGAGCACGGGTCCGACTACGTCCAGTTGAGCGGGCGCGCGGCCCGGGTCGCGGCTCGCCTCTACGATCATGTGCTCGGGCGGCTGCTGCTCCGCCATGCCGACGGAGTGGTCGCTGTGTCGCAGGCAGCGGCGGGATTCGTGCGGGATCTCGCCGGCCGCGATGCGGTGGTGATACACCGGGGAATGGCGGTGCAGCGAATGCACGCCGCCGCGGCCGATCGGGGTGTGCTCGAGTGGGCTCGCGGGCGTGAGCTCGTGACATTCGTCGGGCGGTTGATCGACGGCAAGGGGGTGGCAGACCTGCTGGAGGCGTTTGCGGCGACGGCGGGCGAGCGCGCGGCGCTGTGCATCGTGGGAGACGGGCCACGACGCTCAGATCTGGAGATGCATGCGCAGCGCCTCGGAATCTCCGAGCGCGTCCTCTTCGTCGGATACGTACCGGAGGAGCAAGCGTGGAGCATCATTCGCGCCTCGGATGTGGTGGTGAATCCCAGCTACACCGAGGGACTGCCAACGTCGGTGTTGGAGGCTGCGCTGCTGGGAAAGGCGGTGACCGCCACAGATGTGGGCGGCACGCGGGAGATCGTCACATCGGGTCGTGGAGGGCTGCTGTTCGCGCCCCATGACATCGACGCCTTGCGCGCCAACCTGACGCGTCTTCTCGGCGATCCCGACCTTCGCGAGCGACTGGGAAGCACGGCCCGCATGGAAGCTGCCGGACGCTTCGACTGGCAGTCGAGCGCGGAGCGCTTCTTGGATGTGGCGGACGGCCTCGTCCGCCAGGGGCCCGGTTCTCAGCGACCGTGGACCGAGGCCGACTCGAGCACGGTCTCGAAGACCGACTCGTAGCGCGGCACGATGTCCTCCCAGCGGTGGCTGGATTCCCAATCCTCCCGGCCCTGCGCCCCCAGGTCTCCTCGTCGCCCGTCGAGGATCTCTCCCGCAGCATCGAGCAGGCCCGCGGTGTCTGCGGCCACGACTCCGCCGGAAAGCTCGGACACGTTGCCCACGTCATAGCTCACCCATGGGGTGCCCGCGGCCATCGCCTCGAGGATGACCAGCGGTGCGCACTCGACGCGCGAGGTGAAGAGAAAGAGGTCGGCCGCCGAGATGGCGCTGGCGACAGCTCCCGGCGCCGAACCGTCGACGATGTTCAGCTGCTGGATGTGGGCACGCGCCTGGCACGTCAGCTGGCATCCGCGCAGCGCGTCGAGCCCGCGGCGCGGCGGCGCCACGATCACGCCCGACACTGCTCGCCCACGGCCCAGGGCACGTAGGGCGCGAGCGAACTGCGCGTGCCCCTTGCTGACCACGTGGCTGCCGACCGTCACAGCGAGCGCCCGCCCCGGCGTGGCCAGGCCAAGGGGGTCTCCGCTTGCGGGCGGATCTGCCCCATTCGGCACCACGTGCATCCGCTCCACTCCTGCGGCTGCCGCAAACTTCCAGTCCTGGTACACGGTCGAGTGCAGGATCAGCGCGTCATAGGCGCGAAGGCGTGCGGGCATCGCGGCAAAATAGTCTTGGTATCGGCGTCTACCAAGCCCCGAGAACCCACAAGGGGCCAGCACCATGCGCGGTCGATCCTCCCGCGTGAGCAGGGAGAAGCAACAGTCGGTCGCCCAGGTCTGGGCCGCGTAGTTGAACACGAGGTCGGGTTTGATTTGCTCGATCAGGCTCAGGACGGCGGCCCCGTCGCCGTGGATCCCCCGCACCTCGTTGCCGCTCACGGGAACGCGGTGCACCTTCACCCCGCCTATCTCGGCCTCCTCGGTCGTTCCGCCGGTCACTACGTGGAGATCGTGGCCCCGGGCTGCCAGCCCCTCGGCCGCGCGCTGGACGACGCGCTCTGCGCCGCCGATCGCCGGCGCATACCTCTCGACCGTCGCAAGGACCCGCACGAGCTCAGCCTTGCTTGATCAACTGGCCGGAGTCAGCTGCTCGCTGCTGCGCCCGGGGTCGTGCGTCCCTGCGTCCCGCGGGCCTACTTCGCTCTGCTCGCCGAGTCGCTCGAGACGATCATGTTGGTCTTGGACCCGTCGCTGCAGGATGCCCATCCGCTGCGCGAGGATCTTGTTCTGATCGGACAGGCGGGACACGGCCAGAGAGAAGTGCACCAGCAGCACGAGCACGACCCCGAAGGCAACTCCGAACAGCGCCGACGGGGGGTAGGAGATCCCGAGGGCGGACGCGATCGACGTGAGCAGCCCGTTCCAGACCGAGAGAACGAGCAGGATGAGCGTGGAGAAGAGCCAAAGCAGCGCGTAGCGCTCCATCAGTCGCTTGCGCCGGACCAGCTCGAGGGTCAGCAGCAACAGCCCTCCGCTGACGGCGATCGCGATGATGCGCTGGATCCCCATCTCGTCTAGATGGCCTTTTCGGCCTTGATCGGCGTATCGCCCTGCGCCACGTTTGGATTGGACCGAAACAGGCCGACGAAGACCGCAAGCAGGACCTTGACCATGTAATAGAGCGGTTGCGTCGAGGATATGGCTGATGTCCCGCTCGTCCGCGGGCGCATGATCACGGGAATCTCGCAGCTGCGGAGCCGGTGGGCGTGCATCATCAGGATGGCCTCGACCTCGGGATAGTCGTGCGGGTAGTCACGAGCGAAGAGCTCGATCCCGATCCGGCTGGTCATGCGGAGCCCGGAGGTGGGATCGGTGACGCGCCGGCCGGTGATCAGCGAGACGAGCCGGGCGAAGATGACGATTCCCACGCGCCGCGGCGCGGAGGAGCGATGTCCCTCACTGTCGGATTCCAGGAATCGCGAGCCCGTCACCATGTTGAGCTCGGCGTTGGACTGCAGGCAGCGCAGCAGATCATGGATATAGCGAGGGTCGTGTTGCCCGTCGCCGTCGATCTGGACGGCGACCTCATAGCCGTGCTCCTGCGCGTACAGGTAGCCCGTCTGGACGGCTCCGCCGATTCCCAGGTTGAAGGGGAGCCGCACGACCGTCGCGCCGGCGGCTTCAGCGCGAGATGCGGTGTTGTCGGTCGAGCCGTCGTCGATCACGAGCGCATCGAAGTCTGGGGCGAAGCTGTGGATCTCCTCGACGGTCGCTGCGATGGCATCGACCTCGTTGTGGGCTGGGACGATTGCGAGATAGCGGCTCATGGGAGTTGGAGGTTCGTCGTTCGGTCGGCGGGCATCCACACCGACAACGGCTGCCGGCCGGCATAGTTGCGGCAATCCGGTGCTGGATCAGCTTGAAACGGTAGCGCCTCGCCTGGCGGTGGAATGATGCGAGCAGTGCTGGAGCAGATCGAGGAGCCCACCGCCGACGTTCTCGACACCGGGCAGGCGGGCGGCTTGGTGATGCGCGGTGCCGTGATGCGATTGGTCGGGTTCGGGCTGGGAGGTCTCCTCACCGCGGCCTCCGCGATCCTGCTTACGCGGCACCTGGGACAGGCCCGCTTCGGGCAGTATGCGACGATCGTGGCCCTGGGAACGCTCGTCGCGCAGCTGACGGAGGGCGGACTCACGAGCATGGCGACGCGTGACTTCGCGACGGCGACGGCATCGGGCAAGGCGAAGTTGATCGGCGAGCGGCTGGGATTGCAGGTAGTGACGACGATCCTTACGGTCGTGATCTGCGGGGTTTTTGCTGTCGCGGCCGGTTACGGGACGACGCGTATCTGGGGAGCGCTCGCAGCCTCCTTCGGGCTCGGTCTCGCGGCCCTTCAGGTGACGGTCTCGGTGCCCTTGATCGCGGGCTTGCGCCTCGGTACGACGAGCGCGCTGGAACTGGTCCGTCAGACGATCCTGGTCGGGCTCACGATCGCCCTCATCCTGATGGGGGCTGGACTGCTGCCGCTGCTGGCAGCGATCATCCCGTCGAGTGCGGTCGCGCTGGTCGCGACGTGGCTGCTTGCCCGCCGGGACGTTCGCATCCGCCCGAGCTTCAATCCGGCGGCCTGTCTCGCGCTGGTGCGGCCCGCACTCGTGCTCTCTCTGTCCAGCGGCGTGGCCACCATCTACGTGTTCACCACTCAGATCCTGACGTCGCTGTCCGCGAGCGCCGTGGAGACGGGCCTCTTCGCGGCCTCGCTCAGGGTCTTCGCTGTGGTCGCCTCTCTTCCGGGATTGCTCGTGATGTCGGCGCTGCCGCTGCTTGCGCGGGCCGCGCGAGACGACACCGACCGTCTTGGGTTCGCGCTGCAAGGTCTCTTCGAGGTTGCTCTCATCGTCGGGGTCGGCGTGGGCCTCATGCTTGTCGTGGGAGCGAAGCCGATCATCGATGTGATCGGGGGACACAAATATGCGGGCTCTGTGGTCCCGTTGCGCATCGAGGGCGCCGCAGTGTTGGGCAGCTGCCTGATTCCTGTCTGGAACACCGGGCTGCTGGCTTTGCACCGCCACTCGGCGCAGCTGGTCTGCAACCTCGCCGGTCTCGCGGTCGTTGCCGGCCTCACGTTGGGATTGGCTCCTACGATCGGCGCCCGTGGTGCCGCGGTGGCGACTGTCGGCGGCGAGGTGACCGTCGCGGTTGGGCTCCTGTTCGCGCTTGGACTCGCGAACCGCCAGCTGGTCCCCGTGGCTCGGACGATCGTGCCGCGCGTCGCGCTCGCGGGCGCAGCCGCGTGCGCCGTGATGCTGGCCCCGATCCCCGCGGTAGCCCAGCTCGGCGGCGCGGTCGTCGTCTACGCGGCGATGGTGGTTCTCCTTCGCGTTCTCCCGAAGGAGCTACTCGAGCTCGTTCCCGGGCGGCGCCCGTCGCTGCCGCCCAGCCCAATATGCTCCGGCGCAGTGGGACCCGATGATTCCGGTTCGACGGCAAAGTGGGATTATCGGCACTTCTGGCCGGAGTTCGTCGTGGGCGGATGCCTGCTTCTGATCTACCTGCCGGCGCTGCTGCTCACCTACGGGCTGAAGGACGACTACACCTACCTCGCCTCGGCCCACGGCTATCTCCATGCGGGCCCGGGGGAGCCAGGCTCCAGCATCCGTCTCGGCCGCCCGCTCTTCGGTGTGTTCACGCGGCTGCTGTTCGCGACGCTGCCCGGGGTCGGCTCGCTTTGGGTGGCGCGCGCGCTGTCGCTCCTTGGCCTGTTCCTCTTTGCCGTGGTGCTGCTGCGTGCGCTGACGCCACTCTTGCGCAGCCGAGCTCGAGCAGTCCTGACGGTCCTGCTCATCTGCGCCCTGCCGCCGTTTCAGGTCTATGTGGCGTGGGCGACGGTGTTCTGCGTGCCGTATTCGGCCGCGCTCGCCGGCGCCGCGGCCCTACTAGCTGAGCGTGCAAGCGATCCGACGCGGCGCGATCACGTGCTTTGGGGGCTGCTGGGCGGCGTTCTGCTGCTGCTCGCGCTCGCCATGTATCAGCCGACCGCAATGGCCTACTGGCTGGTTACGCTGATCGTCGCGCTCGGCCGCCGTCACTCGATTGCATCGCTGAGCGCCTTCCTGCGCAGCGCTGTGCTCGTGGGAGTTCCCCCCATGGTCGGCGCATACTTGATGCTCAAGATCGGCGTGTGGACTCTGGGTGCGGCAGACACCCAACGCTCAGGGCTCGTGAGCGACATCCCGGCCAAGCTTCACTGGATCCCCCAGCCTCTGGGGCTGGCTCTCAACCTCTTCAACATGCCTCAATCTGCAGCCGTCGCTGCAATGTTCGCCTGTCTCGTGATCGCAGGGACGCTCCTCTTCTGCCGCGACTGCAGCGGTCGTGCGCGAGTCCTGGTCCTATCGGTTGCCGCCCTGTCGGTTCCCCTCAGCTTCGCCCCGAACCTGCTCAGCCAGGAAAACTACGCGACCTTCCGAACGGTCGGCCCGCTGACGGCGGTCTTCGCATTGCTGTTCGCCCTGCTGTTCGTCTCCCTCGAGCGAGAGCGCTATCCAGCCTGGCTGCGAGCAGTGGCGCGAGGCGCGCTAGCGGCCGTCGCCGCGGTGAGCGTCCTGCTCGGCTTCGTTCACATGCGGACCTTGATCGCCCAGCCGCAGAGCAGGGAGTGGCGGCGGGTCCTCGCGGAGGTCGACCGGCTTCCCCGGAATGCAACTGCGGTCAGCTTCCTCGCTCCCACCTTCGATGAAGGACCGATCAGGGTCGAATACGGGGTGCGCGACGAGTTCGGAGTCCCCACGTCGGCATCCACCTGGGCCGATCCGTCGCTCGTGTGGCTCGCGCGGCGTGAGGCCGGCCTGCCTGCGCCGCGCTCCTTCACCGTCCGTGTGACTGTCGGGAGCTCCGCGGCGGCTCAGGGGCTGCCGGTAGTCGACATGCGACGGCTGCAGCAGTTGCGCTAGCTGCGCGGAGCCCGATCGACGGTCCCGCTTGCACGAGCCCGCTTTGCACGCAGGCCGATGAGGGCCTCATCGCCGAGCACGTGGAGGACTCCGAGTGAGTGCCTGAGCGCAGCGTTCACGCCCGCGAGTGCCACGGGCCGGCGCAGTGCGTGCCGCCACAGCAGGCGTGCCACGGCGACCTGGATGCGGGCGCGCTCAAGACTGAGTCGGTCGCCGAGAGCATCGTTGTAGCGAGCAAGTGGCTCCCCGAGGATCACGAACGTCAGCCCTCGAGTCGCGAGGGCCAGCCAGGTCACGTAGTCCTCGAGGCCTCTCGTGCGCAGGTCTGTGGGGAAGCCGCCGACCGATAGCAGCGGCTCCCGGGCCACGACGGCTGTGGAGGTGATGATCGGGTTGGCACGCATCAAATCCAGCCGGGTGGGACGCCAGGTCGGCGGCGCGCCGGCAAAGTAGAGGCTGCCGTCGCTGCGCAGCGCGTTGGCCGCTATCGCATCTGCTCCGCCGGCTGCCGCCGCCAATTGTGCTGCCAGCTTGCCGGGCAGCCACTCATCGTCATCGTCGAGGAACGCGATCAGATCCCCCCGCGCATGTTGAATGCCGAGGTTGCGCGTCGTGGCGGGAGTGCCGGTGTTGCGCGGGGCGCGCAGATAGCGAACGCGCGGATCCCTCGCCTCCCAGGCACGCATCCTTGCCTCGGTGTCATCAGCCGATCCGTCGTCGCAAACGAGCACCTCCAACGGAGGCTCGCTCTGCTCGAGCGCCGACAAGAGAGCGCGCTCGCACGCCTCGGGACGCTGGTAGGTCGAGATGACGACGCTCACCGTGGGGGCCCCGGGGTGGCTCATGAGCCTCGAGTCTAAGGGCGGAGAGGCGCACCGGCCCGGAAGCTGATAGCTACAGGGGCGTGATCGTCGATCAGCTGGAAAGTCACGCGGCCGAGGACGGCCGTGTTCGACGCTCTGCTCGTCTGCGTTGGATCGGCGGAGAGTTTCGCCTGTGGGCTGAGGTTCCCGACGGATTCCAACCGCCTGAGGAGGATGCCACCGCCTTGCTGCTGGTCGCGCTCCCACTGGCCCTGTATCGCGGAGAGGATCTGCAGCTGGACGGGGCGGTGTCGGCTCAGACGCTGCGCCAGACCGAGCGCATCCAGACGATCCTCGCCGCCTGGGATCCGGCTGTGCGGCGCTGCCGCGTTCGCGTGGCCCATGAGCTGGCGCTTCGGCAAGCTGCCGACGGAAACGGCTGCCTGCTCTCCCGGGGGGTCGACTCGATGTATAGCGCGATCGCGTCCCATACGCCACCGCTCACGCACCTGGTCTTCTGCGACACGCTCACGCCCCTGCAAAGTCAGCGGGTCCGGATCGAAGAGAGGCGGATCGTCGAGAAGCTCGCCTCGCTCATCGGGTTGCCGGTGCTGAGGATCTCGACCAACCTGCGCGACCCGGGCGCGCAGCTCATCGACTACCAGGACATGCACGGGGCCGGCATCGCCTTCATGGCGCATTCGCTCAGCGGCGGCCTGGGCCGCGTGGTGGTTCCCTCTGGGCTCACCTATGCTGTGGCCGGCCCGGCGGGATCGCATCCCCTGCTCGACCCGCTGTTCGGGAGCGAGTGGCTCGTCCTCGACCATCATGGGCTCGAGCTGGGTCGCACGGGGAAGCTCGAGGCCATCCTCGAGCATTGTCCGGAGCTGCTGGCGCACCTGAAGGTCTGCTACACCGAAGCCAGCGTGGGCAACTGCGGCGGCTGTCGCAAGTGCCTGTGGACGATGATCGCGCTGCAGGCCGCTGGAGCGCTTGAGCACGCCAGCCTGTTTCCAGCGGAGATAGATCTCGACGGGCTCGCGCTGCTGCGTGTAGCGGGCCTGCCGCTGACCGAGTTCTGGATGCAGGCAGCCGAGAGCCTGGGAGATGCTCCCGAGGATCGGCGCGTGCGTGAAGCCGTGCGGCGGATGCTGCATCGCTCGGTGCGCCCCTCGCTCCCAGACCGTGCGCGCGGAGCGCTTGCCTGGATCGCCGGGACCAGTGAGCATGCGGCGCCCTACTGGTCGACCTCGCCGAGCGGGCATTTCCGCCATCAGACCAATGCTGCGATCGCCGCCTTGCGAGCCGGGAAGCCCTATCCCTATGGTGTCGAGTCCGCTACCCCGCAGCCCTCTCCGGCGTGGAGCGTGGGTCCGCTGGAGCCGGATTGGGGTCCTCCGCTCTCTCCATCGAGCGCCCATGTTGGCCTGCTGCGAATGCTTGACGCACGGGGCAGGCGCCACCGCTACGCCGCTGGTGTCATCGCCCCGATCGATGGGCTCGTGCGGATCGGGGAGCTCGGTGCGCTACTGCGCGACCCGGGGGATGGGCGCGTACCCGTATGGATCAGCGCCGAGGGAAGGGTCTCGACGGATAGCTACGATCCCTCGCCTGCGCCGCTGGCTGCACGTACGGTCTTCCGCTGGACTCTCGCGCCTTTGTCCTGGAGGCGACTCGCGTCCAGGACATCGCTTCTGCGGGAGCTGCTCCGGAGGGCGACTGACGCGCGTGACGCGGTGTGTCGTGCAGGGCTCCTGACGGCGTCGGACGCACCTTCAGCTGCGCCGGTGCTCGTCGGGTACCTTCGCCGGAGCCCGCAGGAGGGAGCTGTTGCCCTCTACTCAGCGATTCATCCCGTCAACGCGGACCAGCTGTTGAGCACGGACGCGAGCGAGAGCTCGGACCTTGGCTACAACGCGCCGGTGCTCCTCGGGTTTCTCGAGGCGGATGCACCTGCAAGTGGGACTCTGGGGGTCTCCCGTCCACGAGTCCCCTGGGCATCGAGGTTGGGCGCGGGACGCGCCCGCGCCTAACTCAAATAGACCCGCATGTTCAGCTCAGTGTCTCCCGAGATGGGCGAAGAGCATGCGCTCCACATCCGCTGCGCCTTGGACGCCTCTCGCGCGCGAGGCCACTGCGCGCTCCCGGGCCGCCCGCGTGCGGCACCAGTCGAAGTGCTGGCGCAGGCGCTCGTCGTCGACGGTGTCCACGGTCATGCTCGCAGGCCAGTCCAGGGCACGCGACTGGGCAAGAAGCTTCGCTCCGCCCATGATCGGATCGATGGCCACCGCCGGCACGCCGCCGGCCAGCGCCAGGATCAGGCCGTGCAGGCGCGTGGTGAGCACGACGTCGGCGCGCGCGAGCAGCGCCTGGACCTCAGCGGTACTCCTGCGTCCGGGAACGCTCGCGTCGAGCACGGTGTCGACAACGAACGGAGCGCACTCGAGCGCAGCCAGCAGCCGATCGAAGGCGGCGTGCGCGATCCCGGGTCGGGCGCCGCGATGCTCGCCCTGAGGGTGGATCTTCACCACCGCCACCACTGGAGCGCTCCCCGGGGGCCGTGTGATCGCGAGATCCGGCTTCGCGCTCCCCAGGCCATCGCGCTCGAGCAGCAGATCGAACGGCCGCCACGCCGGATCGCCTACGAGGCTCACGTTGACGGCGACTCGCCTGCAGCAGGTAAATCGCTCGATCAGCTCGGCCACGGCCAGCTCAGGGCCGACCGGGCCGCAGGCGAAGACCAGGTGGGTATAGGCGGACGGCGGCACCCGAAACCAATCGACCCCATCGCCTAGAGCGCGCTCCTGCGCCACGTCGTGCACGATCTTCCGTGCACGCAACCAGGCGCAGACCACGTCCCGGACAAGCAGATCTCCGGCCGTAGCGCCTCCCTGCTCGAGGCTGAACCAGCCTGCCACCAAGACCCTCAGCGCGCGATCTCCTCGTTCATCCAGCTCCCGGCCCAGCGGTGCACGGCGTAGGCATAGGGAAACGACTGGTCGCGGGGCTCGGCGTCCTTCCACAGGTAGGGGTAGAAGTGCTCGGCTCCAAGGATGGCCACGCCGGGCTCCTCCTCGAGGACCAGGCTCAGGAGGTAGGGGCCGTTGGCGTTCGCTGAGTGCTCGCCGGTGCCGAGTGTGCGGCGTGCCAGCCTCGCCGCGCGTGCGAACGCTGGCTGGTGGGGGACCGAGCCGAGCACGGCCGACCCGACACGTCCCGGGATCTCGAGCGCCGCGAAGGCGTCGATTCCGCGCAGGAGCGGCGTGAGGTTGCGCCGGCATTCGACATCGGTGTCGAGGTATACGCCCCCGAAGCGATACAGGATCTCGTAGCGGACGAGGTTCGAGAGCTCTGCGGCGCTTCGCGAGCGCGCGCGCTCGTCCGCCGTGATGTCGAGATCCATCAGGTCGGCATCCGTCCACAGCCTCATCGACCAGCGTGGATGAAGCTTCGCCAGCATTTCGCCGTAGCCCTGCAGCTGCGGTGGCATCGGCGTCTCACCGAGCCAGACTCGATGGAGAGTACGGGGAATGCGCGTCCTGCGCCAGCGCTGCCGTGCGGGAGGATCGCTCGGTCGCAGCCGCATTCCAGGTGCCGGCAGGCCCTTGGCGTGCTCCACGAGAGCCGCCACGCGGCAGGGACAGCCGAACCATTGGGCATGCTCATGAACGACGTCGACCTCAAGCAGGTACTCGCCCGGCTCGCTCGGGGCATCGACGTGCAGCGGCGTGAGGATGCGCTGTCCTGGGCCCACGACGCGGCAGAACGCCGAGCGCGGGCCCTCGCTGGAGACGACTTCGCCGTCACGGCGCAGCCATCGATATCCGAGCCGGATGGCGGGCCGCGCATCGAGGCTTGCCGGCCAGTGCTCGGTTCCATCGTTGCGTACTCGAAGGAAGATCTGGCGGCGTTCACCGGGGGTCAGCGAGACAGGTGCATACCAGGGCTCGATGGTCGCTCGATAGGCGCTCTCGTCGACCAGGCGTCCCTCCCATCGGCGGTCGGTCTCCCGCAGCGTGACCATCGGCACCTCCGAGCGGGCCGCCTGGGTCGTCGCCGGGTCGGCGCCGGGGGTGGGAAGAGGCGGCGGTTGCAGGGCACGGACGATCCACTCGCGATCCTCGGCGGGCACCTCCCGCATCTCGATGTCGCTGTGCAGCTCGGGCACATAGTAGGCCTCGTTCATGCGCTCACCGCCGGGCGCTGACAGGTGTGGTCGCGCCACCTCGTAGCAAAGCGCCTTGTCGCGTCTGCTCAACTCGCCGTTGTCGAGCAGATCGAGATGGTAGATGGGCTCCTCCACGAACTCGCATGGCCACACGGGCTCCACGTGCGTGTGCATCGTCCCGTTCACTCGCAAGGTGGCATCGTTGCGCGTCAGGCGGTTGACGAATCCCTCCGACCAGGGAGCGCCCACGAGAAGGTGCCCCGCATCCGGGTACAGCCAGGCGATTGGGACCCAGAAGTGCCGTGCCTCGCGTGAGCTCAACATCTCGGGGAGTCGTCGCACGAACGCCTTGCTGGCGATCTCGTCGCTGTCTATGTGCAGGATCCAATCGCCTCGACACTGCTCGTAGAGCCATTGCAGGTGGCGCTCGGGAAACCGGAAGTCGATCCTGAAGAGCCGGTCTGCAAGCTGCTGGTAGCCGGCGAGCGTCTGTTCGCTCACGCGCGAGTCGGCAGCGAGGAGGACCTCGTCGGCAATTGGACGCAGCGGATCGATGACGGCGGCTACACGGGCCGGCGGATCGTTGGTGACGAGGCAGATCGAGAGTGACAACGCCGCGCATTATCCTCGATCCCCGACGGCGTCTCCCTGGGCATCTCCGACGACGAGCGCGAACCCGGGCCGTCCATTCGTCCAGCTGTGACTTCGGGGCTCCAGGGAGGGGAAATCCGTCGGGAATCGGCGCATCCGCTCAAGGCGCATCCCTAGCCTTCCGATCGGCCAATTAGATGCTTCCTGCGAGCAAACCGACAAACGCCACCCCAGCCCGTCGCCACCGCTCGCGGCCGCTGCTCGGCCTCGCGATCACCCTCACCGCCCTGCTGGCCGCCTTCGTGCCGGCCGCAGCCAACGCCGCGTTCGTCACGATCGGCAGTCCGCTGTCGGCGCCCGCGACGCTGAACACGGCTGAAAACCTCGGCTATCCGGGCACCTACACGCCCGTCCCGCCGGCTCCGGACGCGCCCAACGGCCTCTACCACACCTACCACTACGGGGCGGATACCGCGCTCTGGAACGTGGGCCAGGCGAGTGGACTGTCGCGCACCCCCGCCACGGGGCAGGCCGTGAAGGTCAAGCTCGAGGGATGCGCGCAGGAAGCCGCCGGTGGCCCTGCGCCGCTCACGGAAATCCACTTCCAGGACCTCACCCCGGTGTCCGGCGGCGGCGCCAAGGTCAACATCACCTCGGAGGGATTCAACATCCCCGTATGCGGGCAGGGAGGCGCCAGCGGCTCGACGGTCTCGACCTATGACCCGATCAACCTGTGCGTGAGCGCCGGCGACTACGTGGGGTTCAACGACGACGGCGGCTACGTGCCCAACGTGTACCGCGCCGGGGTCCCCTATCAGGTGCTCGGCTCCGTCCAGGGCTCCACCGCGGACTCGTTCCTGCGCAACAACGGCACGGGCAACGGCGCCGTGATGTCGAGCTCGGACCTCTCGGCCAACGACGGCTTCGCGGTCAATCACAGCGAGGAACTGATGATGCAGGTGCAGATCGGGACGGGCTCTGACGCCACCCACATCTGCGCCGGTGGAACCGCGGGCCTGCCCCCCGTGCTTCCGCCGATCAGGGTCAGCCCCCAGACCGACGGCGTCAATCACGAACGGATCGTGGCCGTGGCGGTCTACTGCAGGCTCAAGCCCGAATGCAGGGGCGTGGCCACGCTGACGCTGTCCAACCTGTCGGGGTATGCCGGCAGCACCGGGTCCAGCCGCCGCACGGTGGGCCGCGCGGGCTTCAGCCTGCCACCCAACAAGACCACCCACCTGCCGATTCGCCTGGCAGCGAGCGTGATGGGCCTGATCCGCACGCAGCACGGCATCACGGCCAGGCTCACCGCCGTGGTGGCCGGCAAGACGGTCACCCAGACGATCAAGGTCAAGATCCTCTAGCTCATCCCGGAGGCGACGGGAGGCCACTCCCAGCAGCAAAGCTCTCGCGGCTGCGCCTCGAGCGCGAGGGCAGCCGCCCCGTCTGCTCCCACGTCGAGCGCGGCCACCCATGACGCTGCTCCGGCCTCCCTCTCGTCCAGCCCGGCGAGTCCGACGCCCGTGCGCTTGAGCTCGGCCTCGCGCTGTACCCACGCACGCACGAACTCCTGCCTGCGACGTACCGGCTCGAGCGCCCGCAGGCGCTCGGCCTCGCTCGCGCCGAAGACCCGCCCGGCAACGCCCAGCACGTCAGTTGGGCGTAGGGAGACCTCCACGTCCACGCCCACTGCGGCCGTGGGGGTCAGCGCATACAGCGCGACCGCGCCCGAGTGCGACAGGTTGAAGGAGATCGCAGGCGGGATCAGCGAGGGCTTGCCATGTTGGCCCGTCTGAAAGCAAAGCGAGCTCGGATCCGCCTCCAGATACAGCCCCAACAGCGCCCTCAACACGCCTCGAGCGCGCGTCCATCGCCGCCGGTCGCGCGGGTTCAACAGGCGCGCCGCCCGCGCTGTCTCCTTCGCATCGAGCAGTTCCCCGAGCGCGTCCTCGACCGTCTCGAGGTCAGCGCGCCAGACGTGGACGGCGCCCTCGGCGAGGTGCGGACGAGTTGGGCCAGACGGCCAGGAGCCTGACCCGGCGTTGGAGTCCGACGACCGCGTCGAGCCCGCCTGGATGTGCTCAGGCAAAGAGGGCTTCGATGGCTTGGAGGAAGCGGTGCGCGAGATCGATCGCACGCCTGGCCTCCTCCTCGGGTGCGGCCCAAGCGTCGTAGTCCGCCTGCTCGCGCTCCGGCTGGATCTTCTGCACCTCTGCAGCCAGGCTGGCGTCGATCTTGCCGTTCTCGACGAAGGCGCGACGAAACTCGTGCCATGCACCGCGGTTGGTCCTGGACGAGGTGTCCTGCTCGCTCAGCGCCGCTCTGGCAGCGTAGAGCGTCGCATAGTAGGCAGCGCTCAGGGCCGTCGACGGGTCTTGGGCCAGCGAAACCTCGGCTGCCGTCAGCCGACGGCGGGCCGCCTCGAGGAACTCACTGGAGCGCGGGCTCAGAGGGTCACCCGCTCAGTGCAACCTTGTCGCGGTCGATCTCTGCGATGAAGAAGGATTTGATCTCACGGCGCTCTGCCAGCCACTGCGGCGTGTGCACGTGCACGGAGAACGACCAGGCCAGGGCCTCCAGATCGAGCTTGCGTGCGGCCTGGTCCAGCATCTTGCGGACCTGCATCCGATCGTCCCACGAGGCGTGATCGACAAGCACCAGCAGATCGACGTCGGACTCACTTGACGGCTGCTCTCCGCGTGCCCGCGATCCGAACAGCCAGACCGCGTGCAGCTGCTCGGCGAGGTGTTGACGCAACTCCTGCACGAACTCTTCGACGAGCGCCTGCTCATCCGGCTGCAACGATGTGTCCGCCAATCCGGTCATGAGGCCAATCTAGGTGGTCGCATCCAGACGATCAAGCCCACCTGCGGCTACCCTCTGCGGCCATGCGCGTCATCCCGACAGCACTTCCCGGCCTGGTGGCGATCGAGCCTGTCGCCCACGCCGACGAGCGGGGCTTCTTCATCGAGACCTACCGGCGCGAGTGGCACGAGCGGATCGGCATGCCACCCGATCAGTCCTTCCTCCAGGACAACCACTCCCGCTCCACCCGCGGGGTGGTGCGCGGCCTGCACTTTCAGGTAGGCGCCGGGGTGGCCAAGCTGGTGCGCTGCGCGCGCGGGCGCATCCTGGACGTGGGCGTGGACCTGCGCGGAGGATCGCCCACCTATGGCCGCTGGGCGGCCGTTGAGCTGGACGATGAGAACATGCGTGAGCTGTATGTGCCGGTGGGCTTCGCGCACGGCTTCTGCGCGCTCAGCGAGGTTGCGGACGTGATGTACAAGCAGACCGGCTACTACGACCCGGACGTCGAACGCGGGATCGCCTGGGATGACCCGGACATCGCGATCGACTGGTCGCTGCCCGCGGGAGAGCTGAGCGTCTCAGAGCGCGACGCCGCCGCTCCCCGCCTCAGCGAGATCGCCGCCGGGCTCCCATTCGAGTGGCATCCTTAGGGACGATGCACGCCCGTCTCGAGCGTCTGCGCACACGCACCAACGGCTACACCGTCACGCCCGCACAGTTCGTGTGGCTCGCCTACATCGCGCTGGCGGCGCTCACGCTGATCGTGCTGAGCGGCGCCGCGGTGCGCCTGACCGGCTCGGGGCTCGGCTGCCCGACGTGGCCCAAGTGCTACGGCAACGTGTATCCGCCGCTGAACACCCACGCGGTGATCGAGTTCTCCAACCGCGTCGTCAGCGTCCCCGTGGTTCTGGCCGCGGGCTTCGCCTGGCTGGGCGCGCTCCGGCGCCGTCCCTACCGCCGGGATCTGATGTGGCTGGGGGCGCTGCTCCCGCTCGGCGTGGTTGCACAGGCGGTCCTCGGCGGCTTCACGGTCAAAGGCGCCCTGGACTACGGCTGGGTGATGGGGCACTTCGCGCTGTCGATGCTGATCCTCCTGGCCGCCGTGATGCTGACCTGGCGGGCCACCCACGAGCCCGAGGAGCTGGGCGGCGGCGCGGGCGCGGGCGAGGCCGCCGAGACAGGCGCATCCGCGCGGGCGCTGACCGATGGCACGATCGTGCTCGCGCTCCGCGGCCTTGCGGCGTTCGGCGCGCTCACGATCTTCGCGGGGACCGCGGCCACCGCGGCCGGGCCGCACGCAGGAGGCTCGCCGGGGCAGAAGATCAACCGCCTGAGCTTCGACGGGCGCGGGACGATGGACTACGTCATCCACCGCCACGCCGAGATCGCCCTCGTGTTCAGCCTGGCCGCTGTGGCGGTCTGGTGGCTGGCGCGCAAGCGTGGCGTGGGCGCCACGGTGCAGCGCCCGCTGACGGTGCTCTGCGTCCTGCTCGCCCTTCAGGGCGTGGTGGGCCTCGATCAGTACGAGACGCACCTGCCCACGGAGCTCGTGTGGGTGCACGTGGGCCTCGCCTGCGGCGCCTGGCTGTCGGTGCTCTGGGCCGCCTTTGCCGCCGGTCCGCTGGCCTCCCGAAGCGTGGAAACCGCCGCCGGGCGCTCCGCGGAGGGGGCGCTCAGGCCTCCGTCGCCGCTCGAGTTCCCCGGAAATTAGGGCTTCTTAGACGCCGCATTACGCCCGATCTGCGTTTCGTCGTCCTCGCGAGCGGTTAGCCTGCTCGCAGCAAAGACACTCGAGAAGGGAGTGGCATGACCAAGAACGAGCTAGCCGAGCAGGTGGCGGAGCGCACAGGACTGGCCGCCAGCCAGGCACGGCAGGTGGTCGAGGCGGCGATCGAGGTCGTCTCTGACGAGCTGGCCGCTGGGGGTGAGGTCGCACTTGCGGGCTTCGGAAAGTTCAGCGTCAGCCAACGCGCCGCGCGACAGGGGCGCAACCCCTCGACCGGCGAGACGATCAACATCGCGGCTTCCAAGGCTGCGAAATTCTCTGCCGCCAGCGCGCTGAAGAAGCGCCTGAACGGCTGAGAGACCCTGCTGTCCGGTCACCGGCGCCTGGGGCGCCGGTGACGCTCGGTCCCTGGATGGGCCGCGACTGGATCGGCCGCGAGGCGGTGCGAGGACGCTTCCGCGTCAATCCTTACCACTCGGTAACCCCTCGTTTAGGCGCACGGTGGAGGCTTGATTCCCCAACCTCCTCGTTGAAAGCCGGGTGCCGCATGAGACGAAAAGATGCCGGACGAGTGGCAGCGCCGCTCAAGCGCTACGGCTCGCTCGCGAGCTTCTACACCGCGGACTCCAGGCGCATCGAGTCGCGCGAGCTCGACGTGGGCTTGTGGTGGCGCGAGGGCGAGGACGGACCACTGCACCGCGCTGCGTGGGTGAGCGACACCGGCGAGCTCTATCTGGTGCGCCTCGGGCCTGACACGGTGGGCGGCGGACGCGTTGAGGTGCTGGCGAGGGTGGATGACCGTGATCGCCTGGAGAGCGCGCTGGACGGCTGGCGAGAGCACTGCGGCGAGCCGCGCTCGCTCGCCTGGCTGCGCGAGCGCGCCGGACGCCTGAGCGCCAGGGCGCGCGTGACCCAGACACGGATGGCCGCAAGCGTCTCTGCCCGGGGCACGAGGCCGGTCCTCGCCTCCACGATGGCGCTGCGCTGAGCGGACATCTGTTCGATCCCGCGTGAGCTTCCTCCGCGGGCGGGCTCTTCATATCTGTAACCACACCAAGCGATCGCGGCAACCGCGGTCGAGGAGGTTCTCAGATTATGAAACGGATGCTGCTCACTGCGGCGATATCGGCGATGTTCACAGCGGCCGCGCCGGGCCTGGCCCTGGCCGCCCCTCACGCCACGCACCACCACCGCGCCCGTCATTCGAGCAGGCATGCACGCCACGCGGCGCGTGCGCGGGTCCTCAGCTTCACCGCCAGCGGTGTCTCCACGAGCTCCGGCTCCGGCACGAGCACTGCGCCTTCCGGCTCCTCCACGTCGCCTGCCGGCACGCCGAGCACCGGCGAAACAGTCGGCACCGTCACCTCGTTCACGGCCGGCGTGTTGACGATCACGCTCAACGACGGCTCGACGGTCAGCGGCAAGGTCACCGAACAGACCGAGATCCACTGCCGCGTCGCGACGCCTCCAGGCGGCTCGGGCCAGGACGGAGAAGGCGAAGACTCGGGCTCCCAGGGCGAGGATGGCGGCGGTCCGGCTGAAGAAGGCCAGCCGGCGATGACCCATCGCGACGCGATGTCCACCGGCGGTGGCGAGGACGGCGGCGACGGCGGCGGGGATCAGAGCGGCAGCTCCAGCAGCTGCTCGAGCGAAGCACTCGTCCCGGGTGCTGTCGTGGCGGAGGCCGAGCTGAGCATCGAGGGCTCGGGCGCCGTGTGGGATCACCTCACCCTCGTGCACTAGCGCACGGACGTTAAAGGGCTGTGTACAGGGGTCGGCCATATGGCCGACCCCTGTACCTTTTCGTCCACGGTTCTTAGCTTTGCGCCGGTTCGTCGCCTGGATTGGCGACAATGATCAAAGGCTTGCTCATGCCCATCAAGTCGATCCCCTCACGATGGCGTCTTTCCAGCGGCGCGTATGGGCGCGCCGAGGAGCAGCGGTGAGCCCGAGGTTCACGCTGGGCCGCCTCGCCGCCCAGTCCGATACACGCCTCGCCGAGCTCGTGGCGAGCGGCCACGAGCGCGCCTTCGAGGTGCTCGTCAAGCGCTACCGCCCCGAGCTGCTGCGCTTCTGCGCGCGCACAGGGCTCTCCGATTCCCGCGCCGAGGACGTCCTGCAGCACGCGTTCCTGCAGGCCTGGATGACGCTGCGGGGCGGCAAGGAGATTCGCGAGCTCAGGCCGTGGCTCTATCGCGTCGTTCACAACGCGGCCGTCAACGCCATGCGCAGCGCCAGCCGCGAGGCCAGCCCGCCGGCGGGGGTCACGGAGCTGCATAAGACCGAGGGGGTGGAGTGGGATCTGGAGCGGGGTATGACGCTGCGGGCCGCACTCACCGACGTGGCGGCGCTGCCGCGGATGCAGCGTGACGCGATCCTGCTCACAGCCGTTGAAGGCCGCTCGCATGAGGAGGTCGCGAGCGCGCTCGGAATCAGCCACGGGGCCGTTCGCGGGCTCCTGTACAGGGCGCGCGCGACCTTGCGCAGCGCAGCCGCGGCCGTCATCCCCCAGCCGCTGATCAGCTGGGCCTACGGCTCGATTGGCCGGGTCAACGCGACCATCGAGCGCCTTCCCCCGGCGGGCAGCGGGTCGGGGGTGCTGCTCAAGGGCGCAGCGGTGGCAGCAACGGCCGTGCTCGTGGTGGGCGCCACGGTCGCGCCTCTGCACGGGCACGGGGGACATGGCAGGTCGTCCTCGCATGCCAAGCCCACGCTGTCCAAGGCGAGCGCGGTGGCGGGAACCCCGGCTGTGCATGCCCAGCTCTCGGCGGGAGCGCACCTTGCCCTCTCCACGCCCTCGACGGTCGCCGGGCGGCGCTTGACGGCCGGGACGGCGCACACGAGCATCGGCTCGCAACCGAGCGTTCCGGTCACGCGCGTTGGATCTGCCCCGGCTCCCTCCGTGCACGCCCTGCTCCCGGCCGCTGGTGGCTCGACGAGCCGACCGGTCACCGCCGTTCAGGTGAGCTCGAGCGCGGCAAGCGCCGTCGCCTCCCAGCCCGCCCAGGGCGGCTCACTGCCGCCGGGCGGAGCTGGCCAGGGGTCGGTGCCGGTCCAGGAAGTCTCGGGCGCTCAGCCCGTATTGGGCGGTGGCAGCTCCGGAGGAAGCGGTTCAGGCTCGGGTGGCTCTGACGATCCCGGCAGCGGCGAAGCGGGCGGCGGCGGCAGCGGCTCAGAACATCACGGCTCGGACGGCTCCGGTGGTGAATCGGACGACGAAGCCGAGGCCAGCCGTGAACATGCGGTCAGCCCTGAAATGAAAAGCGAAGCCGAACCCGACCACTGAGGCTGAGGCGCGGCGGTCGGTTCAGGTCGTAAAGGAGGCGATCGCCCGCTCGAGCAGCGGCCCCTGCGAGCTCCATGCCCCTGGCTGCGCTGCACCGACGATCACGGTGGCCGCACGGGCGCCCTGCACGAAGCACGCGATCTCTATGTAGTGCGTCTTCGAGGTCGAGTAGCTGTCGATCACGCAGGATCCCTGACCGGAGCGGAAGGGCAGATGCTCGGCCCTCGCCAGCACCCGCACGTCGCGCGCTCCCTCCGCGGCAACATGGTGGGGCCGAAAGCTCGACCAGTTGGCGAGCGTCTCGACTCCCTGCCGTGGCGTGGCGTTCAGGTAGGAGACGATCGTGTCGCTGCGATCTGTGAGCGCGACGGACACCGTCCCGGAATCGGTGGCGATGGTGTGCCAGCCCGAGGGGTATGCCAGCGCAGCTGAGCTTGAGGGCAGGCGAGCCACGCGCCAGCCTCGGGGCGGCCGGACGGGATGCAGCCAGGCAAGGTCGCGAGGCGGGCTCGCGGCGGACGCCTCTACCGCGCGCGCTGCTCCTCCGGCATGGGCGCCGGAGGAGTGCCGCACGGCCACGATCGCCAGGAGCGCCGCACCGATTGACAGCGCGCAGGCGGCTGCCAATCGCCGCGCGCCCCGTCGGCGCGCGCCTCGGCCGCTAGAGGTCGCCGTCGCCGTCACTGGGTCCCCCGTTGTTGTCGGAGTCCCCGTCGCCGCCGTTGTTCTGCGGGATTCCGCTCGCGGCTTCCTTGCTCGCCGCGGGCGCCGCGGGGGCGCTGGAAGTGCTCGTGGCGGCTGGCGAGGATGACGTGGTGGGGGAGGTGCTGGAGCTGCTGCTCGACCCGCCGCAGCCGGCCAGGGCCAAGGCCAGCCCAACGGCAGCGGTTGCTAGCCAGGTGCTTCGCCTGGGAGTGGGCATCGCTGATTCCTCTCTGTTGTCGCTGTGGGTGCCGCCGGGCTGTTCTCGCTCTTCGCGAGCCCTGCCAGGCGGGTGCGCGGGGAAACGCGCTTACAGCTACCTAGATGCGCAGCGACGCCGAATCTTCCTAAGCGGTCGGTAATTCTTCACCGGCCGCGCCGGCACACGAGCGATCGAGGACGCCGTCCCACGCCGGCTATCGGACGTCAGGTCAGCCGCAGCCGGTGTTGTTGCCGCAGCTCGAGCACGTGTAGCAGGACCCGGTGCGCTGCATCATGCCTCCGCACTGGCTGCAGGCCGGGCCGAGGTCCAGCCCCTGCAGTCGCGCTGGCACGACGGGCGGCGATTCGGTGAACGAGGCCGCCGGGGCGCTACCTCCGCCGTTGCCCGGCGCTGAGGCCTGGGGCGACTCGGCCGCCGCTCCGTCGCTGCTGGGGCCGGCCGTGTCGGAGGCCATGACCGACTGGGCGGCCTCCTGGGCTGCTTTGCGCGCACGCACCTCGGGGGTCATGATGCCGAGCTCCTCCTGCGCGTCGGTGTCGAGGAAGCGCGAGGCGAGCCAGCGCATGATGTAGTCGGGCATCGACTTGGCGAACGGGATCTCGGGGTTGCCGGTGATCCCCTCGGGCTCGAAGCGCATGTAGCTGAACTTCTGCACGAGCGTTTCGAGCGGCACGCCGTACTGCAGCGAGATCGAGATGGCGGTGGCGAACGAGTTCATCATGCCCCTGAGCGTCGAGCCCTCCTTGCCGATGTCGGTGAGGAAGATCTCCCCGACGCTGCCGTCGGCGTACATGCCGGCGGTGATGTAGCCCTCGTGGCCGCCGATCGAGAACTTGTGCGTCAGCGACTGGCGCTCGCGGGGCATGCGCTTGCGCTTCGGGCCGGCCTCGGCCAGCGCCTTGGAGACGGCCTGCTCGACGATCGCGTCCACGTCGACTGGCTCCTGCACGCCCTTCTGGGCATCGGTGCGCAGTGCCTGGGCGGTCTTCGATCCGTCGCGGTAGATGGCCAGGGCCTTGATCCCGAGGTGCCAGGCCTGAGTGTAGGCGTCGGCGATGTCCTCGACGGTCGCGTCCTGCGGGAGGTTGACCGTCTTTGAGATCGCCCCCGAGATGAACGGCTGCACGGCGCCCATCATCTTCAGGTGCCCCATGTGCGAGATCGCGCGCTCACCGACCGCCACGTCGAACACCGGGAGGTGCTCCTCGGTCAGCCCGGGAGCGCCGAGGATCGTGCCGTGCTCGGCCAGGTGCGCCTCGATCTGCTCGATCTGCGGCTCGGAGTAGCCGAGGGTCTGCAGCGCGAGCGGGACGGTGCCGTTGACGATCGTCATCTGCCCGCCGCCGACCAGCTCCTTGAACTTGACCAGCGAGAAGTCGGGCTCCACGCCGGTCGTGTCGCAGTCCATCAGGAAGGAGATCGTGCCGGTGGGCGCGAGCACGGTGGCCTGCGCGTTGCGGTAGCCGTTGCGCTCTCCGAGCTCGACCGCCTCATCCCACGAGCGCCTTGCGGCGGCGAGCAGCTCGGTGTCGAGGCAGGTGTCGTCGGGAATCACGTGGGAGGCGTCGCGGTGCATGCGCATCACGCCGTTGTGGGCCTCGCGGTTCTCCTGGTAGTGCTCGTAGGGCCCTAGCGCGCCGGCCACCTCGGCCGAGCGCCGGTAGGCCCTTCCGGTCATCAGGGCCGTGATCGCGGCGGCAGCCCCGCGTCCGTGGTCGGAGTCGTAGGGCATGCCGTTGCTCATCAGGTAGGCGCCGAGGTTGGCGTAGCCGAGGCCGAGCTGGCGGAAGGCGCGGGCGTTGACGCCGATCTCCTCGGTCGGGTAGCTGGAGGGCCCGACGACGATCTCCTGGGCCAGCAGCATGATGTCGACCGCGTGCTCGAAGGAGGCCACGTCCAGCGTCCCGTCGGCGCGACGGAACTTCATGAGGTTCAGCGAGGCGAGGTTGCATGCGGAGTTGTCGACGTGCATGTACTCGCTGCACGGGTTCGACGCGTTGATGCGTCCGCTGTTGGGCGAGGTGTGCCAGTGGTTGATCGTGGTGTCGTACTGCACCCCCGGGTCCGCGCAGCGCCAGGCGGCCTCGGCGATCTCGCGCATCAGCTCGCGCGCCGGGATCGGCTCGCCCACCGGCTCGCCGGTCGTGCGGGAGATCAGCCGCCACTCGGCGTCGGCCTCGACCGCGCGCATGAACTCGTCGGTGACGCGCACCGAGTTGTTGGCGTTCTGGTACTGGATCGACTTGAAGCCGTCGCCGTCGATCGACATGTCGAAGCCCGCATCGCGCAGCGCGGCGGCCTTGTCCTCCTCCTTGGCCTTGCACCAGATGAACTCGCGGATGTCCGGGTGGTCGACGTTGAGCACGACCATCTTCGCCGCCCGGCGGGTCTTGCCACCGGACTTGATCGTGCCCGCCCACGAGTCGGCGCCGCGCATGAACGAGACCGGTCCTGAGGCCGTCCCGCCCTTCGCCAGGGGCTCCATCGAGCCGCGGATGTTGGAGAGGTTGATGCCCGATCCGGAGCCGCCGCGGAAGATCATGCCCTCCTTGGTGTTCCAGTCGAGGATCGACTCCATCGTGTCCTCGACGCTGAGGATGAAGCAGGCGCTGCACTGCGGGCTCTCCTCGAAGCCGACGTTGAACCACACGGGCGAGTTGAACGCGGCGAGCTGGTGCAGCAGGATGTGGGTCAGCTCGTGGTTGAAGGCGGCGGCGTCCTCTTCGCTCGCGAAGTATCCCCCCGCGCGCCCCCAACCCGTGATGGTGCCGGCGACGCGGCCGATCATCTCCTTGACCGAGTGCTCGCGCTCGGGTGAGCCGAGCTGTCCGCGGAAGTACTTCTGGGCCACGATGTTGGTGGCGTTCTGCGACCAGCTCTTGGGGAACTCGACGTCCTTCTGCTCGAAGGCGACGCGGTCGCCGTGCCCGATGTGAGCGTCGCGCAGCTCCCACTCGACCGTCTCGAAGGGATGTACCCCGGCGGTCGTGAAATAACGATCGATCGAAAGCGCCCGGCCTGCTTGGACGTCTTGGACTGTTGCTGTCTGGGGGGCGCCTTCCATCTGACTTCTCTCCTCATCTTGGGCCGCAGAAACCCTCAATTTGCGGCTAAAATACAGTGTTCTTGGGGGTAACACTGAATCATCCGCCTCCGTTCGGACGGAGCTTTTCGAGGGCTGTTCGGCGCGGATCGCGAGCCGCTGTGGTCCCTTCAATCGAGCCAATCCAACACCCCTGATTGTACCTCGCCGGGCGTTGAGGACCCGACGGCCAAGGCCCAGTTTCCGGGCGTGGAGAACGGTCTGGAGCGGTGCTCGGACGCTAGCGCCCGAGCCGTAGCCAGTCGGTGAATTCAGCCCACGTGGCGGACGCACGAAAGCCGCCCTCGGACAGGGCGTGGCGGGCCGAGCGCGTCCAGCGCGGCTCGTAGGCGGTGAGTCGGGCGGCGCCCCAGGCGGCACAGCTGAGGGCGAGCAGCGCGGCGAGCACGGCGAGGGCGATCGCGGGGGTCGAGAGCTTGCTGGCGCGGGCGGTGTGGGGGGGCACCTTGGCGCCCTGGGCTACGCCGGCGGCGCCCGTGGTGGTCGCGGGTGTCGTGGACGTTGCAGCGCCAGCGCCGCCCGGCTGCGTGATCGTGGGGGCGTAGGTGGCGGTCGGTGTAGTTGTGGTGCTGCTGGTGGCAGGGTTACCGCCGCCTGTGGCGGTCGGCTGGACTTTGGCTGAGGCCGGCACGGTAAACGCGGGGGTGGTGGTTGCCCGTGTCGCTGTGGCGGCGAGTCCCGGACTGGCGAGGCCCGCAACCAGGACGGCGCTTGCGCTGACGGCCGCGAGGGTTGCGCCGAACCGAGCTGCCCGAGACGCGGATGAAGGATGGGGGCGTGGGGCGGAGGGCATCCTGCAGGGCATGCTAATGGGGTGCCGGCGGCAGCTCGAGCAGATCGTCGATGGCCGTGAGCGCTTCCTGGAGCACCTGCTGGGGAGCCAGGGCGGCGTCGATCACGCGAATCCGCTCGGGCTCCTGGCGGGCGAGCTGGTCGTAGGCGCCGGCGATGGCGGTGAAGAAGTCCTCGCCCTCGAGCTCCAGGCGATCGGGCTCCTCGGCGCGCCCGTGCTGGCGCGCGCGTCCGGCGGCGGGAGAGATGCGCAGCAGCAGCGTGCGGTCGGGCGCGATGGGGCCCGTGGCGAAGCGGTTGATGGCGCGCACGGCGTCGATGCCGAGCGAGCGCCCGGCGCCCTGGTAGGCAAGCGAGGAGTCGACGAACCTGTCGAGCAGCACCACCGCGCCCTCTTCCAGCAGCGGCTGCAGGCGCTCCTCTACGAGCTGGGCGCGGGCGGCCGCGTAGAGCAGCGCCTCGGTGCGCGCCGAGACGGCCAGTGCGGGATCCTTGACGAGCTCGCGGATGCGCTCGGAGGTCTCGACGCCGCCGGGCTCGCGCAGCAGCTCCACATGCGCACCCCGCGCGGCGAGCTCGCGGGCGAGGGCTTCGGCGAGCGTGGACTTGCCGGCGCCGTCCAGCCCCTCGATCGTGATCAGCCGGCCGCGGGCCACGCGCGGGACAGTAGCGGGCTACGCGTGTGTCCCGTATCGGCGTAGCGCGATGAGGGCCCAGATCGCCTCAACGACACCGAACGGCCAGGTTCCGGCCAGGAATCCATAGAGGCTGGACAGCGCGCACCCGCCGGCGAACGCCAGCACGAAGCGCGAACCACGATGCTCCAACGCGTACATGAGCATCATGAACGTGAGCACGATCACGCCGAAGGCGGTGAGCACCCTGCCCAGTCTGACGCCTCTGCGGAGCGGGAGGGTGGGGCGCCTCTAGGATGAGCAGGTGCCACCCGCCGCATCGCTGTCCTCGACGCCGGGCTCTGTGGTGAGTGGCCCCGAGCACGACGAGCAGCTCCTCCCCGGCATCGATGCCCACCCGCACGCGCGCGCGGTGCTGGCTCCGGCACTTGCGCAGGGCGGCAGGCCCTCCCATGCGTACCTCTTCCACGGCCCGGCGGGCACGGGCAAGCGGGCGATCGCGCGGGCCTTTGCGGCGGCCCTGCTCAGGGAGGGCGCGCGCACACCGGCCACGGTGGCGGAGCGGGTGGCTCGCGACAGCCACCCGGATCTGACGTGGGTGCGCCCGTCGGGGGCGGCGGAAGTGCTGGTGGGCGACATCGAGGAGCCGGTTGTGGCGGCGGCGGTGCGCACCCCGTTCGAGTCGGCGCGAAGGGTGTTCGTGATCGAGTCGGTGGACACGATGAACGACCAGGCGGCGAACCGCATGTTGAAGACGCTCGAGGAGCCGCCGGCGTTCGCGCATCTGCTGCTGCTGACAGATCGCCGCGAGGACGTGCTGGCGACGATCGTCTCGCGCTGTCAGCAGGTCCGCTTCGACTCGCTCCCGTCGGCCTTGATCGCGGACCGCCTGGTGGGCGCGTCCGGCACGTCGCGGGAGACGGCGTTGGCGTGCGCGCGCCTGGCGTTGGGTGACGCCCGCGAGGCGGCTCGGCTGGCCGGTGAGGAGGGGGCGGCGCTGCGCGGGGGCGCTGAGGGCTTCGTGCGCGCGGCGCTGGCGGGCTCGACGGGCGGGCGGCCGTGGACGGGCCTGCTGGAGGCGGCGAAGGCGGCGGGGACGGCGGCGGGTGAGGCGGCCCAGGAGCGGTTGGCGGGCGAGCTGGAGTACGTGCCGAGCAGGGAACGCAAGAAACACGAGCGCGAAGGCCTCGAGGCGAGGCGCAGGGGCGAGCGGCGTGTGCGTACGGGGACGCTCGACCTGGCACTGCGCTTGTCGGAGCTGTGGCTGCGAGATGTGCTGTGCGTGTGCGAAGGGGCGGCGGAGCTGATCTACGCGGTGGACAGGCGCGCAGAGCTCGAGCAGGATGCCTCGGGGCGCGACGCGGCGGCGGTGCGGGAGGGCATGGACCTGGTCGCCCAGACGCGCATGAGCCTCTCTCTCAACGTCTCTGAAGAGCTTGCGCTGGAGGCGCTGGCCTACCGCCTGCAGGCGGTGCTCTGACGGCCTGACTTGCGCGCGCGTACGTGCGCGCGCGCAAGTGTGCCCTCCGGGCATTGGTGCACGGGCGCCCAGCCCGCACTGCGAGTCAGTCGCCGATGGGGCCGAGGTTGGGCTCGAGGCCATAGGTCTCGAACGCCAGGAAGCGCGAGAAGAGCTTGTTCTCGGGTCCGTGGTAGTCGGCTGAGCCGGTGGTGAGCAGGCCGAGCTCCTCGCAGCGCGCGACGAGCAGCCGAGTCTGGGGCTCGTCGTGGGTGATGTAGAAGGCCTCGACGCCGTCGATCCCGAGCGCCTTGAAGCGGTCGATGCTGGAGAGGACTTCGGCGGGCTCGGAGATGTCCCAGAAGGGATGGGCCCAGACTGCGACCCCGCTGGCCTCGTGGATCGCCTCGATGGCCTGGGCCACGGTCGGGGTCTCGCGCAGGCGGAAGGCCGGCTTGCCCTCGATCAGGTAGCCGCGGATGAGCGAGCCGATGTCGTCGATGTTCTCCTCGGCCAGGCGCGAGGCGTTGGCGGGGGCGCTGAGCACGGCTTCGGCGAGATGTGGGCGCCCGATCGGTCTGCCGGCGGCGATCCGAGTCTCGATCTGGCGTTCGTCGAGCTCGAAGCCCGCCTCCTTCAGGCCGGCGGCCATGCGCAGCGTGCGACGCTCGCGGTCGGCCAGGAACTCGACGAGGCGCTCGGTCAGCAGTGCCCCCGTGTGGTCGATGTTGTAGCCGAGGATGTGCAGTTCACGAGCGTCTGGAGTTCCCGCCCGCCCCGAGCCCTCGTCGACCGCGGAGATCTCGACGGCGGGCACCACGCGTACCCCCAGGCGCTCGCCGGCGGCGACGGCCTCGGAGACGCCGCTGATGGTGTCGTGATCGGAGAGGGCGAGCAGCTCGACGCCGGCCTGGGCGGCGCGCTCGACGACCTCGGCGGCCGGGAGGGCGCCGTCGGAGTTGGTGGAGTGAGACTGCAGGTCGAAGCGGGGCGCCATCCCGCTGAGCGTATGCGATCGGATCAGCGGCTGGCGTGCGCGTGGCCGACGGGCTCGTCGGCGAGGCGGATGCGCCGGGTGACGCGATGGCCGATGGCTGTGCGCAGGCGGCGCACGGCGGCGTGGTAGCGGCGGGCCTTCTCGTAGAGGACCAGGTCGTGCTGATGAAGAGGGCTACAGGGGTCGAGCTTGGCGTAGGTGGCGTCGGTCTCGCGCGCCCGCTGGCAGGCGTCCAGCCACAGCAGCTCGAGATAGGCCAGGGCGGCCCCGAGCTGATCCTCGGGGATCGATTCGGGTGTCTCGATCTGGCGCAGAACGGGTAGCACCTCGCCGATCAGCCAACGCTGCTCGCCGTGGGCGCGCAGCAGGACACAGATGTCCTGGGGCTCGGAGAGATGGGGGTTTTCGCTCATGCGGTACACGTGGTCTACGAGGCGATCGAGGTGTGGTCGCTCACTCTGGGCTTCGGCGGGCGCATGGGCGTGCTTTAGGTGTTGGGGGGCGCACTCCACGCTTCTCCAGGCTCACGTCACACTTCGTGCCCGCGCTCAAGGACCCTGCGGTTATGGACCGATGAATGACCTAGAGCGCCAACGAGGAAAGCGAGATGTACGTAATCCACTCTGATCCCACAGGCCGCACGGCAGGACAGTATGCGCGCGCGACTGTCAGGCGCCTGCGCATGCGTACGCTCGTCGCGCTCGGGGTCCTGGCGGTGGCAACCGCCCTGCTCGGTCGCACGTTCGGGCTGCGTGACGCCCGCTTCCTGGCGGCGGAGATTGCGCTGCTGGTGAGCATGTTCGTGATCTCGCGCTACGTGCTGCCGCTGGTGGAGCGCCGCGACCGCGGGGCTTCGGCAGAGGAGCAGGTGGGCGAGCTCCTGGACGAGCTTCCGCCGGAGGAGTGGCAGGTGATCCACGATGCGGCGCTGGGCCACGGCAACGTGGACCACATCGTGATCGGGCGCGCAGGAGTGTTCACGCTCGAGACCAAGAGCCATCCGGGGCCGGTGCGGGTAGGGCGGGTGCACGGTTCGGCGCTGAGTCAGGCGCATGCTCAACGGAAGGCGATCGAACGAGTGACCGGGCTGCCGGTGGAGCCGCTGATCGTGTTCAGCCGCGCATGGGTGGACCGACCGACGGCGCGCCGCAAGGGCGTGCGAATGCTCCCGGCGAGGATGCTCGTTGGCTACCTGAAGCGGCGCCCGGAGAGGCTCTCGCAGGAGCAGATCTTGCAGGCGCGCAGGTCGGTGGCGCAGGCGCTCTTAGATGAGCGGGACCGTCGCGGCAGGGCGCGCGAGCGCAGGCCCATGATCGGCTGAGAGGACGAGCGGAGTCGGCAGCGCTGGTGGGGTGGCCGGACGCTGGGGGTGCGGCGGGCGCTAGTTTGGTGGGGAGCATGTCCATATCTCCATTTGGCGTACGTCCGGCGTCGCCCGGGGGCGAGCGGCGGCGGGCGCGGCTGGTGCTGGCGATCGCGACGGTCGGGATCGCGGCGACGCTGTTGGCCTACGCGATCTCACCGGGGGTCAGGCGCGACGTGCGCCATGCCGCCCACAGCGTCAGTCGTGTGCTGGACCGCGACAAGGGCGGCGAGCACAAGAAGAGCAGCGGCCCGGCGACGCACAAGCCCGCCGGCGGTTCCAAGGAATCGAGCACTCCCAACAAGTAGGGTTCGACGCCAGCGCTCGCCCGGCGCTAGCGTGTGGGCATGGCCGCGGCCACACATGGCGTCACGGGCGGGGGCGCAGCGCCTACGCGCGCGGCGAGTGCCACGCTGCGGGAGGGCCTGCCTCCGGGCCCGAAGGCGCCGCCGGTGCTCCAGACGCTTGCGTGGGCGCTTGCGCCGACATGGGTGATGGACCGCTGCTCCGAGCGTCTGGGTGAGGCGTTCACGATCACGTTTGCGCCGAGCGGGATGCAGCTGGTGCTGTTCAGCGACCCGGAGGCGGTGAAGACGATCTTCACGGCCTCGCCCGAGGTGGCGCCGTCGGCTGCGGGAAACTCGCCGATCGCGCCGGTGATGGGCCACAGCTCGGTGCTCGTGTTGACGGGCCCCGAGCACATGCGCCAGCGCAAGCTGCTGCTGCCGCCGTTTCACGGGGAGCGCATGCGCGAGTACGAGGAGGTGATCGTGGAGGCGACGCGCAGGGACATGGCCGGCTGGGAGCTGGGCAGGCCGATGCGCATGCATCCGCACACGCGCAAGATCACGCTGGAGGTGATCCTGCGGGCGGTGTTTGGCGTGGAGGCGGAGCGGATGGGGCCGTTGCGCGAGGCGATCGGCGATCTGGTGGAGCCGATGCACATCGTGGCTGTGGTGCGCGCATTGATGAGCCGGCCCACGGGCGAGCGCCCCACGGGCGAGATCGGGCGGGCCCTGGATCACCTCGACGCGTTGATCTACGAGGAGATCGAGCGCCGGGGCGCGCAGGCGGACCTACAGGAGCGCACGGACATCCTGTCGCTGCTGATGCAGGCCCGGGACGAGGACGGCGCGGCGATGGGCGATACGGAACTGCGCGACGAGCTGGTGACACTGCTGCTGGCGGGGCACGAGACGACGGCGACCTCGGTGGCGTGGGCGATCGAGCGCCTGGTGCGCCACCCGCAGAAGCTCGCGCGCCTGACGGATGAGATCGAGGCGGGCGAGAGCGAGGAGTACCTCTCGGCGGTGGTCAACGAGACGCTGAGGGTGCGCCCGGTGGTGCCGATCGTGGTGCGGATGCTCACGCAGGAGCTGCAGGTGGGCTCCCACGTCCTTCCGGCGGGCACACGGGCGGCGCCGTCGATCTACCTGACCAACCGCAACCCGCGGGCGTACGCGCGGCCGCGGGAGTTCGAGCCGGAGCGTTTCCTGGGCAGCACGCCGGAGACGTTCTCGTGGATTCCGTTCGGCGGCGGAATCCGCCGCTGCATCGGCGCGTCGTTTGCGCAGCTGGAGATGCGGGTGATGCTGCGCACGATGCTCTCGGAGCTGCGCCCGAGCAGGCCGCCCGGCCCGATGTGGCGCGCGGGGGAGCTGGTCCGCAGACGGGCGATCACGCTGGTGCCGGCGGCTGGCGCACGGGTGGTGTGGGAGCGCAGGTAGCGGCGGACGGTCCCGGCCGGAGGTAGGGGTACCGTGAGTGTCGTGTCGGCCAGCACCCTCAGCGCGCCCGTGGAGCACGGCACGAGCACTCTCACCACTCCCACGCCCGAGCAACTGCTCGCCCGCTTCGGTCTGGAGTCCTTCAGGCCTGGGCAGCGCGAGGCGGTTAAGGCTGCGCTGGAGGGTCGGGACAGCCTGGTGGTGATGCCGACGGGGGGCGGCAAGTCGCTCTGCTACCAGCTGCCTGCGCTGGCGAGCGATTGGGACTCGGCCCGTCCGCTTGTGGTCGTGGTGAGCCCTTTGATCGCGTTGATGAGCGACCAGTGGCGCAGGCTGCGCGAGGCGGGGGTGCGCTCGACGATGCTGGCATCGGGGATGGAGGATGGCCATAACGCGCGAGCGCTCGAAGAGATCGAGAGCGGATCGACCCAGCTGGTGCTGGCGGCGCCCGAGCGCTTTGCCTCGGGGGCGTTCAGGGCTGCGCTGGCTAGGCGCAAGGTGGGCCTGTTCGTGGTGGACGAGGCGCACTGCGTGGCGGAGTGGGGCCATGACTTCAGGCCGGACTACCTGCGCCTGCACGAGGCGATCGCTTCGTTGGGCCGCCCGGCGGTGATGGCGGCGACGGCGACGGCGACGCCGCGGGTGGCGGAGGAGATCGCAGAGCGCCTGGGGCTGCGCGACTGGGTGTCGATCCGCTCGGGCTTCGACCGCCCGAACCTGACCTTCGACGTGGTCAGCGCGGAGGGCAAGGGGGCGGTGGCGCGCAAGCGTGCCGCGCTGATGCACGTGCTGAGCGATCCGGAGGCCCGCCCGGCGATCGTGTACTGCGGCACGCGCAAAGACACGGAGAGCGTGAGAGACGACATCGCCCGGAAGGGCATCTCGGCGGTGGTCTACCACGCGGGCATGAGCCCGGATTCGCGCAGGGACAGCCAGGCGGCCTTCATGGAGGGTCGCGCTGAGGTGGTGGTGGCGACGAACGCGTTTGGGATGGGCGTGGACAAGGCGGACGTGCGCACGGTGGCCCACTGGGCGCTTCCGACGAGCCTGGAGGCCTACTACCAGGAGGCGGGAAGAGGCGGGCGCGACGGCGAGCAGGCGCGCGCGCTGCTGCTGGCCTCGCGAATGGACCTGGGGCGGCTGATCAGGTTCATCAAGGAGCGTGAGACGACGGTGGATGACGTCAAGAGATACGTGGCCGGCCTGCGCGCGGGCGCCGAGGGCGGGGTCCTTGCGATCGGGCACGGCGAGCTGGGGGAGCGCCAGCGGGTGCTGCTCTCGATCGCTGAGCGGGCAGGCGCGGTCGAGCTCCAGCCGGGCGGTCGTGACGGCCTGCTGGTGCGTCTGACGGGACAGGGCAGCCCGCGCAGGGCCTACGCGGCGATCAAGCAGGCGCGGGATCGCAGCTGGGAGTCCTACCGCTCGATCGAGCGCTATAGCGCGAGCGCTGAGACCTGCCGCAGGCGCCAGATCCTCGACCACTTCGGTGATCGCGAGCAGGGCCGCCCGACGGGCCGCTGCTGTGATGTATGCGACCCGGATCCGGCATTGGAGCGAGCGGTGGCGGCGGCACCGACGACGTCGGCTCGCAAACGCGGCCGCGTTCGCGCGGCAGGTGGCGGCGCTGTGTCGGCGAGCACACCGGAGCCGGTCGGCAAGCCGGTGGACGAGCAGGAGTTCGAGCGGCTGCGGGCCTGGCGCATGCAGCGTGCTGAGGGCAAGCCGGCCTTCACGGTGGCAGCTGACACGGTCCTCGAGGAGATCCTGCGCAGGCGCCCTGCGAGCAGCGCGGCCTTGATCGAGATCAAGGGCATCGGCCCGGCCTTCTGCGAGAAGCACGGCGAGTCGCTGCTGGCGGAGCTGGCGGCGCTGTAGAGGAGCGCGAGCTAACGGATCAGTACGTCGGCGCCGAAGTCAACCAGTGCTCTCGCCTGACGGAGTGCCGTCTTGAGGTCGGCGCCGCTGACATCGAAGAAGCCGTAATGAGCCTCGTCCTTGAGGGCCAGCAGCCGGCGAAGAGCCTTGCTCGCGTCTCTGCCACCAGGCTCGACCTGCTCGACCAGTTCGATCACCGCCCGATGGTCTTGGCCTCGCGAACGACGCCCGAGCGCCTTGCAGCACGCCGTGTCAGATGCGGCGATGCCGGCCAGCACCGCCAATGCAGCCGCCGCGCTGCTGTATTCCAGATCGTCACCTTCGTCCGCGACCAACTCAGCTACGTCAAGAAACCTGCGGGCGTGAGCCAGCCGTGTCTTGGCGTCCTGGTCAGAGCAAGTCTGCGTTCGCGTCACTGCTCGCGCCATCACTTACTGCCTAGCAGCGTCGGAATATCTGCGCCGTTGACGCCGATCGCGTCTGAACGCAACTCTGCGACGATCGGTCGGTCCTCCCTGAGGAGGCGCTCGATCTCACCCTCAGCCGCCTCGGCGATACTCGCCTGATTCCCTGTCCATCGTTCGATGCTCTCCGCAAGGTCATCGAGCTGCTTCCGCCACCGAGGATCATCCTCGGATACGACGTCAGGCCGGACGACGAACACGTCGATATCGCTCTGTGTACCACCGTCCCCTCGCGCCGCCGACCCAAAGATCGAAACGTGGACGGCCGCTGTCTTCCAGGCGCCCACCAGGCCGCGGATGCGGCGTAGCAGCTCGGCCCGCATGCCTGCGAGGACCTCGACCGCGGGGGCTGCCAGGTGCTCGCGGTTCAACGTGAATAGCAGTGCGCGCCCTGCCTCTTGGCGCTCCACTAGCCCGTGCTCTACGAGCCGGCTGAGGACCTCCGCTACACCTCGGTGAGAGGTTCTTCCGGTCAGGCGAGCGACCTCGCGCCCGGTCAGTGGTCGAGTAGTGCCGGCGAGGACCGCGAGGACCTCGCTGTCGAGGGTGGGGCAGATCGCCATATAGGGCTTTGAGACATTCATTAGGTGGCGATTATAGCGCCCATATGGATCTATTACAAGCCATATGGCGTATAAATCGCCCATGGATGCCCGGGCGGCTTGGAGGTCGGCGGCGGTCCGAAGCTGAGCTTGCCCGCCGCGCTCCGACCTTGCGCGTGTCTCGACCGTTTGCCAAGCCGTCTCCGCCCGGTCTCCGGACGCTACGATGGCACGGCGATGCAGGGTGATCTCGATGCCCTTTGTTCCACCAAGAGTCCATCTGGACGGGGGCATCGCCCCCACTCTGGGCAGAAACCGCACTGTAGAGCCAAAATGCCGACGTAGCTCAGCTGGTAGAGCACTTCACTCGTAATGAAGGGGTCCGGGGTTCGAGTCCCCGCGTCGGCTCTGGGTACTCCGTCGATGGGCTGCCGGGCTCAGGCGTGTCGGGCCAGTCCACCGCCGGCTGGCACGGGGGCGAGCACGATCTGCAGCCGTGGACGGACTACTTCCTAGGCATCCTGATTGCCGCGTACAAGGAGTTCGAGAGCCGCACCAGAGCGGGCGCTGGCCGCGGTTCCAAGAAGGCTCTGATCACGACCTTCATCGACTCGCTGATGGTTCCAGAGTTAACGACCGCCGATGTTCGTCAGGCGGCGCCGGGAGTCAGCGATGGCTACACCAACAAGCTGCTCGGCGAACTCAAGAAGGCCGGCAGGATCGAACCACTGGGCACGGGCCGCGGCGCCCGCTGGCGCTGCCTGACTGGGGATTGACCGGCGCTAAGCGCGGTCATGAGAAACCCGCTCCTCCACGCGTAAACGTACTACTCAAAACGAGATGGAGCAGGTTTCCTGCGGTCTCGGGGGCGCTACCAGCGTCGCAGGCTGATGTTTGTGCAGGGGTCGCGGTGTGGCGGAGCAGGGTCTTTCCGCTGCTGGTCAGCGCGCCGCGCGCGCCGCGTCCTGCAGGCGGTCATCGCCCCAGAACACCTCACCGGCCACGATGATCGACGGCACTCCGGTCACGCCCCGCTCGAGTGCCTGGGCGGTCAGGTCGCGAAGCTCGGTCTTGGTCGGCTGATCCGCGGCTGCCTCGAGGACGCTCGCGGGATCGAGGCCAGCGCGCGCCAGGGCGTCCTCGAGGGCGTCGCGGTCGTTCAGCGATCGACCTTCGCGGAAATGCACGCGCAGCGCTTGCAAGGCGAGCTCACGGCCTCGGCCCAGGCGGTGCGCGACGACCGCTGCTCGCATCGTCAGCAGGCCGTCGCCCGGCCATGGCTCCGGCCATGCCATTGGCGGCAGACCGCGCTCGGCTGCCCTACGCTCGATCTCCGCGATGCCGGCCTCGCGATGCTCGGTCAGTGCCCACGAGGAACGACCCGTGGCCTGAAACAACCCACCAAGCAGAACCGGATGCCACTCGACGTCGACCGGCATCAGCTCATCGACGCGCTCCGCTGCCAGGTACGCATAAGGCGATCCAACGTCGTAGTAGAACGATGCCGTCATCAGCGCGCGGAAGCCCTGTCGATGGTCAGGTGATCCAGCAGCAGCCGCACCACATGCCGCTTGCGCTCACGCAGGAACCGCCCGTCGGTGGCACTCACCCCTAGCGTGGGAAGCAGCGTGGTGTCGTGCTCGAACGGGAGCAGGCAGAGCGCGACAAAGGACAGAAGCAACTGGCCGGCCTCGCCGCGACCATCTCCCTTGGGCAGCTTTCCGGCGAGCGCGGAGAGGCCGCGCTCGAGTGCGCTCGACTCGTGCGGGATCGCGCGAAGCCGCTGACCGTCGGTGAGTGCCTCCCACTGCATCAACCGCACGAACGTGGGGCGCGAGGCCAGGAAGTCGATGTAGCTGCCAACGGCCGCCTCTAGGGCGGCTTGGAGCGCGTCGCGCGAGGGGGCCTCGTCAGCGTCGACCGTCCGCGCGAGCTCGAGTGCCGGGCCGAGCACCTCATGGCGCTCGGCGAAGACACGTTTGATGACCTCGGCGTACAGATTGTCCTTGGACTCGAAGAAGAACGCGGGCGCGCCTCGCGATAGACCGGCGTGGCGTCCGATCTCGCTCAAGGTGCTCTCCGGGAAGCCACGTTCCGCGAACACGGCCTCAGCAGCCTCGAGGATCGCGCGTCGCGAACGCTCCGCATCACGCACTCGCTTGATCGCCTCGACCGCGCTCATTGAGCGACCGTAGCACTTTACTTGTCAGCCAACAAGTTAGGCGCTGCCGTACCTTTGAGTTATGGGACCCAGGTGGCGGATCGTGGCGTTCGGCACAGCAGCGGCCCTGGTGGTGGCGGGCGGCATCTGCGCGGCCCTCGTCTCCGGGGTGACCGGCGAAGTTCTCACGATCGCGCTGATGTCGGCTGGACTCGCAGGCGGCGTGCTCCTGCTCTTCCTGGAAGTCGGCCTCGAAGAGGAACGGGACCTGGCGGACGAAGAGCGCCAGCGGCGCAACCGCGACAGCCGAGCGCTCAGCCTGCGCAGGAGGCCCCGGTTGCGCCAACGCCCGCGGCGCCCGGGCTGAGGCTGGTCGATGTCGTGTGAGGTCGGGTCCCGGGGGCTCTGCCGTTTCGATCCGATCCACGCTCTCCGGCAGTTCGCCCAGTTCTGAGAATCGGTACGCTCGCAGGCAACCGGCGCGGGGTCTGTCGGCATGCCAATCAGGAGGAGCAGACGATGAGAGCCGGAATCGCGCTTGCCGGTGCCATGCTCGCGCTGGCGCTTCCCGCTGCGAGCTCAGCTCAGCCGACGGCCAGGGTCGCGTGCAGCCGCGACGTTCCCGCGACCATCGGCGGAGCGCACAAGTGCCTTGGCCCCGGCGAGTACTGCGCCACCCGCTACGAGCGCCAGTACGAACGCTACGGGTTCATCTGCAGCCCCCGCTACAGGCCGCCGCGGCTCAGGCGAAAGTAGCTCCGCGGCCGGGTGGCCGGCTGAGATATAGGCGAGAATGTGCGGCGTCATGGACGATCTGATTCCGCTCGGAGCCGAGGATCGCGCGATCCTGGCACTCGAGAGCCCAACCATCGCGGGGCACACCTGCAAGGTCGTGCGCCTCGGCGACGGTGGGCTCGACGTGGAGCGGTTGCGGGCGCGCGTGGCCGAGCGCATCGCTCTCGCCCCGGCCCTCGAGCGCAGGCTCGGCGGCGGCGCCTCAGAGCCCGGGTGGGTGCCCCACGAGGGCTTCGACGTGGCCGATCACATCGTGCCCGCGCCCGTGGCGGGACCGGTCGACAGGACCGGGCTGCTCGAGCTCGTGGCGCGGCTGTTCGAGCAGCGCCTCGATCGCGCGCTGCCGCTTTGGCGGATGGACGTCGTGGCCCTCGCGGACGGGGGCAGCGCTCTTGTGTGGCGCATCCACCACGCGCTCGCCGACGGCGCCGCCTCCGCGCGCTATGCCCGCACGCTGCTGTGGGATCAGGGGCCGGAGGCTTCGATGACCCCGGCCCAGCTCGTCACGGCGCATGCTGCCGATGAAGTGCGCAGGCGTGCGCATCTCGCCGGCTTCCTGCGCCGGGAGTACGCCCGAGGCGCGCGCCATTCTCCGTTCGACGGAACGATCGGCGGCCGACGCGAGGTGGCCTTTGCGGCGGTGCCGTTGCCCGCGCTGCACGACGCCGTCAAGAGCCTCTGCGGGGCGACGCTCAACGACGGGGTCCTCGCGATCGTCACCGGGGCTCTGGGGCGCTGGGTGCGCCTGCGCCACGGCGATCCCGGGACGATCCGGGTCAAGGTGCCGGTCAGCCTGCACCAGGAGGGGGATGACGCGGCCAACCACGACTCCTTCTTCTTCCTTGCGGTGCCGCTGAGCGAGGCCGATCCGGTCGTGCGCCTGCGCATGATCCACGCGGCCACCACGGCGCGCAAGCAGGCACATGATGCGCGCTATCGCGAGCAGCTCCTGCGCGAGCTCTCCGGTGTGCCACCGCTGAAGCACTTCGTCACCCGCCTCGAGCGCAGCCCTCGCACCTTCGCGCTCAACGTGTCCAATGTCCCGGGGCCGCGCTCGCCGGTCAGCGTGCTGGAGGCGCCGGTCGTCCACCTGCACTCGATCGCCGAGATCGCCGAGCACCATGCGCTGCGCGTCTCGGCCACCTCGCTTGCCGATGTGCTCTGCTTCGGCCTGTGCGCCGACGCCGACCTCCTCGACAGGCTGCACCTGATGGCGGAGGGCATCGAAGCCGAAGCGCAGGCGCTGGCGAGCGCGGCGCGCCGAGCCTAGGCTTGCGCGACCTGCTCGCCCGGCTGGGGAGCCTGAGGACCGTTGGTGAAATCCGCTCGCCGCTCACTCCCGGCAACGCCAACCTGCTCTCCCGCGACGGGCGCTCGGCCCGTCGCGACGTGAACGCGCCGTCAGCCTGATCCGGCGCGCGCGCCCGCCGCGAGCTCAGAGGCGAAGGGGTGGCCGAACAGGCCCGGCAGACCGCCCGTGTGGACGAACACCGTGCGCTGCCCCCGCCCGATCTCGCCGGTCTCGACCGCCGCCACCAGGCCCGCCATCGCCTTCCCCGTGTACACGGGATCGAGGATCAACCCCTCGTGTCGTCCCGCCTCCCGCATCGCCTGCCGAGCGCTGTCGGTCAGCTGCTCGTACCCGCCGCCGATCTGCTCGTCGCAGAGACGCAGCTCAGTACGTCCCACCGGCCTCGACGAGCCGCTTGCCTCGGCGAGCTCTGAGACCATCGCCGCAACCCTGACCGCGGCGTCGGGCACCGCGCCGGCGTTCACGCCGAGCACGCGCTCTGCGCCCAGCCCCGCGACAAGCCCGGCCATCGTTCCGCCCGAGCCGACCGCCACGACCACGTGGCGGGCATCGGGCGCCTGCTCGGCGAGCTCCTCCGCGCAGGCCAGATACCCCCTCGCGCCCGTGGCGTTCGAGCCGCCATACGGCAGCAGCGCCGGCCGCTCGCCGCGTGCGCGAAGCTCCTCGACGACAGCCGCCGCGACCTCGTCGAGCCGTGCCCACTCGGCCCAGCGGATCTCCGCGCCGAAGAGCCCGTCAAGCGCGAGGTTGCCGGTCCGCGCGCCTGTGCCCGCGCCCGTGCCCTCGCCCTCGCCCGCGCCCTCGCCCTCGGGCACGAGCACCAGCACGACTCCCAGGCCCAGCCGCCGCGCGGCGGCCGCGGTCAGGCGCGCGTAGTTGCTCTGGGCGGCGCCGCTGGTCACGAGCGTCGTGGCGCCCTGCTCGATCGCAGCCGCGCACAGGAGCTCGAGCTTGCGGACCTTGTTCCCGCCGCCTCCGAACCCGAGCCAGTCGTCGCGCTTGACCCACAGGTCGCCCGCGCCCAGGCCGATCCGCTCGGCCAGCCGGGGCGCCGGCTCGAGCGGCGTGCGCCACACGCCCAGATCGACACGGCCTGTCACCGAGGCGCCCAGCGCTAGACCCCGGCGCCCTCGGAGGCGACCGTCCCGAGCGCCGCCTCGCCCTCGCTCCCGTGCACCTCGACCATGTGTGTGTGATGGGCCTTCGGCACCAGCACGCCGGCGAGCAGGCACACCACGAGGAATCCCGTGGCCATCAGGAACGTCTCGGTGAAGCCGGTCACCGTGGGCTTGCCGTGCGCGGCGTGGGCCGCGATGAAGGTCGCCGAGAGCTGACCGCCGATCGCGCCCCCCAGCGTGCGCATGACCGTGTTCATGCCGCTGGCGACGCCCGTCTGGTGGCTCGAGACAGCTTGGATGATCAGGTTGCCGAGCGCCGCGAAGGCCAGGCCGATGCCGACGCCGAGCAGCCCTGCGGCCACCAGGAACTCGATCGGATGGCTGTGATCGATCGCCAGCAGCGCAAACGAGATGGTGGTGAACGCGGTTCCGGACAGCAGCGCCGCCCGTGAGCCGAAGCGAGAGGAGATACGCCCGGCGTAGATGCCCAGGATCGTCATGCCGATCGTCGATGGCAGCAGGTACAGGCCGGAGACGACCACGGACGCTCCGAACCCGAACCCGGTGCTCTTGGGCAGCTGGGCGAACTGGGGGAAGACGATGAACGACGCGTACATCCCGGCTCCCAGCAGGAAGGCGGCGAGGTTCGTGGTCCACACCCCGCGGATGCGCATCATCGTCATGTCGATCAGCGGTTTGGGGCTGCGCGTCTCAACCGCGATCCATACCGCCGAGACGGCCAGCCCGGCGGCGATCAGGCCGAGCGTCTTCGTCGAGCCCCAGCCCCAGGTGGTGGTCTTGCTGATCGCCAGCAGCACGGTCGAGATGCCGATCGTCATCAGCGCGGCGGCCAGCCAGTTGATGCGTCCGGGCACGCGCACGGGAGACTCCGGTATGAACCGCCAGGTCGCCACGGCGGCGATCACGGTCGCGACCAGCGGGATCCAGAAGAGCCAGTGATAGCTGAGGTGCTCCACGATCACGCCCGACAGCACGATCCCGATGCCCGCGCCCACGCCGAGGATCGACGAGAGCAGGCCGATGGAGCCCGCCACCTTCTCCCGGGGGAACTCGTCGCGCACGATGCCGAATGCCAGCGGGAAGATCCCGCCGCTGGCGCCCTGGATGAAGCGGGCCACGATGATCACGCCGAGCGAGCTCGACACGGCGGCCAGCAGGGTTCCGAAGGCGAGGATCACGAGCGTCACCAGCAGCAGGCGCTCCTTGCCGTACATGTCCCCCAGGCGCCCCAGGATCGCCGTTCCCACGGACGCCGAGAGCAGGTAGGCGGTCAGCAGCCATGTGATCCCGGTCTCGTTCGTGTGGAGCGCGTGCTGCATGGTGGGCAGCGCCGGCACCACCGAGGAGCTCAGCATCGCGTAGGCGACCCCGCCGAGCGAGAGCACGGCCAGGATCAGGGTCGGATGGGTTCTCTCGGCGGTGTTCGAGCTCATGCGTGACGGAGCTGCCGTGGCGGCGGAATGACGATTCCGCCCGCGGAAGGGGACTACCCGCACGGAAGGGGGACTACAGTAGCGGAATGAGCATTCCGTCCCAAGCCCCCGAGACGTGCTGGTCGGCGCTCGGCGCCGATGAGAAGCGGGCGAGGCTGATGCAAGCGGCCGGCGAGGTGTTCGCCCGGGATGGCCTCGATGCGCCGATGCCAGCCATCGCCGCCGCCGCAGGTGCGGGGGTGGGCAGCGTCTACCGGCAGTTTCCCTCCAAGAACGACCTGCTGGCCGCGCTCGTGGTCGAGCGCCTGCACGAAGCCGAGGACGGAGCCGAGGCTGCGCTGGCCGGATGCCAGGGTCCCTTCTCGGCGCTGATGGGGCTGCTGTGGACCCTCGCCGAGCGCCAGGCCGCCGACGACGTCCTGGGCGAGGCGATGGCCACCGTCTCCGAGCACCCCGCCGTGCAACGCGCGCTCGCCAGCACCATCTGGTCGCTCGAACGGCTGCTCGCGGCCGTGCGCGCCGAGGGACGGCTGCGCGCCGACGCCACCAGCCTCGACCTGCGGCTGCTGTTCGCCGCCACGCGCGCCGCCGAGGCGCTCGAGCCGGGGGCCTGGCGACGGATGCTCGAGCTCGGGATCGACGCGCTCGAGGCCGGCGCCCCCGGGTCAGGGTCCGCTGGATAGCGTCCAGAGCACGTTGACGCGGTAGATCTCTTCGGCGGGCAGCGCCCGCAACGTGGTGGGGACCGCCAGCTGCAGGCTTTTGACCGAGAAGCCGCTGCCGGTCCACGTGCCTTCGCCCGCCCCTCCGCTGGCCGCCGAGACGATCTTCACCGCCGCGGCGCTGTCCACGTTGCAGGCCGCGGCGCACTGGAAGGTCGGGGCGCTGCCGGTGCCGCCGGCGAAGGAGGCGCCGGTGCTGGAGAGTTTGAGCGATTTGGCGGGCAGCGTCCTACCCCCGGCCACGTAGCCTTCCGCTTCCCCGCCGCATTTCGCTTTGGGGCAGTACTGGGCGAACACGGCGCTCTTGCCCGTGCCCGCCTGCCCCTGGACGGTGAGGTTCCAGCCGAGTTTGGTTACCCGAGTGTCGGAGATGGCAAAGCTCGTCATCGTCGTGTAGACCGTCTGCGATTTCGCGCTTATGGTCACGCCGGTGAGCGTGGGCAGAGTCGGCGCGGTGGCAAAGCTCAACGATCCTTCCGCCGCCGCCGGTGCCGGCGCGATGAGCATCGGGAGCGCGATGGCGCCTGTGGCGAGCCGGCGGCCGAGGCGGGTGCTCACCTCAGGACGGCCTGCCGAGATCTCAGCCGACGTCGCAGCAGGAGGATCGTCGTGAGCAGGCCGTAGAGCAGCGCAGCCGTGAATGCCACGATCTGCCACCACGGGGTCGCCTTGCCCGTGGTGGCGGGCGCGCGCGCGTAGTGACTCTGGATGACGGCCTCGTGGGGGCCGAAGGTGACGAGCGTGTCGAGTCGCGCGACTCTGTGGTCGTAGCGCAGCAGGGCCAGGATGCGGTACCGCGTTCCCGCCGAGGCGCTCTGATCGGTCGCGGGCACGGGGTAGGCGATGCTCGTTCCCGTCACGAAGGTCCCGGCTTCGATCGCCCGCGACACGACGGTGTGCCCAGCACGCGTGATCAGCACGTGCCCGCGCACGCCCTGCAGGATGACGTTGCCGGAGTTGCGCGCTCCCAGCGTGAACGTGAGCCCCGCTGGCTGGCGCTGGATGCTCGCGCCCGTGAACTCGATCGCGGGGTGGCGGGGGCCCGGTACGAGCACCTCGACCCCGATCGCATAGCGCTCCACGCTCGCGATCGAGACCCCCTTCTTGGCCAGTCCCTGGGGCTGCTGGTGCAGCGCCTCGATGCTGATCCCGCTGAGGTAGTCGCCGGGTCCCGCCGTCGGGGGCACGCGCACCGAGACGGCGACCCTCGTGCCGGTCATCGGCGGGAGGCTCACGTGGTGGGCGGCCAAGGTGAGCCACAGCGCAGAGGCGTGCCCGGGCGAGCCCGGCGGCGCATAGCCGGACCCGAGGGTGTCGAGGGTCTGACCGTCCACCGGCGAGAGCGCCACCGTCAGCCGCTTCGCGGTCGGATTCTGCAGTTCCACCGCTCCAGCCTGGACGCTCGTGCCCGGCTGGGCGCGGATCTTGAAGTAGCTCAGACCAAGCCGGGTGCTCGGACGGGGAATCACCGACAGTCCCGGCGTGCCGGTCGAAGCAGCCTGTGCGTTCCCGCAGCACAGCCACACGGGCAGGGACACAAGAACGGCGAGCGCACGCGTGCGGCGCTTCGTCCGTGTCCGCATGCCCGCAGAGGGCAGCCAACGTTTGGCCGCCCCCTGGCGGGTTGTCGAGACGATCTCGACAGTTGGATTGCTGTCATCCATCGGCTATGGGCCGGTGCTCAGCGTCCACAGCAGGTTCACGCGATAGACCTCTTCATTGGGTAGCACTTTCAGTGTCGTGGGGGTTGCCAGCGCGAGACTGGTGGCGGTGAAACCGGTCGTGAGATAGGTGCCCATGCCGGCTTCTTTGGCGGCCGAGATGATCTTCACGGCCGTTGCATGATCGACGTTGCACGCCGTGGAGCACTGGAGCGTAGGTGCGGTCCCGGTCGTACCGCTCTGAGGTGAGAGGCTGGCGCCGGTGCTGTTGAGGGTCAGGGAGTTGGCGGCGAGCGTCGCCCCACCGGTGACGTAGCCTTCCGATTCGGCGCCGCATTTGGCTTTGGGGCAGTAGGCGGCGAACACAGCGCTCTTGCCGGTTCCGCTCTGGCCTTCGACCGTCACGTTCCAGCCGGCGCCGCTGCCCGTCGCATCCGCCACGCCGATGTTGGTCATCGTCGTGTTGGTCGTCTGGGCGGAGCCGTTCAGCGTGACCGCGCTCAGGGTCGGCAGCGCTGGGGCCGTCGAGAGCGAGAGCGATCCTGCGGTTACAGAGAACTGAGTTTTATCTTCCTGTGTGGCCGCACCCGCAGCCGTCGGAAGCAGCAGCAGGAGCCAGATGAGCGCGACGGCGAGAGTGGCAAGGTCTCTGCCGCGGCTCCCTCGGCTGGCCGGCGCCGCGAGGCTTGGCACATCGGTTGTCGCGTACATCCGAGTCCTTTCGTGGTTATTGTGATCGCGGATTAGCTTTCTGTCTCTGATTCCGCACCTCGGATATCGACCGTTCTACGAAACCCAAAGAGCACGTGTTGCTTCCAGCAGCGGAAACCTCTGGTTTCCGCTCGGGGAGGTATCGGGCCTGATGTCGTGGTCGGCCCCCGTACGCGCTCCCGAACTGTCCGAGCTGGAGACGCTCGTCGTCTGTGCTGCCGAAGGCAGCATGGCCCGCGCTGCCCAGCGCCTCGGCATCAGCCGCCCGGGGGTGGCCAAGCGCATTCGCAACCTGGAGGTGTTGGCCGGTCGGGAGCTGCTGCACCGTGGCGGGCACGGCGTACGTCTCACCGAGGCCGGAGCCGCCATGCAGGCGAGCGTGCAGCGGATGCTCGCCGAGCGTGACGCTCTCGTCGGCGTCCTGACCGAGATCAGGGGCGATGGTCCCTCGGCGATCACCGGGCTGCGCGAGCTGCTGGGGAGCTCGAGCGCCGCCTCGCGCGCCGCCCAGCTGCCCGAGGCCCGCCTGAGCGAGACCGAGCGGGTGCTCGAGCTCGTGCTGCGCGCCAGTGCCACCGGCGTCGTGATCTCCGACCCGGAGACCTCGGCCATCTACGAGGTCAACGAAGCGTTCTGCCGCTTCACCGGGCGCTCACGTGAGGAACTGCTCCGCCGGCCGGCCACCGAGCTCTCCGCGCGCTACGACGGCGGGCGGCGCAGCGACTTCATAGAGGAGCTCCGCCGCCTCGGGGTGGCCGAGCGCGTCATCGTCCGGATGCCCCGCCCCGACGGGTCGGTGCGTGTCGGCGAGGTGACAGCACGCCTCGTCGGCGTGTCCGGAGCCACCCAGCTGCTGGCCACGGTTGATGACGTCACCGAGCAGCACAGGCTCGACGGCGAGCGCGTCAGCACGCTCGCGGCCTACCGTGCCGTGACCCGAGCCGGCACTCTCATGTTGGCGGGCCATTCGGTCCTCGACGCCCTCGTGGGCATCCTGCCCGACCTGCGCCACAGCGGGGAGTTCGCCACGGCCCTGCTCTGGGATGGAGGCCGCGAAGCCCCCGGCTTCCTCGACGGCGAGCCGCCATGCCCTCAGCTCGAACCGGAGCTCCAGCGACAGCACGTCCTCGGCTGCGAAGGTGCGGTGAAGCGTCTGCGAGTCTCGGCTGACGCGGGCTCCGCGGAGGGCTGGATCGCCTACGTCGAGGGACTCGACCGTTCGATGGTCCTGCTCGACGGAGAATCCGCGACAGGATCCCGCCAGCAGGTGTTCGCCGACGTGTTGGCAGACCTGCTCGCCCTTGCCTCCGAGTGCAGTTGAGCGCCTGGGCGCGTAGCTCACCTAGCTGCGCTGCTCGCGCTCGAGCCAGCGGCGCAGGCCCGCCGCGCTGGGCCTGGCGAGCGCCGTGAAGTCGTAGTCCTCGGCCTCGCTCGTGCCCATGCGCGCCCGCAGGTACGCGCTCAGATGCTCCACGAACGCCTCCTCGCCCTCGCGGGCCCAGCCCTCGTGTCGGTCGAGGGCCTCGCGCAGCTGGCCCAGGTGCGCGACCGGATCCTCCACCAGGCCGAAATGGGGGAGCGCCAGGCGTGCCGCTCGCCATCCTTCGAGCACGCTCAGCGAGTCCCGCCAGGCTTCGAGGTCGATGTCGGGCGGTGGTGTCGGGGGGATCACCACGCCCGGGGCCAGCCGCACCCCGGCGACGTCGCCCGGGAACGCCCAGCGGCTCTCCTCGTCGAGGAAGGCCACGTGGTGGGAGGCGTGCCCGGGCGTCCAGGCGGCCCGGAAGCGCCCGATCGGCTGGCCGTCCTCGATCGTGGCGAGGCTGGCCTCGGGCACCGGCACGACCTCGCCCAGGAGACCGTCGAAGCGCTCGCCGAACACTCGACGCGCGCTCGCCACGAGGCGGGACGGATCGACCAGGTGCGGGGCGCCGCGCGGGTGCACGAAGACCTCGAGGTCGGGCCAACGCTCCACCAGGGCCCCGGCCGCGCCGGCGTGGTCGAAGTGGATGTGGGTGAGCAAGAGCTGTCGCGGGCGCCGCTCCCCGAGGCCCGCCAGCAGCCTCGGCAGGCAGGCGCTCGGACCGCAGTCCACGAGTACATCGCCGCTGATCCACGCCCCGAGCGCGCCGCTGCGCCCGCCGTAGTGGAGGTCGATGATCTCCCCGCTCACGTCCGCTACCCGAGGTGCTGCGCCTTGGCCCGGGAGAGCAGCAGCGTGTAGAGGTGCTGCTCGGCGGCCGCGGGAAAGGGGACTGGTATGCCGGAGCTCTGCAGGATGACCTCGGTGGGCCCGTAGACGAAGCCGAGGATGTCCAGGTAGAAGGGGATGCGCACCGAGCGAACCACGATCGCCGTGCTGATGCGCAGGCCGAAGCTGCCCGTGACCCCCTGTGCCGGAGGATTGCCGTGGGCGACCGACACGGGGCCGATGCTCGATCCCTGGCCCGCCGCGCCCGCGAACAGGCCGTTGAGGTAGTGGACGAAGCACGAGCGCGCGTGGGCGCTGCGAATCTCGTTCAGTTCCCTCGTCGCGATCGTGGAGGAGCGCGCCACGGTGACCTCCGAGCTGACGCTCTGCTGGGCGATGGACGCGCGGCGCTGGAAGCTCGGCGAGCTCTCTTCGGCCACCGGCTGCCCCCCCGCCCCGCCGCCGCCCACGCACTGCTGCAGTTCATGGCTCAGGCGCTGTTCATGCGCGGTGGACCGCTGCCTGCCCTGCAACGAGGCGCGCAGGCCGGGGACGTCTTCTTCGCGCAGGTTCACGGCGCGGGCGAATGCGAGAGCCCGGGTCTTCGTCATCTGGCTCTTGGGGGCACCGCTCGCAGGCGGAGTCGAGGGGGGCGTGGCGGCGGCCTTCACGGTCACCGTCCGGGTTCTGGTCTGGCCTCCCTTGCCCGCGCAGGCGGTCATGAGGCAGGCGCTGGCCAGCAGCGCGAGGATGATCGCGATCGCACGCATCGCCGGCCATTGTGTCAGTGCGTCGCTCGGCGGTCCGGTGGGCGAGGGCGCCCGAGGCGCGGCGCCCTGTCTCCCTCTGCGCCTATCCTCGGCCGGCGATGGCCGATCTCGATCCGATCCTGCACCGCGTCCCAGATCGCTCCGGTCCGGCCACCCACCGCCAGCTCTCGATCTTCGCCCGGCGCATCGCCACGCTCGCCACGATCGCCCTCGGCCTGCTCGTGGCCGGCGCGATCGGCCTGGCTCTGAGCGAGGGCGTGGGGCTGTGGTACGGGTTTCGCTGGGCCCTCGACACCGCCGCCACGGTGGGCGGCTTCCCCCAGCCCCACACCACCGCCGGGCAGATCGTCCAGGTGGCCATCACCGTCCTCGGCGTCGGTACGCTCTTCTACGCGCTGGCCACCGTCACCGAGTTCTTCGTCGCCGGGCACCTCGGCGACCTGCTGGGCGCCAGGCGCATGCAGAGGATGATCGACTCGCTCACCGACCACCACATCATCTGCGGCTTCGGCCGCGTCGGGCGCCAGGTGGCCAGCGACCTGAACGCCGCCCGGGCGCGCTACGTGGTGATCGACGCCGACGATCGCAACCGCCACCGCGCGGAGGCGCTCGGGATCAGCTTCATCGAGGGCGACGCCGCCGAGGACGAGGTGCTGATCAATGCCGGGATCGAGCGCGCGCGCTCGATCCTCGCCTGCGCCGACTCGGACGCCGACAACGTCTTCATCACGCTCACCGCCCGCGAGCTGCGAGCCGACATCCCGATCGTCGCCCGCGCCGCCAACGAGGACACCGAGAAGAAGCTCAAGCGGGCAGGCGCCGATCGCGTGATCTCCCCGTATAAGGCCAGCGGCACCGAGATGGCGCGCCTCGCCCTGCACCCGCAGCTGAGCGGCGTCGTCGACGTCGACGCCGAATACCGCCTCGAGGAGATCCGCCTCGACGAGGGCTGCGGGGCGGTCGGCCAGACCGTCGGCGACATCCGCGGTGGCTCGATGATCGTGGGCGTGCGACGCGGCGCCGCCTTCCAGCCCCAGCCGCCCGCCGAGACGCAGTTGAGCTCCGGCGATGTGATCCTCGCGATGGGAACCCCCACCGCGCTCGAGCGTCTGGAGGAACTCTCCGACGCCCGCTCCAGCCCGCGCTGAGAGACGCACCCGCACGGCAGCCAGAAGTTCCCGCCCGCGCGTGCCGCGCGCCGTGGACCCGTACACTCACGCCCATGCGCGCCCACCATGTCCACATCGAGCACGACTTCGCCAAGGCGCCCGAGCTGATCTTCGCCCACCTGGCCGAGCACGAGAACCTGGCCGAGGTGTTCGGAGCGAAGGTCACCCGCCTGCGCGACGGCGAGGGCGGCGAGCGCAACGGGGTCGGCTCCGTGCGCAAGCTCCAGATCGGGCCGCTGCCGCCGTTCGAGGAGACGGTCACCGAGTTCGTCGTGCCCGAGCGGATCGTCTATCGCATAACCAAGGGCAGCCCCCTGCGTGGCCACGTCGGCGAGATGACCTTCGCGCCCACAGCCGGCGGCGGCACCCGCTTCGTCTACGACATCCGCCTCGCCTCGCCGATCCCCGGGGTGGCAGCGATCGTGAAGGCATCCCTCACCCGCTCGATCAACGGGAGCCTCGCCAAAGTCGAGCGCGACGCCTAGCTCAGGCCCCCGTGGTGAGCACCATCCGGAAGCGCGCCTCGCCGCTCAGCATCCGTTCGTAGCCCTCCGTGGCCCGCTCGAGCGGGAAGGTCTCGATCATCGGGCGAACTCCCGACAGGGCGCTGAAGTCGAGCGTGTCCTCGGAGTCGCCCGAGTGCCCCGAGGCGTGGCCCACGATCGCTTTGCTGCCGCCGATCAGCATCACCGGCGGGATCTGCATCGGCTCCATCGAGGCGCCCACCACGAGCAGCTTGCCGCGCACGCCCAGCCCGCCGAGCACGGCCGTCATCGCCGGCGCGTTGGTGACGGTCGCGAGGACCACCCTGGCGCCGCCGAGCTTCTGCAGCTCGGCCGCGGGGTCCTGGGCGGTGCTGTCGATGTAGTGGCGCGCGCCCAGCCTGCGGGCGAGCTCCTCCTTCTCGGTCCCGCGCGCGATCGCCACCGTGTCGAAGCCGAGCTTGCTCGCGAACTGCACGCCCAGGTGCCCGAGGCCGCCCACTCCCAGCACAGCCACGAGGTCGCCCGCATGTGCCCCGCTGTGACGCAGGGCGTTGTAGGTGGTGATCCCCGCGCACAGCAGCGGCGCCGCCTCCTCGGCCGAGAGCTCATCCGGGATCGAGGCCATCGCTGAGGCCTTCACCACCACATAGTCGGCGTAGCCGCCGTCGAAGGTGATCCCGGGGATGCCCATGTTGGCGCAGTTGATGAGGTCGCCGCGGCGGCATTGGCGGCAGTAGCCGCAGTTGCCTCCGAACCAGCCCACGCCCACGCGCTGGCCGACCTCCCAGCCCTTGACATCCTCGCCCAGGGCAGCGATCTCGCCGGCGATCTCGTGCCCGGGGACGTGTGGCCAGGAGAGGCCCGGGAAGCCGCCCTCTTTGGCGAACATGTCGCTGTGGCAGATCCCGCACGCATGCACGCGCACGAGCGCCTCGCCGCGGGCCGGCTCGGGCACCTCGCGCTCGACCAGCTCGAACGGGCCGCCCTGCTCTTTGACCTGCACCGCTCGCATGCTCGCCATGTTGCTCGCTCCTCGAAGTTGGGTGATCACCGGACACGATCACCCTATCCACGCTCGACCGCCGGCCCGAGGGCATCCCCGGCGGGGCCTATCGTGTTAAGCTCGTGTCCCCGCTGCCCTTCTCCGCCGAGCTCGCCCACGAGGAGGCCGTGCTGCGCTTCCCCTACGACGAGGGCCTGCGCCAGCTGCTGCGCGCGATCCCCGGCAGGCGCTGGGATCCGGGCCAGCGCGCCTGGTGCATACCGCTCGAGCCGGACCAGGCCGAGGCGCTGGCCCAGCTTTTTGATGGGCTGCCCTTCGAGCCGGAGCTGAGCAGCGGGCTGGAGCGGGCGATCGGTCGTAGGAGAGCGCGACGCGCGCGCGACGAATGCCTCGTCGATCTCGCCCGGCCGGATGAGAACTGGTGGCTGAGCTTTGCCACCGACGGCCCGGCCACGGCCGTGGGCACCCTGCTCGAACACCCAGACGCGCGCGAGCTGCCGGCGATCGGCCGGGCGCTGGTTCCGCTCGACGACCATGCCGCCGGGCTGCTCGAGGATCTCGGCGAGGGTACCGGCAGGCTGCGTCTGAGCGAGACGGTTCGTCGGGCGCTCTCCGCCCGCGCGGTGCCCGCGGGGGCGGCAGGGGCGGACGGTGCGGCGGGGAGGGACGGCGCGGGGACTCGCGCGCGCGAGCATGCCTCCGAGGAGGCCCGCCCCCGCTACGAGGTCGAGTTCCGCCGTGATCGGCGCGGTGAGCACTGGATCCTGATCGCCGCCCCGCACGCCCAGCTCGCGCGCGTGCTCGCCGCGCAGGCGGGGCTGCGGGCGCTCGAGGGCCCCGAGCGCAGTGTGGGGCTCGGCGCGATCGAGCACGACGCCGAGCTGATCGTGGAGCTGCTCGCCCACCTCGAGGACGCCACGGTCGATCCGCGCGTGGCCGCCTGGCTGAAGCGCGCGACCACCTGGCGCGGCAACATCGACGTTCAGGGTCCCGGCGATGCGCCGGTGTTCCTGCTCCTCGGCGACGAGGCGCGGCTGCCGCGGGCGCTCCGGGACGTGGCCTCGACGGTGGACGGCGGAGCGACGGTGCCCCTGACACTCGAGACCTGGCGGCTGATCGAGGCCAGGCTGGACGGCTGGATGAGCCATGCGGCCAGGCGCTGCGTGGCTGCGATCCTCGACGGACGCCCTGCACCGCCGGCCGTGCTCGAGCTCTCGAGCGTCCACGAGGAGGCGAGCTTCGTGCTGGCGCCCGGCCATGACCTCTCGCTGCTGGAGCGCTTCTCGGCGCTGCGGGGGGTCCTGCAACCGCGCGCCGGCTCGCCGCGCGGGCGCGCGAGCGGCGGCGGCGAGCATGCCCGTCTCGGGGCCCTGCGCGCCGACCCCTTCTGCGTTCCCGAGCTCGACCGCTTCCTCTCCGCCGGTGCCGTCTGGGTCGACCCGCCGGCGCTCGAGCTGCTGCAGGAGATCCGCGAGCAGCACGCCGCGGCGGCCGGTCTGGTCGAGCTCTCGGCCGCCACCGACGCGTCCCTGCGGATCGAGGGACTGGGTGGTGAGCTCAAGCCGTTCCAGCGCGCCGGCGTGAGCTACCTGCTCGCCCAGCGCCGCGCCTTCCTGGCGGACGAGCAGGGTCTCGGCAAGACGATCGAGGCGCTCGCCACGATCGAGGCCGCGGGCGCCTATCCGGCGATCGTGGTCTGCCCGGCGAGCCTCAAGCTCAACTGGCTGCGCGAGCTGCGCCGCTGGCTTCCCGGGCGCAGCGCCCAGGCGCTCAGCGGCAACGGCGCCGGCAGCGGCAATGGCGCTTCGACCCCGATCGCGGCGGCGGACGTGACGATCGTCAACTACGACATCCTCGGGCCGCGGCTGGAGGAGCTGCTGGCGCTCGCGCCCGTGGCGCTCGTCCTGGATGAGTCCCACTACTGCAAGAACGCGGCCGCCAAGCGCACGCAGGCGGCTCAGCGGTTGTCCTCGGCGATGGATCGCGAGAGCATCGTGCTGGCGCTGACGGGCACGCCCGTCGTCAACCGCCCGGCCGAGCTCATCTCTCAGCTGCGCATCCTCGGGCGCCTGCAGGACTTCGGCTCCGGGGCCAAGTTCGGCGAGCGCTTCCGCGGGGCCGATGCCCACCTGCGCCTGCATTGGCACCTGCGCGCCCGCTGCTTCGTGCGCCGGCTGAAGGCGGACGTGCTCACGCAGCTCCCGGCCAAGACCCGCGCGGTCGTGCCGGTGGAGCTCGACAACGAGTCCGAGTATCGCCTGGCCGAGCGCGACCTGGTGGCGTGGCTTCGCAGCCAGCCGCTCGACCTGCGCGAGCTCGACGCCAAGGTGGCCGCGGCGCTGCGAGCAGAACGCCTCGTGCGCCTGAACGCGCTGAAGGTCCTGGCGGCGCGGGGCAAGCTCCACGCCGCGCTCACCTGGATCCATGACTTCTGCTCATCGGGCGAGCGACTCGTGGTCTTCGCTCACCACCGCGAGATCCAGCGGGCCGTGCTCGAGCACTTCCCCGCGGCGCTGCACATCCTCGGCGCCGACTCGCACGCGGCTCGCGACGCCGCGCTGCAGGCCTTCCAGGCGCCTGACTCTCCCGCCAACCAGCTGATCGTCTGCTCGATCGAGGCGGCCGGCCACGGCCTCACCCTCACCCGCGCCTCCAACGTGGCCTTCCTCGAGCTCGACTGGACGCCGGCCAAGCACGACCAGGCCGAGGACCGCTGCCACCGGATCGGCCAGCAGGACGCCGTCAACGCCTACTACCTGCTGGCGGCGGGGACCGTCGATGAGACGATCACGACGCTGCTCGAGCGCAAGCGGGCGGTCATCGGCGCGGTCACGGACGGGCGTGAGGAGGACGAGGAGGGAGTCCTCGACGCGCTCGTGCGCGAGCTGCGCGGCACCCCCTACCGTCACCTGAGGGCGGTCGCGTGATCAGGGCTTCAGTTCCAGCTCGTTCATGATCTTGCCCCACGATTCGACAGCGCGAGCTTCGCCGTCTGTCAGTTCAACTTCAAGTGCGTACGAGCGTGCAGCCACGCTCTTCTCTTCAGGCGTCTCGTAGGCCCTCAGCGAGCCGGGGAGCTCGCCGAGTGCCACCCACGCGGGCATGAAGACGGCGTCGAAGCGGAGGGTGCTCGCTGGCAGCGCCTTGAAGCCGCTCGCCGCCCAGGCCCTCAGGTCCGCGCACAGAGTCGGCGGAGCCAGGCCGGCGAGCACATTCACCTTATGCGCGTAGGCCCTGACCGCTGCGGTCAGGCGGGAGCTGCTCCACCGCAGTTGCGAGACGCTCGCCACGAAGCGTCTGAGCCCCGGGACGTCGAGGTGGTAGGCGGCGATGACCATCGCGCCGATCACCTCGTTGCTCAGTTCTGTTGACTGAGGGTCCTGGGGCGAGGCGGCCGCCGCGCGTGGGCATTCGCGTGTGACGCGCGCGAGCACGGCAAGCGGCGCTGCTTCACCATGCCTGAGGTAGGAGCGCGCTATGCGCACGAGCGCGTAGTTCGCGGCGATGTACTGCTTGGTGGCGCTCGCGTCGCTTGCCCGTGCAGCGCCCGCGGCCGGGCCGGCGCAGAGGCCAGCGGCCATGCTCGCCACCATTGCCACAGTTGGAATCCCCGGGCGCATATGGTCAGAGCGTACGTCATGAATGCCGAGCCCACGTCACTAAGAACTCGGTAAGGATGCCCCTGATCCGCGCGCTGACGGCAGGGCCGAGCGGGTTCACCGATATTGTCTGGCACGCCTCGCCCCGGTCCTCAGCCACATGCGAAACCGATACATCGTCCTACTGGTCGTGGTGCTCGCATGGGCCGTGGCCGCGATCGTGCTCGGCTCTCCCAGCCTCGGTGTCTTCGGCTCGGGGACGACGCGACAGGCGAGCCGGATCTCGCCCGCCTGCCTGCCGGCGACGCTCGCGCACAGCGCGAGCCTGCCCGGCACCGCCATCGATGTCTCTCCCGCGCCGGAAACCGACACGGCCAACCCGGACACCCAGATCAGCTTCCTCGGCGCGAGCTCCACGAACGTGCGGGAGGTCTCGGTCCTCGGCTCCAGATCGGGCGAGCACCACGGTCACGTGCATGGGTACTTCCAGGGCGATGGCGCGAGCTTCGTGCCCGAGGAGCCGTTCGATCCCGGCGAGGAGGTCTTCGTGCGGGCTGTGATCGGCTCGAAGCGAGTCGCCTTCCAGTTTCGAGTCGATACGCCAGTTCCGACGGCGAGGACGCCGGAGTTCCCCAACGCACAGGCGGCGCCCGCCGACTACCAGAGCTTCTACACCCTGCCCGGCGTCCAGGCCCCGGTGATGACGGTGACCGTGCCCGATCGCGATCCCGCCGCCGGTGACATCCTCACGACCAACGGGCCAGGCCCCGGTCAGTACGGACCGCTGATCTACACACCGCAGGGCCGACTCGTCTGGTTCGAGGAGCTGGGAGGGGGCGAAACAGCGGAGAACCTGTCCGAGCAGACATATGAAGGCCAGCGCGACCTCACATGGTGGAAGGGGCGCGTGCTCTCGCTCGGCTTCGGGCAGGGCGAAGACATCGTCATGAGCTCCAACTACGAGACCGTCGCGAGGGTCACCGGCGGCAACGGCCTCAAAGCGGACCTGCACGACTTCCAGATCGCTCCGCACGACATCGCCTACATCACCGCGTTCAACCCGATCCGTTGCGATCTCAGACCGATCAAAGGCAAGTCTGGCGGGGCGATCGTCGACACCGCGATCCAGCAGATCGACATGAGGACCGGCCTCGTGCGCTGGGAATGGCACAGCCTGGATCACATCGGCGCCTCTGAGTCCGAAGTCGAAGCGCCGAGCGATGCCACGCCGTGGGACTACTTCCACCTCAACTCGATCGATCCAGAGCCGGATGGCAACATCCTGATCTCGGCGCGCAGCACGTGGGCCGGCTATCAGCTGGAGGGTGGCACGGGCAAGGTCCTCTGGCGCCTGGGCGGCAATGAGAGCTCCTTCAAGATGGGGCCGGGCACGAGCATGGCGTGGCAGCACGACGGCCGTGTCCTTGCGAATGGCGAGCTCACCTTCTTCGACGATGGCTCGAACCCGCCGATCCACAGCCAGTCGCGTGCCGTGCGCATCAAGCTCGACCTCAGGACCCGTGAAGCGCAGCTCGTGTCGGTCTACACGCACGCCGACCCGCCACTGCTCGCGGCAAGCCAGGGCAACATGCAGACGCTGGCGGACGGGAACACGCTCGTGGGCTACGGCGGGGTGCCGGCGATCAGCGAGTACGCCAAGGGCGGCGCGCTGCTCTTCGACGCCCACCAGCCGTTCGACATGTCCTTCTACCGTGCCTTCCGCTTCCCCTGGAGCGGGCGCCCGCTGAGCCCGCCGGCGGTCCTCGCCAGCCTCAACAACACAGCCGAAGAGACGATCGTGCACGCCAGCTGGAACGGCGCCACCGGTCTCGCGTCCTGGCGCGTGCTTGCGAGCGAGCACCTCGGATCGCCGCTGCAGGCTCAGGCCGAGATCCCGGCCACCGGCTTCGAGAGCTCGACAACGCTGCCCGTGAAGCACGCGTATGTGGCGGTGCAGGCGCTCGACTCGGCCGGCCACGTCCTCGGCACGTCAAGGACGGTCAGGGTTATCGGCTACGCCGCCTCGCTCCAGTGAACCGGCCGCTCAGTAGGCCGGTTTGGACTTGTGCTTGTGCGTCGTCGTCGTGGGCGTCGTCGTGGTGGTGGGCGTCGTGGTCGCGGGGGTGCTACTCGTCGCCGGCGTGGAGGAAGAGCTCGCTCCTTTACCGCCGCACGCTGCCACCGCGGCAGTGGCTGCCAGCGCGGCCGCCGCGGTTAGCATGGCGGTCAGTGGCGTTCTTCTCATGGGCCGGGATCCAATCGTCGCTAGAGGGCACGAGGGCTCGAGGGCTCACCGTACCAACCGTTTGCGGTGCCGGTCGAGCCTTGACGGTCGGTGGCAGTTGGGCAGCCCGTCATGAGCGCTGAGGCGACGGCGCCCCAGGGTTTGAGCGAGACACCTCCCGAGGAGCGCAAGGGCTCAGGTTCGGCGTGGCTGCTGGCCGTGTGCTGCGTGGCCCAGTTCATGGTCATCCTCGACCTGAGCATCGTCAACGTCGCGCTGCCCTCGATCCAGTCGAGCCTCGGCTTCTCGGCGCCCGAACTGCAATGGGTCGTCGACGCGTATGTGATCACGTTCGCGGGCTTCCTGATGTTCGGCGGTCGCGCGGCCGATCACTTCGGGCAGCGCCGGACGCTCGTCATCGCCCTGGTCCTGTTCGCGCTCGCCTCGCTGGCCGGGGGCGCCGCGCCCGACCAGGTCGTGCTCGTCGGCGCTCGCGCGGTGCAGGGCCTCGCCGGCGCCCTGATGGCCGCGACCTCGCTGGCGATCATCACCGGGTCGTTTCCGCCGGGGCCGAAGCTCCACCGTGCGATCGCCATCTGGGCGGCGATGAACGGGCTCGGTGGCGCAGCCGGCGTGCTGCTCGGCGGGATCATCACCGAAGTGCTCAGCTGGCGCTGGGTGCTCTTGATCAACCCGCCGATCGCGATCGGGGCAGCGCTGGTGGCCTATGCGGTCGTGAGCGAACGCCGCAGGGCGCAGGCGGGCGCGAGCTTCGACCTCGCCGGCGCGCTTACGTTGACGATCGGTCAGATGGTGCTCGTGTACGGGGTCGTGGAAGCGGGCCTCAAGGGCTGGGGCACGTTCGCCGCGCTCGGCCCGATCGCGCTTGGCCTGATCCTGCTCGGGACATTCGGCGCGATCGAGACGCGCGTGGCGTCTGCGCCGCTGATCCCCTTCAAGGAGCTGACCAAGCCGCTGAGGACCGCCAACACGATCGTCCTGCTGTTCAGCGCGGCGCTCTTCCCGATGTGGTTCGTGGGCTCTCTGTATCTGCAGCAGGTGCTGGGCCTCTCGCCGCTTCACACCGGTCTCATATTCCTGCCGATGACCTTGACGATCATGCTGATCGCCTCGCGGGCAGGCAAGCTCGTCAGCGAGTACGGCGTGCGACCGGTGCTCGGCGGCGGGCTGATCATGCTCACCGGCGGACTGCTGCTGTTCACGAGGATCGGGGCGAGCGGCAGCCCGATCGTCTACGTGGTCATCCCCGGCGTGCTCACGGCGGCGGGGATCGCGATGTCGATCGTTCCCTCGACGATCGCCGCCACCCAGGGCGCCAAGGAGGGGCAGGCCGGGCTCGCATCGGGCCTCGTCAACACCTCGCGTCAGGTCGGCGGCGGCCTCGGGCTTGCGCTGCTGATCACGTTCGCGACCCAGCGCACCACCCATCTGATCGGCTCAGGCCAGCAGGTCGCGCCGGCGCTGACCGCGGGCTTTCGGCTCGCGTACCTGATCGGCGCCGGGTTGGCCGCGGCGGCGGCGCTGATCACGTTCACCTCGCTCCCGCGGCCCGACGCCACGCTTGTGGCCGCCGCTCGGCGCTTCGCGCTCGCGATCGGCGTGGTTCTCCTGGTCTTCGTCGCGCTCACCGCCGCGTTCGCGGGCTCTCACGGCGCTCCGATCGGCAGGTACACCACCGACGACGCCTACAGCTACGTCACGGCGCCCACGCTTCACCCGCCGATGATCCGCAGCACCCAGCGGGCGTCCTCGGGGCAGCTGGCGCCGGGGTACATATTCACCACCAACTTCTACAACCTCAACGAACCGCCGATCGTCGGCCAGAGCGGCCCGCTGATCCTCGATAACAACCTGCAGCCGGTCTGGTTCCAGCCCGCGCCCGAACGGGTTGCCGCCGCCAACCTCAGCCTGCAGACCTACCAGGGCAAGCCGGCGTTGGCCTGGTGGCAGGGTCGTGTCACGAACACCGGCGCGACGGAAACCGGCGAAGACGTGGTCGTCGACCAGCACTACCAGACGGTCGCGAGGCTGAAGGCCACGGACGGCTGGGTCCTCACCCTCCACGAGTTCCTGATCAGCGGAGAAGACGCCTGGGTGACCGCCAACAGGAACATCCCGATGGACCTCTCCAAGTACGGCGGCGCCTACAACGGCGCGCTGGTCGACTCGGCGGTCCAGGAGTACAGCCTCAAGACGGGCAAGCTCCTGCGCAACTGGGACGCGCTCGAGCACATTCCCCTGAGCGAGGCCCAGGCCTCGCTGCCGACCAACGGGTTTCCCTGGGACGCCTACCACGTCAACGCGATCGACCTGACCGGCAACGGAACGTTCCTCGTCTCGATGCGCAACACCTGGGGCGCCTACCTCATCGACATCGCCACCGGCAGGATAGAGTGGACGCTCGGCGGCAAGCGCTCGAGCTTCAAGTTCGGCCCGGGGGCCGCCTTCCAGTGGCAGCACGACGCGAGGCTCGAAGGCGACTCGACGGTGACGATGTTCGACGACCACTGCTGCCAGCTGACCGGTGGAGGGACCTCCGTCCCGGCTACGGGGCCATCTCGTGGGCTCGTGCTCAAGTTGGACCAGGGCGCTCACACGGCGACGCTCGTGTCCCAGTACAAGGGCGAGGACGAGCTCGAATCGGAATACATGGGGGACACGCAGCCGCTGGCGAACGGCAACGTGTTCGTCGGCTGGGGATCCGAACCGTACCTCTCGGAGTACAGCCGCTCCGGCAAGCTGCTCCTTCAGGGAGAACTCCCCGGGCCCGACCTCACCTACCGGGCGACGCTCGAGCAGTGGGTCGGCCTGCCGCTCTCCACTCCCGTGGGCGCCGCCCGCCAGACGGGCGCCAAGACCACCGTGTACGCGAGCTGGAACGGCGCCACCCGGGTCGTCTCGTGGAGGGTCCTGGCCGGAGGGGCCGCCGGCCGGCTGACCGCAGTGGCGACCCAGGCCAAGTCCGGTTTCGAGACGGCGATACCGGTGCCGCAGAGCTACAAGAGCTTCGAGGTCCAGGCGCTCGGGGCGGGCGGTCGCGTGATCGGAGCCTCCCAGCCGTTCCCGCGGGCGGCCCGATGATGATCCGTCCCTCCACCGTGCTCCTCGCGACGCGGGCGAAGGGCTCGCGGACGGTCGTCTGCGCGACCGGCGCAGGCCACCCGGCCGGGACTGTAGGTTGCTCGCCGTGATCATGAAGCTGAAGGTCATCTTCTCCTGCCTGGCCGTCCCGCTCGGCGCCGCCGCGCTCGCAGCCTGCGCCGGCGGCACGTCCTCCGCCAGCCAGGCCGTGGTGACGGGGGAACGCACGGCGAGCATCGCGGTCGCCAACCCGGTTGCGGTCTCGCCGCAGCCCGGGACGCCGGACGCCTCGCCGGGCACGCAGATCAGCTTCCTGGGCACGGCGGCCACGCAGGTGTCGAATGTCCACGTGGTCGGCTCGCACAGCGGCAGTCACGCTGGCGCCCTGCGCGCCTACTCGACGGGCACCGGCGAGAGCTTCCTGCCGTCTCACCCGTTTGCGGCGGGCGAGCGCGTGAGCGTCAGCGCGACGGTCACCTCGGCCGGCTCCACGACGCAGGCGCGCACGTCCTTCACGATCGCCCGCCAGGCACCGATCAGCCAGAAGCAGTTCCCGATCAACCCGGGCGACCCGCAGGCCGTCCAGCACTACAGCTCCGCGCCCTCGCTCACGCCCTCGACCGTGCACATCACGACACCCGCCAAGACAGGCGCGGCGCCGGGCGATCTCTTTCTCGCCCCCTACCAGGGCGAGGGCATCGCGGGGCCGATGATCACCGAACAGAACGGCGGTCTGGTGTGGTTTCACCCGCTGCCGGCCGGTGAGGCCGCAACCAACTTCGAGGTCCAGCAATACGAAGGCAGGCCCGTGCTGAGCTGGTGGCAGGGACGCATCCTCGAAGTCGGCTTCGGACAGGGCGAAGATGAGATCTACAACACCTCCTACCAGCCCGTTGCAAGGGTCCGGGCGGGAAACGGCTACCACGCCGACCTGCACGAGATCCGCCTGTCCTCCAACGGCACCGCGTGGATCGACATGTTCGACCCGATCGAGATGAACCTGTCTTCGGTCCACGGCTCGGCGGCGGGAGTGCTCACCGACTCTGTCGTGCAGGAGATCGACATCAAGACCGGTCTGGTCATGTGGGAGTGGCACGCCCTGGGCCACGTCCCGGTCAGCGAATCGCTCAAACCGATCTCGCATTCGAGCTCGCCGTGGGACTACATCCACGTCAACTCCGTCGACCCGGGCCCGGCGGGCGATGTTCTGCTCTCCGCGCGCAGCACCTGGGCGCTGTATGACGTGGACATCCACAGCGGCGCCATCCGCTGGCGTCTCGGTGGCCCGCGCAGCAGCTTCAGGCAGGGGCCGGGAACACGGTTCTACTGGCAGCACGACGCCGAGTTCCAGCCCGACGGGCTGATCTCGGTGTTCGACAACGGCTCGGACCCGCCCAAGGAGAAGCAGTCGCGCGGGCTGCTGTTGAGGGCGGACACGGCGAGCCACACCGTGAGCCTGGTCAAGCAGTTCGTGAACCCCTCAAGGACGCTGCTGGCCACCAGCCAGGGCAACACCCTCAGCCTCCCCGGGGGCGACTGGCTGATGGGCTATGGCGGCCTGCCCAACTTCACCGAGTACGACACCGCGGGCCACGTCCTGCTCGACGGCACGCTCGGCAAGAACGTGCAGGACTTCAGGACCTACCTGTCCCCCTGGAGCGGGCAGCCGAGGACCGCGCCGGCGGTCATCGCCAAGTCGGCCGCGGGTGCGCTGGCGGTGGCGGTGAGCTGGAACGGGGCGACGAGCGTGTCCTCCTGGCGGGTGCTCGCGGGCCCCTCCGCCGGTGCGCTCGCAGCGGTCGCCACGGCCGCCAAGAGCGGCTTTCAGAGCAACATCGCGGCACCCTCCCCCGGGCCATACGTGGCCGTTCAGGCGCTTGACGCCTCGGGTGCTGTGATCGCGGTCTCGCCGACGGTCAAGGCCTGAGGCCGGCCCCCTGCCATGCGTGTCCTGCTCGCCGGTGGAGTGTCGCTCGCCGTGCTGGGTGGTCTCCTCGGCGGCGTCTCGGATCCTGCCCGGGCCCGGGCGGCGGCGGCCTCGGCGCCGGTCGGCTGCGTTCCCTCGCACCTGAACGTCTCGGCGGCGCTGGCCGGCTCGCGCGTGACGGTCTCGCCCGGGCCTGAAACGAGGGACGCCTCGGCGGCCACGCAGATCAGCATGCTGGGCGTGCCCGCGGGCGAGCTGACGGGCGTGACGGTCAGCGGCTCGCGCACGGGCGCACACGCCGGTCGGCTGCTCGCCTACTCGCAGGGCGACGGGGCGAGCTTCGTGCCGAGCAGCCCCTTCGCGGCGGGCGAGCGGGTGAGCGTTCGCGCGCAGCTGCAGACGGGAGGACAGGCGGTCCCGTTCGCCTGGAGCTTCATCGTGGCCACGCCGGACAGGGCCGGGGAAGCGGGCGGCAACTCCACGCCGCGCTCGGACCCGAGCGACTACCAGAGCTTCCACTCACGCCCCGACCTCAGGCCGCCGCTCGTGACCGTGACGGTGCGCTCGCCGGCGGCCAGCGCCGGGGACATCTTCCTCGCGCCCTACTCCGGACCGGGTCAGTACGGGCCGATGATCCTCGACGAAAGCGGGCAGCTCGTGTGGTTCGAGCCGCTCTCGCCAAGCGGCACTCGTGCGGCGGACTTCCGCGTGCAGCAATACGAAGGCCAGCCGGTGCTGACGTGGTGGCAGGACCCGCTCATCGCCGGCGGGAGCAGCAAGGCGGGCGAGGTGATCGCGAACAGCTCCTACCAGGACATCGCGATCGCCCGCGCCGGCAACGGCTACCAGCCCGACCTGCACGAATTCCAGATCACCCCGCAGGGAACCGCCCTGATCACGGTCTACTCGGGGATCGATTGCGACCTCTCATCGGTGGGCGGCTCGCCCAGGGCGGCGGTGGCGGACACGCTGCTGCAGGAGATCGACCTGAAGACGGGACTGGTGATGTACGAGTGGCACGCGCTCGATCACGTGGCCCTCGACGAAGCCTATGTGTCGGCGGCTCGCTCCAGCCAGATCACGCCGTTCGACTACTTCCACATCAACTCGATCGACGTGCAGCAGGACGGAACCCTGCTGGTCGACTCGCGCAACACCTGGGCGGCCTACGACGTGGATCCGCACACGGGGATCGTGGGCTGGCGCCTGGGGGGCAGGCACTCGAGCTTCGCCATGGGTCCCGGCACTCGCACGGCCTTCCAGCACGACGCGCGCCAGCAGCCCGATGGCACGATCACCCTCTTCGACAACGGCGCCACCCCGCGCAAGCACCCGCAGTCGCGGGCGATCCAGTTGCGCCTGGACATGGGGCGCATGACCGCCACGCTCGTGCGCTCCGAGCAGCACGCGCCGGCGCTGGTGGCGGGCAGCCAGGGCAACGTGCAGGCGCTTGCCCAGGGCGATTGGATGGTCGGCTGGGGAGAGGAGCCCTACCTCTCGGAATCCTCGGCGAGTGGCCAGCTGCTCTTCGATGCGCATCTCCCGGCCGCCTATGAGTCCTACCGCGCCTATCGACTGCCGTGGAGCGGGCGCCCGACCGGGCCGCCTGCGCTGGCGGTCGTGCCGGCGGCGGGCACGCACGGGGCGAGGATCTATGCCAGCTGGAACGGCGCCACCGGCGTCGCCTCCTGGCGGGTGCTGGCCGGCTCCTCGCCCACGAGCGTAAAGCCGCTGAGCGCCACCCCCAGGACCGGCTTCGAGACCGCGATCGCCCTGCCCGCAGGTTCGAGCGCGCCCTACGTGGCGGTGCAGGCGCTGGACGCCACGGGCGCCGTCATGGGCGTTTCCCCCGCCGCCCGCGCCTAGCCCGGCGACCTCGCTGGGGGGCCAGGGAGTCTTCGGTTTCGGGAGTGGTAGTGGTCGGGGGGCCGCCCCGTTCCTCGCGGAGCCGGCGCCGTAGGGTGGCGCTCTCGGCCGCGGTGCGCGCCGTCGAGAAGTAGTCGGCGAAGCCGCGCGCGTGCGCTTCGGTCAGGCGCGGCGGCAACGGCCCGCGCAGCTCGGAGTGGAAGGCGTGATCGAGCTGTTCGCGCAGCGAGGACTCGAGCGGGCTTTCGCCGGCGCTGTTGTGGAGCTCCATCCGCCCCGTCTGCGTGCTGTAGTCGTAGAGCTCGCTTTCCTCGCCCCGCGATTCGGGGGTTATCCCTTCCGTGGGCCAGTTGGAGTACGTCGCATACTTGGCTTCGGGGGTGCGCATCGCCACGACGTGCAGGGGTGCCTGGTAGGTCTCGGTCGCGAACTCGGTCACGATCTCGTCGGTTGCGTGCAGAACGTAGGGGCGCCCGGGCGCTTGGGGGTCGGTGAGGATGCGGGCCAGGTCGAGCCGAGGGGCGAGGTGGGAGTAGTGGCCCTCGCTGCGCCATGCCGAGGAGCCGGTGGCGATGGTCAGCAGCATCGGGGCGATATCGACACTCGAGCTGAGCTGCGTGCGCGGTCGTGCGGTGGCGCTCGTGAGCGCTCCCCGTTTGTCCTTGACGATCAGTGGGACGCGTATCGCCTCCTCATAGCCGCTTGCGCCCTTGCCACGCAGGCCGTGCGAGGCGCCGTACTCGCCGTGGTCTGAGGTGAACACCACCACCGTGTTGGCGGCGACCTTGGGATTGCTGGCGAGCGTGCGCAGGACGTGGCCGACGTGCCTGTCCACCTCGCGCTGGAGCTTGAGATAGAGATCGAGGAAGGAGAGCCACTGAGGTTCGGATTCGGGACCGCTGAACGGCACAGGCCCGAAGGATGCGGCGGCGGTTTCCTGCAGCGAGCGCTGCAGGCGCGGCTTGTGGCGCTCGTCGAGCAGTTCGGGCGTCTCGTAGTTGGGCGGCAGGCTTCTCACGGTCGGACGGGCCGAGGCCTCGGCTGGGACGCGCTCGCTCCAGCGATACCACCAGGCGATGTCGTGCGGGTTGACGAAGGACACCGTGGTGCACCACGGCTCGGCGCCGCCCTCCTGCTTGAACCAGTCCGCGAACGCGCCGGCGATCTTGGGGTCGGTGTGCCAGCCCTGGCCGGGCCCACCGTCGGGCGAGGGGTAGACGCCGCCCGCGAAGCCGTAGCGCTCGAGCGCCCGTTCCCCGGAGAGGGCGTTCCAGTGGTTGTCCCGGTGGGTCAGGTGCCACTTGCCGAACCAGCGGGTGTGGTAGCCGTGCTCGCGCAGCAGCGTGCCCCACGTGGGGAAGCCGGGGTCCAGCGTGCTGCCGCCGGTGATCATGCAGCCGGTCTGGTGGGTGTAGAGGCCCGTCAGCAGCGTGGCGCGCGCGGGCGTGCAGTCGTTGGAGGCCGTGTAGTGCCGGGCGAAGGAGACCGCGCCGCGGCGCAGGCGCGCGATGTTGGGTGGCAGCGCGAGCCCGAGCGGAGTGGGTGAGAACCACTGCGGGAATCGCAGCTGGTCGACGACGATCACCAGGATGTTCGGCTTGTCGCTGCTGAGCGCCGGAGCGGCCGGCACGGGCGGCGGCGCGGCTCGAGGCGTGGGGACCGATTTGGAGCTCGACTCGCTCGTGGTGTCGGCCACCGCCTTGATCCCGAGGCCGACGCCGGCGATGGCGCCACCGGCGATCAGTCCCGTCTTCAGGAACGTGCGCCGGTCGACTCTCTTATGCTCTTTCGGATCGATGGTCTCCATGCGCGCTCTCATCCTAGGGCCGGGGGTTGCCTTGGCCTTGGGGCCTGCCGCTGCCGCGGCACCTGCGGCGCTCGTCGGCCCGACGTGCACGCCGGCGACATTGAACAGCTCGGCGATAAAGGCCGGATCAGTGACGGTGTCGCCGGTGTCCGGCAGCCGCGACGCCTCGCCGGCCACCCAGATCAGCTTCCTCGGCGTCCCAGCTGCTGACATTAGCGTGATCAGCGTGACGGGCTCGCGCAGCGGGGTGCACGCCGGACGGCTGCTCTCCTACTCCCAGGGCGACGGGGCGAGCTTCGTGCCGGCGAGGCCGTTCTCAGAAGGCGAGCGCGTGACGGTGCGCGCCCGCCTGCGCAGCGGGGGCTCGTCCCAACCGATCCTCGACCAGTTCGGGATCGCAGATGAGGACCCTCTCACCACCACGCCCGAGGCGATCCACCCGGGCAGCGCCGCCGAAGTCCAGAGCTTTCACTCGCGCCCGGACCTGCAGCCACCGGTGGTATCTGTGACGGCCTCCTCACCGGCCGTGGCGCCGGGCGATGAGTTCGTGGCGCCGTACTCGGGCCCGGGCGAGGCCGGCCCGATGATCCTCGACCAGGGTGGAGGGCTCGTGTGGTTCAAGGCGCTGCCCCGCTACACCTCGGCGACCAGCTTCCGCGTGCAGGAATACGCCGGCAAGCCCGTGCTCACGTGGTGGCAGGGCGGCATCTCGGTGCACGGCTTCGGCCGCGGCGAGGACGTGATCGCAGACAGCAGCTATACGGACATCGCCCACGTCAGGGCGGGCAACGGCGATCAGGCGGACCTGCACGAGCTCCAGCTCACGCCGAGCGGGACCGCGCTGATAACCGCCTATCACCCGATCCTCTGCAACCTCTCCTCGGTCGGCGGCCCGGCCTACTCGGGCCTGACCGACGGCGTGCTGCAGGAGATCGACGTGAAGACGGGACTGGTGATGTACGAATGGACGAGCCTCGACCACGTGGGCCTGGAGGAGTCCTACGCGCCCGTCAACATCTCCTCGACCGGCACGCCGTTCGACTACTTCCACATCAACTCGATCAACCTCGACCCCGACGGCAGCCTGCTGATCTCGGCTCGCAACACGTGGGCCATCTACGACGTGGACGCTCGCAGCGGGCAGATCGTGTGGCGTCTCGGGGGCAAGAAGAGCAGCTTCACGGCCGGCCCGGGCACCCGCACGGCCTATCAGCACGATCCGCGCGTGCTCCCAGGCGGGCTGATCAGCCTCTTCGACAACGGGGCCTCGCCGACCGTCCACCCGCAGTCGCGGGGGATCGTCTTGAGTCTCAACGCGCAGGCCGGGACAGCCACGTTGGTGAGCCAGCTCACCCACACCCCGGCGCTCGTGGCCGACAGCCAGGGCAATGTCCAGGCGCTTGCCAACGGCGACTGGTTCCTCGGATGGGGTCAGGAACCGGACTTCTCGGAGTACAGCCCCGCCGGCGCGCTCCTGTTCGACGCGCACTTCCCCGTGCACGTGCAGTCCTATCGGAGCTTCCGCTTCGCCTGGACGGGGAGCCCCGCACATCCGCCGGCGTTCGCCTTCGCCCCGGGCGCTCCGGGCGCCGCCGGCGCCCCAGGCGCCGGGACGGTGTATGCGAGCTGGAACGGTGCCACGCAGGTGGCCTCGTGGAAGGTTCTTGCGGGACCTGCTCCGGGAGCCCTCGAGGCGGTCGCCGAAGCACCGCGTTCGGGCTTCGAGACCTCGATCCAGCTACCGGCGGGCGTCCGTGGTCCCATCGTCGAGGTCGAGGCGCTCGATGCAGGCGGGAGGCTGCTGGGAGCCTCGCCGGCCGCCTCCGAGGCGACGCTGAAATAGAGACGGAAGGGGGGGGATTCGAACCCCCGAGACGGGGTTCGCCCGTCTGGCGGTTTTCAAGACCGTTAAAATTTGGCTCTGTAGAGCGGAAAATCGACTGCTCGCGCCACAACTCGCGCCAGTCCTTGCCAAAACCTACTTGAGGGTTGGGGTCGGAAGCGCTTCTGCTTCGCCCAACCCCAAGCGATCGCATCGCGATCCGGCATCCGTGCGCCTGCTGGTCGTCCGTTTCGACAGTCTCGATCCCGGCGACAGACGCGCGTGCTCTTGTGCGTTTGCGGTCCTGTCCTGCGCCTTCTCGCCGAGTGAGTCCACGCCGGCCAAGACATACGACGCGCTCGTCAACCAGCCGCTCCCACGCTTGCCACGGGTTTCCCAGGCCACCTCTTCAGTAGCGGCTACGGATGACCGTGCCGCGATTCGGGCGTAGGTTCGTAGACATGGATCTAATCGTCATGTTGCTCGTCATTCTCATCGTCTTGGCGTTGGTGGGAAGCTTGGCCGTGAGTCCGCTGCTGTGGGTGCTCGTCATCATTCTCGTGGTCTTCGCGGTTGGAGGTCGAGGCCGCTACTACGGACGGCGAGGGTGATGGTTCGCTCTGGAGCCATCGTGGATCGCAGCGATGGTCTCCGCAACGTCCACCGGCATTCACGTTGACCATCTACACCTCTGGCTCGGGTCATCGTCGCTTGGGCGACGCGTCTCGGCCACAACCCAGTACACCCTAGGAGGCCCACAATGGGCGAGAAGACCGACAAGATCAGCGGCCGCGCAAAGCAGGCCGTCGGCGCCGTCACCGGCGACGAGGACACCAAGCGCAAAGGAGAGCGCCAAGAGGACAAGGGCAAGCTCAAGGGTAAGCTCGACTCGACCGTCGACAAAGCGCAGGACGCGCTTGAGGACCTGAAGGACAAGGCCGACCGGAGATGACCGACCGTGCGCGCTCGCGGAGATGACGCTGCCCGCGGCGGGCCGGGCCGCGGCGGTCGCTCACCCCGCCTTGCGCCGGTCGCGCTGCGGCCAGGCAACTCCGCGACCTCAGGGTGGTGAGAGGATGAGATCCGGAAATCGTCAGTCTCCTCTACTTGGTCGTCGGGGCGGTGCTCGCCTCCTCACACCACTACTTCGAACACGCCAGCACTCTCAAGCCCATCCTGTCAGCGCTGCTGGCCGTCGTCCTCTGGCCGCCGCTCCGAAGCGGCGGGGCTTTTGGAGTGGTCCCGCTTTCGCGGACAGTGTGATCAATTGGCCCGAGTCGACCCGAGACAGCCGCATTGCTCTCGTTAAGCAGTCGTCTCGCTGCCCTCCGCCGACGCGCTCGGGCGTCGTCCAAGGCGAGGGAGCCCTTGGGCCCGAGAGCAAGCGGTTGCCGTATAGTCGCGGCACCTAGCGTCGTTTGTATCGTTCGACGGGTAGGTGAGGATCTGGCCAGCTCCGTGGAGGTTCCGGCATGTCTGATGAGGTTGTTCCCCCCGGCGAGGCTCCCGGTCTGGGACTCCTCGGTCCACGGACCGGACATCTGCCCGCGCTCGAGTTCGGCTCCACGGCCCAGTTTGATGACCCGCGCCTTGAGTGGCGACGGCTCTTCTCGGAGCTGCTCGGCACCTTCATGCTGGTGCTCGTCGCCGCCGGCGGCGGCATCCTCCACGGACAGGGCCAGATCAGCCTCGCGGCTGCTGTGGCGGCGCCCGGGCTCATGGTCATGGCGATCATCCTCTTCATGGGCGCAGTCTCCGGCGCCCACTTGAACCCCGCCGTTTCGCTCGCGTTCGCGCTGCGCGGAGACTTCCCGTGGAAGCGCGTCCCCGGGTACATCATCATCCAGCTGATCGGCGCCGCCCTGGCATGCCTGTTTCTCTTGGCCGTATTCGGCAGCATCCAACATCTCGGCGCCACGCTGCCCGGCCCGGGTTAGGCGGACTGGCAGGCACTGCTCATGGAGATCGTCCTCACCGCGACGCTGGTGAGCGTCATCTTGGGAACCGCCTCGGCCGCCCAGAACGTCGGCGCAATCGCTGCCCTGGGCGTCGGCGGATACATAGCGCTCGCCGGCCTCTGGTCTGCGCCCGTGAGCGGCACCTCGATGAATCCGGCCCGCTCCTTCGGTCCGGCCCTCGTGAGCGGCGACTTCTCAAGCTACTGGGTCTACGTCGCGGGTCCCATCGCCGGGGCGCTCATCGCGGTCGGCTGCGCGTTCATCCTGCGGGGGCGGGGCGGAAGTTCCATCTCCATTGCCGCCGGGTCCGGCGCGTTGGATCCTGGCGCGCATAGCGCGAAGCAGCAGTTCTCACGTGTGATCGACAGCGGCGAGGTGGCCCCTCCCGGCATTTCCCCCGACGACATGCAAGGGAGCGAGCCATGACCGCCGCCGCGATTGCAAGCTGACCGGATGGCTCCGCCAGCGGCCGCCGTGTGTGCCAGTCGCACAGTCGGCGATCCCGCTGTTCCGCACCCACACCCCTGGGCCCACTGATGATGGGGGGGGTCCAAGGATCGGGTGGTCGGGAGTACCGCGGCCTCGACCCGCGGAGCTTCTAGACTCGACCGGTGTCAAGCACCCCCAGCATCCGGTGGCTCGATGAGCCAGAGGCAAAGGACTACTTGGCTGCCGAGAGCTTTCTCAGGATGGTGCTGGCGCCGTCGTCGCTCGGCGAGACTGTCGTCGCTTTGCACGCCGCGCCTCTTGGTCGCTGGACCGCCAAGGACATCCTGCGAGCGGCGGGATTGCCGCCGCTGCGGCCGAAGCAGAGCGCGGAGGTTGCCGAGAAGCTCAAGAAGATCAAGCAGGGCATTCCGATCTCACCAATCCTCCTGGTGGGTGGCGTCAGGGATTATCTGGTGATCGGCGACGGATATCACCGCGTATCAGCTGCCTACCAGGTCGATGAGGACGCACTCGTGCCCGGCAGGTTGCTCTGGTCGAGCTGAGCACGCCGCTTGACTGTCGGAAGGGAGGAGCGGGCAAATCCGGTCAGGCGAATGAGTTGTGATCCCGACACACGGTCGGCTTTCGTCTGAGCGACGAGCGACCCCGGCGGGGTGGTCGCGAGCCTCCGCCCTGGGCCTGTGGGTACGCTCTGTGGGTGGCGAGTGGCCTGCTTGAGCGCGTCGATGGGTGGGTAGGTCAGGGCATCGAGGTCGCGATCGGTGCGCATCATCGTCGCCGTCTGCAGCGTGTTGGCCGGATCGATCAGTTTGATCCCCCACATGGCTCGTCCCTGTGGGCCTCACGCGATCCGCTGCCACGCACGGGGTGCGCGCTTGACGTGTTGGTTGACGGTGGAGAGGCGCTGCCGCGCATCGCCGAGGCGCTCGCCGGCGCCCGCTCGCATATCCATATCGCCGGGTGGCACGTTACGCCTGATTTCGGGCTGACGCGCGACGATCAGGCGTCCCGGCTGCGCGATCTGCTCGGAGACCTCGCCGAGCGAGTCGACGTCAGGGTGCTGCTGTGGGCGGGGGCGCCACTTCCGGTCTTCACGCCGTCTCGTGCGGCCGTGCGCCGCGTGCGCGAGGAGCTCACCCGGGGCACGCGCGTTCAATGCGCGCTTGACTTCCACGAGCGCCCGATGCATTGCCACCACGAGAAGCTCATCATCGTGGACGGCGAGGTCGCGTTCGTTGGCGGAATCGACCTGACCTCTCTCGGCGGCGATCGTTTCGATAGCAGTGATCATTCGATGCGCGGCCGGCTGGGATGGCACGATGCCTCCAGCCGGGTGCGCGGCCCGGCGGTGGCCGATGTAGCGGGGCACTTCACCGCCCGTTGGCGCGAAGTGACCGGCGAGCATGTCGAGGACACGCCGCCGCCGCCGGCCGCCGCCGGCGACGTGGAGCTCCAGGTGGTGCGAACCGTCCCTGAGAAGATCTATGACTTCTTGCCCCAGGGTGACTTTCGCATCTTGGAGGCGTACACGCGCGCGCTGCGGTCGGCTCGCAAGCTCGTCTATCTCGAGAGCCAGTTTCTTTGGTCGGCACAGGTGGTCGAGATCCTCGCCAATAAGCTTCGCGAGCCGCCCAGCGACGACTTTCGCGTCGTCGTGTTGCTGCCCGCAAAGCCGAACAACGGCGCGGACACGACGCGGGGCCAGCTGGGGGTCCTGGCCGCAGCCGACAATGGCGCCGCTCGCTTTATGGCTACAACGATCTCAGCCCGCAGCGGCGGGCTCACCGGCCCGCTGTACGTTCACGCCAAGATCGGGATCGTCGACGACGCATGGCTGAGCATTGGGTCGGCCAACCTCAACGAGCACTCGTTCTTCAACGACACCGAGATGAACATCGTGACGTGCGATCGCACCGTCGCACGCCAGACCCGGCTGCGGCTTTGGGCCGAGCATCTGGAGCGCTCGGTCGAGGAGGTGTCCGGCGAGCCGGTCCGGGTCATCGACGAATTGTGGCGCCCGATCGCCGGCGAGCAGCTCGAGCGCCGAAAGCGCGGCGAGCCCCTAACCCATCGGCTCCAGGAGCTCCCCGGCGTCTCGCGCCGCTCGATGGGACTCCTTGGACCCCTCGACGGCCTGCTCGTCGACGGCTGAGTCTGGACGAGCGACGCTGCAACGATCCGCACAAGGGGGCAGAGTCGCTCCCAGACGAGCCTTGCTTCAGTCGTGAGACGGAGTCGCAGCCGCCGCAGCTTGTAGAACCGAGAGCGCAAGGATTCCGCTGGGCGAACCCGCCGGGATCTGTCGAGTGCGGCCCTCAGTGCTTGGCGTCGATCTCTTGGCCGCGCTTTTGAAGGAAGCTGCCGAACGCGCCAGCCAGCGCGGCGACTACCGTGATCGCCCAGATCTCCATGAAGACGTCGAGAATTCGTCCGCCCGCCGAGATCGGATTCTTGATCTGCGAGGAGACGGTCAGCAGCTGAGTCGTCGTCCAGAACGCGGCGCTGCCGAATGTCTTGATCTCGGTCTGCTGGGAGTGGCGCTCGAGCAGGAACGCCGCGATCGCGCAGAACAAGTCAATACCGACGGTCACCACGATGATCGTCACGAGGTGGTCGCGCAGCCGACGATGCGTGGGTGTCGCCGCGCGGAGAACGTCACGAAACTCGCCGGCAGCGGACCCCAGCACTCGAAGCGGCATAGGCCAATCATTGCGGGCGCGCCGGACGCCTGCGCAGTCAGGGTGGCGCAACCCGCGGCGGTGTCGCACGACTGCGCCAGAGCCGGCAGGACCCCCACGGGGGGCGGTGAAGAGAGGA